>ENA-OWNT01004356-OWNT01004356.1-seawater-metagenome-genome-assembly--contig:-NODE-4356-length-12479-cov-5.390502_pt1 | contig 12479 bp, 11 predicted proteins | sample MGYA00238136_ERZ651165 | MGnify/ENA primary metagenome ERZ651165 (study PRJEB26861, sample SAMN08777766) | seawater metagenome | isolation source: coastal seawater | place: USA: Florida | collected... | reverse complement strand
TGGGCGCCCACACTCCATCGACACGATTCCAGGACTAGCACATACATTCCACCAGGTGAACACACACACACACACACACGCACGCACACACTGTTCCTCAGGGTGGAAGGCCCGTTTTTGTTTACTTGGCACTGATTGAGTGGTGTGTATTTGTTGAACAGGACTTGCGTTCTGTTGTGGCGCGTATGCTCGACTGGGACGTGAGTAAGCGTCCGTCTGCACGCGAGGTAGTTACTATAGCGCAGCGAGTATTGTTCGGCAACAACGCTGAAGCAACTACAGAGAGCACTGTTGGCAGCATCAAGGTAAGCGTGACCCCTGCCTCATGTCCGCATGTGGTGTGGTGGTGGTGAATGATCCACTCATTTTCTTACTCTGTTGCGAATGCTGGGTGCGTTCTGTAGCAATGGCTGCTCACCGAATCCGGCAGCAGAGTTGCCAGTACAGACACGGAAGTGTCGATCACGGCCTCGAGCGTCACGCGCTACATGCGAGGGCTTTTCCTACAGCAGCAGGCCCGCGACTTGCAAGCGTCTAACTAGATGCAACGTATCGCAATGGTCAAGCTATGATATTAAAATTGACGCTGCATGTAGTTTCAAATGACGCTGTGGGGGTGTTGTGGAATGTCCCCTAAATTTTGCAGCGTGGAAAACTTGAAAGCGTGAAAGCAAGGACATAGGAACATTAATTCGTAATTTAGTCTCATACGGAGTCGAGGTGGTTCGAACATTCCGCAACATCGCAGAACAAACAAACAAAGAAACAAACAAACAAACAAACAAACAAACAAACAAACAAACAAACAAACAAACAAACAAACAAACAAACAAACAAACAAACACAACAAACACAACAAGAAACGAACCAGCAAAACAACAAAACAACAAACAAGCAGAACAAGAAACAAGAAACAAACAAACAAACAAACAAGCAAACAACAAACAAACAAAAAGCAAACAACAACAAACTCACAACAACGCATCCGTGAACCAAGCAGTGAATCAAGCAACCATGAGAACAATGAAACAACGACTCTCCTCTTCGCACCTCATCGACAACAAACAACAACAACAATGGAGTCTCGTCCGTCGTACCACATCAAGATGACAAGAGACGACACACATGACATACACACACCACCACCACCACTCCCAAAACGAGACTCCATTGTTGTTGTTGTTAAGTTATCAAAGCAATGACTTGTTGTTGTTGTTTGTTGTTGTTGTTGTTGTTGTTGTTGTTGTTGTTGTAAAAGTTATCAAAGCAATGAACAGACTACTACTTGTTGTTGTCGTCGTCGTTTGCGTTGTTGGCGTTGTTGTCGTTGTTGTCGTCGTCGTCGTTGTTGTTGTTGTCGTCGTCGTCGTCGTCGTCGTTGGTGGTGGTGGTGGTGGTGGTGGTTGTCGTCGTCGTCGTTGTCGTCGTCGTCGTTGTTGTCGTCGTCGTCGTTGTTGTTGTCGTCGTCGTCGTTGTTGTTGTCGTCGTCGTTGTCGTTGGTGCGTGAATCATGATGTACGCTTGTTGTCATGGTCGGGGTTGAATCTTGTGGGTTGCTGGCTGTTGGCAGTCGCGGTAGCAGTGGTCGTAGCCCACAACAGTCGTTGTTGTTGGTGGTGGGGGTGGTGGCAGCGTCCTGAGTCATAGTGGTGCCGCTGGTCGTCGGAGGTTGGTGGTGGTGATAGTGCAGGTTGTCAGGGTCGTTGGTGCGGTCATCGCCATCGATATTCGACAGATTTCAATCGCATCCAAAATTAGGCACACAACTTCACGCTGAACGCGTCTAGCTCCATTGATCCCAACATGTAATTGCCACGGAGTGGCTCGCAGTCGTGCATGTTGTGACGCACGCCAAGTCAGGGACATCGCTTGCGCGGCAACATGAGCGACGATCGATCAGAGACGGACACAAAAGTCCAAGCTGGGCCCAAGAGCACTGCAACGAAGCCGGCGCGTCGTCGCTTGAGTCAAAGCACGGTGCACGAGGAAGCACCAGGTGTCATCAACGACAGTCACGACAACGACCAACAAAGTCAGGCGACAAGTGACAACAATGGTGCTCAAGGAAAGAAGCCAGACTTCCTGGGTGCCTTCACTGGGTTTTTCCGCAAGGTTAAACGTGCTTTCGAGAGACCAACGGACACGAGCCGAGCCACTTCGAAGCCACACATGGTATTAGGAGGCAGCAGCGCCGCAGCTGTGAGGTCGGATATCAATACGGACCTCGTCGACGCATTTGCCGGACGAGATGGGTTCATTGACGCCGAGACCGCGCTGGCTATGCAGTACATGAACAATGACACACTGACTGGGGGCGTCTCCTCAACATTGGACGAAGACAGTGACACTGAGCGCAGTGACGGTGCTTGGAGTGACAACAGTGAAGACCTCGCCACCGAGGAGGAGATGGCCCTCATAGAGCAAGAAGAGCAGGCTGAATTATTGGCGAAAATGCAGCAAGAATGTCCAGAAGGCTGGCAGATTCATGTTGACGAGGCGTCCGGTGAGCCCTTCTACTACAACCCCACCAGCGGAGAGTGTGTGTGGTCGCTGGAAGAGGTCATGGCGCTCGAAAAGGGTGCACTCCTGACGCGATCCTCCCGATCCATGCTTGACCCTGAAGACATCACAAAAATGAAGCGCGACTGCGCCTTGCTCGTCGTCAACATGCAGCGTGATTTCTTCTCGAAAGCGACGAACAGTGAAGGCGCAACGAGCAGAAGTACATTCGCCTCCTCGGCACCATCAAGCGTGCCGGGTGGAGTCTTTGGGGCTGAAGACTTCGACTCGCCAATTGACGACAAGTCTGGCGAGAATGCGCTCATTGTGGCGATTCAAAAGCTCATGAAGCTGCCGTTCAAGAAAGTGGTGCACTGTACTGTTGTACGACCTCCCTACCACTGCTCATTTCGCACCTGCAATCCTGGGTGTCAGTACAAAGAAGAGTTGTCCGTGGATGGCGTCGGGACCGACGAGAGATTCGTCAACGTGGTGCCCCCTTACTGCGTGGAGGGTTCTGTCGGCGCCGAAATTATTCCACAAATCGAAGTTGCGAAGGAGCACCTCGTATTTGAGTCGGGTGGTGTGCCTGGAAGGAATGATTTCAACCCTTTTTTCGACGCCAATCTCTCCGCAGCGAAGGCGGACGGCTTGCACACGCCGCTGGCACGCATTCTCGAAGATGCTGGTATTCACCATGTTTTTGTTGTTGGTATGGGGCTGGAACACGGCGTGGCCCAGACTTGCATTGAGGCGAAAGCGCGTCTCGTAGATGCCCATGTTTACTATGTTGAAGACTGCGTCAGAGCCTTCAATTGGTCGCAACCGCTGGCGTCTGGCGTCCGAAGCCGTCTGGCTGCTGCTGGAGTGGAGGCGATGCAAGAAGTGCAAGGTGTGCGCGAATTATTTTGGAGAGGCCCGACCTTCAACAGGTCGCTCTCGTCTCAGAATGGTGCCATCCGCCCTCAAAATGATTTGCTCCTGAAGTGCGAAGAGGAAGACTTCGACGCCGCTGCCAAGCTGGTGTACAACTTACCTCCCGACAAAGTTGCGATGCTGAATGACATTTCGCCTGCTACTGGCTTGGGGATTGTGCACATGTGCACCATTGCAGGACACAAGGAAACCATGAACCAGCTCATATTCCGTGCCGCCAACATTGGAATGCACTCATGGCTGGGTGACACGGCGCTCATTTTGGCCGTCAAGCATGGCCAAATGGAGATGCTCGACATGTTGCTGGACCTTCTGAAAAACGGAACGAGAAAGAATATGTTCATGGGCCACTTGCAAAACGGAGAAGACCCGCTCGCGGCACTGGACATTGATGCGGCTGACCGCCGCGGCCGAACACCGCTGATGTGGTCCGTCATTAAAGGGGAATTAGAAATGTTCACAAAGCTGTTAGAGCATGGAGCGGACGTGAATGAGGTCACTGACGCGCATCAAAATATCTTGCACTTTTTGCTGGGATACGTGCACGAGCGGGCGCCACCTTCTCGGCAGCAAAAGATCACAGGTCCAGGGTCGCACTCCGCGGTCTCAAACGTGTCAGCAGGTCCTGCCACCAACGGAAAATACACGAAGGAGCAAGAGTTCGTCAGGGTCTTCATGAGGCACATTTTTGCTGAACAACCCCGTCCGAAGCATCTCGCTATTCTTCGCATCAAAAACCCTGGACAACGCTTTGTTCGCTTATGCCAGCAGCAAGACGACTTAGGCTGGAGTCCGGTTCACGTTGGCTCTTTGACTGGCTGTTTTGCTGACCTTCCTATCAAGTCGCGTACAGTGCCGGTTAATCTGCAAGATATTCACTCGTGCAATGCCTTTCACATTGCATCGTGGAACGGTCAGATCCGAGCCATCAAGTTATTGCTTGAAGGCCCGTCCAAACGGTCCTGGCAGCCAGCTCTACAAATCAATCTACCGACTTTGCTCAAACAAACGCCCCTGGACTTGGCCATCGCCAACAACCACACCAAGTCAATTCACATGATGCTCCGGTTCGGCTGCTATTTTAAGTACTTCTCCCAAGAGCATAATCAACATGAATTGGAGCTTCCGCCGCCGGCTCTACTGCACCAGCTCATCTTGTATGGCGCCACGCGCAGCATGGAAGGCTTTCTGTGCCGCGACGAAAACAATGTGGTGATTGATGACCACGCGATAAGCTTGGCCAAGTTGCTGAAGAGTCATTCAGTATGCACTTTCAATTTCACGTCCTTCACCAACCCCATTGTGCAATTCATGTACATTGTTCCGAGTGAACACGGGACGGACAATTTCCTCAGCCTTGAGCTCGGAGATTCAGGCAATGCCGACGCACAAGAGAGTGAGAAGCTTGTATGTTTAGTGTGCCGCGAAATGTGTTATCCCGGACAAAACTTGCGACGCGTGCGTGACCACCGGCGGAGCACTCCCATGTACTGTCAATGTGACAAGAGTACGTGTAGGTGCCTCGTTCCCGGCCAAGAAGGAGCTCCTGTTGGTACAGGCGCGCGAACCAATGCCAATGGTCAGGCGTGGCAGCCATCGCCTTTGGATGTCTCAAAGGCAGAAGAGACCGACGAGTTTCGAGAGGCTGACAGTGTGATGCAACTTCTTGCCACCGCGTTGGCAAGGAATCATCATCACTTTTGGTGCCACCAGCGACGGAATGAAGGGTGGCGGTAAGTGTCGATCAGGTTGGTGTTGTTGCCACCACATTCACTCATCTGCATTTCTGTCTTTTTTGCATTGGCTGCACGCGCAGGTATGGTGCCACCAACAACAAGAGTGCGAAACTTTCTCCTGACATAGTTGCATGGGAATCGCTGTCCGCCAGAAAACAACAATTGAGAGTGTGGAAGGCGCGACTGCAATTACTATCAATCCATGTTTTTCAATTTCAACTCGGACTTGCGGCAGATAACAGAGATGCAAACAAGGAACGCAGCCAAATGGTAGCGCTACTGAAGGCTTCAACGCAACCAAAACAAAACAAGGACCCGGATGCTATTCCAGATCCTGTGCAAATTGATGGGATTATTCTGCCGCGTGCCTTGTCGACGTTGGCGGAAGTAATGGCTCAAAATCTGCACGAGACTTGGTTCGTGTCGCGTGCTTCGCGATTGGTCTCCATGGCCGCAAAGGATTGTCCCATGTCATCGTCGTTGTTGCGGTGCCATTTGTGAAGGTGTAAGGATCGGCTTGAAGCTGGGTGGCGATATTCTCCGGAAGAAATGCAAATTGGTGAAATGAAGTGCACTCCTCTGCTCCAGCCGTACGCGGATCTTCCGCAACGAGATCGACGCCCTTTGCGACAGCAGTGCCGAGCAAGTATCAAAACCATGTTGAAGTGGGGATTCAAGGTACGATCAATGGTGTCTTCGTTGGCTTGTTAAATCCCACGCTCAATGACACCACTACTGTTCCAATTATTGCTGGCCAACGAAAGCTTGAGGCGCCTTCCTCCCCAACGGAGGAATTTCAGCGGCTGCATCGTCAGCTGGAGTTGCGCAACGCCGTGAGAGCAACATCGGGTGCCTCCGCGTCTAAGTCACCACAATTTGAGGCGGTGAGGCCCATACGCGGTCGCAGAGGAAGCATTGCGCGCACGTCGGCACCGTCAAAACAATCAGTCCAACTGGCACGCCGTGAGGTACGAGCGACATGGTGGACAGTATCTCATCACCGCACACAGCCGTTACGATTTGTTTTTGTTGACTGCAGATGTTGACTCTGTTCCTCCATCGAATAGCCCGTGACGGACCTTGTGAAGAGGAACACCTCCTCTTGCTGAACAAACTTGTTCAAATTGGAGCTGACATTAATGCCATGGATACATTCAAACATTCCGCTTTGTATTTAGCAGCAAAACGTGGCCACGTTGACACTGTCAAAAGGCTTATTACTTTGAAGGTCTGTTTAGTTCTCGCAGCGTAGTCCACAGAGACCCGCATTTCTCACTGCTGTCCGTGGCGCAGGCGACTGCTGAAAGTTGCGATACGGCCGGAATGTCTCCGTTGGCTATCGCTGCATATCTCGGGAATAAGAACATGTGCGCTTGTGATTGTTCGAAATGTCGAGTGCCTCCGCATTCTCGATGCAGCCAAGTTAATTGTGTCCAAATACTGTGTAGGTGCCGCCTTCTTGTCCACTACGGTGCCTCTATTGAATCGACTGATACTCGATGGTTGACGCCTCTTCATCACGCTGCCATAAACGGCCACGCGGACGTGTGTAAGCTGCTGGTATCCACCCTTAATCAGCAAGCTACCCGCCGGCGCGCCAAGAAAGATAAAATTCCACAGTCACGATTGCCTACGAAGCCTGCTCGGCTAAATTCCGGGCGTCATCACAACGTCAACCACCAAGTGACGTACGCAACTGATATAATGCCAAGGCATGTTCATGACAGCGGACTTGATCGTGTGATTGTGACTGCATTGGTTCAGGTTCCCACCTGTCCATCGAATTGTCACCAGAGTAGCCAGCAGGCGCCGGCTGAGCAAACGCAAGCCCCCGCCGATCCCGAGCAGAGCAAAAGGAAACACCAGTGTCAAAGTACACCCAATGGTACGTTGGTCGTGAGCAGTGCTGGATTATTAGTATGATTGTGCGTGTGATTCCGAGTTTCTGAACACACAAAATGTCAGAAAACCATGGTGTTGAAGCCTGACCAGCAACTCGTCAGCAAAAAGCAACGCTCTTCTCGTACGTTTGATGTGCTTGTGTTGCTCAAGTTTGTACACCACTCATCACGATACTTTTCTGCACAGAACCTGCCGCGCTTCCTCATCGGTCGCAAAAAATTCCCACTGCTCCTACGCCGAAGGCCAGCTTTGCCGGTTCGACGCTGTTGGTGCCAAATTTGCTGTCGAACCCCGTTTCACACCAGTGTATCGCACTTTGTGCAGATGTTGATCAAGCACATCGCCCGCAACGGGGAGCAAACGACTTTGCAAACTATCGGCTGCAGGAGTTGCACGATAAGCGAGAGAAACTCCGACGCTCAGCTCCGACTCCATTGATGCTTGCGGTTTTGAACGGTCACTCGGAAGCTGTCAATGTACGTCTCCTTCCAGTCTCGCCCATGTGCCGACCACGTCACACTGACCGCATATCTGGTCATAGGTACTTGTGGACTATGGGATGGACCCAATTTATGTTTACGTTCCGAACGACTTGGAATCACGGTTTGGACCTCAGCCACTCTCTGCCTACGAGCACGCTCTTCTCGAATACCGTAATGCCAGTATCGAGAGACAGCTCTCCGACAAAAACGGGGTACGTTTGTGTGCAGCATGTCGACAGAACTACTGGTGGTGATCGTGACTGCTTTTTGTGTGGCGTCGGTGTAGTTTGTCGATGAGGACGATGACGGCATCGAAGACGGGTCCCTATCTATGGTGGAAGTTGTCAAAGAGAGACGTTGGCAAGAAATAACGCGAATCCTGCAGAGGCTCAACGACCATGAACACGTGAAGAGCGTTCGCAAGTATGTTTAGTTTGCGGCGACCTCTTGTCGTCATGATTTTAGCGTGGAGGTCCTGTTCTGAGTACGTCGCTGTTGTCAGGTGGTACGCATGGAGTACATTTATCCGGGACACAACGCCTGGCTTCGTTTTCTTCTTGTTCTTCTGGGCCTTGTCTCCAACAAGCCCTGGTTACGGCAGCCGCGACGATTATCGATTGCTTTTCGCGATGCAAAGTACTCTTGCGGAATCCTTCGGAGATACCTCTCTTGCATTTAGTGTGCGTTTTGCATTCGCAATACAATTGTTGTAGTGCCATCAACATTTCAGTGTGCATGTGACTGAGTCTGTGTGTTATGTCGGTGCAGCCGGATTGGATGGAATGGTTCGACCAAAACTTAGTCAAGCCTTACCCGACTGGTCTCATCACAGAGCTGACACCGGATGACGTCGCCGATACAGCGGTATCCAACCTGACTGCACCAGGACTGTTGTACGACTCCCATATAATGTTCCTTGGTGACATTCGAGTTACGCGTCGACGATCCGTTGCCATGGATGCCTGCCCATACATTTACGATTCATCGTTCCTTGAGACGGCAGTGTCTTTTTTGCCACTTGTTGATATTGAGTTACAGAACGAGTACGTAGCTGAGTTGCTGTCGTCGGTTGTCGATTGTGGAAACGAAACTCATTTGTTTCCTACGTTGGCAGGTGGTACCCACCTGTTTGTTACGAAGCGTGTGGAGATCAAGAACAAGAGTACGACCCGAGGTGCTTCTACGAAAATGAAACTGCAGCAACCAAACTGAAGCTCCACACCTGGAATGCAACCCAGCGGCAAATGGTGTTCGATGAAATCATTTCCAAAGGTTACGTCGACGCGCGCACATCCCACATCACCGCAACTGCGTTGCTGTGGAATCCAGATACCGCCTACTTGTTCGAGGTATGTTGCCCATGATCCGACAACATCAACTGTCAATCCCAAGTTCTTGATCATTGTGATTCTTTCAGGTATCTTTCGCCACGGAATTCCAATCGGGTGGAGTGGTTGACACTTCTGTGACTTTCGACGGACTCAAACTCAGCGATAATTTCTCGCCATCTGTCTTTTTCATGGCAACTGTCCTTCTAAACATATTGTGGATTGGGGTGCAAATATGCTTCAAACGCAACCAAAAACAAGTCGCCCGGCGAATGGAAGTACGAGAAGGTGAGCTCGCGGTCTCTCCTCCCAATGGGGGTTGTTTTCAACACAAGGACCTTTATGAATTTTGATTTGCTCTATCAGGATACGAAAAGGACAAAAAGTGCACATGCAGTATGTTTTACTCCATGCAAGCTTTCTTGATTCTCCTCTTAGTCGGTCTTTTGGCCGCGGACGTGTCATCGTACATCATTGGTAAGCAGCAAATTATTGTGGAAGGTGTACTGGTCTCTCGTATGTTTGACCATGCGAGAACACCATTGTGCACGTTGTGACATTAACAGGACGTTCCACCATTTACCAAGACATTCTGGGTTTCGACCGAGAGGTAGAGGACGACTTCGACTCAGAGCGGTATTCTGGGTCTGGCTCATTCACTCCAGATTCAAGGCGCACTTTGACGGAGAGTGACTCAAGTGTCCCAACGATCAGCGACGACGCTTTTACTCGAATCGAAAGAATGCTTGAAGTGAATCAGTATGAACAACAGATCATGGGAGTGGTGCTGTTGTCGATGGGCATCAACGTTCGTAGCTGGTGGTTTCCATTTGTCCTCATTCATTGATCAACTCACTCGCTGCGCTGCGTCTAATAGGTACTGTACAACTTACGTTTCGTGCCGTTCATTGGCAACATTGTGTTGGCCGTCATGTCGACAATTCTCGACAAGCTTGTGATGTCATTTTTACTCATTTGGGTATGTGGTTGAGACGTGCTCCGTGCACATCCAGGGATGCGTATGCTCATATTTATGGCTGTTTTTTATTGGTTCTGTTTCAGATGCTGGTCAACTTCTTCTTCGCGGTTTCGTTCAATTCCATGTTTTCCTCAATCACTGTCAAGCATCAAAGTATTGAGGACTCGTGGTTCTACACGTTGTTTTCCGGTTTAGATTGGCAAGCATTGTTCGACGAGTGGTATGTGATGATGGCATGCTACGGTGGTGCCGAGCGATCGACATGCGGGTGATTCCTTTGTTGTGCTTCGCCAGGGACGTAATCCGCAGCGTCAGCGATGCCGGTGCTTCGCTCTCTGGCAAGATTACGGGCTGCATCGTTCTCTTCATTTGGATGGTTGTCACATTGGTATTTGTGAATCTGTTCATTGGTATTGTTACGGATCTCTATCCTTTCAAGCGGTACACCTCCAACAACGAGTGGGAGGTTCTCATCACGGAGCGCATGTCAAGCCAACTGGTACGAAAGCAGTATCGCAAGCAGAAAAAGGTTGGGGAGCACGCACATTTGGTTGTCGGAAGCTCTGCCAAGAAGCCCGTTGGCGGCAGTGGTGGAATTTTCAAGGCTCTCAAAGCTGTGAGCTTGAAAAACACAAACACAAACATCATCAAGGTAGGGATCATGAAGGCATCAGCGAAATTGCACCTGCTACGAGGTGCCGACGGTTATCGATTTTGGAAACGCCCACCAAGGTCAGATTTTGTATGATATCTCGCTTCTAGCCGAAGTGTGCCTTCTTTCTCACGTATTTGTCGTGCCTTTCGTGCCACAGGAAGCATTTGTCGCACAGTGGCGTGGATGCCCACGCTGGTGGGCTCGACGCTGCTTCGCGGCCTGCCAGCGCCGACCGTCATTCAGACAATCCTTCTCTGTCCAGATATGGCAAGGCTTCCGGCTTCAGGCACAAAGCGTCGTTCGCCGGTTCATTCGCACGGCCCGGTCGGCACTTCGATGGGGGCCATCGTGCGCGTCGACAAGCGATGCTTCATGACTCCAGTCGCAATGGTTCGTTGATATATTAGAAAACGAAGCAAGAGAGGAGTTATCGACGAAAGCTTCAGCCGTGCCCTCGGTGAAGGCGGTGAAGAAATGAAGTGGTAGCGGATGTACGAAGTGTTTTTAAAGTTTACCTAGCAACTTTGCTCATTGTGTCAGCGCCGAATACGGATGTTCAATTTCCGCCTGATCTACGGCACGCCATTTGCGTACTCGTACCCATTACCGAGAACTGTCATGCAGTTGTCCAGGCCAGCATCCCTCGGCGGCCTTTGACACGGCATGGCTGGGATGTGCATTTGGATATTGCAAACTTTGTTGTGCGTTGCTTGACAGCTGCTTGCGAGCTGTCTGGCGGAATCGAACACTTGGTGTGGTATCAGTCCGGATAGTCACAGCGTTCACAAAACCGTGAGTGCCAGTGTCATCTTCAACCGATATCATTTTGGGGAATGGTGCCGCAACCGACACAGACGCGCCGATTTTCTCAGAATGCGCGGTGCTGTCAGCGACTTTCAACAGAATGTACTTCTGGTCTCCTACTTTTTCCCTCAACCGTCGCGAAAGATCCTGTGCATCTGCGGCAGCGAGTACCAGCGCTTGGAAGTCGTGTGATCCCAACCCCAAGCGGATCAACAAAGCCGAATCTTTCGGACAGGGATATCGAAGGTCGCCAGGAAGCCGTGAAGGGATGAATGAATCGAGCTGCGCTTTGATAGCCTGAGTCCAAAGACCCAAAAGTGTAAGTCCCATGAATGTGGTGGATGACGTACAGCGCCCTCCGAACGGTAGCAATAAATCAGCAACAATATGTTCAACGTACCATTCTATTCAGCCATGGAATGCCATCGAGTGCGTTCGGAACCACACTTGGTGAAGTGTAGAATGTCTGCGGCACTTCGAACGCGACGCACGAGTGACCGCCGCACAATAACCCAATAACTACGGTCGCCAGACACACCGACGCGACACTGCGCCGCATTGCTGCCGCGAAGACAAACGTACTGCAGTATCCTTACATGGTGATTGAATGGGCGGTAGTATGTCGCGATCTCGCCAAAATTCACGTTGGGTGAAATTATTTGTGCTGGTTTTCAAGGCGTGCGGTGTCGGCATCACAACGGGCTAGTATAAATTGCTCATTGGTGTTTGAACATTGCTTATTGGTGTTTGAACATGGTCACAGAACATTCACAGTTCCACGCAACACAGCATGCAAAACCCACTATGAAGTATTGACTCACTCTATAAGCACTGCATTGCAGGCCGATAATCGCTGTCTGGTTCCTTCCAAAACCAGCCCGTATCCGTCCATGTATCCCGCATCCGATATCCCGTATCCCGTGTCCCGTATCCAAATGCATATCCTGTTCGTCACACACATACATCTGCATCTACCACCTCACACATACATACTCATTCACAATTCGTCGTCGTCGCCGCCGCCGCCGCCGTCGTTCGCCGTTCGTCGTTCGTCGTTCGTCGTTCGCCGTTCGCCGTTCGCCGTTCGCCGTTCGCCGTTCGCCGTATGTCGTTCGCCGTTCGCCGTTCGTCGTTCGTCGTTCGTCGTTCGTCGTTCGC
>ENA-OWNT01004355-OWNT01004355.1-seawater-metagenome-genome-assembly--contig:-NODE-4355-length-12480-cov-3.785455_pt1 | contig 12480 bp, 8 predicted proteins | sample MGYA00238136_ERZ651165 | MGnify/ENA primary metagenome ERZ651165 (study PRJEB26861, sample SAMN08777766) | seawater metagenome | isolation source: coastal seawater | place: USA: Florida | collected... | reverse complement strand
GCCACCCCGTCGTCCCCCGTCTCGACCAGCGGCTCCCACAGCATCGACTCCGGGAACCACGCCCGCGTCGCCACCTGGGGCTCCTCCCCCCGCTCCGCGGGCTGGCGGTCGTCGGGCTTCGCTGCCATGGGCAGGGCGGCCGCCGCCTCCGGCGCCGCCACCGGCGAGGGCTCCTCCTCGATGCTGGCGACTTCGTCCGCCATGAGACCGTCGAGGGCCACGCCGCCCTTCTCCCGGTTGCCCATGCCCCCCGCACCGCGCAGCTTGGCGGAGTAGCGGAACTCTCCGCCCTCCTCGGCCTTGTCCTGCTCGGTGGCCATCAGCTCCGGCGCCGGCGGCGCCTCGCCCGCCAGGCAGCCCGTGAGCGCCCCGAAGAGCGCCGCCATCATCAGGACGCGAGACATCTCAGCTCTCCCCGCCGCGCACGACCCAGGTCAGCGGCGCCATGGGCACCGCCGCGGCACCGTCCACCGACACCGTCAGCGGCACCGTCGTGAACCGGCCCGCGAAGGCCGGCGTCACCGGCACCACCAGCTCCATGATCTCCCCCGCATGAAAGGCCCGCGTGGTCAGCGTCACCCGGTCGCTGGTCACCTCGGCACCGGTCAGCTGACCGCCCACCTGGGCCCCCAGCGACACCTCGTCCACCGCGGCGCCCGCCGGCAGCCCCTGCTCCACCACCAGCTTCGCTCCCTTCGGCGCCGCCAGGGTCAGCCGCACCGATCCCTTCTGCCCCACCGACAGGCCTGCCGCCGACACCTCTGCGTCCACCCCGGGCACCCGGTCGCTCCCCGACCAGGGCACCCAGCTCCGCCGCGTCGCCACGAAGGCCAGACCCGGGACCTCGGGCTCCGCCGTCAGCGTCAGCTCCCCGGCCCCACCCCGCGGCGACGCCACCAGCGTCCCCGGCACCTTCGGCTGCGTCGGGTCCAGCGTCGTCGACCCGACCTCCCGGCCGTCCACCGTCAGCCGAACCGTCACGTCCTCCGTCGTCCCCGGAAGCGCCTCCGCGATGGCTCGCAGCGCCAGCGGGTCCGCCGAGCCAGCGCCGAACCCCGTGCGTGCCGACCAGCCCTGCATCAGCGACGCCACCAGGTCCCCTCGCGCGTCGTGCCCCGACAGCGCCAGCGCACCCATCGCCCGCATCTCCGCCATCGACGGACGCAGGCCCCAGGCGTTCCGAACGTCCCGCGGCACCGGCAGCGTGTACCGCCCGTCCACCTCCACCAGACCGTCCTCGACGATGGCACGAAGCTGGCTCTCCACCGAACTCCCCATCAGGCCCGACGACAGCACCACGCTCGCTGTGTACGCGTCATCGATCTGCGGAAGCAGGCGCTCGATGGCCCCCGCCGCCCGCAGGCGGGCGCCCTGCTCGGTCTGCGGCAGGGACATCCCCGCCAGCGCCGTCTCCACCACCACACGCTGGGCCGTCGACCGCGCGTCCCGGCTGTACGTGCCGTCCGCTCGCTGACCCTGCACCACCGTGCGTACCAGCCGCGCCCGTAGGCCCTCCGCCAGCTCGTGCCCCTCCACACCCTCCAACGCCAGCAGCATGTCCGCGGCCTGACCGGGGCTCGGCGCCCGGGCCGAGCGAACCAGGCGCTGCCAGCTCACGATCTGCAGCGACCGCAGCACCCCTCCGTCGACCTCGACCCCCACGGTCTTCGACAGGGTCCGGGCGTGGGTGGCGACCGCGAAGCCATAGCCCCCGGCCGGGGAGCTCGCCCCGCCGGCCACCCGCTCCAGCTCCGCCTGCACCACCGCCAGGGGACCAGGGAAGACCAGCACCTCCAGCCGCTCCGTGCGGGGGTCGGCCCCCTTCGGCGCCGGCAGGGTCAGGGTGCGCTGACTCGCCAGCGTGCCCCCGGCGTCGGCCACCACCGGACGACCCGTCGGGTTCACCGTCACCACCCGCTTCGCCGCGTCGCTGTCGGACCCTGCGTACAGCGTCGCCTCCACCGTCGCCGCCCCCGCACCCTCCACCGAAAGCGGCAGCGTGCGCACCGCCGAGCCCCCCGATGCCAGCGACACCGGCGCCGTGCCCAGCCCCGACATCGCACCGCTCGCCCGCACCTCGATGCGCCCGTCCACCCGACCCTGCGTCGTGTTCATCGCCTGCACCGGCAGCTGAAGCTGGTCCCCCGCGTACAGCCAGCCAGGCATCACCGGCTCCACGTACACCGGAAGCGTCCCGTCGAACCGATGCTCTGCGCCCGCCTGGTGCCCTGCCCGGTCGTGGGCCAGCGCCAGCACGCGCCACGTCGTCAGCTGGTCCGGCACCATCACCGGCACCACCGCCACCCCGTCGTCCCCCGTCTCGACCAGCGGCTCCCACAGCATCGACTCCGGGAACCACGCCCGCGTCGCCACCTGCTCCCCTTCGGCCTCCCCGGCGTCGCGACCGTCCTTGTCGGCCTTGGCGCCCGGCGGGGCCGGCGGCGCTTCCTGCCGGGCTTCCTTCTTGGCGACCGACCGATCGGCCATCCGCGCCTTCTTCCCCTCCATCGGGGCCGCAGCGGGCCGAGGACGCGGCATCGGTCGCCCGCCGAAGGCGTCGTCCGCCTCGTCCTCCTCCATCTCCATGTCCATCGGCTCGGCGGCCCCGGAGGTCGGACCCATCATCTGCCGATCCGCCGAGGCACAGCCCAGCAGCGCGATGGCGCAGACCAGCCCAGCGGTCAGGGTGAGGCGACGGGGGGTCATCGTCCCACCTCCTCGGCGACGTAGCGGGGCCAGGAGACCACGTCCTCCGGCAGACGCTTGCCATCGGCCACCACCACCCGTGGGTCGACCTGGGCGAGGAGTTCGTCGGGGAGGACATCGAGGGTCAGCTCCCGGCCGTAGCCGTCCACCGCGGCCGCCCCTTCACCACGAAGCCCCGCCAGGGCCTCGTTCCACAGCCGCACCATGGTGGCCGGCTGCATGGTCTCTCCTTCGGGCGCGGCCCCTTCCCACGCGCGCACCTTCACCACCGCCGCCTCGAGGGCCCGGTAGAAGTTCGTGGAGAGCACTTCCTCCACCGCCGGGAGCTGCTCCCCGTTGCCGTAGACCGCGTCACGTACAGCGCCCCCCTGGCCGAGCTGTCCCACCCGGAGCACCGCGGCCTGAGCGGCGTTCTCGCCCCGGACCCGGCCCAGGGAGAGGGCCTTCGCATCGAAGCTCTCGAAGGCTGGCCGCGGCGAGGTGACCGTCACCGTGACCCGCCCGAAGTCGTCGGGGGCGAGGAGCGGCGCGAGCTGCCCGAGGGACTGGTCGACACCTGCCAGGAGCACGGCGGCCGCACCCGGTGCGTCGCCGGCCTTGGTCGTCACGGTGAGCTGAGCCTCGTCGCCGGGACGGTACACGCTCTGGTCGGTGGACAGGGCGACGGAGAGCGGGGCCACCGGCTCCACGAAGACCACCGCCCGGGCACCGCTGTAGCTCACCTCGACGAAGCCCTCGACCCCCTCGGGGATCAGGAAGGACACCTTCTTGTCGACGACCTTCCCCTTCACGAGAGAGCGCCCCTCGTGCTGCAGCCAGAGCTCGTCCGGGAGGACGCCGTGGAAGGATGGCCCGCGGAACAGCTGCACCTCCACCGTGTCCCCGGCCTTGGCCAGCGAAGGCGTGGCCCGCATCCGGAGGTGGGGGATGGAGCCCACGCCCGCCACCCAGCGGGTGCGGCCGAGTTCCTTGCCCGCCCGGGTCGCGGCCACCTCGAGCTCGTAGGCGGTGCGGGTGGTGGCCTGGGGCTTGTGCTGCCCCGGAGGACGCGGCACCGAGAGGCGCGCCGTGGCGACGCCGGCCCGCGGCCCCTTCACGGGCTCGGGAAGAGCGAGCCCGGCGAGCTCGCGCTGCAGGCAGGCCGCCGCCCCCGCGGGCAGGCCATGGCCCGGCGGGTTCACCACCTGGAAGCGCACCGGGCGCTGACCATCGGCCACGGCCCAGTGCACATGGGCGAGGACCGCCCCATCGCTGCCGGAGCCACGGGGGAAGCACCGTCGCGCCCGAAGTCCGGCCCCGACCATCGCGGTCTTCAGCTCCCCCGGGGTGCTGTCCAGGCCGTCTTCGTAGCGCCAGTTCAGCGAAGGCTGGAGGGAGTCCGGCACCCGCACCGTGAGCTTGAAGGTACGCCGGTCGCCGGCCGCGAAGCGCATCGAGCGCGCCAACCCCGCCACGCAGCGAGACAGCGTGTCGTCGCGATGGATGACCTCCACCCCGCCCCCCTGATCCACCCGCACGGAGAGCTCGACGTCGCGGTTGCCCGTCGTCAGGTAGCCACAGGAGCCGACCTGCATCACGAAGCGGTCCGTCACCCGACGCTCGGGGAGGGACAGCGACCGCGGCTGGGAGAGCTCGGTGGCCGTCTGGAGCAAGGGCTCTGCGGGCGTGAGGGGCCGCACCCGCAGGGGCGGGGCCGGGTCGACCACCGTCACCGGGGCGCCCGGGTCGATCTGCAGGGCCGCCACACCGTCCACGTCCGTCTCGACCTCGATGGCCTCGGCGGTGGGGTCGTAGGGCCGCGTGATGCTGAGGGCGGTCTCGCGGAGCGGCTGGCCGTCCGGGGTGGTCACCCGCACATAGGCGCGGTTGTTGAAGCCCTGCACCAGCCCGTCGTCGAGCTCGGTGACCGCCGCCACGGCCAGGTCGTCGACCGCGAGCACCACCCGTGTGCCGCCCGTCACCACCTCACCCGTCTCGTCGACCGCCTGCACGTAGGCGGACAGCTCCGCGGTCTCGATCAGATCGGCGGGGACGCGCCCCACCGTGACCTCGAAGCGGCCGTCCGGGGAGGTGGTGGCCGTGAGGGGCTCCTCCCACGCCAGTGGCATGGGCCAGCGGCCCTTTCCGTTGGACAGCTGCACGTTGACGCCGGCGCGGGCCACGGGGGCGCCGGACGCGTAGGTCACGACCCCCGTGAGGGTGAGGGTGTCGCCGATGCCGAACCAGGGCTCGTCCCCCTTCACCTCGAGGTTCATCCGCGGAAGCTGGAACGGGCGCACGGCGAACGTGATCTCGTCGTGGTCGCTGCCGGAGGTGTACCGGGCGCGCCAGGTGCCGTGCTCGGCATCCCCCGAGAGCGGGAAGGTGGTGGCGGTGACCCCCCACGGACCGCCCTCGGCCTTCTCGGCCAGCATCTCGGTGCCGTCGGGGGAGGTGATGGTCCAGCGGCCCGGGCGCTCGTCGAGGGGGGCACCGTCGGCCTCCCGGAGCACCGCGGCCCGTAGCTTCACGGTCTGGCCTGGCTTGTACAGCGGCCGGTCGGTGGCGACGTGGACCAGGGCGGGGGCGTACATGGCGAGCTTGGTGTCGACCGCGATGCGATCGAAGCCGGTGGCGAGGTCGGTGCGGAGCACGTAGTCGCCATCGGGCAGCTCCGGCAGCGTCACCTCGTAGCGATAGTCCTCGCCGGTGGGCACGAAGCGGACGCCGTCCACCGGCTCACCATTGCGCAACAGCGACAGCTCCGTGGTCACGCCGCGGCGCAGCTCCCCTTGCTCCACCGAGGCATGCGCGCCGCCTCCCTCGAGCCACTGCGCCCAGGGCCAGATCTCCACCCGGCCCACGTCGTCGCCGCGGACCAGGTTGTGGGCCTGGACCCGGGCCCCCAACCGCAGATCGGTGGTGGGGCACTGGTCGACCCACATCCCGAACCGGATGCCGGTGGGGAAGCAGGGAAAGCCCACGCAGAGGCCGATGCAGGAGAACATCGAGGCGCCCACGAGGGCCACCGGCCAACCACGTCGAAGCCAAGGGTGCGAGCCAGCCATCCGTCCTCCGGGCTCCCCAACGCGGGGGGCGGAGGCGAGCTTACAGCACCGGAGGGCGGCCTCAGCGTGCGCTGCCCGTACAGCTCCACATGCTCTTGCGGCAGGCCACGACGTACTGCCCCCCCTCTTCCAGCACGATGGACCCCACCGGCGCGAAGGTGGCGCCGTTGAACTGCGCCTCGATGGTCCATGTGCCCGCAGGAATCGAGCCCGGCAGGGTGATGGTCCGGTCACCCCGGGTGAGCCTCGTCTGGACGCCACCGGTGAGATCGACCTGCGCACCGGCGACCGCGGGAGCAGGGGCAGGCGCCGGTTCGGGCAGGGGATCGGGCACTGGACGTGGCGCCGGCGAGGCGGCTGGGGCTGGGGCTGGGGCTGGGGCAGCGGCTGGTGCGGGGGCGGCTGGCGCGGGCACCGGCTCGGGGTCGGGGAGCTTCTCCACGGCGGGCTTCTCCTCGGGACCGGGCGCCGGGACGGCGTCGACCACCTCCGGCACCGGGACCGCCGCCGCCTCCGGTGCGGGCCAGAGCCACCAGACCGCGAGCCCCCCCACGACGGCGAGCACGACCGTGGCCAGCCCTCCTCCGGTGGCCATCAACGAGGCGCCGCCGAGCACGAGACCCAGGCGGGAACGGGCCGGCGACGGGGGCGGCGGTGAGGTGGGCCAGCTCCCGAGGGTGCCCGGCGGTGGACCCGGCGCGTCGGGGCGGGGCCCCTCCAGCGTCCCCTCGGCCAGGGTGCGGCCCTCGAGCTCCCCATGCACATCGTCCGGTGAAGGCCAGGCCCGCTCCCGCGCCCAGCGCTTCAGCCCGGCCCCACCGATCTCGTCAGCCAGCTCGTCGCAGCGGCGGCTCAGCTCCGCGGCGGTGGGGCGGTCGGCCGGCTCGTAGGCCATGGCGGCGCGGACGAGCCGATGCACGTCCTCCGGCACCACCGTCGCCAGGGGGGCCAGCTTCTGATCGACGAAGGCGTCGTAGCGCTCGCGGTGCACGGCCAGCCCCGCCAGCATGGTGACCGGCACGTCGAACACCCGCACACCGTTCAGCCCCTCCGCGAGGGTGGCGCCGAGACTGAACACGTCGGCCGCCGGGTCGACCGAGGGCTCGAGGAAGCGCTCCGGTGCCATGAACGGCGGCGAGCCGATCATGGTGTCGGTCTTGGTGTGCGCCTCCCGGGTGAGCTCGTCGGTGCGGGCGATGCCGAAGTCCAGCACCTTGGCCTGCCCCCGTCGCGAGACGCGGAGGTTGGACGGCTTGATGTCGCGATGGACCAGGCGGAGCGGCCGGCCCTCCACCCCCAGGGGAGCCGCCCATGCCGCATCGAGGGCACCGGCGACCTGGGCGATGGCCTCGAGCAGCGCGCGGGGACTGATCCGCTGCGGCGGCTCCCCCTCGAAGCAGGCCGACAGGTCCTCGCCGTCGACGTACTCCGTCACCAGGGCGACACGGCCCTCGAGCACGACCTGGTCGACCACGTGAAGGATGGCGGGATGCTCGAGCCGGGACAGCAGGCGTGCTTCGTCGCGAAGCCGCTGCACCGCCTGTCCGCGCGGGTCGAGGTCGCGCCGGAGCACCTTCACGGCGACGGCGGTCACGATGCCCCCGGGCCGCTGCATCTCGGCTTTGTACACCTCACCGAACCCACCTCGACCGAGGCAAGACGACAGAGCAAACGTTCGGGGGGGGCGAGCCGTCGACATCGCACCATGATGGCATGTTGCCGATACCATCGCGAGTACCTGCGTCCCAGCGCGTCACGGCGTACGGTAAGCTCGCTTCATGCCTACCTTGCACTTCTCCCAGGGCGATGCCGAGCTCTTCGCCCACGTCCTCCGCGGCGGCCGCACGATGATCGGCCGCTCGGACCGGTGCGACATCGCCCTACCCTCCGATGCCATCAGCCGAGTCCACTGCCTGATCGACCTCCGGCCCGATGGCGCCTGGCTCGTCGACCGCTCCCGGCACGGCACGCCCGTCAACGGCACCGCCCAGCCCGAGACCCTCCTCGGCGACGGCGACCGCCTCCAGATCGGTCCGTGGCAGGCCCGCTTCGCCGTGAGCGCTCCCCGCGCGGCCACGGCCACGGCCACCCTCCCCGCCCGCCCGGGGATCTTCGAAGACCTGGTGGAGATCCGGAACGAGCGCGTCGCGGTGTCCCGGGCGCAGCTCGTGTTTCTCGACGACCGCGATCCGGTCGCCCTCGACCGGCTCCGAACCGCCATCGGGGGCCCCGGCTCCTCGGTCGAGCTCGACACCACCCTCCCCCGCGACGCCGTGTACATCCGCGTCGTGCGGGGGCGTCCGATGCTGGAGCCGGGCAAGGGCGCGTGCTTCCTCGACGACGAGCGCGTGCGCACCATCACGCCGGTCCTTCCCGGGGAAGAGGTCCGCCTCGGCGACCATCGCTTCCGCCTCGAGGCCTCCGTCCGGGAGCTGCCGAGCCGCGAGCTGGAAGGATTCGGCGAGATGGTCGGGCGCACCCCCGCCATGCGCAAGCTCTTCGGTGCCCTCCACCGGATGGCCGCCCACGACGCGCCCGTGCTGCTCACCGGCGAGTCCGGCACGGGGAAGGAGCTCGCTGCCCGGGCGCTCCACGACTGCGGAAGCCGGGTGCAGGGCGCCTTCGTGGCCATCAACTGTGCGGCGGTGGCCGAGAACCTCTTCGAGTCCGAGCTGTTCGGCCACGAGAAGGGGGCCTTCACCGGCGCCGACCGCCGCGCCGACGGCGCCTTCCACCGCGCCGACGGCGGCACCCTCTTCCTCGACGAGATCGGGGAGATGCGCATCGACCTGCAGGCGAAGCTGCTGCGCACCCTCGAGAGCGGCGAGGTGCGCCGGGTGGGTGGCCGGCAGCCCAGCTACCCCGACGTCCGCGTGGTCGCGGCCACCAACCGCCACCTGCCCGACATGGTGCGCAAGGGCACGTTCCGCCAAGACCTGTACTACCGACTCGAGGTGCTCACGGTACGCCTGCCCCCGCTGCGGGAGCGCCGCGACGACATCCCGGCCATCGCCCAGGCCCTGCTGCGGCGCAACCACCCCTCGGCCCGCCTGTCGGCCGACGCCATCGACGCGCTGTGCCGCTACGACTGGCCCGGGAACATCCGCGAGCTGCGCAACGTGCTCACCCGGGCCTTCGTGATGACCGGCGATCTGATCGGCCGCGGCGATCTCACATTCAACCCCTGGGCCTTCGACGGGGCCGACGCTCCGCCACAGCTGCCGCGTCTCGACGACGGCGAAGAAGAAGAGCGCGCCATGATCCTCGAGGCGCTGGCGGCGAACGGGGGCAACCGCACCGCCACCGCACGCTCCCTGGGCATGCCACGAAGCTCGCTGCTCTACCGCATCAAGCGCCTGAAGATCGTCGACCGCACGTAGCGGCCGGCGGGGGGTGAGGGTCAGCCGCCGAGCACGGCGAGGGGCAGAACGAAGGAAGTCCGACAGAAGATGGACGGGCGCAATGGGCACCTCCATCCCAAGGATGGGGCAGGAACCTCCTCGGGCCACGTCACACGGTGTGACATCGGCCTCGGCGGCTCACTCGTCGTCGAGGAAGCGACGCTCGAGGCCCACCCCGCGCGACAGTCCTCGAAGCGGCACCCCGGCCTCCACCAGGCACCGCATCACCGCGGCAGCGACCGCGTCGGGGGCGCCCTCGTCGCGACCACTGCTCCGCACGACGAGCACGCTCCCCTCGCGCTCGATCGTCGCGTCGGGCAGCGCGCGCCGCAGCGGCTCGAGGGCCAGCTCGCCGGGGCCGAGCTCCCATCGGCTCACGGCCGCGGCCCCGGTCACCTCGTCGACGGGGCCCTCCCGCAGGCAGCGCCCGTCGCGCACCATGACGATCCAGTCGCAGAGCCGCTCGATCTCGCCGAGGTTGTGGGAGCTCACCACCAGCGTCTGCTCGCCGCGGAGCGACGCCAGGTTGTCGCGCAGGCTGTAGGCCTGGGCGGGATCGAGGCCGGCGAGCGGCTCGTCGAGGAGCACCAGGGGCGGCGACCCACACAGGGCGGAGGCCACGGCCACGCGGCGGCGCATGCCGTGGGACAGCGTGGCGATCCGCGCGTGGCGACGGTCGCCCAGGCGCACCAGCTCGACGAGGCGGTCGGCTTCCCTTCGGGCCTCGGTGCGAGCCATTCCCTGAAGCCGTCCGAGGTGGGCGAGGAGCTCCACCGGGGTGTGGCGGTCGGGAAGCTCGGCATCCTGAGGAAGCACCCCGAGCTGGCCCTTGAACTCCCCGGCGACGAACGGCCCGCGGCCGAGCACGTCGACCTCGCCCTCGTCGGGGGACAAGAAGCCACAGACGACGCTGAAGGTGGTGGTCTTCCCAGCGCCGTTGGGCCCCACGAAGCCAGCGATGGCGCCGGTGGGGATGGAGAACGTCATCCCGTCGAGGGCCTTGGCGCCGCGCCCGTAGCGCTTCGTGACCTGCCTGAGGGCCAGCGCGGTGCTCACAGGTCTCTCCGGTGGAAGCGCAGGTAGCCGACGGCCAGCGCCCCGAGTCCCAGGGCGCCACAGGCCACCGCCGAGGCCAGCCACCCCGCCCCCGGCGACCACATGTCGCGGATCCAGCCCTGGGGCAGCAGCTGCAGCAGCAGATCGGCCACCACCGGGGCCCGGTCGTCTTCGAGCCAGCGGGCGAAGCCATAGGCCACCCAGCTGCCCGCCGTGGCCCCGATGGCCATCACCCGCGCCCACGCCGACGAGGTGGTGAGCTGCGAGGTGGCCACCCCCACCCCCACGAAGGGGACGGCGAAGGCCCAGGTGCGCAGCGCGTAGTAGGCCAGCCAGCCCGCGAGAGCGCCCGCCGGCACGCCGGTCATCGCCCACATCGTCACGCCCCACATCACCACCGCGCTGGTGGCCGAGGCGAGCGCGGTGAGCAGCAGCTGCCCGACGAACCGCCCGAGCACCAGCTCGATGCGGCTCGTGCGCAGCAGCTCGAAGCGGATGGCCCGGGTGCGGGTGTCGGTGGCGATGCACTCGGCCGAGGCCGAGGCCGCGAAGAAGGGCACCAGCAGGAAGCCAAGCCACAAGAAGAACAGGGCGGGGAGCAGGATGTCGAGCAGCTGACGGGCGAGGTCGCCCGAGCCGGTCATCGCGGTGAGCACCTCGATCAGCTGCTGGCTGTCGAGCAGATCGCTCATCATCGCGCCGGGGGTCTCGGTGCGTGCGACGCCCAGCTGGTCGGCCATGGCGTTCTCGAGCAGGCCGATGAACTCGGCGAACAGGTAGGCGGCCCCCGCGCTGGCCACCCCGTAGAGGACCAGCAGCGCCACGGCGCGCCAGGTGCGCACCGCCCGGAACAGCTCGAACCAGGCCACGAGGGCGACGTCGGTCACTCGAACCCTTCGACGTCGCGGAGCGCCTCGATCACCGAGGCGTCGATGTAGGAGGTGGGGTCGAGCACCTGGTCGTCGAGCTCGGAGGCCACGTCGTCGCCGAGGGTGTCGTAGATGGCGTCTTCGGTGGCGATCATCGTCTCGAGGGTGTCGGCCGCGAACACCATCGCGTCGCGCCTCTCCGGCGGTCGCCCTCCCACCGAGACCGCCGCGAACTCCTCGGCCACCACGGTGAGCTGGGCGTTCATGTCGTCGACCGCCGCCTGGATACGCGCCTCCTGCTCGGGCGTGGGGTCGGCCTGCTCGCGCAGCGCACGCCACGCCTGGCGGTTGCGGAGCTCCATGGCCTCCTTGGCCGCGTCGACCCGCTCGTCGTTGGTGAGCGGGGGCTCGTCGTCGTCATCGTCGCCGTCGACCACGATCACCTCGGGCCCCCCGCTGCCGGTGTCGGCAGGCGGTGGAGCCTCGTCGGGCGGCGGCGGTGGGACCTTAGCTCCCCCCGGGGCCGGCGCCACCGGAGCCTCGGTGCGGGCGCCCCGCAGCATCTCCGACAGACCCTCGGTGAACCGTCCGGAGCGCGGCATCTCCTCCAGCGCGTCGATGCGGGCGCGGAGCAGGCGGTTCTCCGCTCGGGGACCGAGCCCCCCGAGGGCGAGGCCCACCACGAGGCCCACGCCCGCCACGACCACGCGCAGCGCCCACTCACGCGCCATCGGGAGCGTCCTGTGGGGTCCACGCGAGCTCGGGGTGATCGAGCCAGGACTGGAGGATCACCACGGCCGCCTGCTGGTCGATCACCTGCTTGCGCTTGGCCCGCGACGCGCCGGCGGCGATCAGCTGCCGCTCGGCGTCGACCGAGGTGAACCGCTCGTCGACGTAGATCAGCTCCCAGCCCGTGGCCTCGGCCGTGGCCACCCCGATCTGGCGGGCGAGCCGTGCCGAGCGCTGCTCGCTGCCGTCGAGCTCCAGGGGCAGCCCCACCACCACCACGTCGATGACGTGCTCGGCGAGGAGCTCCTGCAGGGCGGCCACGTCGCGACGCACCCCCTTGCGGGCCACCGTGTGCACCGGGGATGCGAGCATCCGCAGCGGATCCGACAGCGCGACCCCGATGGTCTTCGTGCCTACGTCCAAGCCGACGACGCGCCCCAACGGCACCTCCCGCTCCACCATACTCCCCTCGACGGTCGAGGGCTCGCGGCCCATTCCGGCCACCTCAATACCGACCCGGTCATTTTCTGTCCTCCAAAAAACTGGACACGTACAGTGTCTCGGGCTACCATCTGCACACCTGTTCAGGGACCCTTCCTCATGCACACCGCAGAGATCCTCTCCCAAGGCGACGAAGTCGTCACCGGGCAGACCGTCGACACCAACGCGGCC
>ENA-OWNT01004354-OWNT01004354.1-seawater-metagenome-genome-assembly--contig:-NODE-4354-length-12481-cov-6.362544_pt1 | contig 12481 bp, 10 predicted proteins | sample MGYA00238136_ERZ651165 | MGnify/ENA primary metagenome ERZ651165 (study PRJEB26861, sample SAMN08777766) | seawater metagenome | isolation source: coastal seawater | place: USA: Florida | collected... | reverse complement strand
ATTTAATTTACAAAGTTTAAGATTATTGCGTTAGTTGACGCAGAAAGTTTTATGTCTAGCAGTATTTGGTATACTCATTAAGTTCTCATTGTTGGATTGGTCATGATAAAAAAAGTACTGCAATACATCGTTTTAGGCCTTGCTGTTTATGGCAGTATTGTGATGTTGGTAATTAATTTTTATAAAGATGATCCCCAAGCGATGATCTGGCAAGACAGAGAGGCTTTTAACAACCGTTTCATCTCAAAGTTAGATGAAAATGAAGCTATGCCCGTTGAAGAAGTGTTAGAGACTCTTGGCAGCCCAGATCTTACATACGTTTCAAAGCAGCAAAATGATGTCTACCAAATCGTGTATTACCGAACTCAGTTAGTAAAATCAGATGGTATTACGACGCAAGATGAATGTACGGGTTTATTATTCAAAAATGGGTTACTGCTGGTTTGGGGTGATAATGCCACGCTAGAGTATAAAAAAGTGAGCAAGGATTGATACACACGTGAAAGTTTCTCCGTTACAATTTAAGAAGCTATTTGAACACTCCCATCAGGTCCTTAGGCTTTATTATAAAAAAGAAAAATGGGCTGTTATTTACCCAAGTATTACGCAATTAGCAGAACGGTTTGTACAATGTTACTCCCAACAACCAAATGCTTTACATGCGCACTTACATTTTTATGCCAAAGAGCAAGGCTACACAACAAACCTTATAGTCAATCAAGCTATCTTAGTCACGGCTATGTGCCATGCGCTTGGCTATACAAAAGAATTGACTGAATCGCTTGTTATTGCAGCAATAGCAGATCAAATATGTACAAGTAATGAGACAAACAAACTAGCCGCGGGTCAAGCCTTAACAGAACAAGCTGAAAGATTAGTAAAAAATCGTCATGCACTTGCGGTTAAAATGCTCAACAAAGGTAACGTTCCAACAGGCCAAATACAGAGAGTGTTAGCCCGACTAGATAAGTATGCGAGCGCGATAACTGGCGTAAAAGCTATTCCTCTATATGATAACTCAAGCATCATTGTAGCTATTTCAATGCGAATTGCTAAGGCAATTACTCCCAGAGCAAGAATTAAAACATTTAGCATTAACCAAGCAATCAAGTCTTTATATTTAAGTTGCTATAATGAGTTTGCACAAAATACTTTGTGTCAATTAGCAGAACAACTAAACCATTATCCAGCAGGTCTATCTGTGACCTACAAAGGTGAGCAATGTGTTGTTTTATCAAGAAAAGAAAAAATCAGTTATCTTGCACTTATCATCGATAACAAAGCAAGACGCATTATAAAAACATCACAGCCACTGATAGGCGAATATAGGACAAGAGTGACCCTTGACCCAATTCTACTTTATAAGATTTGGTTCAATGAACAACTACCACAAACATTGGTAAATGATCATACTGATAAAGACTGCCTAGAAATCATCGCAAAACTTGGCAATACAAAGTATCCCGATTTTAAACATCTTGAAAAAGTTGTCTCTAGTTTTGGACATGTTGACCAAGCACTACGTGTTGCTGCAATGCAATATAATAGACAAGGTCAAAAGGCTGGTAGTTTAAGGCATAGTTTGACTATGGTCGGGTTAGATACGGCCGCTCTACTCTGCCAAAGGGTATTATTAGAGACAATGATTGCCAATATATCTCACCCTTTTGCTACAGATATTGCGAACAAATACGCGCATATTAATAAAGTGATCACCCTTTTGATAAGTAAAAAACACAGTGAAAAATTTGAGTTTTATCTGTGTCCTTTTGCTGCATTTATTTACTTTCTTCTTCAACAACACCCTGAAAAAGTCATGCGATTTATTCAACTCAATGATAATGAATATGCCAGCAAACCTTTTTCAATAGCACAGCTATTTGGGCTTAAAGAGTATCAAGAATCATCACTTGAAGAATATGTACGTCACTATTTTTCAGAATCCTTTTCTCATCGCGCTTTATTACACACAGAAACAAAGTCTAAAAGCCAACTAAATGATGTTGATAAAGAGTTTATTGCTATTAAATATTTGGCTGTTTCAACACTCTATGAATTAGATATTGAAACTGAGTGGCAAAAGCAAACAACAAATGAGGTGCTCAAGCTATTTGATTGGCAGAACATAAATGAATTTAAAACTGAGCTATTATCATTAGCACCTCAGTGTGTTATTGAGTAATATTTATTCTATAAATATTATCAATGGCAAATATAAATTGTCTTTATGGCTAATTTTCATTCCTAACTGGCATAAGTCTGCATAAATTGTTATAAAACGCGCTTAATTTTTCAAGCGAACACACACCTTCCCTCTTTGTTTACTACACTTTGAATTTAGTGCCCAAGTGGCCTGGTGTGAAATACAATATTGATAAAGGAAACCATAATGGCAAAGCAAACTATCACTGTGATTAAAGGCGATGGTATCGGTCCTAGCATTATCGACTCAGCAATTGAGATCCTTAATGCTGCAGGCTGTGATTTTGATTACGAATTTGTTGATGCAGGTCTGACTGCGTTAGAAAAAACGGGTGAGCTTCTACCAAAAGAAACGTTGGAAGTAATCGAAAAAAATAAAATCACATTAAAAGGTCCGTTAACTACTCCAGTTGGTGAAGGCTTTACTTCTATCAATGTAACTTTACGTAAGCAATTTGGCTTATATGCTAACGTTCGTCCAGTTAAATCATTCGCTGGCACCAAAGCACGTTATGACGACATCGATATCATTACTGTTCGTGAGAATACACAAGGTATGTACTCTGGCTTAGGTCAAGTTGTTTCTGATGATGGTAACGAAGCAGAAGCAATGTCTAAGATCACTCGTGAAGGTGCAGAGAAAATTGTAACTTTTGCATATGAACTTGCTCAACGTGAAGGTCGTAAAAAAGTAACGGCTGTTCATAAAGCAAACATTCTTAAGTCTACTTCTGGCTTATTCCTAAAAGTTGCTCGTGAAGTAGGTGAACGTTACCCTGATATCGAATCTGCTGAAATGATTGTTGATGCAACATGTATGAAGCTTGTTATGACACCAGAAGAATTCGATGTAATCGTAACAACTAACTTATTTGGTGATATCTTATCTGACCTATGTGCTGGTCTAGTTGGTGGTTTAGGTATGGCACCAGGTGCAAACATTGGTGAAAATGCAGCAATCTTTGAAGCTGTACATGGTAGTGCGCCAGATATCGCTGGTAAAAACCTTGCTAACCCAACTTCAGTTATCCTAGCTTCAATTCAAATGCTTGAATACTTAGAAATGGGTGAAACAGCAGATCGTATTCGTAACGCTGTAGCTGATGTAATCAAAACTGGTGACAGAACTACACGCGACCTAGGCGGCAGCCACGGTACAACAGACTTCACACAAGCTGTCATTGATCGTCTATAAAATTGTAATTAAATAACTGTATAAAAGAGCTGTCTTAATGACAGCTCTTTTTTTATCTTTATTGTTTTCTTCTTATAATAAAAATGCTGGCAAATAAAACAAAAAATAGACTGCCGCTTGAATTCGAACCACTTTGCTGTTGCTGCGATATATTAATTGTCTTGCTGAGTGTTTCGACTTTATTAGTATCTAGATCAGTGACTATCACTGTTACAGAGTAAGTGCCGGTCGCTGTATAAGCATGAGTTGTGCTTCTACCTGTTCCGGTATTACCATCTCCAAATTCCCAAGATATATCATAATTACCACTTCCACCTGAGACGTTAGCACTTGCATTAAGAGATAATTGGTTACTACTTAAACTTGTAGTGACTTCTAGTGGCACAGTTATGGTGAACTGCTTGCTTTGAGTAACTACATCCGCATTGCTATCCTTAACTGAAACAATAATGACGTAGGTACCGTTCTTACTGTATTTATGTGTAATATTTTCACCAACTAACGTGCTTCCATCGCCTAAATCCCAAGTTATTTCATACGGCGCAAGCCCAGCAGATACCTCCACACTTCCAGTTAAAACACCATTTGCGTGGCTTACATTAAATGCAGATATTTCTACCGGTTTTGTTAGGTTAAGTGTGATAGTTTCGGAACGAGTTTGCCCATCCTGTTTTGTTTGGGTGAAGGTCGCAGAATAATTTTGATATTGTTCAAATTGAATTTCAGGGTTTAATTCAGTACTTTGTTGTCCATCTGAAAAAGTCCAGGTGAATGTGTCTGTTTCTTCTAAGACAAAACCATTAACTCTGAATTTGACCTTTTTATCATCTACCTTGTAAGTCAGGCTGGTCTTCATATCGTAACTAACTTGAATTTCAGCAGTATCAAAAGATGCAGATAAATCTAAAAGTGAAATTGATAAGCCGTATAGCGGAATGTTAACGCCAGACTCTGGTTGAACTTCAAATGAATAATCATTGCTGTCATCGAAAGCAGTAATAGGTGATAAGTCACTATCACCTAAACCAGCAGACTGATCGTTTAGTCTCAAAGCTGCATCTCTTACTTGAATTGAAGATTCAGCGAGTGTGGTGTTATTTGAACGATAAATAGGTCTTTGATCTGTATCTACAACCAATAGATCTCCAAAACCTTGATGCTCCGAAGTATTATTATCATCGTAATTTTCGTTTGAGTACCATAGCGTTAAGCCTGCTGCATATTGTGCTAACTTGAGTCCTTGGTCTACACCCTGATGACTTCTTAACTGCACATAATAAGCATGTTCTGCGCCTGATTTATAACGACCTATTTTCCTAAAACCATTTAATTTTGTAGTCTCATTAGAGTCTACATCATCAAGATAAACGACACTGTTATCTGCAAGTATTCTGATGTCATCTAACACTATCCCAAAATACGAAATAGCTTCATCACTTTGATACACAAAAGTAATAGTCACTTCTTGGTTATTGAATGCTGTTAAATCATATGAAAGCTCGACAAACTCGCCACTTGCTTTGTCTCCAGCAAATGAGTTGCCGTCAAGATAATGTTTAACATTAGGATAGTTTGGATGAGTAGCTTTAGTCGCATTACCAGCAATGGCTTGTGAATTAACAAAGACTTGAAAAACATCATAATCAGACTCAATGCTAAACTGACTAAGCATTTTCAAAATCACGCTTTTAGATTCTGGTAACTCTATTGAGAACGACATTTGATTATTTAAATTATTACCCTCTCCAGAGTAATATTGTAATGAGCCAGAATTAGGTTTAATGAAGTCTTCTAAATTCGGAGGAAGTTGAATTTTTAGTTGCTTAATGGCATCGCTATGGACGCCTGCGTGAGTTAAGTTATATGTGTTTGTATTGCTTAAATCATTAAGGTCAATATTGACTTGATTAGTCCAATTTCCACCAAAACGAGTTTGCAGAAAATCTAAATTCTTAGGGCTAAACATACCTGGGGCTGAGCCTCTTAACTCCCCCATCCAGCTACCACTAGACATTACAGACCAATTCGCAACAGGCTCACCTATATTTATATCCTTTAAGTCATACTCGTCAGGTAACCCTAGATCGTGACCAAACTCATGAACTACTACACCAATACCAGCATCAATTGGATTGATTGTATAGTTATATGCTTTTATGTTTGAGCCTTGGATTGAAGCTGGCTGGTTATTTTCTGTCACAAAGAAACGGTGCGACCAAATAGCATTTTCACCTAAAGCGCCCCCACCAGCCTCTTCACCAATACTAGAATGGAAAACTAAGATATGATCAATTACACCATCAGGTTCGTTAATGATGCCATCACCGTCGATATCATTTAAATCTGTTAGATCAAATTCAGATAGGTCAACACCTTGTGAGACAAGTGACTCTACAGCTTCTTTTATCAAAACTGTGACATTTGCGTCTCTATCTTCTCCATTTCTCTTTCCATAATAAGCCGCATTATTTTTTGCTGTAACCCAGCCATAAACTTGACCTGTTAAGTCAAAGTTATTGCCTGTTACTTCTCTATAAAACTGTCTTGCGCTTTTTAGTGTTTGCTCTGAAGGTCCTGTGTAACCCGTTGTTGAGAACAGCAGGTTAGAATAATGTTCAGCAGAATAGTTATTGTAAAACATATCTGTGTCTTCAGGCTCAAGACCTGGTGAACTTGACAGTAAGTCAGGGAAATCGACTAAGATCGTGAGAATTTTTACGCTACGTAAGGTATCAACGACATTACTCTGCGAATATTTTACACTTTGCTTCGCTTGTTTTCTTGAGGCCGCTAGCGGAGCTTGAAGTGCACTGACTTTTCGTTTGCCACTATTTTGAATATACCCATTAATTAACTGTCGTTTCTCGTATTCACTTAAGGTTCTACCAAGCTTTTTCTCTTGCCAATAAATAATTCTTTCTTCATCTAACCTTAACAAATCAGGCATAGAGTAAGTCTGTAAGCTAAAAAATAAGAACAAACTCAACAAGGTACTTAACTTAAAGTTCATAAAATCACCAAATCATTTCGGAAACAAAATACTACCATTACTTTTTGTACGAGTCTTAAAATCAATTCGTTTGCTCACAAAAATACTTTATTCCATACAGAATATAAAAATAGCCCATATCAGACACTTCTTCACTCCACACCCAGCTTAACGAAAAATTTATGCAACTTTAGTTTAATCCGCCTTGACTTATGCATACAAAAAACCTTTAATGTTTTTGTTTAAATTTTAATAGTATTTTTATCTCAAGTTATGATTTCTTATTTATTTGTAAATGTCGTGCTCGTACTGGTCTTAGTAATAAGCTCAGCGGGGACGTATTAACTTGATTTACGATGAAACCCCGCAATTGCGGGGTTTTTTTTTGTTTAATTTTCGATTGCACCGAGGAATGAGGATGGTACAAACGCAATTTAACGGCTCTGAGTTAGTCGTGAAAGCTTTAAAAGCTTTAGAAGTAGAATATATATTTGGCTACCCTGGTGGGTCAGTACTGGATCTATATGATGCATTATTTCAACAAAGCGACATTGAGCATGTTTTAGTTCGACACGAACAAGCTGCAACACATATGGCTGATGGCTATGCCAGGGCAACTGGTGAAGTCGGCGTCGTGCTTGCTACATCAGGCCCTGGTGCAACAAACTGTATTACCGGTATTGCCACTGCGTACATGGACTCTATTCCTATGGTCGTACTGTCAGGCCAAGTGCCTTCAAATCTGATTGGTGATGATGCATTCCAAGAAACCGATATCGTTGGCTGTTCAAGACCAATCGTTAAGCATAGCTTCAACTGCCGAAGTGCAGAAGAAATCCCTACGGTTTTGGCCAAAGCTTTTTATCTCGCTAATACTGGTCGCCCAGGTCCGGTGGTCGTTGAACTACCCAAAGACATTTTAAATCCACAGTTAAAGTTCGACTTTAAAATGCCTAATCAGATAGAGATGCGCACTTACAACCCTAGCGTTAAAGGTCACGGAAAACAGATAAAGAAAGCGGTTGAAGCTATCTTGAATGCAAAGCGTTTAGTTATCTATTCTGGCGGTGGCGTTGTTTTATCTGATACATCAGATAAATTGAAAGAGCTGGTAGAAACTCTGAACGCCCCAATCACAAATACCCTCATGGGATTAGGTGGCATTAGTGGCACACACCCTAACTTTATCGGCATGCTTGGTATGCATGGCAGTGTCGAGGCGAACAAAGCGATGGCCAATGCAGATGTGATTTTGGCACTAGGTGCAAGATTTGATGATCGTGTTACCAATAATGTTAAAAAATTCTGTCCAAATGCGACCATTGTGCATGTAGATGTGGACCCTACTTCTATTTCTAAAACCATCAAAGCACATATTCCAGTAGTAGGATGCCTTGCGACGGTATTCGAGCAACTGTTGAGTGCAATTAACGCCAGCTCAGAACGCATTGACCGAGCTGCACAAGAGGTCTGGTGGGAAGAAATAACAAAGTGGAGAGCACAAAAGTGTCTTGCTTATGAAACCAACCCTGAAGTTTTAAAACCGCAAACTGTCATCGAAAAAGTATACGAGATAACTAATGGCGATGCCTACGTATGCTCTGATGTTGGCCAGCATCAGATGTTTGCCGCCCAGTACTACCCGTTTAAAAACCCGCGCCAATGGATTAACTCAGGTGGCCTTGGCACTATGGGATTTGGCTTGCCCGCTGCGATGGGAGTTAAAATGGCTTTTCCAGAAAACGAGGTTCTGTGTGTAACGGGTGATGGCTCTATTCAAATGAATATTCAAGAGCTATCAACATGTTTGCAATATGGCTTAGCAGTGAAAATTATTTCTCTGAATAACCGCTCATTAGGCATGGTGAGACAATGGCAGGATATGCAATATGGTGGTCGCCATTCCAGCTCTTACATGGAGTCTTTACCTGATTTTGTTGCTCTGGCAGAAAGTTATGGCCACATCGGCATTAAAGTCGATAGACCTGATCAACTTGATGAAGCACTTGAAAAAGCATTCTCTATCAAAGATAGATTAGTATTTTTAGATATTCGTGTAGACGAAAAAGAACATGTTTATCCTATGCAAATAAAGCTGGGTGCAGTTGACGATATGTGGTTGAAAAAAGGAGTAAAAGCATAATGCGTAGAATCTTAAGTATCCTTTTAGAAAATGAGCCTGGCGCATTATCAAGAATTGTTGGCTTATTCTCACAGCGCGCCTATAACATTGACAGCTTAACGGTTGGGACTACTGACGACCAAACCTTGTCGCGTATTACAATCACCACCCATGGTGACGATAGAGTCGTCGAGCAAATAACAAAACAAGTAAATAAACTGGTAGATGTGCTTAAAGTACAGGACTTAACAGAAGTTCAGCATATTGAGAGAGAGCTGTTACTTGTTAAAGTGTATGCCAGAGACGAAACCATGCGTGCCGCTGTTACGCGTATTGCCGATGTTTATCAAGGCGCTATTATTGACATGGGTAAACAAAGCTATACGCTGCAACTGCTTAGTAGCTCTGAAAAAATTGAATCGTTTTTAGATATGCTAAGACATGAGAGCGATATTATAGAATTAGTACGCTCTGGTGCGGTGGGGATTGGACGAGGTGATAAGGCCTTAAGAGCCTAATTTAACAATAAAAAAAGGGGCTGAGGCCCCTTTTTAGTCAATTCAATATAAGTAAATATTACTGATTTACTTGATCTTTAAGACCTTTACCTGCTTTGAAGCTAGGAATATTTGCAGCTGCGATTTGGATCTCAGCGCCAGTCTGTGGGTTACGGCCAGTACGAGCTGCACGCTCTTTTACTGAGAAAGTACCAAAACCAACCAGTGCTACTGAATTACCTTCTTTAAGAGAAGTTGTAACAGCACCAGTGAATGATTCAAGCGCTCTTGCTGCAGCGGCTTTAGAAATTTCAGCATCAGCTGCCATCTTTTCAACTAGTTGAGCTTTATTCATTATTTAATTCCTATTTATTGTAATTTTGCCTAAGCAAAACCTATGTTTATGTATTTTTCGGCTTAGTGCAACTATTTACTACAGATTTTTATGAAAAATCACATTAAATACCGTAAATAAAGGGCTTTAGAGTTGTTTTAGAGTTTATTTTAATCAAGCCACTGAAACTCTTTTAAGCTCACTTTATTATTTAGAAAAACCACGCCCTCATTTTCAAGCCTTTCTTTCTGTTCAAAAAACTTGCTGCTATCCACCGGAAATGAAATTTTTCCTTGTGAGTTTATCACTCGATACCAAGGTAACTTAGAATCTTTTGGTAGCGTTTTTAAAATGCGGCCCACTTTCCTAGAGTAATTAGCTTGTCCCGCCAGTTTGGCGATTTGTCCGTACGTTGCAACATGACCGCATGGGATTGCACCGATAATTGTATGCACCCGTAATTCAAAATCATCCATCATATTTTTCACCTAACTGTTTAAATCTAGACCAAATCGCTCTAGCTACAGGCCCATGGTGTCTCGTATGCTTTCTAAACACATGGATGTTAGCTGTGAAACTGTCTTGTCTGTCTACAATCCTTATTCGCTCTAATTCACCGTTATCAATTTCATTTTTACAATGCGCGAGACTGGTTAGAGCAAACCCTAAGCCTGACAACAAAAAAGACTTCATGGAGGTCAGGTCGTCGACTTTCATACGGTTCGTGTTTAGCGTGTAAGCCAAACGCTCACTGTCAAAAGCAAACGCACTTTCAAACATAGCAATACATGGATAAGACTCTAAGGCTTCGTATTGCAAAGATGAAGGTAACAAACCTTTTTTTGCAACTATTCCGAGCTCTATCTCCCCTACTTTCATCGTTTCAAGCTCACCCGTTGCGTGAAACAAATCAAACCAAGGGCCTATGCCTAACTCAGCTCTACAACTGTTCACTTGCTGCAGTGCTTCAAAACGCGGGCCACTGGTAATTGAAAATTCAGTAGACTTATACGTTTTAAAAATATCTCCAATGGCCTCATTGTATATATTCTGATAAGAAATAGGTTCATAACAAATACTAAACTTAGCTTCATTTCCCTCCGCAAATTCGTTAGCTAGTATCTTCAAATCATCACGAATAGCCAACAATTTGGTTGCCTCTAGATAAAAATGCCTGCCTTGCTCTGTGAGTTTTAAACGATATGCTTCCCTATCTACAATGCTAAACCCAAGGTTTTGTTCTAGTCTTTTAATTGACTGAGAAATGGCCGGCTGGGTCTTGTGCATTCTTAATGCAACTTCTTGTAAGCTTTTAGAATTTGCAACTGCATCGAGTATTTCGAGATCTGCCAACTTCATAAATTAAACTTATCAACTTTACAATTTTTAATAATTTTAATTTTATCAGGTTTTTTCTTATCCTTACCGAAAATTTTCAGAGCTAACTAAATGGAGTGAACCATGTTGAGGTTAAGTGTTATCGCACTGCTTACAGTTTTGACACTAGGCTGCAGTAAAGAAAATGAAAAATCGGAAAAAATAGAGATTATTCGGCCTGTTAAACTATTCGAAGTGAAAGATCCTACTGCGCACAATATTCGCAGCTTTCCTGCAGAAGTCGTTGCTAATCAAGGCTCTTACCTGGCATTTCGTGTCAGTGGAGAACTCATAGAGTTCCCTGTTCGCGCTGGGCAAACTATTAATAAAAACGACCTACTCGCTAAATTAGATCCAGAAGATTTTCAATTACAGTACGAACAACGTAAAGCACAATTCGAACTTGCTAGTGCTCAACTCAAACGTGTTGATTCATTATTTAAACGTTCTATTGCAACCAAAGCTGAGTTTGACCAAGCCCTTGCTAACAAACAAGTCTCTGAGTCGGCATTTAAAATCGCTAAAACAAATTTAGAAAATAGCGAGCTTCGCGCGCCTTTCTCAGGAACGGTTGCCAAAGTCTTTGTTAAGAACTTCGAAAATATCGTTGCTAAGCAAAATATTCTGCGTCTAGAAAGCAGAGATATGATGGATGTGGTCATTTACGTACCTGAACGTTTAGTTGCCAGAGTTAAAAAGGATTTAGATTATCATCCTTCTGTAACCTTTGATGGTTATCCAGACAAAGCGTATGACCTATCAATCAAAGAGTGGGACACACAGGCTGATCCTGCCACTCTTAGTTATAAGGTGGTTTTCTCATTACCCATACCTAAAGACTTTAATCTATTTGAAGGAATGACGGGCCAGGTTTCGATAGACCTTTCAAAAATCACCGAGCATCACAGCAATGCAATCACCGTCCCTGCCTCTGCGGTTTTCTCTTCTGATACAGAGCAGTTAGAAAATAACGCCTATGTTTGGGTTTATAATCCAGAAATACAGAGTTTGTCTAAGCGTAAAGTCTCGGTGGGCAATATCTATCAAGATCAAATTGATGTACTGGAAGGCCTTAACGTTGGCGAACAAGTTGTATCGGCTGGTGTATATCATCTGTCTGAAGGCCTAAAGGTAAAACCTTGGGTTAAAGAGCGAGGTTTATAATAATGAGCCTAGCTAAATGGTCAATTGATAACAAAGTCATCAGTTGGATGTTTGCGCTATTGCTTTTAATAGCAGGTGCAGCCTCTTACTTAGACTTAGGGCAGCTCGAGGACCCAGAGTTTACAATCAAAAAAGCCATGGTCATCACCTATTATCCAGGTGCGTCTCCAGAACAAGTAGAAGAAGAAGTCACCTTTGTCATAGAAAATGCCATTCAGCAATTGCCTTATGTCGATACTATTTCTTCAATTTCTTCAGCTGGAAAGTCACAGATAACTGTTGAAATGAAAAGTACTTATAGAAAGCAACATTTACAACAGATCTGGGATGAGCTAAGAAGAAAAGTAAACGACCTGTCAGGACGTTTTCCTAAAGGTGTTTCTACACCAAATATAATTGATGACTTTGCCGACGTGTATGGCGTGTTATATGCGATAACAGGTGATGGCTACTCTTATAGTGAATTAAAAGATTACGTTAATTACTTAAAGCGTGAACTCGTACTTGTTGACGGGGTAAGTAAAGTCACCGTCTCTGGTACTCAGCAATCTCAGGTTATTGTTGAAATATCAACGCAAAAATTATCGCAATTGGGTATTCC
>ENA-OWNT01004353-OWNT01004353.1-seawater-metagenome-genome-assembly--contig:-NODE-4353-length-12482-cov-4.144538_pt1 | contig 12482 bp, 10 predicted proteins | sample MGYA00238136_ERZ651165 | MGnify/ENA primary metagenome ERZ651165 (study PRJEB26861, sample SAMN08777766) | seawater metagenome | isolation source: coastal seawater | place: USA: Florida | collected... | reverse complement strand
CACTTGCAAAGTGAAGCTCTCGGCCAACAACGAAAGGAATTGGCGCAACGTCGAGTCTACGCTCGCGAACGGTCGAAGTACGGTTGGTCAGTCAATCCACGACTTGCCACGACTGCAAGAGAAGAAGAAGCATTGATTGTTGCGCAGCGATTTAAACGAACCGGTAGTAGCCAGCGTCAACAACGACCGTCCGCACAAACTCATGGAGCAGGAGTAGGGAATTCTTGGCGAGAACGCAGACGACTTCAACAACTACGACAAGCCAGCGTTGCGACGGCCACATCTTCATCTTCACATTCTTCCGCAATAGGAGAAAATTCCGACTCCGACTCCGAAGTTGACGAGGACCAAACTCAGCCGCGGGCACAGCCACGGCTGCATCAGCCTCAGGACAGAGCCAGCACTGCATCTTCTTCTTCTTCTTCTTCGTTTTCATCATCTTCAGCAAGACAACGACCGATGACTGTGGACTACAAGGTGGAAAACCGTCAGCGGCTCAGCAACTTGAAAGCGTTCATCGAACAGTCTCAACGTGCGACCCAGCAACTGAGTGAGATCTCGGACTTGCTACCCAATATTTTCCGGGAGGAATCTGGCGAAGCGGCTCTGCGGCGCCCGCTGACTGCGGCCACTGCACACTTCCGCGAAAGCTCCGTGAAATTACAACTATTACAGGCTCAACTTGGCTCATCGTCCACAAACCGCACAACGAGTGTAAGAACGAAGAAGGGCAAGAAAACGGGCTTGAATCTGAAGAAGCACCGCATTAAACCAGTGAAGCGCAGTTGGGCGAAGAAAAGGAGAGTGTTCAAACTTGGTAGTATCAAGCAGGGTCAGTACAACGGCGGCATTTACTCGTCTCAGAGTGGTAGGCGAGTTGGTTTGGCATCGTCGGATCGCAACAATAAGCGATTGTTGTCCAGTGCTGGAGATTGGAACGACACTGTTGAACGGCAGCAGGTGGTGCTGGCACGAAAAATTGCTGATGCCGAGGCGGAGTTTCACACGTATTACGACTACCGCAGACAATTACTGGAACAACAATTACAAGCGGCAAAGGATTCAACGGACAACAGTGGATCTGGCAACAAATCAAAGGGTAAAAATACAGCTGATCAAGTCAGTCCTAACGTGGACCAGTTTGCGCTATTAGCGCAGGCTCAATTGGAGAAACAAGAACGAGCGGACGGAGAGACAGAGTCCACTGATCCTGACCAGCCACTTGTTGTCAGGGACGCAGACGTAGCGGATGATGCCAAACCAACCACAGCATCACAGGATACCGTTTCCGTCAAACTGTCCTCAGAGCAATCGTCGGTGACTGACGTGAACAAAGACGACAATATACAGTCAACAAGCGACGACGCACCGACCACCAGTGACAGTGCCAATACCAACACTGAAACGGAGAAGAAGAAGGCTGGGGAGGTGGAGGAGGAGGACGACGACGATGACGATGACGATGACGATGACCACCACCGCCGCCCACTTTGGTGACCTCGTGGCCATCTTTGTACTGCAACGACCTTTGTGAACACTGCGGCGGCGTTGAGATGATCTTTGTGACTGCTTTTGTGAAGACGGGACATGATGGGCTTACTGACGACGACAGACGATCTATCGCCGTGGTGACCTGTTTGGTACGATGTGGTGACCCATCGTGACGGCAGTGCGGTGACGACGTTCGTGACGACCTCAATGACGACAGTTGTGGCGACAGTCGTGCTGACGGCTTGACTGTTGCTTCCGCAAGCACGAGAAGGAACGTGACAACGCACGTGGAGACGAGACACGGTGAGCGACGGCGGAACGCAACGTTGAAGAGAGGCTTGGATACGGCGACAACTGGCTTCACGAGAACGACAATATTGTCGCCAAGTGTCGCGCGTGACGAGTATGTGACCACCGTGTTCTGTCTGTGGGCTTGGAAGGAGTCGCAAGTGCTGCACAAGACAGTCGAAATTAAAAATGAACAACCGCACAAAAGAAAGTTGACTTGCTTGCTGCCGTGCTTGTTGATAGGCGGTACAAGCAAGACGACAAGCAGCAGCTTGTCAAAATGGGTCACGTAATTGCTCTGCACACGTGATTGTGAACACCGCTGGAACTTACCGTGCAACGTCCCCGATATCGGTCACTCCAACCATGGAAACTAGTTCAGACTTCGCAGAGGCGTCTTCGGACGTGGCTCAGTCACCCAGAGAATTGACCGGCAAAAGTGCCAGGGACAGTGATGGCGGTCGCCACAGCGCCGTGGACCTGCAGGGTTGGCTTAAGAAGGCTCCTTACGGCAACCTGTCGATGTTTGGCATGCTGATGCTGAAAAAGAGATATTTCGTTTTGAGTGCCGACACTCTGTCGTACTATCACACGGACGAGGAGTTCATGATGGATGCCGAACCACTGGGAACCATCCAGTTGGATTCTTTCTCCACACTCACCGCAGTTGACGGCATTGACCAGTGGGGACTACAGCTTCTAATCGCCGGCAAAGACAACGCTGTTTACTTGCAGGCGGGCACTCGAGAGACGCGCAAGCTTTGGCAACAGAAGCTCCGCAAAGTCATCGTTGCGAAAAACCGTACGGCCAACATCGTCCACGAAGGCTACCTGTCTCAACGTGTGACCAAGAACTCTGGATTGACCAAAACTGTGAAGCCGTACTACTTCGTTGTTCTCGCAGACAAAATTTTATCCTTGTCTTCGCACTATGATGACGATACGGCAGTATCCAAAGGCGCGATATTCTTCACTCCCGGCTCTACCGTGCGCAAGATTGGTCCGAAAGAATTTGTTTTTACCGGTGCAGATGGTGCTAAAATGGTATGTCCGATCATTCGCGTCACGACGTGCACTGACATGCCAAGCAGTTTGTAGTGTCTGAAGTGACATTGTTTCTTGAAATGGGCTGCGTACTTAGGCTGTCATCGCGGCAGACGAAAATGAGTGCGAGAAATGGCTCTCTATCTTGATACGAACAATAGAGGAATTTTCACAAAATCTGGAAAATGTCGGTGTTGACGAATCTGAATCGCATTCCGCAAGTGGTGGAGACGCAATCGGGCATCCCGCATCGCATGGTTCTACCCAAGAACGCAGTGATGGCGAGCTCGCAGCGGCGCCGGAAAGCCCCACCTCTCGCTTACGATCTGCAGCAAAACGCTTGATATCTCGACGCCACTCTTTCAAGGTGATGTCCAACGAATACCGTCTCTGGGTGGGAACGTGGAACATGGGAAATGAGGACCCGTTGAAAGGACTTTCAGATCAGGATTTGCAAGAGCAACTGTCACCTTTGGTTCCCAAAGGACACGACATATATGTCCTCGGAGTGCAGGAATGCACTAGTGGCGCTACCTTCGATGCGGTGGAGAGGTTCCTGCAGCTTGACTCTTCGGGTGGTGACGGTGAGACCGCCCAAGAACATGACCCAGTTTTGCAAATTCCTCTCGGTGTGGCCGGCGTAGATCCACTCGCCAGAGCGACCGACTCTCTAACTGCCCGAGATATTCTCAACAAGAAGCACACCGTTTCGGAAGAGTCCTCGGCCCCAAAATTAAAAAACAACAAGTCAAAGGGGGCAAGCCGACGCTTTTCGACAGCGATCAAAACGGTATGGTGTGTGTTTGCAGCCGACGAGCTAGTGCTGATCGCTAACTTTCTCCAACGCTGCTGTGTTGATTGATCACCATCAGTCAAGTCCCGTCCGCGGCACGAAGTCCAAATCCAATCAAGCCAGTAATGATCCTCCAGATAACTTCGCAGGACTTTTCCGTCTGGTCAGTTGTGCGGTCGCGTTGGTCTTCGTGCGGGCCATCCAATTCTTCAATTTGTTTCCGCTGCGATAATATTGTATCGAACACAGGCCAAAGAAGCCGTGGAAAACCGCCCGGATCGGATTTATGGCCGAGGAGATGGTGCTATACTATTTCCCAAGTTCACTGGTGAGTTTACATCCTTGCTGCGACACCACACCGACCGCGCTGTGATGAATTCAAACTTTTCTCTGGTATTGAAGGAATGGCCTTGTTCATGAAAAAGTCGGTTATCCCAAATGTGCGCGTACCATGCGTGGGCAAGTGCGAACTCACATCCGGACCCCTCAAGTCCTCGAAAGGAGCAACTGCCTTCGTACTGCAGCTGCACAACTACGTGTCCATGTGCTTCATCAACTGCCATTTAGAGGCCAACAAGCCCCCGTTGCGCCGCGCCCAGTTCAAAACAATCGTCGAAAAATTAGGTAAGTCGTGTGATTTTCAAACGTGGAGATATCGCCTCGTCATTGCGATGTTCATATTGCGCTTTATTTCTGCACAGGCTCCACACTGTATCCTCTCTCAAAGTCTCATCGTGAGGCTCAAGACGCAGGCCTGCAACTAGAACTCACTGGCCTTTTCCACCACACAATGTATGTGTACTTTTGAAGTTGGTGCCGTGCATTGCACGTGATGTCATGCTGAACTCACAGTAAACTGTTGGTAGGTGGATGGGCGACTTGAATTATCGAATGGTGGGTCTGTCTGGACGACAAGTTCAGCATTTGTTGAAAAAGAAGAAAGTGCAAGAAATGCATTCGAAAGCTGACGGTGCGTCTTGGAGCTGCGCAACGTGCAAACCCGTGTGACTTCGTTGTGACATGCGAGGTCTGCCTTTCTGCAGGTTTTGTAAGAGACCAGGCCGAGTTCGATCTCTTCCATGGATTCTATGAACCAGACAAAGCAGACGACTTTTACCCGACGTACAAGAAGTTCGAAAGGTACGGTGCTTGTCCGGAAGCATGTGCGAGCAGCGTCTGGCTTGTATTCAGCATGGGTTTTACCTGCAGCCCAAATCCACCAGTGGACTATTCGCAACCGGATTGGCCTGACAAATGCTATCGAACCCTCTACAAAGAACCTCAGTACAAAGGTGGCAAATGGAAAGAGCGTGTGCCTGGCTGGTGCGATCGCATTCTGTTGCGGCATATGCAACCACACGACAGGTACGCGAAACCCATTGTTGTTTTGCCTCACTTCAACGATCGCCCACAATGGACCTGCCTATCGCCGCTCTTTGTAGGAGTGAGGGCGGCAATGACCACTCAACTGTCCGGCATACAACACATTACTTATGTCGCCCGCGACTCACGCAAGATGAAAATGTCGACGGAAACGACTCCGAGGACGATGACAAGAGGCGGACGTGGCAAAGCTCGTATGTGTTGTGCTGTGTCTTCGCCCGGTGCTGCTCTGTTCTTACTCTTTCCTGTGCTCTGTATTTTTTGCTTTGTGGGGTTCGATAGATATACGTCCGTCAATTCTGGAACAGCAATGGTCGTGTCGGACCACTCTCCTGTCCGCTGCTCTTACAATATTAGCGTGCATGGCTTCAATGAGACGCCTGCACAAAAGATTACGTTGAGTCTGTCCGAAATTATGATGGTTGAAGAGGTGCGCAATTCCTGCGCCATATCATGCAGTTCCACACTTTGTCGTTAACGCGGTATCTCTTTGGTGTGCAGGCTGGCGGTAGTGGATTCAAAGTGTGCCCGATGTGGGTTCGGCTCGTGTTTCCTGCGCCGTAAGTTGGTTCTTCATTCAGCATGTGGCGGCGCATAAGGCTTACATTAGGATTGTCCTCAAACTGCAGATATGAAGAAATTAGCAATCAATCATCTGTTGACGTGCTGAAGACGCAAGACTCCCGCTACACGAGCACCGACGCAGAAACTGGCTTGAGTCTGAAGTAAGCGAATTGATGTCTCCCTCCCCGCATGTCAGTTGCAGCAACGTCCCATCACGTTTCATATTTGTGTTCAGGTGCTCGTACCACCATCGGAAACCACTCACAATGCTACATGCTGTTCTACGAGTGCGTGCCAAGAACGGAGCCACCGGGCAGTGTGTTTTCGCGCTCGACGACATGTGTTCACACACACTCAAAATGGAAGCCGTGTACGAGCTCGAACTGCACGATCGCGGTGTACCTTTGAGAATGGGATGGCAAAGTTTTTCGGACCCGATCCAAAAGAAGAAGAGTAAGAATGCGGAAGAAAGTGATGTATCTTCGGACGAGGATGAAGCTTTGTTCGCAGACTGTGCTGGTGACGCCGCGGACAACAGTCCTGGGCACACAGAAGGTGGCACTCAAGAGACCGTGAGCAGCTCGGGAATCGCACATGCAACCAACACGAGTTCGTCCGTCGCATCTGGATCAGCGAACGAGCCCCCGCCAATGAAACCCGTTGTTTTTAAACCACTGGCCCCAAATTCCACAGTCCTCACGCCGCGCATCTTGGTTCGGTTTCGGTGCAAGGCATGTGTGGATGAGGAGGAACCGGTTCAAAAGCCCGCCATGCCCCCCGCGGCTGCAAAGCCACAGCGCACGTTAGCAGCTCCTCCAAGCCGTAAATGAGTTGACAGCTGCATTCGATAAAGCTCAATCAAATGCGCGAAACGACTGAGTACTGAATACTATGGCGTACCACTTGATACAAAACTTCACAGTTTTCGGCCGTAATGAATACTGTCATGTTGAATAATTTTATCACAAAGTGGTGCTGGTGTAGCTGCAAATGATCACGCACGTCGCAACGGCTCGCTCCCAAGTGGATCGGAGGAGCCGTGGCGTGTGCGCCTGTTTAAACGCATTGGCAAACGAACCAGGTGCAGCTAACCGAGCAATCACCAGAATCACATTGAATATCGAACGCACACGTTTCACCCGACGAGTACTTCGTCTGGCACGTTGCGGTGGAAGCCGTGGTCTGTTGAAATGATGACGCACTGGTAGTGCACCACTGGCTCGAACAATCGCTGTCATAGGTGCAAGCGTCGCCGTCGCTGAGAGGTGAATAGCAAATATCGCTCCTGTCGGTCGAGCAGAACTCACTGGTGCAGTCCGAATCATATGAACAGGATTCCTCGTCATCTAATGGTGTATAGCAAACATCACGGTCGGGCGAGCAATACCCTGACACACAGTGTTCGTCCTGTGTACACGTCTCTCCATCTTCGAGTGCTTCCTCACAAACATAGTTCGTGGATGAGCAAAAGTCAGTTTGGCAGTCGGCATCCTTGACGCAGCCGACGCCGAAAGGCCTGGGATATGGCTGGCATTCAAAGCCGCACTCCCAGCAGCATGTGAGGCTTCCAAGACAGTCATCATCTTCGTAACAAGGTCCAGTGACGTTGTATTGCGTGACGCAAATGTCATCTTGCACGGCCGAGCAGTACTCGCTCACGCAATGCGCATCCTCATCGCAGGCCTCACCATCCTCGATCAACGCAAGACAGACTGCGTCCATATCATCGTCTCCTTCTTCAGATGAGCACCAGTTGCTGGCGCAGTCGTTGTACTCCAGGCCAACGGAGCAATTGAAGCCTGGGTCAAGAGGGTAGTCTTGGCAGGTGTTGCCACACCCTTCGCAACAGAACTCGGACAAGCAGAACGACGCTTTGGCAACAGTGCACGAATGTCCGTTGTCGTAGCGAACCCGGCACACTCCTTCGATGCAGTGGTTTTCTCCGCACGGCAGCGGTTCGTTGCACTGAGATCCGGGGCTAAAGACGGCAAAGCACCCCACATCTCCGTTGTCGAATTCGTCAGAAGAACAGGAACTTTCGCAATGCCACGTGTGCTGTGTTGCCGAGCTGTTGAGCTCCCCTCCAACGAAAGTGTGCCGGCAGACTTGCGATCCAGCGCAGTCTGAACTGTTAGTGCACTCAAATGCAAGTGACTCAACAAAATCAGCAACGTAATCGCCCTCCAAGTCGGCAAACTGCGTGGGGACGGCAAAATCGTAAGCGGCGTCAGCCCACACAACAACCATGTCCACTGTGATGAAATGATCAGCACTGGAGGTTGAGCCAAGCGTCGCCAAGTCAAGATCAGGAAGGGTTATGGTGCGCACGTATGGCGTAAACTCCGTAGACTCCCAATCACTCGCTTCGATTTGGAGACCAATGGACATATTTTGTTGAAGCTCGTCGTCTTGTGAGAAGACGCGGTCGGCGAACATCGCGTCTGCGTCGAAAATGTAAGTTGACCGCAACCCATCCACCATGTTGTCGATAGTGTTGGAATCGAACTCCACGATAAAACTCGGGTCCAACTTTTCATCGCGAATGTATGTCATAGTGACACCAACACTTTTGGCCTTGGATAAGTGGGTTTGGAGTCCGGAGAGCACCCAGCCGTGCGAGAACTCTCGATCGTTCACGGACGAGCCGTCGTCTGTCGCCGGGAAAGAGACACCCGGTGAGTTGGACGTCGCGATTGTAATGGATGTGCTGTCGACGACAATGTCCGACAATAAGCCATTGGAATCGTCAATGGCCAAATCAGGATACACCTTGTTCCACCACGGTACGAGATCCAAACCTATCAAACCACAGTTACAACTTCAGTTTCGCATGCACTACACGAATACATATCAACCTGGGAGCAACGAACGAACCGACGCTAACACCGTCAACACGGGAGGGAACGGCCCAATAACTGTGCGAAGGAGCAGAGTCGTGCACAACCCCGCGCATGTTTAAGACGCCGGCATTGCTAAGCCCTAGTGTTCCCGTCAAGTATATCGAACACACCTCCGATTTCTGGTCCCAACGAAAGACTCCGTTGACGTCCTCGACATCCAATCCGACAAACCCCAACGTATCATTCACATAGGGTACCGCAGTGGTCGCTACCGGCTCTTGAGTTGCATTGTAGCGCATGGAGAAGGGCAGGTCATAAGAGCCTTTGTTCAAGTCAATGTGCAGGTCAGCTGCAACATCAAGGTTGAACGAATCATCGCTCCAATCCGCCAACATGACAATATCGGACGAGGTCCAAGCACTGTTTGCTTCGACATCACCCACATGCACGATTTCGAACACGTCATCAGAAGACGAACTCGCGAAGAACCGCAAGTAAAACCACTGTGAGTGGGCCCCCAAGCACCGTAATCCGGCGTGAAGTCGTGAGTCTCCCACGAGCTTCATCGTTGTCCCCCATGTCAAGCCGGCGTCAACCGTGCCCCACGCTTCGTCGATGTATATCCCGTCCGTGTCGCTTGCCACAACGGCAAGAGGTTCCGTCAGATAGAAGTCACGGAGAGCTTCGGGTTTGATGTCCAATCCTTCGAGATCCTCCACCAATGCGATCAATGAGTGGATGTCTGCATCTGCAAGCTCCACCTTCACCAGAGTAGCATCCGAGGACGAGCCGTAAGTGTAAGTGAAAGAACCCTCGTCTTCAATGGAACCGACAGATAAAGTACATGTGGACCACATGTCGAGCGTTTCGTTGCCGACGCCATCCACGTATGTGTATCCAGCGATGATCTCGTGGTTTGTCAACCAAGCATGATCGAAAGGTTCCTCCCACGTCGCAAGGATCGCCGTCCGCAGCGTCCACTGCACACCAGCCGTGTTGTACACGCCCATTGTTTCCGTCTCAACAGTACTTGCATCGTCAGGCATAGTGAAGGTTGACGGTGCAAAGAGCCGCACATTCCATTGTCGATCTTTTGAGAAATACAAAGTCGGTGCAGTAATCGTCACTTTGTCCACCACCAATTCAAAGGAGCTGGAGGTGTTCAAGAAAAATCGAGCGTTGCCTGGGAATGCGGCTGACGCCTCGCAATGAAAGTCGAAGTAGCTCGAGTTCGGGAGGCCCAAGGCAGCCAGAGCGTTGTCAACGACGGCAAACGACGACCCGCTGAGCTCTTTTGCGGTCAAGTTCGAGCAGTCGATCGCGGTCCACTCCTCGGCCAACTCGCGGTACACCTCACCCAAGTCTTCGCCCTCTACTGTGATGTGGTCCCAAACGGTTTCACATACCGCTGATGGCTCCGTCAAAGCATCACCATCTGATGAGCAGCTGTAGGTTAGACCGTTGGCAACAGACGCAGCGGCGCCGTTGATGCACTCGACAGTGCACGACGCACTCGCCGATAGTTCCTGGCCGGGGACGCACGTGCCTCTGGCAGTATTTCGGCCAAAGTATGTGGGCAATTGGCAAGCTTCCGTGCAGTTGGAAGACAGAGAGTCCCAACGAAATGAGGTGCAGTACTGCGTGCACTCTCGCTCATCGGCGTCCTGACACCCAATGCATCGATATCCACGGTCCGCGCTGAAGATTTTGACGTCGCCACTAGCACAGGCGGTGGCACAGGAGCCGTCCGTGTCCAGCCACTTGTACAGCGAGCTGTCGTCACACATTATGCATTCGTTTTTATCAAATTCGTCGCAGAGCAAGCAGTTGTCAACATCGCAGTCCGCCAAGTCGAATGGGAGTACTTTGGTGTCGTTGGCTTCCGGCGACTGCAGGTCAACCCCTTTTAGTCCAAACCCAACAGGCTTGGCATCTTTTAGGAGCGATCCTGCGTCTGGCTCCAGTGGCACCAAGTCGCAAACGACATGGCACAAAACCAATAGCGCGATAACGGCCTGCAAGCGAAGAGCAAGATCCCACATTTTGTTGCCAGTTCACAGACAACTTCGCCGACCCAACTTCTGAACACTTTTCGAAAGTCGCTCCGCGATCAGACAACGTTGTGTGTATCTCTCTTGTCTCCCTCCTCTCTTTCTCCTTTCGTGGTTCTCTTTTTCTCTTGTATCCTCCTTTTTCAATGAAATATATTTCTCTCGAAATTCCAGCAGCTGTCCATGTTCAATCCTGCCATCCAATCACCTCGGCACGTCGCCAACTTGAAGCTGAGGGGCTCTTGAACACAAACGGCATTCAACCACTCATCCCGTCATCCATTCGGACCCACCACTCCCCATGCCGTTATGTTCAAACCACCATCGACGTGGCGCACGACAGCACCCAAGTTCAGAGGAGAGTAAATCCGTCCAACAAGGTGCAATAGCGCGGAGAGCGGCGTTATTCCTCGCGAGCCGAACACAACCACGCCAAAGACAACAAACACCAAACAGGGATGAAGAATGAAGACAACCACAACAACAACGCGACTACCATCACCGCCACGACAACAACAACAACAACAACAACAACATCACCACCACCACCACCACCACGAAGGCGACGAAAAGACCACAAAAGTAGCAACCACAACAACAACAAGACGACCACGACGATGAAATTAGTCACTAACTGACTGACTGACTGACTGTGAACGAACTGTCCATGCGTTTGTTCTTTCACTTTCCATCGTCCGTCGTCTGTTCGTGCGTCTGTCTGAAGTTTGCATCGATTGCATTGGGCAAGTGAGTGAGTAAGTGAGTGAGTGAGAGAGTGATGGACGGACGGAGCGATGGAGACTCACTCACTCACTCACTCACTGCCTTCGCAGCTGACAGTCGCCACTCACTCACTCACAGTCACTCACAGTCACACACTCAACGTCGCTCGCGCTGGTCTCACTCACTCACTCACAGTCACAGTCACAGTCACAGTCACCGTCGCAGTCACTCCGCTGCTCACTGTCCGCATTCACTCACTCACTCACATGCGAGGACCCACACGCTGCTGGGTCGGCCCCGCACTCGTTCCCTCACACGTCCACTAATCATAACATAGGAACCTGCAATGAATTGCAAGGACCGCTGTAAGACCACGCTGTACTAACCCAGCCCTGGGCGCACTGGCGCGGCGGTGGTGGTTGCTGGTTGTTGCTGGTTGTTGTCGGAATATCGGACTTAAACCCTTCGTTGATGTCTGAGCAATGATGGGATTTGTTTTGCACCCCTCGTTCATGTCGGTGTTGTAAATTTATAGAAACGTGCAAATGATGCGGAATGGATTTGGTGTGTGGCGGACCAATCGCAAGCGAGCCAACGAAGTGCGCGCGCAAATCACGACAACCAACCAACAGTCAGTCAATGAGCCAATGAATCGATCTTTTCGGGCCGTTTGTTTGCCTGTCCGTCCGGACAGACCACAAAGAACAACTTGAGCTTTGGCGTTGCAAGACCACTTTGCTTCGCGAAGCCGTTCAAGGTGAGGCTGTGTTGGCCGACAATCACTCCCAGGACTACTCGAGTATTCTGCTGTCGTTGCGCTGTCGCGCTATTGCTCCGCTGTTGTCGCTGCTGTCGTCGTTGCATTGCTGTTGCTGTTGCTGTTGCTGCTGTTGTTGCTGTTGCTGCTGCTGCTGCTGCTGCTGTTGCTGTTGCTGTTGCTGTCGCTGTTGTGTTGGCGTCGCTGTTGTTGACATAAGGACGGCAACGACGACGACTGACTTTGCACGCGAAGTGAAAAGAGTCCCTTCCTTCCAAAAGTGGATCCCTGATCCGTGGTGCACGCGAGTCAAGGCGCCCCTGAACGCGCGGATGCTCTCAAATGCGAAACCGTGGGTAACCAGCAGGTCAACGTCGTGTCGGATTTTGGACAGGTGTGCAGCTTCGTGGTCTTGCTGGAAAGAATCTTTCTTCAAGTGCCTCCAACTAACGGGCGAGCCGTAGATCTCGAGCCCGTTAATCGTGACCCCGCGGAGATACGTCGCGGTGGACAGGAGCTGCCGAGATTCCTCGTCCCCAATCAACTGC
>ENA-OWNT01004352-OWNT01004352.1-seawater-metagenome-genome-assembly--contig:-NODE-4352-length-12484-cov-4.659547_pt1 | contig 12484 bp, 7 predicted proteins | sample MGYA00238136_ERZ651165 | MGnify/ENA primary metagenome ERZ651165 (study PRJEB26861, sample SAMN08777766) | seawater metagenome | isolation source: coastal seawater | place: USA: Florida | collected... | reverse complement strand
CCTGACGGGAATCGTTCAAAAGAAACGTCCCCGCATCCCACCGAAGCTCGCCCAGACACCCCTGACGCCGATTTCGCTGACGCGCAAACTAACGAAGAAGTGGAAGAGGCATTGCAAGAGCAGGAGGACGGGGCAAGATCCATTATGATGGAGCTGTGTCGCGAAAAGCAGGAAAAGTTTGTGTTCACAAATAAAGATGGCGTCCGCCCAGTCGACATCACAAACCCACTCCGGGAGTTCATTCGAGAAGGCGAGTTGAAAAAGAAGGGCACACAATCGTTCTTGAAGAGAGACGCAGCGCGGAAACTTTTCGTGTTCAAGGATCTAATTGTTGTCACTCACCCCCAGGATCGAAAAGGAAACTTTCAAGTATCAGCTGTTATCAACCTTGCGATTTCCACACTTACCGACTTGGTTGCCGATGACGATGCGGACGCAAACAGTTTCAAGATCAATGATCCTTCATCGCGTGCATATACATTTGTCGCAAAGAACCCGACGGAGAAAAAAATGTGGCTGCAGGATCTTGCGCGGATCATTGAGAGTAACATGGATCCATCCGTCACACAGTCTCAAATTGGATTCACACATACTCTCATAACAGGGTCTATTTTTTGCGCGGCGGTGACTGGACGTCGAGACCAAATGGAGAGGCTTCTTGCCCACCCTGAGTGCGATCCAAACATCAAGGATGAATCCGGTAGAAGTCCTATACACTACACCGTTGAGCTGGAACACGCACACGTATTGCAGAGCATGCTCCACTCCGCGAAGACAAGAGGTAACGTCCAGACAGACGTCAAAGATAGTCAAGGGCGCACTGCCCTAGAAATTGCACTCGACATGCTCTCTGTGAAATCACTCGAGATTTTCTTTACGTCCGGCACTGGTCTGGATCGATCTGGTGTTCTACGTTTGATGGCTGCTTTTGTCAAGCGAGAAGACGTCGGGGAAGAAGAACTTGATTGTCTGGATATTTGCTTTACTCGCGCGGGACGCTCAACGAAGGAGAGCAATATTCTGAATGTGGGCACTCTGCTTCATCGTGCATGTACCATGGAGGTAGTGTGTTGTTTGTGCTCGCGTGTTCACCCCGCACGCTGTTGATTTGTCTTACTGAACGTTCGAACGTCTCCTCGCACTGTGCGCGCCCCTATTTTTATTTTTGCAGGGTCCAAGTCAGTGCAAGCTGGTGACGTGGATGATCAAGCGAGGTTTCAGTGTGCACCAACCACGTGACGGTGACGGAGAGCAACCTCTTCACACTGCAGCGTGAGTCTTTCGTCCACCAACACTCTTGTACTGTTGGTCATCGCAATGCACTATTGGCACCAACGTCTGTGTTGTTCCTGCAGGCGTGCTTGTGTCTCCGATGTTGTCGCATTACTTCTAAACGCTGGGGCGCAGCCAAATGCTCGTGACTCGAAAGGAAATACGGTATGTCAGCGCTGGTCTCTACATACGTACCGGTCGAAAGCGTTGCCGCCGCCGCACCCTTGACTGAACGACACAATCCACTGCTACAGGCATTGCACTATCTTTACAACGTAAAAGGAGTGCCAACTGAAAAGTACATTGTCGCTGACGGAGATGCGCAGCGCGAAGCCGCCAGAATTGCGTGTGCCATCCAGGTACTGGAGTGCCTTTTGCCTGTATCGGTGCACTCCGAGTGTACTTGGACTCGCAATGAGCCCGACTAATCTTGTGATTTGCGCTGTGCGCGTAGCTTTGCGGTCGTGGTGCGCGATACGACATCCAGAATGCCGCTGGGGCCACTGTTCAGAAAGATGTCAACGAGACGGTTATTCGCACCGTACGTGTCGATGCTCCATCGTGTTCGTTTGTCAAAAAGTGACACTTGTTTGTGGGGGTGTGCAGCAACTCGAGCCCGCGAAGCGAAGGTACGAGTCTGTGCAGGAGCCAGCGTCTGCAGCAAAATGGTCAAAGTTGTTCCCCTGCAAGCCCCAACATGCATGGGAGGCTGATGAAAAGAGCACTCAATGCCAAATCTGTGGTATCAAGTTCACACTGATTCAACGGAAACACCACTGTCGATTCTGCTGTCGGTTAGTTTGCGACCTGTGCTCACGCCGGCGATTCACGTTGAAATTCAACGACAAGCTGGGCAAGGAGCGTGTTGACGACGGATGCTACAACTTCCTCTGTCACCGCAGCGAGTAAGTTAGACCTCCTGCTCACGACCATTGGAATGCCAGCTGTTCTGAGCCTTCTCGTTGTTGGTTTGCCGTCGCAGGTGTTTGGATAATGATCCTGCCTTGGTGAGGCAGATGAAGCGCGATATTGAAGCGGCGGAGCGCCAGGAAGACAGAGCAAAAGCCGCTCAGGTATCAGTTAAGCCCTCATGACACCACTGGGCCTGCCAGGCCTCTGACACATGACTTTGCTCTGTGAACAGATGAGAAAGAAAGCCGCGGCCGAGAAGGAAGCCGCCGAGAAAGCTGCTCTACGGCGAAAAGTTAAGGAAGAAGCAGATCGCCGAGCTCTCGCAGGAAATTCGACCCAGAGAGCGGCAAACGCACAGCAAAGGGGCCAGCGTGGAGGGGCTGCTGGTGCAACCAAAGACAGCATGGCTCGGACCGAGAAAACACTAATGGAGACAAGAGACAAAGCCCTGGAACGGGGGTTGGTGCCTTTTGGTGCCCACTGCCCTGCTCTTGTTGTATTGCTCACTTATTGATCCGTTTTTTGACCAGGGAAAAATTGAACGAAATTCAAGATAGCGCAAACCAACTGTCGGAAAACTCAAGCAGTTTCCTCAAAGCTGCACAGGTGCGTGAAAATACTTCGACCACGGCACAACCGCAGACCGCTTACCTTTGCTTGTGAACAGGCTCTCAGAGCACGTCAACGAAAGAAAGACCCACTCAGTTGGTTCTCTTGAACGTCACAACGTGGAACCAACTTTGATAAATACTCTAATCACATTACAATAATACGACCATGTACTCCGCGCACGCAAGTGCACCAACGGCGATCCCTCTACGCGCACATTCTTGCAGTGCCCAAATTCGCGATCAAAGACGACTCTGTGGCTGGCGTATGAGGCGTACCAGTCGGTTCAACTCTTCCAAAAGAACCTGCGCGTTCCAATTACCACTAGTTAGACGGAATTTAGCTCGTACGTGTGATATCCATCATCGAGTACAAACCTTGTTAAATTGCGCAGGGTCCTTCTCGCACGCCATGTGCCCAACTCCGGTCAGCTCCCGCAGAACTGACCCGCGTATTTTTTTCTTCATAAATTTGGAAGCCCCCAAAAAGCCCTTGTCAAATTCACCAACAAGGAGAGATACCGGTACGTCCACTTGGTCAAGGGAACGAGCTGCAGTCAGTGTTCCGTGCGGTTTAAAGCTTTGATAGAGAGGATCAGTGTCATGTTGACCGAACACGTATTCGCACGACAATGCCAAACCCACTGCAGATCGATGCCCTTTAGTCTTATCTGATCCTCTTAAGGCCGCAAGCCCTTTGGTGCGGTAACCTGCCGCCATTTTAGCAGCAGTTTTGTTCCACTTCAACCGCGACTTATCGGATGCGAATCCAGGTCCGGTTCCATACAACACGAGCGCTGCAATCTTCGCCGGGTGTGCGAAGTAGAATAGTAGATTGTCATAACCACCCATAGAGTGACCACACAGAATCACAGGCTCAGGATTACCATGAGAATCTTTCCGTCCTGCTGCATCAATAACAGCAACCATGTCATCAACTTGATGCTGTTTGTTGTAGCAGCAACTATGTTCGGGAGCCGAGCTTTTGGCATGGCCGCGCATGTCCCAAACAATAACGTGGTGACCTGCCCCAACCAAAGCAGGAATTTGAGCTTTCCATATATCGGATCCGCTTCCAAACCCATGTGTCAACAAAATTGTCGGGCACACCTGCTTCTTGGGCAAGAAGGAAAGTGTGTCCCGAACAGATTTATACATTGTCGGCGGATCCCCATTGTTGCCGGCGCCAAATTCGTCATAAAAAATTCTCACCTTCGAACCACATTGAGAACACGGTGCGCGCTGCACGTACGGCATGATGTGACTCACGCCCACAACGTGTTCGTGTGCTCGAATATCACTTAAACAAGTGGCTTTTTTTCTTCTACTTCTTTTCAATCCATAGAGAGCTTCGATCTTTTTCAGTCCTTATCTTTCCACTCAAACCAACTCCTAGTAATGTCCACCGTCGGCCGCTGTCGTTGCGCAGCGTTCTTGCATTCACCGTCTCGCTCCCAGGATGTCACCATTTGAGCTTTGTATTTTGCAGACTCTGTCCCCTCGATAATCGATCAGTGTATGCTTCCACAGAAACAAAGCAGATACAACGAAGGCATACACACACACACACACACACACACCCATTGCAGCAGCCCTCTATCATGCAATCCTTCGGCAACAGGACGACCATCACCACCAACAATAAACAACGGAGCGATCCCAGGATTCGTCGACGTTCGTGGTGACAACGCAACAACGACGACGACACAACGACAACGACAACGACGGCGAGACGACGCGACGACGAAATTCTCTTCATCACAGTACCAAAAGTACTCTTATACCATTCCTACCTCAACGCCACAGTACTTTTAGTACAAACTTTCAATCTTACTCAGTACTACCAGTACAATGAAGGTGGATCTATGTGTTGTATGCTACAGTACTAGTACTCTAGTACTACGAATATGTGGATAAAACAATGTCCCTCAGTGCGGGCGGGTGGGCGGCAACGAAAGAAGATTCGTTGTCGTCGTTTCGTCGTCGTCGTCATCGTTCGTCGTCGTGGTGTCGTCGTTGTTGCGTTGGTTCGTTGTGTCGTGGTGTTGTGGTGTCGGTCCAAAGTTGCAACTTGCATGTTGGCCAGCGGGTGTGCCACCGCAAAGTGCGTCGCGAAGGGACTTGTGTCGCTGTAATCTCGCCGGCGTTGTATGTACTTGGGATTCGTCTGGGGTCCCTTCGACGGCGGCTCGTACGCTGGGTTCGCGCTGCCGACGTTGCATCGTAGCTCTCCGCTCACAGGCGCTGTCTTGCTGGCCGCTTTTCGACGGGCAAAGGTCTTTTTCAGCGTGTCGCGCACCACAGTGTCCACCACGGCTGCGGGGCTGACGAAAAGTGAGCTCGTAGCTGGGCCAGGTGAGGACGACGAAGGGGTGGCGGGACCATTGCCCGCGGCCTTTTGTCTACGAACGCCGCCAGGAGGCTGCTTGCGACGGGCCCCGTGAGTCTTGCGGACACGGCGGCCGTTCACATTGACCCAGTAGCGATGAACAGGCCGGCTCGCGGAGCGAGAGGGCATGGCGCTTTCGTACCCAACGCCGTGCCTGTCGGAGAAACCGCAGAGAACCTTGCTGAATATGCACCCAAGAGCAAAGGAATCGCGCGTTCCGGCACTGCGCCTGTCGCCCAACCGGTTCTCTGGTCCTTTTGTCCTGGTCTATTATTTCTTCTAGTTTTCCACCTTTCTGTCTAGCTTCCTGGGTTTCTGTTTCGTGAGAGTCAAGAGGCTTCTTCCGAACAATGTTTGGTGCAGGTGCGGGATGTCAACAGCGCGTAGACGACCTGCGGGACTAGCCGCACAACATGTCATTGAATGTAATCAACGAGTGCACGAGTACACGAAGGAGCGATGCCAGTCCCTCTCGTTCTCATTCTCAATCGACAACACACCTGCGGGACAAAGACTAACTCAACAAACAGCAGCGGTGAAGCCACCAAACGGCGATGGCGACAGCGAATCACACAAAAGGTAATGAACGAAAGGCAATGAACGAAAGGCAACGAAAGGCAACAACAATGACGAACGACGAACGATGACGACGACGACGAACGATGACGACGACGACGACGACGACGACGACGACGAAGGACGAAGGACGAAGGACGAAGGACGAAGCACGAAGGACGAAGGACGAACGAACGAACGAACGAACGAACGAACGAATGGGCAAAGAAAGTCCAACCAAAATCCGAAAACGTCAGTGAACGAAAGTCAAAGTCACTGTCAGTGACTGCGTGAGTGTGTGTGTGAGTGAGTGAGTGAGTGAGTAAAGGTGGGAGAGAACGTTCAGCCCGCCGCCGCCGCCGCCGCTGCCGCCGCCGCTGCTGCTTGCCGCCCACAGCGTCGTAGTGTGTCGGAGTTCCCGCCTTTTGTTCTCGTTGTTGTTGTCGATTGTCGTCGTTGTCGTAAAAGTTATCAAAGCAATGTCGTTCTCGTTGTTGTTGTCGTTCGTTGTCGTCAAAGTGGTCCACAATCCACACATCCGACCTCAAATTACCGGGACTATGGTTCTGGGAGTAGACATGTGCTGTGGGTGCTGCGTACCCACACCATGTCATGGCGTATCATGAGGCGTCCGAGCTTCGAACTCTGCTTGTTCCACTTCATTCCACTTCATTCCACTTCATTCCACTTCATTCCACTTCATTCCACTTCATTCCACTTCATTCCCTTTCGTTCCATTTCGTTCCATTTCATTACCGGTCTAACTAAGGATACTGTAAGTGAATATGATAAATGCTGTGGACTATGGCATAGCATTTACGATCCATGAACGGCGAGCGGCGTGGGCATCCGAGATGGTCGCAAGGTGGAGTGCCACTAACTACGCCGGCCGGGACCAACCACGCTGTGAAGGTCACCATCGGTGGAGTGCGGCGGAATGGGGTGCTCGAGGGTGCGGCAGCTATTGAGATCATCGCGATTGGAGAATCACACTCAATGCCAACGACCAACACAGCCACGACAGTTGAAACGACGGCGGCGGCGATGGCGAGGATTCGCCTTGGTTGGATCGGGTTCTTCTATGCTAGACGACCATCAACGACGTTGGCCATACCCTGCGTGTTGATATACAAAAATTACCACGATGACCTCATCCGCGGTGTTGGCGATCACAAGCTTCGATCACAAGATTCATCGTTAATTAAAAGCTTCACCAAGGAAGGAAGTCTGGATCGTCATCCTTCTTTCGATAGTCAAGAATAGCGAATGCCTTACCTTACACTGCCAATCAGAGACAATACAAGCGAAGATGAACGCTGACGATTTTAATTAAAGTCAACGAGAGTTGTTGGTTGTAAAATAAACAAAAATGATCCTTGCGCGGAAAACAAAGCAGTAACCTCAAGAGAAAATGGTTGTTGGTTGGCTCTTGCACCGCGCGAGGGGCGGGCATCGCACAGAACAGTTTTCGCCGTCCCGCTGCCGTCAATCGATGGCGGGGGTTGGTGCGGCGCCGTGGTCCACTCTACTTACAAGTCGAGGGAGTCAGCTGCGTTGAACACAACGATTTCGTCCAACTGTTGGTTCTCTCGACGTACAGCGGCTGACCCTGGGCCATCGACACTTGTGGATCGAGCAGGAGAGTCGTTGTCACCATCTGCGTCATCGTCGGTGTTGTTGCGCTTGGCATCTCCTTGCCACCCTGCCCGCGGCCTCGCCCGCGGCCTCGCCCGTGGCCTCGCCTGTGGCCTCGCCTGTGGCCTCGCCCTTGCCTGAAAGCGTGCCCGCTGTGGACCAGTGTCCTTGCGGAGTCTGCGTCGATTGAAATTCTTCGAAAACGTAGGCCGCACTTTAATCGTCCGTGGTGCACGCATGCGGATCGGTGAGACCGGAGTTTCCTCGTGTTCGTCCGAGTCATCGCCGGGAATTGAGGGACTGGCAGACTCCTCCGACGCGGTTCGTAGCCAGCCCGTGAAACTTTGAATGGGTGTGGCCGTTGCGGCCGTGTTCGGGTCACCTGACGATTTTGTTGACATGTCAGAAGCTAACAGCCTCCCCAAAGCTTGCCGTGCAGAGGCCTTTTTCGCCATCTGGCGCAGCGTGGACGACTTAACCAGCCCGTGCTTGTTCACGGCGGCTGCGATGGATTTGATCTTCTGGCACCGCGCTGCAACCACGGCTTGTGCTGCCCGGACTTTCTGCAGAGTTCGAAGCAGCGCGTTTCGCCGTGCCGCGCTCTGGCGCGCTTGGTCCGGCGATCGCTCACCGTCGGTTTGCTGCAACTCTCGCAGCTCCTGAGCCACCGCCACCCGCTGCTGAGACAGCATTTCGAACTGCTCCTTGAGATCTCGTTCTCTGCGTGTCGCACGGAGCGCCACACTGCCCCGCAGCAGCAGCCACGAGATGAACAACTTCGCACCGAGTACACAAGCACCAATGCACGGGATAGTCACAAAAATCTGCATTGCGACAGACTGCATTACCCCCTTCACCCAGGACACGCACTGCTCATCGTCAAAGGCCGCTGAGAGAAGAAGGCAGATCATCATAGTGAATCCAGCGAGCACTGCCATAAACGCTGAGTTGATGATCTGCAGGTTGCGACGATGCGGCCGGCACTGGTCATACCAAGCGTCGAACTCGAGGTGCCGCACACGACGACGGCGACGTTGCAGCTCTTTGACAGTGGATTGGAACCTTGTCAAGACGGCCGACGCCGCACCACTCATTATCACGCTCTCCGACGCGTCCTGCAGCCGGGCCTGTTCTGCCAGCGTTTCAGCTTCGCGTGCTTGACCGCGAATTTCTGCGCGCGATGGCAGGTGCACATCTGCGCAAAGGAACTTCAGCGTCCGTTTCACCACTCGGGCGTTTTGCCAATCTTGCGCTTTGTGCGACATCTTCTTGGCCATGCCAGACGCCGCCTTTGTCGTACGAAACACAAGTGCAGGTGACGACAATTTACGTCTCGGTGTCAGCGTCGGAGACTCGGAGACGTGGTCAGTGACTTTCGACTCGACCATGAGGCCCCACCAGTAGCGCAAAATCGGCCAGTTGAACTCCACCGAACGCCGTTGAGCGGCATCGTCGAGGGGTACAACAGCAGCCTTCTTCTTGGATCGACACAATGTTGAAGCTATGCTGCGCCGCAGATAGTGAATGTGCTGTCGCACCAGACTCTTGGGCGCAGGTGTGGACGTCGAGAAGCTGTTGACGTTTGAAATCATGAACGGCAGGAAATACTGCACCGGAAAGAGCAACACGTTCGCGAACATCGCGCTGACGAATGTATTTTCGATGGCTTCCACCACCGCAACTGGCTGGTCAACTTTCTCCGCATCAAACAGGAAGGCCTGCACAAGAAAAGTGCTCAGAATGCCAGCGTACAAGATGAATGCCTTGTCCGATTGCGTAAATACTATTCGTTCGTGTGACCACCGGAAAAACAGTGCGAGGAAAGGGTTCACTGACAATATCTGCAACATACCAATCCACCCCACTTGGCGGGGAGACAGCCACCCTCTTAAAATCGCTTCAAACTCGTTGCCCCCGATCACAGCTGGACGCTTCAGGGAACCGAATTGCGCGAAGGCGAAACGTGCATCTCGAATGACAGCGTGTCGGTTGGCGCCCTTCCGCGAAATCGCGACCAGGAGAATGAAACAAAGAGCAAAGCCCGCAAAAAGAGATGGCACTAGCGGATTGATACGTGTTGCAGAGTCGAGCAGATCCACGTCCGAAAGCTGTGCGAACCGACTCGACAATTGGTTTATTTTGTTTGATACCGCGCCGGCCTCCTCTCCATTGTCAACGACGGTGAATAAAGTCAAGTGCGAGGAGACGCAAATGGCACTCACGTCCACGCCGGCCTCTTCCTGCGGCATGGATACGTTGAGGCCACGGCAAAACACCCCGGTGTCGCTCCATACGCTGTTGTTCGCGTCGAAGAAGCGACAAGATACAAGTTCGCGAAGACTGCGACCACTGACGGTGGACGATGTGTCCACCTCGATGGCGATGGTATATCCGTCATCAACGTCTTCCGCAGCACCGCCTGACGATGGAGGAGCGACGGACACGCTCACAACTGGCCCAACAGAAGTGACTTCGCTCGTATCCACATCGTCCCCCCAGACAGCAACGGCCACGGACGAGTCCTGTGGAACACCGGAGACACGCACAGACACGCCCTCACCGAGCACGACAAGGGCATCCGTGGCATTCGGTGGCGGCTGGGCACAAGACACTTGGATATTTTGTGCCGTAAAAGGCTGCACGTTGCTCCCATTCGCCAGAGCAACCGCGCGGCTACACACCTCATCTAACGTGTCCGACATTTCGTCCATTTGCGCAGAACTCAACGTTGTGACTGCGACAGAAAAGTCAGAGAGCAGATCAACGTATTGCTGCAGTGTGCCCTGCGACGCTCTGGAGAGGTCTGCACTGATTTGTTGAATTATTTCGAGCATCGTGTTCGCCACGCTGGTGTCGTTCGTATCGGCCATGAGAGCCACCGCATTTGCGGCGACAGCAGTCTCTTGGTCGGGGTGCTCGCTGACGTCCGAGCTCAGATACCAGGAATAATTCGACAACACTTCTGCCAATCCCATGTCAGCGTTTTTCAACGATTCATCGAACCCGCTATTTGTAGGGTCTTGCGGAAATTCATCTTCGTCCCCGCAGATGAGATCAGAATCCGCGTCATTGTCAACGTCGTAAGCGCAACTGTCCACGTCGCCACACAACAAGTCGACGTCCGCGTCGTTCTCCGCGTCGTACACGCAAGAATCAACGTTGCCGCATATCAAGTCCGAGTCTACATCATTTTCTGCGTCATAAACACAACTGTCGATATCGCCACAAATTCCGTCGGAATCGACGTCGTTGTCAGCATCATACGAGCAACGCTCCATGTCGCCGCAGACTGTGTCCGAGTCAACATCGTTTTCAGCGTCATACGAGCAACTGTCCACATCGCCACACACACCGTCGGAGTCCGCATCGTTCTCAGCGTCATAACCACAACGCTCTCGGTCAGAACACAGCATGTCGGAATCAGCATCGTTCTCCGCGTCATACACGCAAGAATCCAGACCACTGCAGAGCAAGTCACCATCTGCATCATTTTCCGGATCGTAGCGACAGGTATCAACGTCGCCGCACAAGTGGTCTTCATCGGCGTCGTTCTCGGCATCATAAGCACACGAATCCACGTCACCGCAAATCATATCAAAATCTATATCGTTCTCGGCGTCGTCGCTGCAGCTGTCCATGTCTCCGCAAACCATATCAGAGTCGGCATCATTCTCAGCGTCATAACGACAGCTATCAATGTCGCCACAAAGGCCGTCTGCGTCTGCATCGTTTTCAGCGTCGTAGCGGCAGCTGTCAGCGTCTCCACAAACCCCGTCCGAGTCGGCATCATTCTCCGCGTCGTACTTACATCGCTGGACATCGCCGCACACCGTGTCGGAGTCTGCGTCATTCTCCGCATCATAAGAGCACGAGTCGACATCTCCGCAAATCATATCGGAGTCAGCATCGTTCTCAGCATCGTAGCTGCAGCTGTCAACGTCACCACAGATCCCGTCGGAGTCGGCGTCGTTCTCAGCGTCATATGGACAACGTTGGACGTCGCCACACACCATGTCGGAGTCCGCATCATTCTCCGCATCATAAGAGCACGACTCGACATCTCCGCAAATCATATCAGAGTCTGCGTCGTTCTCAGCATCGTAGCTGCAGCTGTCAACGTCGCCACATATTCCATCGGAGTCGGCATCATTCTCAGCATCGTACTGACAACGTTGGACGTCACCACAAACCAGGTCGGAGTCTGCGTCATTCTCAGCATCGTAAGCGCACGAGTCCACATGTCCACAAACAGCATCAGAGTCCGCGTCGTTCTCGGCATCATAACGGCAGCTATCGACGTCGCCGCAAATCCCGTCGGAGTCAGCGTCGTTCTCGGCGTCATACTTACAACGCTGCACATCGCCGCACACCATGTCGGAATCTGCGTCGTTCTCAGCATCGTAAGAGCAAGAGTCCACATCTCCGCAAATCACGTCAGAGTCTGCGTCGTTCTCAGCATCATAACGGCAGCTATCGACGTCTCCACAAATTCCGTCTGAGTCAGCGTCGTTCTCAGCGTCATACCGACAACGTTGCACATCACCACACACAACGTCGGAGTCTGCGTCGTTCTCAGCATCGTAAGAGCACGAGTCGACGTCGCCGCAAATCAAGTCAGAGTCTGCGTCGTTCTCAGCATCATGACGGCAGCTATCAACATCTCCGCAAATTCCGTCCGAGTCAGCGTCGTTCTCAGCGTCATACCGGCAACGTTGCACATCGCCACACAGCATGTCGGAGTCTGCATCGTTCTCAGCATCGTAAGAGCACGAGTCAACGTCGCCGCAGATCAAATCAGAGTCTGCATCGTTCTCGGCATCATAACGACAACTATCGACGTCTCCACAAATTCCGTCGGAGTCAGCGTCGTTCTCAGCGTCATACCCACAACGCTGGACGTCGCCGCACACAAAGTCAGAATCTGCGTCATTCTCAGCATCGTAATCGCACGAGTCCAGATCTCCGCAAATCACGTCGGAGTCTGCATCATTCTCCGCGTCATGACGGCAGCTATCGACGTCTCCACAAATTCCGTCTGAGTCAGCGTCGTTCTCAGCGTCATATCGACAACGTTGCACATCACCACACACAACGTCGGAGTCTGCGTCGTTCT
>ENA-OWNT01004351-OWNT01004351.1-seawater-metagenome-genome-assembly--contig:-NODE-4351-length-12484-cov-5.426533_pt1 | contig 12484 bp, 7 predicted proteins | sample MGYA00238136_ERZ651165 | MGnify/ENA primary metagenome ERZ651165 (study PRJEB26861, sample SAMN08777766) | seawater metagenome | isolation source: coastal seawater | place: USA: Florida | collected... | reverse complement strand
GGGTACGGGGACGTCGCCGCGGGCGCGCGCCGCTGGGACGACGGGGCGAACGCGGACGCGGGGCGGGTCGTCCTGTTCTACGGCTCCGCCAGCGGCTTGCAGCAGACAGCGCCGGACCAGGACCTCCTGGGGGCAGCTGGCGACGAACTCGGCGCGGGCCTCGCGGCGGGGGACTTCAACTGCGACGGCAACCCGGACCTCGCCGTGAGCGCGCCCCTCGGGGACGACACGAGCAGCGACGTCGGCCTCGTGACGGTGCACGACGGGGACCCGTCCGGCCTGAGCGCGACGCCCAGCGTGACGCTGGTCGGCAGCGGCGGTGAGTTCGGCGTGCTGGCTGCGGGCGACATCAACGGCGACGGCTGCGCGGACCTGGCGGTGGGCGCGCCGGAGGAGGGGCAGTCGGACGAGGGCGCGGTGCGGCTCTACCTCGGATCCGCGGCGGGCCTCTCCACGAGCCCGGTCTGGACCCACCAGTCCACCGAGGCGGACGCGCTGCTCGGCACCTCGCTCGCGACCGCGGACCTCGATCTGGACGGCTTCGAGGAGCTCCTGGTGGGCGCGCCGGGCGCTGACGCCGAGGACGGCAGCGTCGCGATCTGGGCCGGCAGCGCCGGCGGACCCACGGGCACCCCCGCCGTCCTCAGCGGCACGTTCGGCGGCGGGGCGGAGCTCGGCCTCGGTCTCGACGCCGGCGGAGACGTGGACGGCAACGGGTATCCCGACATCATCGCGGGCGAGCCGCACGCGAGCTCCAACAACGACCAGGTCCTCGTCTGGTGCGTCGACGCCGGCGGCCTCGACACGACGCCCTGCGCGTCCTGGACCAACGACGGGGAGTTCGGCAGCACCGTGGGGATCCGCGGGGACTTCGACGGGGACGGTCGGGGGGACCCGCTGATCTCGGCCCACAAGGAGCTCAACTCGAGCGGGCGCGTCTGGGGCTTCTTCGGCGCCCGGGAGCACGGGACGCAGCCGCGGACCCGCGCGCCGTTCATCACCCAGCAGGGCACGACCCAGCGGATCCAGCCGGGTACGCGGTCGGTGACCGGTGGGTTCGACGTGCGCTGGGTGGTCGAGCCGGCCGGCGGAGCCTCGCGCGCGAAGATCGCCGTCGAGGCGAAGCCCGTGGGGACTCCGTTCGACGGCACGGGCCTGGTGACGTCGGCCAGCTGGACCGAGACCGGCGCGGGGGGCGCGACGCTCGTGCTGCCGGTCAGCGGCCTGCTCGGTGACACCTGGTACCACTGGCGCGCCCGGCTCCTGACGGACGCCGCCCAGTCCCGGGGCGGCGCACCCGGGCCCTGGTTCGTGGGGGACCCGGCGTCTCCGGCGGGCGCTCACGTCCTGACCTTCCCGGACTCCGATGGCGACGGCGAGCCCGACGCCACGGACTGCGCGCCGAACGATCCGGCGGTCTACCAGGGCGCCCCCGAGCTGTGCGACGGCGTCGACAACGACTGCGACGGGATCCTGCCCGGCGACGAGATCGACGCCGACGGCGACGGGATCACGGAGTGTGCGGGGGACTGCGCGCCCGGCGACGCCAGCATCCACCCCGGGGCCACCGAGCAGTGCGACGGGCTGGACACCAGCTGCGCCGGTGGGCTCGGCGCCGAGGAGACGGACGGCGATGGGGACGGCGTGCTCCCGTGCAGCGGACCCGCCGACTGCGACGACGCCAACGGCTCCATCTACCCCGGCGCGCCCGAGGTCTGTGACCAGGTCGACCAGGACTGCGACGGGGACGTGGACAACGGGACCCCGGACCTGGACGGCGACGGGCTCGGAGACTGCAACGACGACGACGTGGACGGCGACGGCGCGGACGGCACGAGCGACTGCGACGACGAGAACGCCGACGTGTTCCCGGGCAACCCCGAGGTCTGCGACGGGCTGAACAACGACTGCACCGGCGGGGTGCCGCCGGACGAGCAGGACGCGGACGGCGACGGGTGGATCGCCTGCGCCGACTTCGTCGATCACGGAGCCGAGGACATCCTCGGCGGTGGGGACTGCGACGACGGGGATGCGGGCATCGCGCCGGACGCGGACGAGGTCTGCGACGACGTCGATCAGGACTGCGACGGCGCCGTCGACGACGGTCTGCCCGCCAGCGACTGGTTCGCGGACGCGGACGGCGACGGCTTCGGCGACCCGGACAGCCCGTTCCCGGCCAACCCCCACTGCGGGCCCGGCGACGGCTGGCTGGAAGACGCCACCGACTGCGACGACGCCCGGATCTTCGTGCACCCGGGCGCGGACGAGATCCCCGGCAACACCCTCGACGACGACTGCGCCGGCGATGGGGACGAGCCGCTCCCGGGGACGCCCGGCGCGCGGGCCGACGCGCCGGGCATCGCGTGCGCCGTCAGCTCGGGGCGGGCGTCGGGGGCCACCCTGCTCCTCCTGCTCGTGCTGGTTGCCCGTCGGCGGCGATCCGCGATCTGCCTGCATCCCTTTTTGGATCCGCCCGCTCCGATGCTGTGATGCGCACACCACTCTTGCTCGCAGCGGCCTTGCTGGCCGGCTGCCCGACGGAGCCCGCGGTCTCCGAGCCCGAGCCGCCGACCCCCGGCGACTGGCTCGACCCGGTCGAGGTCCTCGACGACTGGGACGGCCCGCAGTTCTCCGAGCTCATGGACCTCGAAGTGGACGGGGAGCTCCTGGCGTTCTGCACCGCGGTGCAGGGCCTGCAGCTCTACGACATCTCCGATCCGGCCGATCTGGAGTTCCTGGCTGCGGCCGAGTTCTCCGACGGCTCCTCGGCCTACCCGCGCTGCCAGCACCTGTCCTTCGACGGCCAGCGGCGGATCGTGGTGACCAACCGGGGCGACTCGATCCAGCGGGACAGCTTCCTCGCCGTGCTGGACGCGAGCACGCCCGACGCCCCCGTGGAGCTGTCCTCCATGGAGGTGGACTGGTCGCCCGAGGGCTCGACGATCGTGGGCGAGACGCTGTTCGTGAGCGGACACGACGCCGGGCTCGTGGTGCTGGACATCGCTGCCGACGGCAGCCTCAGCGAGACCACCCGGGTGCCCCTCGAGAACGCCTGGCAGGTGCGGGTGCAGGACGACTGGGCGTACGTCGCCAACGGCAACGCGGGACTGGCGGTGGTGGACGTCACCAACCCCCCGGCGGCCTCCGCGGTGGCGCTCCTGGACCTGCCCGGGCCCGCGAAGGACCTCGAGGTGGACGGCGATCGGCTGTACGTCGCGCTCGGCGCGGCCGGCATCGCCACCGTCGACATCTCGGACCCCGCGGCGCCCGTCCTTCTCGACACGGACGACACCCCCGGCAGCGCCCTCGGGGTCGCACTCGGCGACGCGCTGTACGTCGCGGACTGGAACGAGCTCCGCGTGTTCGACGTCACGAACCGCGACGATCCGCGGCTCGTGGCCAAGGAGCCGCTGCCGCTGGAGACCGAGTCCGGGTCGCGCACGCTCGGCATCGCGGCGGCGGGGGACGTGCTGTTCTCCGGCAACTGGACCGAGATGGTGAGCTACCGCTACTTCGCGGACCGCACCGCGCCGGACATCACGGTCGAGCCCATCTTCGCGCAGCTGCCCGAGGCCGTGGCGGGGTCGACGTCGAGCAGCGTCATCACGATCACCAACGAGGGCAGCGAGCCCCTGGTGTTCACGGGCCTCGACGTCCGCGACGACAAGCTCGAGTGGGACGGCCCGGTGCGGGACGACGTGCTGGCCCCCGGCGCGTCCGTCAACGCCGTGCTGCGCTACCACGCCGAGAACGCGGCGTCGTTCCTGGGCGAGGTGGTCATCGAGACCGACGATCCGGACCAGCCCCAGATCGTCGTCACAGCCGAGGCGAACAGCGGCGGGATCACCGTCGGGAGCGAGTTCCCCGGCGCTACGTGGGTCGACTGGCAAGGCGACACCGTCAGCTTCAGCGAGCACGCTGGCGAGGTGGTTCTGCTGTCCTACTTCGCCACGTTCTGACCCGTGTGCAGTCTGGAGTTTCCGGACTTGGAGATCCTCTTCCAGGAGCGCCGCGAGCAGGGGTTCCACGTGATCGGCGTCAACACGCGCAGCTTCAACGAGAGCGCGTTCACTCTCGAGCGCTTCCTCGACCAGACCCAGGTGACGTTCGACGTCGTCTGGGACGAGGGGACCATCGGCTGGTTCGGCTGGCCGCCCGCCATCGCGCCGTTCCCGCGGCAGGCCGTCGTCGGGCGCGACGGACGGATCGTCTACATGGCGTCCGAGCACGACGCGGGCGCGGTGGAGGCGGCGATCGACGCCGCCCTCGCCGAGTAGTCAGCGAGGCATCCCCAGCGTCGGCGTGACGAGCCCCACGGTCAGGCTCGGGCCGCCGTCGGTGGCGATCCGGTAGCCCGCGCCGAGCTGCAGCGCCACGGGCGACCCGACCTTGCGGATCCGCAGGTCGAAGCGCACATCGATGGGCCCGAAGAAGCCGATGATCGCGCCCACGTCGAACCCGCGCCCGTCGAGGTTGCTGTGGGTGTACGCGATGTCGAGGCGTCCGGTGACGCTGGTGGCGCGGCGCCCCAGGGGGCTGAAGGGGATGTCGAGCTGCCAGCGCGCCTCGGTGTACAGGCTGCCGAACGCGCCGGGCCCGAGGCGGGGCTTCAGGGTTCCAGGGTCGCTGTAGGTGAGCCGATCGAAGCGCGGGCCGACGTAGACCGTGAACCGCTGTCGGGGCGAGACGTGCCACCGCATGCCGAACGCCGCGTACAGGGCGGTGTGTCCCACGAGCTGGCGGGCCGTGGTGCCGGGCTGCAGGACGCGGCGACGCAGCTCGAACCAGGGCTTCCAGCGCACCTCGACCCGACCGGCGTACAGGGGCCGGGGCAGGGCGAGGGGGTAGGGGACCCGCACGGCGAGCTCGGCGCCGGTGGAGATCCGGGTGCGGTGGGACGTGAGGCCGACCGAGAAGGCGCCGCCTGGCTCGGCGCGGGGATCGACGGCGGCGGAGCGGCCCAGGTCGATGGCGATCCCCGCGTGTGGCTGCAGCGTGACCTCGGCGTTCAGGCGGATCGTGGGATCGACGCTCACCGTCAGCCCGTAGGGCACCCGCTCGTCCAGGGTGCTCGAGCCGCCTGGGCGCACCCCGACACTCAGCGTCGGGCGCCGGATCCGGTCCGGCAGACGCGTCTCGCCCCGCGGCGACAGGAGGCCCGCGAACAGCCCGATCAGCGACCCGGCGGAGCCGATGATCCCCACCCCCACCAGGGCGCCCAGCGGATCCCCTTTGTCGTTGCCGTCCCCGGCCGCGAAGATCGCGAGGCCGGCGCCGAAGTGGCCGATGGACACGCCGGCGAGCAGCGCGCGGGCCACGGCCGGGTGCACGCACTCCTCCTGGTCGGGCACGCAGCAGGCGGTGAGGGCCGGGCAGGCGGCGCGGCCATCGCGGGGCCAGGCGGTGTCCGGCACGTCCTCGGCCCGGGCGATCCCGGGGACCAGGATCAGCGCGGCGCAGAGCAGGGCACGGAGCGACATCACTCCGAGTATGCCGGCCCGGGGAGGCTCAGAACGTCAGGGAGAGCGTGTAGTCGCCGCTGAGGGCGCTGCCGGATGCGTTCACCCAGCTGTCCACGACGACGTAGACCGTCCCGGAGACCACGGCGCTGGCGGAGTGGTTGCCCCGGGCGAGGCAGTCCGAGGCGCTGAGAGAGCCCAGGATGTGCACGTCCACGTCCACTCCGAGCCCGTCGCTGACGCCGGCGGAGAGCAGGCCCGAGCCCGGCACCGTCACCCGGTAGATCCGCTCGGGGCCGGACTCGTCGGTGCCCCAGGAGCACGAGTAGCTGTCGAAGAGCGAGCTGCCGCCGACGGTCGTGCTCGTCTCCTGGTGCGGCAGGGACTCGACGCAGACCTGGCCGGCGGGGCACCCCGACGTCCCGCCGCCGGAGCCGCTCCCGGTGCCCGCGGACGACGGCAGCAGCTGCAGGTCCAGCGTGTAGGGGCCGTTCAGGGACGCGCCGGACCCGCTGACCCAGGAGTCCACGAGGACGTAGGCGGTGCCGGCCTCGAGCTCCGCGCTGGCCGCGTGGTTGCCCCGATCGAGGCAGTCCGAGGCGCTGAGGGAGCCGAGGATGTGCACGTCCACGTCCACGCCCGATCCGTCCACGACGGTGGCCGAGAGCAGGCCCGCCTGGGGCAGCTCCACCTCGTAGATCCGCTCGGGGCCAGCCTCGTTGATGCCCCACGCGCAGCTGTAAGAGTCGAAGGCGTCGAGCCCGCCGGTGGTCGTGCTGCTGTGGCTGAAGGGGAAGGTGTCCACGCACACGCGGTCGGCCGGGCAGCCGCCCGCGGACGCCGCCGGGGTGTGGCTGATGCTGATGGAGTAGGGGCCGCTCAGGGCGTTGCCCGAGCCCGCGACCCAGCTGTCGGCGATGACGTAGACCGTGCCTTCCTCCACCGTCGCCGTGGCCTGGGTGTTGCCCCGGGCGAGGCAGTCGCTGGCGCTCAGATCGCTGAGGATGTGCACGTCCACGTCGACGCCCGTGCCGTCCGAGACCGTCGCGGTCAGGGTGCCGACCGACGGGACGTCCACGATGTAGGTGATCTCGGGGCCGGCCTCGTTCGTGCTCGGCGCGCAGCTGTAGCCGTTGAGCAGGCTCGCCGGGCTCAAGCTCGTGTTGCCGGTCCCGCTGTAGGGCAGGGAGTCGACGGTCACCACGTTCGGCGGAGGCGGCTCGCCGCCGCCGTCTTCCACGCCGAGCACGGGCAGGGCGGAGCTGAAGGTGTCCAGCAGCGCGCCCCCGCTGCTCCGCGCCTCGGCCGTGAGTTGGCGGACGCCGGACCAGGTGAAGGCGTAGTCGAGCGCGAACCCCGTGGGCGTGCCCGCGACCGCGCCCGTGGTGCGGTCCTCCAGCGCGTACCCGTCCACCGAGTAGCTGACCGTCGCCGTGTTGGCGGGGGCCAGCGCGGTGAAGCGGTAGGCCCCGTCGGACAGCTGGCTCCAGCTCACCTGCAGATCGTCGCTGGGCACGACGATGGTGCCGCCGTCCACATCCACGAGGTCGCCGCTGGCGTCGTAGGCCCGCAGCTCGATGGCGCGCGGACCCGGGAAGAAGAACGGGAAGGTGAAGGTGAAGCTCGGCGGCGTCGCCTCGTCCGCTCCGGTGCTCGGGTTGGTGAGCTTGAACTGGTTCGCCCAGTACTCGATCCGCGCCACCTCGGGGGTCGCGGACGCCTGGAAGCGGATGACGCCGTCGCCCTCGGGCGTCGCCGTCCAGTCGAGGATCGCGCCCTGGCCGGTCGGGCTCGGGCTGATGTCCAGCACCCGGGACCCCTCGGCGACGATGGCCCCGCTGCTGTCGACCGCGCGCGCCTGCACGAGGTGCGTGCCGCCCGCCTGTGGCAGGTCCACGTCCACCGCGAAGCCGAACCCGCTGGAGATGTCGGCGATCGTGCTGCCGTCGAGCAGGTAGCGGACGGACGACGGGCTGGCCCCCGTGTTCGCCGAGAGCCGCCACGTGGCGCCGCTCAGGGGCGCCGCGCCCACGGACAGCGGGTCCGCGGGCTGTACGACGAAGGCCACCGTGGACTCGCTCACGAGCACGCCGGCCGGGTCGTAGCCCTTGGCCGTGAGCGTGCGCGCCCCGGCGCTCCCGACCGTCCAACCCGTGTGCAGCGGGCTCCCGCTCAGATCGGAGGTGATCAGCTGCGGTCCACTCCACAGGTCCACGTGGTGGGTCTCGTGAGCGAGCACCCGGATGGCCACCGGATCCCCGACGGTCTCACCCTCCCGCGGCACCGCGAAGGCGACGGGGCCGCCGAGCCCGGCGCTGCCGGAGATGATCTCCGCCACCCGATCCATGTAGCTGTCCCAGGGGAAGTGGGGGCCGGGATCGACGCGTCCCGAGCAGGACGACGGCTGGATCTCGCCGTGGCCCACGATGTGATCCCGGTCCAGCGGGATGTTGTGCTCCTGGACGAGCCAGGCCGTGAGCTGGGCGGAGGACTCGAGGAGCGCCGGCGTCCACTGGCTGCTGTTGCTGCTCTGGCCCTCGTGCTCGATGCCGATGGTGTCCGCGTTGTTCTGGCAGGCGTGCCAGGCCTTGCGGGAGTCGCGGACCATCTGGGTGACGTGGCCGTCGCTGCGCCGCACCACGTAGTGCGCGCTGACGTTGGATGCGTTGTTGCGGAACCAGGAGATGGCGCCGGCGTACGCGCCCTCGGTCGTGTGCAGGACGACGCGCCGCACCGGCGTGCCCCCGCGGCTGCTCTGGTTGCCGCTGTGGGCGGGGACCCAGGCGTCCGCGCCGGGGTAGTCGGCGGAGGACGAGAAGCTCTCGTCGCGCAGGCCCGGCGGCTGGATGTACCCGACGGCGTCGAGGCCCTCGATGGTGCGCCGGGGGATGACGAGGGGCTCGCCCCGGTCGTCCGCGGCGGCGAGGCCCACCTGCAGGGTGCGGAACACCTCGAAGGCCAGCTCGTGGTCCATCCACGGCTCGTCGTAGCCGCCGAAGGTCACCACCGCGTCCCACCAGCCCGCGTCCGGGGTCTCGGGGTCCGCGTCGGGGGCGACGTCCTGCTGCAGCGTCGCGAGGTAGGCGACGGCGGCGAACGTGGCCGCGGCGCGGCTGTCCTCGACCTGGCTGAGGGTGAGGCCCGAAGCCGCCGCCGCCACGGGCAGCTGGTCGTCCGACAGCCCCAGCAGGCCGTGGGTCGGCGGCGCGTGGGCGTCCTCGTCAGCGTGCTCGTCGGCGGTGGACGCGACGAACGACGTGCGCTTCCAGGCGATGCTCAGCAGCAGGTCCGCCGGGACGCCGTAGTGGTCCGCGGCCTCCAGGAGCAACGGGACGGCCGGCAGCGCGTCGAGCTCGGCGAGCTCGTCGTCGGTGGGCACGTCCGGGTCGATGAAGGGGTCGAGGTCACAGGCGGTCAGCACGATGACCAGGAGCAGCAGCAATCGGCGCACGGGGTCCCTCCCTCAGGGTGCGGGCGCATCGTGCCAGCGCGCGCGCGAACGATCGGGGGGTGTCGCACTCTCCACAACTTCGCAATAAGTTCAGGCGCGGCGGCGCCTCCAGACCAGCGCCAGCGGCAGGAGCCCGAGGCTCGTGGGCACCTCGCTCCCGCAGGAGCAGCCTGGGTCGCCCGCGTCCCCCGCGTCGCCCTGTCGGTCGCCCCCGAGCGCCGGGCCCGGGTCGAGGCCGTTGTCGTCGTCGTCGCCGGAGTCGTCGTCATCGCCGGAGTCGTCGTCGTCGTCGCCGGAGTCGTCGTCGTCGCCGGGGGGGTCGGTGCTGTCGTCGTCGTCCCCCGGCAGGTCCAGCCGCGTGAGGCGCACCGCGTCGGCCACGATGTGGGAGTCCGAGGGCACGCTGCCCGGCGCGTCGTCGTAGACGGCGATGGTCTGGACGCCCGCGTCCGCGAACGTGAAGGCGCCCAGCTCGATCCAGCCCGTGCTGGCCGACTGGTCGACGAACAGCTCCGCCTCGCTCCCGTCCGCGCGCACGACGTAGCGGGCGGAGTCGTACACCCCCCAGGCCGGGTCGACGGCCACCTCCACGAGGTATTCGCCCGCCTCGGCGAAGTGCAGCTCCCACCAGGCCCAGTTGCCGGCGACGGACGTGTCCCAGGCGTTCGTCCACCGCAGGTGCCCGCCCTGGCCGTCCGACTCCTCGCGCCAGTACTGGGGCGGCCCGAACTGCTGGAAGCAGGAGCTGTCCTGCTCGTCGAGCGTGCCGCCCTCGGGGGGCAGCACTGCGCAGGGGGCCGAGATCACGCAGTGGCCGGGACGCACCCGCTGGCCGCCCGTGGCGCCCGCGAAGATGCCCCAGTGGTTCGCCACGCTGCGGGTCCCGTTGCCGGAGTTGTTGCCCGAGACGGCGTTGACGTAGCCCTCCCCCTGGATCCACATCTGGGACGAGCCGCCGCCGTCGAGGTTGAAGGCCTCCCAAGCGCCGAGCTGCTCCATGACGCTCACGAGTTCCAGTCCGTACATCCCGCTGCTGCTGGAGGTCCGCCCGTCGACCACCGCGAGGATCAGCGTCTGCCGGTCCTGGGTGATTCCCATGGCGGTGCGCGGGTGCCGGCTCCGCATGTCCGTGCGGTCCGGGAAGCAGCTCGAGGCCGTCGCGCTGGAGCACGTGATGGGCTGGCCCTCGATGACGAGCTCGGGGAAGCCGCTGACGAGCCCCAGGGTGCCCGGCGGCGGGTCCGGGAAGTCCGTGCCGTTCATCCAGCCGTCGTTCAGCCCGCCGAAGGTCGCGGCGTTGGCCTGGACCCACCCGGTGTGCTTGAACTCGACCCCGTCGGGGGTGAACGCGATCCAGCCGTACTTGCCGTAGTACCACTCGCCGCTGTACGCCGAGTCGGTGCCCGTCTGGTTCGCCGGCCAGATGAGCCCGCGCCCGACCGCGTCGCCGTACACCCGCAGGGGGCTGGTCCGATAGAAGTCGCCGTTGGTGGCCACCTGGACGCCCTCGTCCTGGGCCCAGGCGCCCGTGCGCTGGAGGGACGAGCCGACGCGGGTGGACGTGACGTGCACGCGGTCGGTGCACAGGTCCACGAGCGTCACCCAGGTGTGGGTGCTCGGGCTGCTCGTCGTGTAGTGCCGGTGCGTGATGCCGGGGTAGGGCGTGTCCTCGGAGACGAGGTTCATGGTCACCGCCTGGGCGGTGGCGGGCAGCGCGACGAGGAGGAGCAGGGGCCCGAGCTTCACGCGCTGACGCTACCCCGGGCGAGGCGTATCGTCCTCCCGTGTCCACCCCCATCGTCACCCATCGCGGCGGTTGCCACTGCGGCGCCGTCCGGTTCTCCGTCCGCGCGCCGGCCCACCTCCCCATCACGCTCTGCAACTGCTCGGTCTGCGCCATGACCGGGTTTGAGCACCTGATCGTCCCGGCGACGGACTTCGTGCTGGAGACGCCGGACGAGGCCCTCCGGGAATACCGCTTCAACACCCGCCAGGCGCGGCACCTGTTCTGCGGGACGTGCGGGATCAAGTCGTTCTACGTGCCCCGATCGCACCCGGACGGAGTGAGCGTGAACGTGCGGTGTCTGGACCCGGCGACGATCACCGGGAGCACGAAGACCCCATTCGATGGCGCGCGGTGGGAGGACGCCATCGACGGGCTCGCCGGCGCCACCGGCAGCTGATGCCCGACGACGACCGACCCGCCCGGGTCCCGCGGGGACTGTTCGACCGGGGGCGCCGCACGGCGCGGCTCGGGAGGATCGTCGTGGGCGCCGGCGCCAGACGTCTGCTGCGCAAGGACGCTGCCGATGACCGGGCGTTTGGCGCGGCCCTCGCCGCCGAGCTCGACGGGATGAAGGGCATGGCCATGAAGGTCGGGCAGATCCTGTCCTACCTCGATGTACCCATCCCCGACGAGGCCCAGCGCGCGCTGGCCCGGCTCCAGCGGGGCGCCCAGCCTCTGGCCTTCGATGCGATCGCGGCCGTGATCGAACAGGAGCTCGGGGCGCACGTGGACGCCCTGTTCACGTCCTTCCAGCGCGACCCCGTGGCCGCGGCGTCCATCGGCCAGGTCCACCGGGCGCACTTCGCCGGGGCGCCGGTGGCGGTGAAGGTGCGCTACCCGGGCGTCGCGGACACGTTCGACGCGGACATGGGGCGGCTGGACGCGCTCGCGGGGATCGCTTCGCTGGCCACCGCGGTGGACGGCAAGGCCCTCGTGGCCGAACTCGCCGCCCGCCTCCGGGAGGAGTGCGACTACCGGGCCGAGGCCCGCTGGCAGGCCGCCTTCGGGCGGGCCTTCGCAGGGTCCCCCGGGATCTGCGTCCCGGCGGTGATTCCGGAGCGCTCCGGGGAGGCGGTGCTGACGACCGCCTGGGACGATGGCGTGGGGCTGGAGCGCTTCATGGCGGACGCATCGCCCGGGGCGAGGAACGCCGCCGGTCTGCACCTCGCGCACGTGGCGTGGCAGAGCGTGTTCGTCCTGCGGACCCTCAACGCGGATCCGCACCCCGGGAACTACCTCTTCGCGCCCGACGGAGCCGTGACCTTCCTGGACTACGGGTGCGTCCGCCGCTTCGAGGACTGGTTCGTGGAGGCGTGGCGGAACCTGTTTCGCCTGCTGCTCGACGGCGTGGACGCCGACAGCGCCGCCTTTCGCGAGGCCGTGCGCGCCACGCGGATGGTGGGGACGCGGCGGTTCGACTTTGGCTTCCACCACACGCTGCTCATCTGGATGGTGGAGCCGTACCTCAGTCCGACGTTTCGGTTCACGCGCGAGTACACACGGCGCGGGCACGCCTTCTCGGCGCCGACTGCCCCCAACGGCCGAGCCATGACGATCCCGCCGGCCTGGATCTGGCTCGCCAGAACGCACGTCGGCCTGCACTCGGTGCTGGCCCGACTGCAGGCGGAGGGGGAGTTCCGGAACGCACTGCGGGCAGCGATCTCGGTCGACCCGAGTCCGCTGCCCGCAGAGGAAGTATTCAGCTAGTTGGTGCTACCAGCCGCCGCGGCCACCGCCGCCGCCGCCGCCACCGTAGCCACCGCCGCCGCGACCACCGCCGCCGCCACC
>ENA-OWNT01004350-OWNT01004350.1-seawater-metagenome-genome-assembly--contig:-NODE-4350-length-12485-cov-4.280222_pt1 | contig 12485 bp, 16 predicted proteins | sample MGYA00238136_ERZ651165 | MGnify/ENA primary metagenome ERZ651165 (study PRJEB26861, sample SAMN08777766) | seawater metagenome | isolation source: coastal seawater | place: USA: Florida | collected... | reverse complement strand
TGTTGTTGTTGTTGTTGCTGCTGCTGCTGCTGCCGCCGCCGCTCCTTCGTTTATTTATGTGTGGCATCCACGAGGCGTGCTCGCTCGAGTGCTTGCTTCTCGCTGGTTGCTGGTCGTTGTCGTCACTGACGCCCGTACCAACATCCACGACTCGAGCAATGGTCAACAAATGCTGTTGAAGGAGCATGACAACTTCAGTCGTGGAGTGGTTGTATGTTTCCTTTTTTGTTGCAGAATGAACTGTGCACAAAAGGAGCTTGGAATTGTGTGCATGAGGGTTGTCTGCCCACTCTGACCAACTGTGTTTTCTGGCCGCACCGATTTGAGCTCGTGCAGTTCTATTCGCAAATGACGGTGGCATAAAACCAACTGACGCCGGTTAGTTGGTAGCACCATGGCGGAGCGACTGTACTTCCGCAGCCCGCAGGAGAGCACAGTCTCCAATGTCGCGAAAAATGACCCCCTACGCCAAAAGTACAGAGATTCGCTGGAGTCCGAGAGTGAAAAGAAAAAGTTTGACCATTACCTACAGTCCAACATCCGACAAGCACAAGCCATTCACCCCAAAGGAAGGGAACCTACAACGACAACGAAACTTTGGCGACTGGGTTGTGTCCGTTCCCGAGATCCGAACTCCAACAAGGTCACCCTGGACGTTGTCGACGAGCCCGGGCGTTCTGTGACTGTCGACGAGGCAGACACACACGTGTACGATCGATCACATGCCCAGATTTGCGAAGATGTCGCCCTGATATCCGAATTCAGTGAAGCCCCGCTCCTGGACAACCTGCGCCGTCGGTTTTTGAACCTCAACATCTACACCTACGTATCCGACATTGTGATTGTTCTCAACCCGTACTTCCGTATCCCTTCGCAAAACGTTATCCCTGACCCCCTACCGGAGTTCCTGCCGTCAGAAAATCCACACGTGTACGCAGCTGCACACTTCGCCTACCACGAGCAATGCAACCCACACGCATCACCAAGGTCGCAGTCTGTCATCGTGAGCGGCGAAAGTGGTGCCGGCAAAACTGAATCGTGCAAAATGGTCATGGCATATCTCGCCAAGCTTTCCGAGCAGCGTTCCATGCAAGGTGGTCGGCGGCGTGTGTCATCGGTGGTCGACAACCTCCGCGAAGGCATTGAAGAGATGGTCCTCGCCTGCAATCCTTTTCTGGAAGCTTTCGGCAACGCAAAGACCAACATGAACGACAACTCTTCCCGGTTTGGCAAGTTCACCAAAATTTGGTTCACCGACGGTCGGCTGTGCGGTGCTGAGATGGAGCACTATTTGTTGGAGAAGAGCCGCGTAAGTTTTCAGGAGAAGGGCCAGCGGTCGTTCCACATATTTTACTTTCTCATACGGGGTGCTACTCCGGAGGAGCGTAAAAAGTACTACATTCGGGATTCTCCCGAGGATTACCGCATGTTCAGGGGTGGAACGACGCGCGTTGAAAATGAGGAGGTCGACAAGGCCCCAGGCAGTTTCGACGTGGAAGAAATGAAAGTGGTTCGAAGTGCCTTGGCCATGGCTTTAACGCGCGCCTTTGAGAACAGTGACGAGGCTGGTTCAGAGGCCGCAGCTCGCGCAAGCTCTGTTTGCGATAGCATCACGCGCATTGTCAGCGGCGTACTGCTCCTCGGTGATCTGGAGTTCAAAGACAAGAGAACAAGTGCTGGGGCCACTGCACACTTCTCCAGCAGCGCAGAGGCCGTGTCCAACGTCTTGGACGTGCTGGGGATCCGGGTCAACAGCAAGCAACCAGTAGATTTGGCCGAGCACTTGCAAACGATGCTCTGCACGACGGCGATAAAAGACCCGATGACGAAAAAGCTGATTCGCAGTCCATTGGACAAACGCGGGGCGAGGTTTCAATGCGACGCTTTGGCCAAGGAAATCTACCACCGACTCTTTCAATACATTGTCAGCATCGTCAACAAATGTTTGGGGCCGGACCCAGCCGAGCCTCCACCAGAGGCCTTTGTGGGGATTTTAGACATTTTTGGGTTTGAGATCTTTGGTAAGAAGAATTCTCTGGAGCAGCTGTGCATCAATTTCGCCAACGAAAAGTTGCAAAAGCTATTCAATGATCATGTGTTTGAAACGGAGAAAACGACATATCTCAATGACGGCATTGATCTGGAGGTGTTAGACGTCAGCTACACATCCAACGCACCTTGCGTGAAAGTGATCGAGTATGAGAGCAAGAGCGGATTCATTGGTGTAATGCCGCTGCTTGATGCTCAACTCGAGAATGCCACCGACGAAGGCTGGTGTCGCAGTTTGCTTCGATTGTGGGGGTTCTCGAAGAAACCCGGCAAATGTCAAAGTATAAAGCACAAGTCAGATCGGTCCGATGCCGTAGTGTCAGCGAAATACGTGTATGGAAGTGCACCTGGACGCTTCCACGCATTCTGCATTGCGCACTTTGCGGGAGAAGTCACGTATGCGGTGGACAACTTCTTGCTGAAAAACCGAGACAAATTCCCTCAGCACCTGAAGACCATGATGGCAAACTCTCGAGAACCATTGCTGAAAGAAATATTCTCCGAAACGGAAGATGATGGATCCGGCGGCCGCAGGCGGAAAGCAAACAACAAAAAAACGATATGCTCCAAGTTCAAAGTGCAGCTTCGAAAATTAAGTCAGACGCTTCAAAGCACTGCTCCTCATTACATTCGTTGCATCAAGCCCAATGATTGCCGTCTTCGACCAATCGATGGTGTAGCGGTACGCATTCGGTGGTTGTTTGAGTTCCCTGCCACTGTCGGTGCGCCACCAAGCTCAATATGTCGTCTTCCTGTATCTCGTAGGCCTTTGATGCTGCTAAGACACGGGCACAGTTGCTTTATTCTGGCGTCATGGAGGTGTGCAAAATTAAGAAACAAGGATATCCATACCGCATGAAGATTGAGCTCTTCTGGGAAAAGTGCTGCCGCGACGGAATTTGCCGCATGCTTGGAATGGATGGGTGGGAACAATTGAACAACGTCACAGCGGACGCTGTGCGGTCGCAATGCGAGGACATGCTGTCTCATATTTTGCCACCCCAAACATTTGTGGTGGGTCGAACAACCGTATTCGCGAAAGACGGTTCTTCTCGTCATTTGCACGACTGGCTCACAACACAGGTGTGTTTGCTTCTTTTCTTTTTGTTTGATGATCGTGCATCCCACCACGTTCGCAATAAACCTGTAACTATTGGTGGTCACGATGTGGGTAGGTTGCAAACCGACTGCGGCCATGGTTACGATATGCAATGGTTCGACATCGATCACGCCACTTCGGCGCCACCGTCCGCAGATTGCAAGAGAGTTGGCGAAGCGCGTTGTTACAGCGGAAATACGAACAGTTTGTCGCTATGGCTGCACCTTTGCAGGCGATGATGAGATGCTGCTTGGCCGTTCATCGCAAACACCAGCAGCGGGCAAAGGCTGGCGCGAAGGACAACGTGGTGGCGGCCTGGCGCAACTACCGAATCGCACAAGATTGGGTGTCTCTCCACCAAGAATACAGACAAAGGAAGTGTCGAATCAACTTGCAGTTGTTGCGAATTGAGGTCATGCGGTTGGTGGCATGGCGAAGATTTGGCAAGAAGCTGCTGGCTTGGCACAAGTACATCCGCGCTGGCATCATTGCTCAACGCTTAACACGCTGCGTCATTGCAACACACGAGTGGCGTTGCCTGCAAGATTTGTCTCAGTTGGTTGCGGATCTACGAGCTGAACTGGACCAGCGTGTGACAGCGCCAATGCAGCAGGTACGTCGGACCAGATTTTTGGGCTGTGTGTTGCTCGATGTGTTCTCATCACGACTTGGAATGCAGGCTCTGGGTGAAATTGAAGCTCTTGATCTCAAGCACGCTGCCATCATCAAGAAGGCAATTGAGACATTGCTGCTCGAGCATCGCGTTGCGCATGACAGCACGCAATTAAATCCACCACCATCAACAACGTCACTGCAGTCCGCACAAGGCTTCGACATCGAATCTGCCAAAGAGGCAGTTGATAGGGCGTACACAGCGTTTTGCAAGTTGGAACAAGTCAAGAACTTCGTGACTGCGTTTCACGACAACTTTACCGAGAATGTTCTGCGCCCACTTGCTGATTTGGAAAAAGAATACGGCTTGGATCACCTTGAAGCCAATCACCCATTCCGTGCGCGTTTGGACGCAGTGAAGAAAACGGTTCGGATGTGTGACAAATTTAAGCAGCCAAGTGTGACGACGATTTCTGAGTTTTGTGGTTTTGTGTACAGGCAACAGCAACTTTAGCAGCCCTCCGCGACGACGAATCAGAACAACTCACAGCTTCTTTGGAACGCCTGAAAGCCGCACAGGCAGCAATTAGCGAGTTGGACGCTAGATGTGCTCGTGCTGAGCAGTTGCATGATGATGTTCGGCAGTGTCTTGACATTCCAATGGAAGAAGTAACTGAGGAAGGACTTGAGCTATCAATTCCAGCAGTTCGCAGAGCGCACGACTTGGCACAGAAGTTGATCGCTGAAGCAGTGCGCAGTATCGGCGAGGACAGCGACGTCAATGTGACACAAGCTAAGATTACGGCAGCTGCTGAGTCCATTCGAGCTCTTGAAGAGGTGAACACTGACATCAAACAAATGATCCAACTGTATGACCGGCGCATCCGCTCCCCCTTTGACGAGCAGACACGTCTACTTGAGATCGAAGCTGAAGATAGCGCGGCCAACGCTGGTCCATCGGTACGTTCATTCGCATGCTGTTGTCCTCAACGGCCAAAGCAACGTTGACGATTGCGAACCCTTGTAGTCTGGAGACATTGAAGTGCTAAGAACGGCTCATCTGGAGGCACGACACCTCGTTGATAGTCTCGCCCGTGAGATAAGTGAATGCGAGGACACTGCCAAGCTGCGCCAGCGTTTGGCAGAGGGCGTTGACGTTGTCGATGGGCTGCAGAACAAGCGGCAGCGGGTCGGCGGACTTCTGCGCCAAATTCGGAAGCTTGAGCTCGAGTTGGAGGCGGTTGTGTCTCAACAGCTCACATGCAACAGCGCTTTCATGTCAAAGAAAATCCGAGAAGCGCAGGATTCAATCGGCGCAGCGAAGAAAGAAGTCGAAAATAGTGCAAGGTCTGTGGGTGTTGATCGTTGTCGTGATGGTCGTAAGATTGTTCCTCAATTGCGGTTGCTGATCCTCCTTCTTACAGCGAATCATCCGAGTCTCTGATAGCAGCTGCGAGCCAAAACATCGGAAACCTCACCCTGGTGGAGCAGGAGATCTTGATTGTCATGCAGGACTTCAAAATGCGTGTTCTCGACCCGTACGGACACCTTAAGGAGCTGGCTGAGGACTATGGAACGCTCCGAGTTGGTGCCATGAAACGCTTCTTCAGCGATTTTGATGTTAAATTGCGCGACTTTTCTGCTGGTTCGTGTGCTATCGTCTTGCCTGAACACTCGGTGTACGTGGTGACATTGGATGTTGCATGATTGCACAGCTCTTGAGGTGCGCGGCACAAGCAGTTCCGTTGATATTCAATCCGAGCTTGACGCTCTCGCCAACGAAGTGGCGGACCACCGCGACATCAACCAAGACTTGTCGAACACTTGGTCCAGGTTTGTCACTTCAATTGCTCAGTGTTTGTTCAACTTCGTGGTTATTCTTCTTTCGTGTTTGTGTCAGATACCTCAAACGAGTCCGCGTGCCATTGGACGAACTGAAAGAGTTTGCACTGCAATCATTGGTAACTTGCTGCACATCTCACGCGACAGCTTGCGGTGCATAATCAAGGTGCTGACCTGAACTTCCAACCCGACCGCAGGTGTCAAGTGTCCCAGTGGTGAAGAGAACGCTTGTTTCGCTTGATTCGAATGCGAAGGAATTCGAAAAGATCATCGAGGGCGGCAAGTATGAAGGTCCAAGTGACATTGTTCCTCTGTTGGATAAATTGGCATCCGAGGTTGCAGATGGCCAACGCGTTGTGGAGCGTGTGCAACGACTGCACACTACCTTCAACGAGAAGGTTAGCCAGCCCTTCGCTCAGCTGCAGAGAGACACGCAAGACACTGGTTCCAACGAACTACCCATCGTGCATGACAAAATTTCAGCTGCCCAGCAAGTGCTGGTACGGACTTCACAGCTGCTCGTGTTCGAGGGTTTGGCGCAGAGTTATGAATGCTGTTTTGATGATTGCAGGCGAAAGCATACCAAACCATTGACTTTACAGGAAGCGAGGAAGAAGCAGAGATTTTGATTGAGCAAGCGATGTCGTTGGTGGCAGATGCCACTGCCGCGCACAAAACCTGCAGTCGTGGCATAGCTGAACGGCGCAAGGTAAAACATCGCATCGTCTTTCAAGAACATCGGGCATACTCTAACACTGTGTGGCACTGGTGCACAATAGGAAAAGCAACGGTTTGACGAACTTGTACAGTTAGTCGAGCAGAAGCGAACGGAGGTCACTTCTGTGTCAAATGGTGTCTTTCAAGTGCCGGAGGTTCGAGACACCATGGACCAGGTGCAAGAAACTATTGAAAGTACACGTCTCACACTTGACGACGATGAGCATTTGGTGCATCCGTACGCGTTCTCTGACGCAGTAAATGCTTTGGAAGCCGACATAAAGTCAATGACAGTGCGTAGACCGCTGGTTACGAGGCTAGTCGCTTTGGATACTTGACAATACAACGCTTTCTGTTCGTAGACTGCCCTCACAAAAGGTGCACATTTCATGTGGGGACTGAAATACGCAAGGGACACAGAGTTGGCGCGACTTGCCACCGCAGAAGACTCGCTCGCGGTCTTAAAAGAGGACCACAACGACTACACAGTCACAAAGTGCGAGGCGAGCGTTATCGATCTCGAACGCCGCATCATTGACCGCGCTACGGACACGCTCAACGATGTGAGTTGTGGTGACTCTGCCACAGCGACAATTTTCGGTCTCATGCTTACTCGTCTGTGATACTTTTTCCTCTCATTAGGCTCGGAGCTTGCTTCGAAACTCTGGGCAACCACCCCAGTATTTCCCGAGTATCGAGGAGGCTACTGCTTGCTGGCAACTGAAGGTGGAGGAAGCATGCCAGGCGGTACAAAAAGTTGGGGAAGCCATCAAGGAGCGTCGTCGGCAGCAAGTATGTACTTCATCACGACAGCTGTTGCACTTGGCCGTTCTCTAAGTACAACTGTCGTTGTTGTAGGCAATCAGGGAACAACAGCGTCGCGAAATATTTTCTCAGACAATGCAAGTTATGGAGAAATACGGATCTGCCAAGTTGGATGCTCAAAAATATGGGCTCTCCGATTTCCCTGAAGTTAACATTGCCGTGTCGGCCGCGGACGAAGCCATTAGCATCTGCCGAAAGGAATTGGCTGCCCACAACCCACAGGCGGCGAAGACCGCCGCGGACATGGCGGCTCGTGCGGTGTCTCAGATGGAAATGGTCGTACAGAGGGCCCGAGAACGTCATGAATGGGAGCTACCACAGCGCCGCGAATGTGAAGACGCTTTGGATAAGGTTGAACAGTCGGTGCAGGTTCGTGCAACTCGCGTGGCCGACTTGTTCCGTCAACCAACGCCATCTCACTCCACTGGCGCTTCTGCTGCTAGGACTTCGTCGATGAAATTGCTTCTCAGGACGGTTTCTCATACGATGAGTTCACGAAGTCTCACGACACTGTCAATGATATTTTGCGAGGCGTGGCTGATCACATTAACGATGCCCGCAAGGCAATTGTGAGCCAGGGTGATATCGAAGAACTCAAGGTTTGTGACTTATTGTGCTGCTTCATGTTAGACTTCTTACCTCCTGCGAAACTTTGACGGTATGCAATCTGCCCTTGCGCGCGTAGAACACTGTGGTTTTTGCGTCAGACGCGGCGGCAAATGCACGCAAGAGTGTGCAGAAACTTGCCGAAAATTTTGCAGCTGAGCAACGATTGTTCCGCGAATTGTCGAATGGTGTAGAGGCAGCGCGGAGGAGGCTTCACATTTTGCGCGTTGAGATTGAGTCGGGGGGTATTTCTCAGGCAAAACTTGACGATAATTGGCACAACGCTCCGTCTCGAAAGTCTGCAAGTGTTTCCGAGGGTGGTGTTCAAATTCCGACATTGGGCAGCAGTGGGGGTCTGCAAAGTCACCGCGTGGCGTCCCCGAAACGAAACACTCGTAACACCAGTCGACGTAGACATAGTTTCAGTCCGTCGAAGCACAACAACGTAGTTTCGGCAGAACACGGTGGCGACGATGATGCCGGGTGCGTCATGACAACGATTTCAGATGTGGACGAACAAGCAGAAGCGGTTCTGTTGAAGGCCGAAGAGACTGTAGCAGCTGCATTGGACCGTGCAGGTACGGATTCTTGTCAGACTTGTAACTTATCCGGCTGAAGTGCAGCCAATCACATCGTTGTGTGCTGTGTTGTTTCAGGGTTACCTTATGAAGCTCAAATCTCGATTTCTGAGGCAAACACAGCGTTAGATCGTTTGCGCAGCGCCATTGATGAGGTGGAGCGTCGGAACGCAGCGGAAATTCAGCAACTGCGAAACGAAGAATTGACGGCGCGGACGGAGGAGCGCGCTCGGATGGAAAAGCGGAAACAGGACGAAATTGCATTCAAGTCAAGGCGCAGGGAAGCCTTGCGTCTGATCAGCCCGGTTGTGGAGCAACTGCCCTTGCTGAAAGCGAACGTAGTTATCAACAAGCTGCAGTCGGACACTGACGTCCAGGAAGCGCTCCTACTGTGCAAGGAGTCAGTTGACGTTGCCACGAGGCACGCAATGGAGGGAGACCTCGATTTAACGAAGGTACGAGTATTGAATGCATTTGCGAGCAGAGCCACACTCTCTCATATTGTTGGTGTGTGTGGTGTTAGGCCGCCATTCGTGGAGCAAAGAACCGCCTTTCCAAATGCAGTGCCCTCATTGAGCTTCAGCGACAACGCCGTAAGGCTGCGTGTGGTGGAAGTGCACGGCTCTGTACCGCGATGGAGACACTATCTCAAGCGAAAGACATTCTATCGTCGGCTTTGCGCCTTGTCCCCATGCTCGCTGTGGCTCAGTCTCATGTGTTTTCGTCGTCGGCGCGCCAAAGCGAATCCACCTTCAATGAACACGATGACGAGGCCGCACGGTTGAACGGGGTAGGTGGCGGCGAAGACAACCAAGTACCCCATGTCCTACGGTGGAGTTTTGCGCAAGCAGAAGACGATATCAGGCGTGCACAAACAATCGTTGAAACGTATATGGATGAGGAACCGGACGATGTGAAACTAGAGCAGATTGAGAGACAAAGTGTGGCTGCTCGCCAGAGCGCGCAAGATGCATTGGAAACAGCAACAGCGCAGACCAGCGTCCTGCGGTCCATCCAGGGTCGCGCAGCTCACAAAGTAGAAGACATCTCCATTCTTCGGAATTTGTTAGGCCGTCTGCAGGACATCGTTCCTGAAGAACTCGATGCAGCGGGGTTGCCCATCGAGAACGAGTCCAAGGAGGCCTCTACTCACTCTGCTGATTTGGAATTGCTGCATTCCCGAACCGACAGACATGGATTGAGCAACACTTACGTCAAGACAGCAAATCGAGATCCAGACTCCATCGCGGATGACTTGCGAGCACCGCATTTGCATCACGATGTGCAGGCACTACGCAGCGCCATAAAGTCCACGTTGGTGGCAGCATCGACAACAGCGACGGCGACACCACGCGACCAAATGAATCGCCTGACGAAAGGCGTCGATGACGTGCGTGCTGTTTGCCTGATGTCTGCCCGTGCGCCCACTGCCTCCACTAAACGCCCTCTGTGTGCTATTGCGCTTGTGCTGTAGATCGAGGCGTTCGCTAAGCAACTCAAAGTCCATCGCGTTGTGGTCCAGCGACGTCGACGCAAAGTGCGCGCCGAGATTAGCGACAGGTTGGTGAACGTGCTGATCGTCTGCGCCGGTACCTCGACTCAACCTCAACTTCTCTGCGTGGGCTTTGCTTTCGGTCGTAGATTGAAAGAATATGTGCGGAAAGGTCGCTCAGGCAAACTGTCTAAAGGAGAAACACCGCTTCGTGAGTACCTTCACAAGCAAAACCAGGAACTGCTGAGTGCCCACAAACGGTATAATCCTCGAGGCACCGCTCTCCAGCTGAAGGATTCGGAGGAAGAAAAAGACGCCGAACCGCTCGCGGAATCGAAGCGCCTTTCATTTGCGACGCGCACAGCTCTTGGCCGCATGCTAAAGTTTGATGCGCTGAGTTCAGACGCGGCAGCTGCACCTCACAATGCTCCTGCCGACATTCCCCAACCTGCGGCCCGACCGGTGCGTCGGAACAGTCCGGCTAAAATCCATGCGGCGACAGTGTCGCAATCACCACCGCCAGCGCTGCGCCGTGCGTCCAGCCGAGCAGACATTTCGCTCGACTCCATCAACGCACCTGCTCACACCCCCGCGCACATCCGCACGCTTGCTGGAGCGGTCGTCGCTGCAACCAAGCGACACTCGCTGGAACGTGCCGTGGAGGAAGAAGCAAAGGCACGTCTGCTGCTCTCTGGTGTTCGGACTATCAGCTGTGTTGGTGAGTGAACTGGTGTGTTTTGACTTTGCAGAGTCAGAAGCAAAAACAAGAGGACGAGAGCACAAGCGGGAGCGGACCCGTTGCGGCGCGCCTTCGGTTCATGGCAGAGGTGAGCCGTGTGTTCGGGTGTCGTCCTGCGAAGGCCGCGACCACCTCTCTGATGCATTTTGGACTTGATTTGTGTTGGCGGCAGGCACGAAACCGGATCAAGAATATTCGCGCAGCATCAGCACAAAAGTGGCGTCGTTAGCGACAGTGTCAAGCGGCAATTGGTTGCGCAATGAACTAACTACGCCCGCACCACAGTTTTCTGTCTCTGCAGCAAACCAATAAAAATAATGAGTGCCTCCCGGACATCGGTGTTTTACATAGTGCTGTAAAAGTTTATTCTAGTTCAGTTCAAAGTTTTTCAACGAATCGACAAGGCATGGCTTGCCGACTCGTGCGTGCTGCTGCGCGCACAAGGAGCACAGGTACGAATTTACTTGGCGATAGTGGGGAAGGTGGCTTCGTTGGCAATGCCGCACGCGTTGTCGCCGAGCTCAACGTAGATGTAGCCCTTCTCTCCCCAGTCGGTGTTCCAGGAGTTGCGCACGATCCAGTAGGCGTCATCGGCGTCCTGGCTGTAGCCGTTGTAGCCAACGACCTGGACGCAGTGGTCGAGGTCATCAGCGGCGTGGCCGCCGCAGTGCTTGCCGGTCATGACACCCTTGTTGTACAGCTGCCAGTTTTCGGCGTTGACGCAGATGGATGCGGGACCGGTGGTGGCGACGTTGGCGACCATTTTGTCCTCGTCCTGGTTGTTGCAGGCGCCGCTGGTGCAGCCAGGGGTGGCGAAGGTGTGGCCGTCGATCTTGCCGAGAGTGGGCTGGGAGAAGCGCTTGCAGACACCAGTGCGGCCGGACTCGGATGAGGTGGCGGGGTACTCCTTCTCGGTGACGAGGCCGCCAGCGTGCTGGACGTACTTGTACGCAGTGAGGGTGTCGCCGCCGTCGCAGCCTTCGTCGCCGTAGTTCTTGTCGCAGGAGATGATCTGCTGCGCGGACAAGACTGCGGGGTCGTTGCCGGCGAGGACCCACTGGCTCTCGATAGCCTCGGTAGTGGAGTATGCCCAGCAGGAGCCGCACTGGCCCTGGTCCTTGACGGCAGACACAACACCCTCCTTTTCGCGCCAATCGAAGTTGGCAGGAGCCTCGGTGGCGTCGAGGCCGGGGGTGGCGACTTCTCCGTCGGTCTCGGTGAGCGACGGCAGGTAGTTCAAGTAAGTCTTGAACTCCTGGGCGGTCATGTCAGCGAACTTGGTGACGCCGAAGGAGGCACCGCCGATCTCGTTGAGGCGGTCGGCCTTCTCCATGTTGATGGCGAAGATGTTGAGGCGAGCCTGCTCCTCGTCATCGCTCTCGTAGGTCTTGCCGTAGGTCTTCTTGAAGTCCGCGAACGCGTCGGCGTACTCAGTCGAGTTGTAGGTGGCGCTGGCCGTGGAGGCGGCGACAGCAGCTGCGATGACAAAGCGAGACATAGTGTTGAAAGTGGTGGTGGTGGGGTTCCGGGAAGACGAACGAAGGAGACGGATGTTGAAGAAAATTTGATTGAACTTTTCCGCACGACCCAAGCTTGCTTCCGCACTTTTGTTGTCCATCCGTCCGTGCGTGCACACGAACGAACGTGCATGTCTGCATGACGTGGGGCAGGGAATGCAGTCTCCAACGCCCCGCCACCACCCACCCAACAACAGAACACGTGTCCTCCACACGTCCACCCACCCACACACGCACCCACCCACAAACACACACACGCACACACCACACCACACCCCACCACACCACACCACACTGAACAGCGACGACGACGACGACGACGACGACGACGACGACAACGACGACGACGACGACAACGCAACAGCGCAACAACGCACCACCACCACCACCACCACCACCACCACCACCA
>ENA-OWNT01004348-OWNT01004348.1-seawater-metagenome-genome-assembly--contig:-NODE-4348-length-12488-cov-4.330272_pt1 | contig 12488 bp, 11 predicted proteins | sample MGYA00238136_ERZ651165 | MGnify/ENA primary metagenome ERZ651165 (study PRJEB26861, sample SAMN08777766) | seawater metagenome | isolation source: coastal seawater | place: USA: Florida | collected... | reverse complement strand
ACACGCGCTATCGATTAATTCGTAAACATGTTCAAAGGCTTCACGACTTTGACGATAAGGGTCGGGCACTTCTTTATCACCTAGCCACTTACCGAGTAGGAATGTTTTACCGCGGGCTTGAGGGTATCGGGTGCAAAGATCTTCTAAATGGCGTTTTTCCATCACAAGAATTACGCTGTTGTGCGTCACTAAGCTTGTGCTAATTTGCTGACCTTTGTGTTCAGACATATCAACACCATGTTGCATAGCTAGTTCTTGAGCAAAGCTATCGGCTGATTTACCTTCAAGGGCGGTTAAACCAGCAGAGCTCACTTTAACATTTTTGCCTGCCAGTTTACTTTTTAAAACGTATTCAGCAGTTGGGCTTCGACAAATATTGCCTGCACATACCATTAAAACACTATCGAACATGCTACTTTGCCTACTACTGGTTATCTATATCTTGTAATCTGTCTACTGTTGTTAACGCTGGTAACAACAAGCTGATTACTTTGTTCCAACGCGCAAGTGGTGCACTGGTCACGTAAACGATGTCTTGTGGATCAAGTTCAAACTGTTCTGCTAGCACTAATGCAGCAACATTTTTAGCATGAAGTTGATATACATCTGCAATTACGCCGTCTTTTTCTAAGTCGCGCTTGCGCAGAACAAAAATACCGTTTGCATCGGCTGAACGTTCGTCAATACCACCCACTTCACTGAGTGCTTCGGCTAGATTCAAACCATAACGATTTACTTCTACTGTGCCAGCTCGCTTCACATCACCTAGTACATATACATTACGCTGATCATTGCGGCTTACATGAAGAACATCACCATGTTGTAATAAGCGGTTTTGAGAAATGTCACCTTTAGAATAAAAATCATCTAGGCGAATAACTTCAGTTTCGTTACCACGAATAAAAGTAACCGTTTTCCAATCTGCACGTTCATTTAAACCACCGGCTTGGTTTAGAGCATCAATTAATGTTAGTGGCGTCTCAGTAACAGCATATACGCCTGGCTTCTTTACTTCGCCAGTGACGTACGCTTTTTGACTTCTGAATCCAACGACTTTCACATCAATTTGTGGGTCTTCAATAACTCGACTTAAACGCTTTACTAATTCTTCTCTTACTTCTGCAACCGTTTTTCCTGCTGCTGGTACCTTTGGGGCGTAAGCGTAAGTAATAGTGCCATCAGCCTGTACACGAAAGCCATCAAACTCAGCGGTACGTTGAACCGCTGCTGGAATGGTAAGCTCAGGGTGATCCCATACGCCAATGGTTAACACATCACCAACACCGAGTTTGTATTCATAATTAGAAAGGTCAAGACCAGCAGAGGCATCAAATATTCTTGTTTGAGAGACTGTTTTTTGCTGATTGATAAGAGCTGAATCTATGAGTTGGATATTGACTTTTTCTAGTTCCCTCTCAAGGTTTTCAGTTTGTTCACCTTGCTTTAGTCCTTCAAAATGACCGCCTGGTATAATTGTACAGCCACTCATTGCCAGAAAACATGCTGAAGCAATGAAAGTTTTATAGCGTTGCGCCATTCGTTCTTCCTAAAATCGTTCTTATTAGCCTTGTCTAAAGCCTATGTGAAAAGCTTCGTAATTAAACCATTTGTAGATTTTGTTAGCAAGTATAGGTGTGTGAAATTTTTTAGTGGTTTGGAGATAGAAGCTTACTAGAGTATGTTAGCGTGTTGACTAGTTAATTATAGATGTCGGTTTACCCTGCACTTTCATAAACTTAGTGTGACTTAAAATCAACACCCACAGGCAACTTGCTCTCGGTAGCATCGACTTTATATCTGTTAACGTTTAATTTGTACGCGTTGGTTAACCGTACACTTTTAACAATTTAGCATGACGTAAAGCCAACACCTACAGATAGCTTGCTCTCTCGGTAGCACCGACTTTGTGTTATGTTTAAGCGAGGTTACAGGTTTTCCTATGCTAATATAATTATGTTTTTAGCCATTTGCTAAGCTTGTGGCTCACCTTAGGATAACGCATTTAATGAGCTTAGATGTTAGCAGCCACAGAGGCGCGGCTGCTTTTTTGTTCAAATTAGACTGGTGTCAATTATTACTGCTTTGCGCTGTCGGCTAGAATATCGCAAATTCTTTGACATGCATGACCGTCACCATAAGGGTTATGAGCCATGCTCATATCTTTATATGCTGATTCATCTGTAAGGAGCGTATTTAATGAAGAAACAATAAGCTCAACATCAGTACCAACTAATTTAACCGTACCTGCTTCTACCGCCTCTGGGCGCTCGGTAGTATCTCGCATTACAAGTACTGGCTTTCCTAAACTTGGTGCTTCTTCTTGAATACCGCCAGAATCAGTTAGTATTACATGAGCCTTATTCATCAAGTATATGAATGGCAAGTATTGTTGGGGCTCTATTAAAAAGATATTGTCGATATCTTTCAAGATACGATTAACCGGCTCTTGAACGTTTGGATTCAAATGAACTGGATAAAGTATTTGTGCCTCAGGATGTGCTTTGGCTGTTGCAGCTAAAGCTTCACAGATCCTTTCAAACCCACCGCCAAAGCTCTCTCTACGATGACCTGTTACTAAAATGAGTTTTTTATCATCATTAAGAAATGGAAATTGGCAAGATAATGATGTTGAAAGCGCAACATCACTTTCAATTTGTTCTTTAACCAAGAATAATGCATCGATAACAGTATTACCGGTAATGTAAACTGCTTTTGGATCAAAGTTCTCTTTTAATAAATTTTGCTTTGATGTTTCAGTTGGAGCAAAGTGAAACTTTGTCAGTACCCCTGTTAACCTTCTGTTTCCCTCTTCTGGCCAAGGCGAATAAATGTTACCAGTCCTTAAACCCGCCTCAACATGTCCAACAGAAATTTGCTCATAGTATGATGCTAGGCTTGCTGCAAATGTTGTCGCTGTATCACCATGTACAAGCACAACATCTGGCTGAAAGTCTTTTAATACAGGAGAAAGCTCGGCCAAGATTCGGCAAGTTACATCATTTAATGTTTGCCCTGGTTTCATCAGGTTTAAATCAAACTCGGGCTCGATATTAAACAGCTCTAAAACCTGATCGAGCATTTCTCTATGTTGGGCTGTCACACACACTTTTGACTCAAAGCGCACATCTTTTTCTAAAGCCTTGACTAAAGGTGCCATCTTGATAGCTTCTGGACGCGTGCCGAATACGCTTAATACTTTCATTATTTAAGACTCGCTAGCAAATTATTTAATTGATTCATCCAATGAGAGTTTGAAGCATTACTCGCATTAGAAGCCATCAGACTAAAAGATGGCCTTTTTGCAGGTGTCGGATAAGCACTCGCTGGAATAGGGTTTATTGGTATTTTCTTCTCTAATAAGCCATTTGCAAATGCAATATCTTGTATTGCTACTGCAAAATCGTACCAGCTTGCAACACCCAAATCACTATAGTGATAAACCTGCTCAAGGTTTTCTTGTTCAGCTAGTTGCCATAAATACTTTGCCAGCCCGTTTGCATTCGTAGGGCAACCAATTTGGTCACTTACCACATTTAATGCTTCTTTTTCTGACATTAAACGCAGCATAGTTTTTACAAAGTTATTGCCATGGCTCGAATAGACCCAAGAAGTTCTTACGATACTTGAATTATCAGCGTGATAAGTCTTTATCGCTTCCTCGCCTGCCAACTTCGATGCGCCATATACATTAACTGGATTAGTTTGGTCGTTAACTTCATAAGGAGTATTTTTACTGCCATCGAACACGAAGTCTGTTGAGATATGAAGTAGGCGAATTTGGTGCTTATTAGCTGCCTTCGCTAAAAGCTCAACAGCTGTTGCGTTAATTAAGTAAGCGTTTTCTATGTCAGACTCCGCTTTATCAACTGCAGTGTAAGCCGATGCATTAATGATAACCTTAGGCTTGTGAGTCTCTATGGCACTCTCAATACTCTCTTGTGATGTAATATCGATATCACCACGACCTAGCGCTACAGCGTTAATGTGCTCTGGGCAAGTTTGCATGAGTTCCCATGCAACCTGACCACTTTTACCTACGATTAGTGCGTTCATTTAATTAGTTCCTAAACGTTCTCTTTGATAAGAGCCATCTTGAACATTTTTACACCACTCTTGGTTATCTAAATACCACTTTATGGTTTTTAAAATACCTGTTTCGAACGTCTCTTCTGGGTGCCAACCTAGCTCTTTGTTTATCTTCGTCGCATCTATCGCATAGCGAACATCATGACCAGGTCTGTCTGCCACAAAAGTAATTAAGTCATTAAAATCAGATAGGTTCGCAGGCTTGTCTTTAATCAAGCAATTAAGATGGTTACAAATAGTCGTGACTACTTCAATATTCTGCTTTTCATTAAAGCCGCCAATGTTGTAAGTCTCACCTAACTTACCTTCGGTCACTACTTTATAAAGCGCTCGCGCATGGTCTTCAACAAACAACCAGTCTCTGACCTGCGTACCGTTACCATAAACTGGTAATTGCTTACCTTCTAAAGCGTTAAGAATTATTAGTGGAATAAGTTTTTCAGGGAAATGGTATGGACCATAATTATTTGAACAGTTAGTTAAAACAACCGGTAAATCGTAAGTACGGTGCCATGCTCTGACTAAGTGGTCAGATGCAGCTTTTGAGGCTGAGTAAGGCGAGCTTGGTTCATAAGATGTTTCTTCTGTGAATAAACCTGTTTCGCCTAAATCACCATATACTTCATCTGTTGAAATATGGTGAAAACGGAAGCTTAGTTTTTTATCATCAGCCAAATCATTGTAGTAACTACGAGCTGCTTCAAGCAGCTCATAGGTGCCTACCACATTTGTTTGAATAAACTCACCTGGGCCATCAATTGAGCGGTCAACATGACTTTCTGCAGCAAGGTGCATGATAAAGTCTGGCTGATACTGATTGAAAACAGCTGACACTTTTGCTCTGTCACAGATATCACCTTGGACAAAATGATAACGCTCATTATCTTCAATCGAACGCAGTGATTCTAAATTTCCTGCGTAAGTTAACTTATCAAAATTAATAACTGTGTGTGTCGTTTCATTAATTAAAAAACGTACCAGTGCTGAGCCAATGAAACCTGCACCACCTGTAACAAAAATTGTCTTATTCATTATTACTTCTCATCCCTTAAAATACAGGTGCATCAACTAGTAAGAGGCCCGCTTTATCTTTTTCAGATAAAAGCGGCGCTTGACCATTAACTAATGGCCATTGAATATTTAACACTGGGTCGTTCCACAAAACACTCTGTTCGAACTGTGGTGCATAGTAGTCTGTACACTTGTATACGAATTCTGCTGATTCAGATGTGACATAAAAACCATGAGCAAACCCTTCTGGCACCCATAATTGACGCTTGTTTTCAGCACTTAATAACACACCAATATGATGGCCAAAGGTTGGACTGTCTTTTCTCATATCAACAGCGACATCATAAACCTCACCTTGCGTGACTCGCACTAACTTCCCCTGAGTTTGTTCAGTTTGATAATGCAGGCCACGCAAAATACCCTGTGAAGATTTACTGTGATTATCTTGTACAAATTTAACATCAGCCACATTTTCTCTGAACCATTCTTCTCTGAAGGTTTCCATGAAAAAGCCCCTGTCATCGCCAAATACTTTTGGCTCAAGGATTTTCACATCTGGTATAGCTGTTTCTACTATATTCATTAAAGCGTATTCTCTAGCGCATTTTTGAAATCATAGACAAAGCCATGATTGAAATTAATTTTTTTGCTATTTAAGTCGCTAACAATCTGCGAATGAGGCACGGCCAATAAACCTACATCGTAATCTTTCTCTATGCTGTTTATCAGTTTAATTCCGTACTCTTCGTACGCTTCTTCCGTATCGGCCCAGTTATCATATATGTCAACATTAAAACCTAGCATCACTAATTCATTATAGAGTTCTAATACTTTTGTATTTCTGATATCAGGGCAATTTTCTTTAAATGTGAATCCCATAAGCAATACACTGCACTCAACTGGATTGATTTTTTTACTCAGCAAAGTACGCAGGAAATTATTAGCCACAAAACTTGGCATAGTATTGTTGATTTCTCGAGCTTGCCTCATTAAATCTGGAACGTAACCTGTGGTTTGAGATTTATGTAATAGATAATACGGGTCAACACCGATGCAATGCCCACCAACCAAGCCAGGCATTAGTTTCATGAAGTTCCATTTTGTGCCTGCAGCATCAATGACATCTTTGGTATTAATATTCAAACGATCAAAGATCTGATGTAATTCGTTTATCAGTGCAATATTCACATCCCTTTGAACGTTTTCAATGACTTTTGATGCTTCTGCAACCTTTATACTTGTCGCCTTGTGTGTACCAGCCGTAATGATAGAACCATACAATTCATCAACAAAGTCCGCTATTTCAGATGTTGAACCAGAAGTGACCTTTTTGATTTTTGTTAAAGTGTTTACTTTATCCCCTGGATTAATACGTTCAGGCGAATAACCGGCAAAAAAGTCTTTGTTATAAACTAGGCCTGAAACAGCCTCAATAACAGGTATACAATCTTCCTCAGTAGCACCTGGATAAACTGTTGATTCAAAAATCACAACATCATCTTTAGCAATGACACTGCCAAGCAATTTACTAGCACCAATCAACGGACTTAAGTCTGGTTGGTTATACTTATCTATTGGTGTTGGCACAGTTACAATATAAACGTTTGCAGAAGATAAACTTTCTACATCAGTAGCATAATTTAGTAGTTTTGCCTGTTTTAAAGCCTGTCTATCCACTTCTAGTGTAGAGTCGTTGCCTGCCATTAATTCATCAACACGTGCTTGATTAATATCAAACCCAATTGTTGTGTATTTTTTCCCAAATTCTACAGCCAATGGAAGCCCTACATAACCTAAACCAATGACTGCTATCTTTACATCTTGTAAAAGTTCGCTCATTACCGCGCCCTAATATTTTTAATTTGACTCTATGGTTTTAAGAAAAAACTTTGTTATTCAATAAACCTAATAAATACTCTCCGTAACCACTTTTGCGAAGCGGTTCAGCTAACTCACAAAGTTGCTTCTCTGTGATATAGCCCATACGGTATGCGACCTCTTCAGGGCAATTAACTTTTAACCCCTGACGTTTCTCTATTGTCTCGATGAATTGAGCAGCTTGTAACAAGCTGTCATGTGTACCTGTGTCTAACCACGCTGTTCCACGTCCCATAATTTCAACATTAAGCGTACCTGCTTCTAAATACTGCTCAATAACATCGGTAATTTCTAATTCACCTCTAGGTGATGGCTTAACTTTCTTAGCATACTTAACAACTTTATTATCGAAGAAGTATAGACCAGGTACAGCATAGTTTGATTTAGGTTGTTCTGGCTTTTCCTCAATCGAAATAGCTTTGCCTGAATCATCGAATTCAACTACCCCATAAGCTCTAGGGTTTGCAACATGATAACCAAAGACCGTTCCACCTACAGGGCGATTCGCAGCGGCCTGAAGAGACTTGACCAAATCATGACCATAAAATAAATTATCACCTAAAATCAGCGCAACATTTGATTCACCGATAAACTCCTCACCAAGCAAAAATGCTTGTGCTAGACCATCAGGGGAAGGTTGAGCAACATATTCTATGTTAATACCCCACTCTTTACCGTCACCCAATAATTCTTGGAATCTAACTTGCTCTATTGGTGTTGTAATAATGAGAATATCTTTAATGCCAGAATTCATTAAAGTTGCAATTGGGTAATAGACCATTGGTTTGTCATAAACAGGCATGAGCTGTTTGCTGACCACTTTGGTTAATGGATATAAGCGTGTACCACTACCACCCGCCAAGATAATGCCTTTAGTCATTAAAAAGTGCCTCATATTGTGATTTGACTATTTCCCACGTATAACGCCTACGCGCTATTTCGAGCATATCCGTACCTTTACCTGGGTCTTCTGTCTTGACAAGTAATTCTCTTAAACTTTGTGCGGAAGAAAAATAGTTAGCCTTACCTTCAGTTGAAGCTCTGTTATAGTTACAGTCAAAGCAGTAAATAGGTATTTCAAAGAACATCATTTCAACTAATGATGGATTTGTTCCGCCTGCTGAATGGCCATGTATATATAAAGTGGCTTTATTTCGTATTTTAAATAGCTCCGCAATATCATAGATTGGGTCTATTATCTCTATATTCTTTAACTTAGAGTATTGTTCTTTTAGTTCTTTCCCAAAGCTACTATTACTCCAATTACCGATAAACTTGAGCTTTCTCTCTGGTGTTTGAGCAAAGGCTTCAAGGATCATTTTTACATTATTTTCAGGCTCTATTCGACATAGTGCCAATGCAAAATCGCTTTTCTCTTTGTGTAGCTCGCCTGCGACTGCGTGGTCACCACCATAAGCTATGATATCAGCTTCTTTGTTGTAGGCATTTTTAACATGCTCAGCAATAGCTGCATTATCTGCAACAACCCTATCAGAGTATTTCACAGCCAACTTCTCAGAGAACTTTAAAAAACGCTTAGCATACGCTCCCCATTTATCTCTTTTCCATTCTAATCCATCTATATTTGTGACCACTTTTCTATTTGAGAAAAGCTTAAAAAAAGGCAATGTAATTGCGCCCGAAACACCTAAAACGAGTAAATCATTTTTTGTAAAAATTAAAGAGTGTAATATCGATACCGCATCATAAAGTATGCTTTGGGGACCGTTTGCATCTAACGACCAATATTTTAGTTTTGCACCTTTATACGCCTCAACTTCAGAGCTGTAAGCTCTCTTTGTACAATATACTAGACCGATTTTGCTAGACGGCAATAGATTTTCAACTAATGACTCAAAGCCACCATAACATGCTGGCACCCCAACCGTACCAACCACAGAAACAGTCATTTATTAATACCTATACTAAATATTGATTGTGTTTATTCGATGAAATTTGATTTGTTTAAATGTTTTATTCGGGAAATGAAATACCTGACTAAAGGTTACCTCTAAGGGGCAGCATCGCCGAAATTAAGTGGGTGATCATACACTATGCAAAATGGATTTTAAAGGATTAGGAAATAGCTGTAGCGTAAGGTATCTAACAAAAAAGAAGCTTTTACTACAGCAAGTATTATAGTTAAATTTGATCGATTTCAGCTCTTAGATATGCTTTAAAATCGCTTTGATACTTCGTTGTAGAGAACTCTAACGAACGTTTTTTCGCAGTATGGGCCAACTCTAACCAGAAACTTTTATTAACATTCAACTCGTTAATAAAATTACTCAAACCTTCCAAATTTTGACTATCAATCAACCTACCGCACTTTTCATCAATAAACTCTGTCTGTCCACCTATGAGGGGGGCTATCGCAGGACAACCGAAAGACATTCCTTCAAGTAAAGATAATCCGAACGTTTCAATCCACTCATCTTTTTTTGATAAGTTTAGAACTAAAAAGCTATCATAATAATATTGCTCAATATTCTTAGGCCTAGCTATTAACTCTAAGTTTTTGGGTAGAGTCGAAAATTTTTCTTTAAATTGCTCAAGCTCATTTTCACTACAATTTATCGCAGCTTTTACAGGATTCTTGATCGCGTCAGCAAGAGAAACTAACTCATAAACACCCTTATATGTTTTTAATGAGCCTGCAAAAAAAACCTGTTTGCGTTCGTATTTAAATTCAAAATCAATCTTTTGGGGTACAGTAAAGTCACTTCTCAAACCATTGTGTAAGACTTTATTAGGCATACCTTTAAACCCTTCTACTGACTTCAAGTAATTAGAAACAAACATTACCTTGTCTGCACAAATAGCAACAATACCTCTCAGAAATGATTTCAATGCCCGAGGACTAAGTGCTGTTTCATGAACATAATAAATCACTTTGTTAGCAAATAGTTTGCCTGCGACACCAGCACCAAAAGGCATAAGAGTATTTACAAGCACCATTGTTTTATGACCTTCTCGTTTATTCTTTAAAAGCAAGAATGATAATTTAAAGAATAAGTGAAGCTGTGAAAGTAAAAAGAAAAATAAAACAAGTATCTTATTATTGGCACGAGAATAATAGTATGGGACGAAGTTCACATGTTTTTTAGATAAAAAACCTTCATGCTGACTGCAGAGTAAATATGAATCTTCTGCTGGTAAATCGCTTGCTTCTATAGCATCTTGTAAAACTCTTGGACTACCACTGAAGTCATTGAATAAATGCACATAAAAAACTTTGGTTCTCATTGATTAATTTTCTCGCATTTTTATTATCTTAGCGGGCACGCCACCTATAATCACATTGTCCGGAAACTGACCACTCACAACTGCTCCTGCAGCGACAATACAACCATTGCCTACTTCTGAACCATCGAGAAAAGTAACTTTAGCTCCAACCCAGCAATTCCCCCCAACCTTTATCCCTTTCCTAGAAACACCTTGTAATCTAATCAACTCGCTTGGATCAGAAAAATAATGGTTCTCAGGATGGCAACTGAGATACTGCCCAATAATTGTATCATTGCCTATTTCTACGCCTCCGGCCCCACCAATATAAGAAAACTCACCGATGCCGACGTTGTCTCCGATCTTGATTGAATCACCCAAATCAGACAAGCTTCCTGATACTTTCAGAACAGAATAGTCTCCTAAGGCAAAATTATGACCTAAATGGATCCCATATTCTGATAATGCGTCGACTTTACAAAACCTTCCTATTTTCACACTTCCAGAAGATTTAATCTGTCGCTTTGCTAGAATAACTGTACCACTTCCAACAAATGCTCCAAATTTAAACTTAAATGCACCTCTGATTGAATCTGAAAGACTAGCTACCAATAGGCTAATCAAATAGCTAGATGTAACTCTCTTGTCGAACTTAAAGCTTCTGCGCTTTACAAATGAAATTAAGAACTCTACAAATCTCTTCACAATACTGCCTATAAAAGTACTAAATCGAGTTAATCTACTATTGACTCTATAAATCGATGCCAATTAAACCTTTTTAAAGCTTCACGCCTAATTTGATCCTGCTTTTGATAAAAAAATCGCTGTCGATTTTTTGCTGTGCGCATAACTTGATCAAATTCAGATTGTTTATCACTTTTAAGAATAAAGCCTGTCAGACCATCTTCAATCAATTCAGCAATAGCATTATTACAAGCTTCGAAACTGAAGCCTATAACAGGCTTCCCCAAACATAAACTCTCTGGAATTACATGGCCATAAGACTCTAAAAAAGTAGGAAGAAACGTAAAATCTGAAGCTAAATACCTTTTCACCAAGTCTTCTCCAAACTGCTTTCCTAGAAAATGAATATTACTATTCTTATTACTATACTCTTCAACAAGTGCTCTAAGCTGGCCATCTCCACACAAGCTCAACTCTATATTTTCAGATGAGTTATTGACCAAATTAAGCATAAGTTCAATATTTTTGCCACGATCTATTCGGCCAACATAAAGTAGACGAATAGTACCAGACTCATCATCAATGCTTCCTTCTATGTTTACTTCTTGAATATGTCGAGAAACCCCTGGTCTAACTACATTGATAGAATCTTTCTTTAGGCGCCTTTTGAGATTTTGGCTAAAAGTAACGATTTGAATTTTTCTACATTTTAATATGCATTTCTCTACTAAATATTCAGAGTACATATTTATTAATGACTTAAAATCTGGTAGAAAAGCTCTTTTTTTAGAGCTCATTACACCTCTATGAATATCGAGGCTATAGTGTGATGGCAAATAAACAATATCAATTTGCTGCCTTTTAAATTTAGCTGCCAGAAATATTGCCAGACACATACTAGAGTTTCGTACAACAACTTGAGAATCTTTAATTCTAGACCAAAACTCTGGAGTTTTGATTGCACAGAAAAACGTATAAAAAAGAAATGAGAAAGCTGTACCAATAAGAAGTCGAACATATTTCATAGATTTACTATTTTTGAGCAAATTCAAATCAGATTGCTCGCTTGGTAATAGTGAAATGCATTGAAACCCAATACCTAACTCTTCACAGCCCTGCTTTAATTCTTTTGCCGTTTTCTCAACCCCACCAATAGAACCAAGAATAGGTGCAAGAAAGCTTAGATTCTTTTTACTCATGCTAGTATTTTAATTTCCACATTCAACAAATCACAAAACTTGGTAACTTTCACTTTGTTTTTTTTATTACAGTTTATTGTAGCTACGCCTTTATTAATTTCTTCAAGTAAGAAAGTGTAATCATCACCAATGGCAGTAGGATCATCCGATAATAAAAGCTTATTAAATTTTCTAATATCTCGAGGCCCCCAAGACTCTTCAAAGTCACGGGTAGATACATCAATCTCTCTTGTGAAATCATTTTCTAAGTATTTAACAACTAACTTCAACACTGAATACTTTTCGGTAGATAAACCGTACATATTTAAAAGTCTTAATAAAACCTTTAACTTATATTTTTTTCCCGCATCTTTCTTAAAATGGAAAACAGGGATACCAACATAACCAAGTTTGAAGAAAACCTTG
>ENA-OWNT01004344-OWNT01004344.1-seawater-metagenome-genome-assembly--contig:-NODE-4344-length-12497-cov-3.089372_pt1 | contig 12497 bp, 11 predicted proteins | sample MGYA00238136_ERZ651165 | MGnify/ENA primary metagenome ERZ651165 (study PRJEB26861, sample SAMN08777766) | seawater metagenome | isolation source: coastal seawater | place: USA: Florida | collected... | reverse complement strand
GCCTCACAGGCTATCGGAACGGGCGCCATCCAATCGCTAGTACCTTGCCCCGCCCCCACTGAACGACAGCCAAGACGCGTCACTCTCTGCCAACCGAAACGACCGCCGGTTGCCACTGCGACCTCCCCGAACCGCCACAAGGCTCAAGGCCTCAGCGCCCTACATGTTCCCGCCGGATAACCAAGTTTCCACCGTACAGACGGGACATGTCTCCTCACCAACACCACCCCTCCGAACGTCGTCCTGGCGATGTTGCCCGAGCACATGCCCCCGTATAAAACACTGAATATAATAAATATTTCCCCGACCCATCAGCCGAAACCGAATTCAAACCAAACCGACCCACCCCCCCTCCGCGCCACCTACCCAGACTGACCGACGAGCTTAGACCGTCCCGTCACACCCGGCCGTATCCATCGCCTCACGACCCCCTCCCACCCGAAGCGCAACACCACCAATCTCGCGCGGGATCGCGCCATCCGACCACTCTCGCCCGGCCAACCGAACTCAATTGATTCGGACTCCGCGCCGGCATTCCGAACATCTCCGCAATTAAAGAAAACGGGATTTCGATAAAGAGACTTAGGGACATCTCCGGCCAATCTTTCACCCACAACATTTCGACTTTTCACCCGGAATTTCGCATTAAATTTAATCACGGAAATAATACTCGCCCCGAAATCGACAATTGCAATGGGTGAGACCGCTCCTTTCCAGCAGTATCAATCAAGATTTGACGAGGGCGTCCCGCACAGCTGCTTCTACGGGTCCGCCCCATTTTTTAGAGTACCAGTCCCGCAGGGTAAGCGGATTGTTTCATTGTAGGCTTTTCGGGGGTTGAGCCATGAAATATTCCGGCGAGTCGACGCTTGTCGACAACGCGCTGTCACGGAACTTTGTATCACCGTCCGGCTCGACGCATTCCGATCGCTTCTATGCCCAGTTTCTCAAGCGTCCCGTCGACCTTGTCGTCGCGGTCCTGGCGCTGCCCATCGTGGCACCGGTTATCCTCGTGCTCTGGCTGCTGGCCCGGCGCGATGGCGGGCCCGGCTTCTTTCGCCAGGAGCGCGTAGGCCGCAACGGCCGCACCTTTGCCTGCTGGAAGATGCGCACGATGGTCGTGGACGCCGAGCGTGTGCTCAAGGAGCTCTGCGAGCGCGACCCGGCCTGCGCCGAGGAATGGAACCGCAACCAGAAGCTCGGGCGCGACCCGCGCATCACCCGTATCGGCGCACTCATGCGGGCGACCAGCCTCGATGAACTGCCCCAGATCTGGAACGTGCTGCGCGGTGACATGAGCCTCGTCGGGCCCCGGCCCTTCATGGTGTCCCAGGACGCGCTCTACCGCGCGGGCGGCGGCGACGCCTACTACCGGATGCGGCCGGGCATTACCGGCCCCTGGCAGATTTCAGGACGCGGCGGCACGACCTTCGTCGAACGCGTCCAATTCGACAGTGCCTATTGGAAGAGCATGTCGCTTGGCGGCGACCTGGCCCTGATGTTTCGCACCGTAACAGTCGTATTTCGCGGCACCGGAACGTGAGGGAACCGACGTGAAACTACTCGTACTCGGAATCAACTATGCACCAGAGATGATCGGCACCGCCGTCTACACGACCGGCATGGCCGAGGCGATGGCCGAGCAGGGCCACGACGTCTCCGTCGTCACCGCGGTCCCCTCCTATCCCGGCTGGAAGATTTTCGACGGCTGGCCCCGCTTCGGCTATCGGTCAGTCCGGACCGATGGCGGACCCCGCGTCGTCTACTGCCCCTTGTACGTTCCCGCGCGCCCGACCGGGGTCAAGCGCATCCTCCATTACATCAGCTTCGCCGCAACCGCCGCGCCCTGCATGCTGTGGTACGGCATCCGCTACAGCCCCGACACCGTCTTCGTCGCCGCCCCCTCGATGCTTTCGGCCCCGATCGGCTGGCTCGTGGCGCGACTGACCGGGGCTAAGTGCTGGCTCCACATTCAGGATTTCGAGGTCGAGGCCGCCTTCGCCACCGGGCTCCTGAAGAAGAAGAGCCTGATCGGCCGCGCCGCCGAGAAGTTCGAGCGCTGGATCCTGCGCCGCTTCGACCGGGTCAGCGCGATCTCGGCCCCCATGCTGCGCAAGCTGCGAGAAAAGGGCGTGCCCGAGGACCGGGCCTACGAACTGCGCAACTGGGCCGATCTGAACCGCATCACCCCCATGCCCAAGGACTCCGGCATGCGCGAGGAACTGGGGATCACGACGCCGCTCATGGCGCTCTATTCCGGCAACCTCGCGCACAAGCAGGGCCTCGAGATCCTGCCCAAGGTCGCTCGCAATCTCGCCCACCGGCCGGACCTCACCATCGCCATCTGCGGCGACGGCCCCCTCGCCCAGCCGCTCCGCGAAATGTCGGCGGACCTGCCGAACATCCGCTTCTTCCCGCTGCAACCGGTCGAAAAACTCTCGGCCCTGCTCGGGGCCGCCGACGTGCACCTCCTGCCCCAGATCGCCGGGGCCGCCGATCTCGTGCTGCCCTCCAAGCTGACCAACATGCTGGCCTCGGGCCGCCCGGTGATCGCCACCGCCGAAAGCGGCACCGCCCTCGCCGACGAAGTCAGGGGCTGCGGCCGGGTCGTTGCGCCCGGCGACACCAAGGCGCTCGCCACGGCAATCGAAGCTCTGGTCGATGATCCCGGCCTACGTACGGACCTGGGCCGCGAGGCCCGCGTGCGCGCCTTCGAACGCTGGGACGGAGACCGCATTCTCAGCCGCTTCGCCTCGGAAATGAACCGGATGACGGGCGACGCCGTGCTGCCGGCCTGGCGCATGGGAACCATGAACAAGGAAGTGAGTGAGTAGGATGAAAAAGGCACTGATCACCGGTATCACCGGACAGGACGGCTCCTACCTGGCGGAATTCCTGCTGGAGAAGGGCTACGAGGTTCACGGCATCAAGCGGCGCGCCTCCTCCTTCAACACCCAGCGGATCGATCACATCTACGAGGATCCGCATTCCAACCATGCCCAGCTCAAGCTGCACTACGGCGACCTGTCGGACAGTTCGAACCTGACCCGCATCATTCAGGAAGTGCAGCCCGACGAGATCTACAACCTCGGCGCCCAGTCCCACGTGGCGGTCTCCTTCGAGGCACCGGAGTACACGGCGGACGTCGACGCGATGGGCGCGCTGCGCCTGCTCGAAGCGGTCCGTTTCCTCGGCATGGAGAAGAAGACCCGCTTCTACCAGGCGTCGACCTCCGAACTTTACGGCCTCGTACAGGAAACCCCGCAGACCGAGACCACCCCGTTCCACCCGCGCTCGCCCTATGCCGTGGCCAAGATGTACGCCTACTGGATCACGGTGAACTACCGCGAGGCCTACGGGATGTATGCCTGCAACGGGATCCTCTTCAACCACGAGAGCCCGCGCCGGGGCGAGACCTTTGTGACCCGCAAGATCACTCGGGGTCTGGCCAATATCGCCCAAGGGCTCGAGCCCTGCCTCTACCTCGGTAACCTGGACGCGCTGCGCGACTGGGGCCACGCGCGCGATTACGTACGCATGCAATGGCTGATGCTGCAGCAGGACACGCCCGAGGACTTCGTGATCGCGACGGGCGAGCAATACTCGGTGCGCGACTTCCTCACCTGGTCGGCGGCGGCACTCGGCCTCACGCTTGCCTTCGAGGGATCCGGAGAGAACGAGATCGCCCGCGTGGTGCGCGTGGCCGGTCATTCGGCCCCGGCCCTGCACTCCGGAAGCGTGATCATGCGGGTCGACCCGCGCTACTATCGCCCGGCAGAGGTGGCGACACTCCTTGGCGATGCCTCAAAGGCGCACGCCCGGCTTGGCTGGAAACCCGAAACGGATGTGCGCCAGATGTGCGCCGAGATGGTCGCCTCCGACCTGGCGGCAGCCCGCCGGATCGCGGCGTTGCGGGACACCGGCCACCACGTGCCTATCGCGATCAACTGGTAGCTTGGCCCACTTGGCAGGGAGGCGGGAATGACCAGGTACTACGTCGCAGGCCATCGCGGAATGGTGGGGAGCGCCATCGTTCGCGCGCTCGAGTCCCGGCGACAGGCCGAACCCTCCCTGCAACTGATCACCCGCGAGCGCAGCGAACTTGACCTGACCAAACAGGCCGCAGTGCGGGACTTCTTTCACCAGGTCCGGCCGGAGGTCGTCATCCTCGCCGCCGCCAAGGTGGGCGGTATCTACGCAAACGCGACCTACCCCGCCGAGTTCATCTACCAGAACCTCATGATCGCCTCCAACGTGATCCAGGCCTCGCACGAGGTGGGGGTGCAGCGGATGCTGCAATGCGGATCCTCCTGCATCTATCCACGCCACGCCCAGCAGCCGATCCGCGAAGCGGCGCTCCTGACCGGCAAACTCGAATCCAGCAACGAGCCCTATGCGATTGCCAAGATCGCGGCGATCAAGCTCTGCGAGAGCTACAACCGACAGTACGGGCGCGACTACCGCTCGGTCATGCCCTGCAACCTCTACGGCCCGCGCGACAACTTCGACCCCGAGAACGCGCATGTGATCCCCGCCCTGATGCGGCGGTTTCACGAGGCGGTGCAATCCGGCGCGAGCGACGTGACCATCTGGGGCACCGGGACGCCCCGGCGCGAGTTCCTGCACGTCGACGACATGGCGCTGGCCGCGCTCTACATCCTCGACCTCCCCGTCCGCATCTACGCCGACAACACGCGCCCGATGCTGTCCCATATCAACATCGGCAGCGGAACCGATGTCTCGATCCGGGAACTGGCTGGCATGATCGCCCGGGCCACGGGTTTTCGCGGGCGCATCCTCACCGATCCGTCCAAGCCTGACGGAACACCCCGCAAGCTGATGGACAACTCGCTGATGAAGGCGATGGGATGGCGTCCGCGGATCGAGTTGGAGGAGGGCCTCGCCGCCACCTACCGCTGGTTCGTCGAAAACCATTCCGAACTGCGGCTGTGAGGGCGGCGCGGCCTTATTGTCCCAACAACAGCGCCTTTTTCTGAAAGTACCACATCCCGAGCGCCAGCATGACGTTCCCGGCCTTCCGCCCCAGCGGATTGCGGAAGTGGAAGGCGCCCTCGAAAATCTCGAACTCGCGCGGATCACCCGTCATCGCCTGCGCCATGATCTCGCCGACGATGTGGCTGGTGGCAACGCCATGCCCCGAGTACCCCTGCGCGTAGAAGATATTCGGCGCAAGCCGCCCGAGCTGCGGGATGCGGTTCACCGTGATCCCCGCCTGACCCTGCCAGGCAAAGTCGATGCCGATCCCGGCGAGGTCCGGAAAGGTCCGCTCGATGGCCGGGCGCAGTTCCGCCGCGATGTCGGCGCTGGCACGGCCCGAATAGTTGGTGCCGCCCCCGAACAGCAGCCGCCCGTCGGCGGTGAACCGGTAGTAGTCGAGCACGAACCGCGTGTCGTAAACCGCGAGGTTCTGCGGGTTCAGCCGCTGGCGCAGGGCCTCCGGGACCGGCGCGGTCGCCACCACGCCCAGCGAGGCAGGGAACAGCATGTTCTGCAACCTTGCGCCGCCGAGACGATGATAGGCATTGCCCGCCAGCAGTACCTTGTCGGCCCGAACCACCCCGCGCGGCGTCACCAGCGAGACCCGGGTGCCCTTCCGCACCTCGGTTACCTCGGTATCCTCGAAGATCCGCGCGCCAAGACCGCGCGCCGCATCCGCTTCACCAAGGCAGAGATTGAGCGAATGGACATGCATGTTGCGCCGGTTGATCAGCCCGGCGGCATAGAGATCGGTCGCCACCACCTCGCGCAGCGCCGCACCCTCGACCAGTTCGACCTCGTCGCCCATGCCATGCGCCCGGCAGCTCTCGAGCTGCTCACGCAATTCCGCCACGTGAGAGGGCTTCCATGCGGCAAGCATATGGCCGGGCGTCAGGTCGCAGGAAATGCCATAACGCTCGACCCGCTCGCGGATGATCGCGTGACCGCGCCAGCGCAGGTTCCAGACAAACTCGTCCACGCCCGGTCCGAGCGCGCGGCGAAACTGGCGCAGCATTGCCGTGTCGCCGGACAGCGATCCGGTGATCTGCCCGCCGTTCCGGCTCGTCGCGCCCCAACCGATCCGGTTCTGTTCGAGGACGGCGACACGAAGCCCGCGTTCGGACAGTTCGACGGCACTCGCGATGCCGGTAAACCCACCGCCAACGATGGCGACATCGACGTCGAGATCGCCCTCGAGCCGTTCAAAGGGGGCAACGGGGTTTGCCGTTGCGGCGTAGTAGGAGGCGGCATAGGGCGCGGCCATGGTCAGTCCTTTCGGTTCGGGTGCGGTCCTACACGGAAACGCGGTAGGTCGCGAATTCAAAGGGGGATATGCGGCCCGCGAAAACCTCCTGCTCCTGCCGTTTGCAGGCCACGAAGGTCTCCACCAGTTCGGGGTGCAGGATTAGCCTCGCGAGCTCTGAGGTCTCGAAACGGTCGGTGGCCGAGAGCCAGTCCCGCGCCAGTTTCGGCGCCGCCTCGCGATAGGCGTTGCCGCTGATCGGGGCCGGCGGCTGCTTGGCCTCACCGATGCCACGCTCCGCCGCGCCGAGGATCGCGGCGAGGACGAGATAGGGGTTGGCATCGGCCCCCGCCACCCGATGCTCGATCCGGCGCGCGGCACTGGGTCCGCCGGGCACGCGGATCGCGGCCGTCCGGTTCTCGTAACCCCATGCGGCCTGCGTCGGCGCAAGGCTGCCCGCCCGAAGGCGGCGGTAGGAATTCAGATGCGGTGCAAAGACAAGGCTGAGATCCGCCATCGACTCGATCAGCCCGCCGATGGCATTGCGCAGCATGTCCGTGCCAGCCGGGCCGCCATCGTCGAACACGTTTACACCTGCCTGATCGACCAGCGAGAAATGGACATGCATCCCGCTTCCGGCCTGATCCTCAAATGGCTTGGCCATGAAGCTCGCCATGATCCCCTGCCTGCGCGCGGCACGGCGGATGATGTCCTTCAGATAGACCGTATCGTCAGCCACCCGCAGCGCATCTGAGCGATGCTTGAGGTTGATCTCGAACTGCCGTGAACCGCCCTCGGCGATGGTCGCGTCCAGTTCGATCCCGCAGGCCTCGGCGGTCGCATAGACCTCGTCGAGGAAGGGCTCGACCACGGCCAGTTCGGCCAGCGAATAAATATTCTCGAATCCGCTCGGTGGGGACCCCGCTCCTCCCGCCATCGGGGCTGCGGCACTGTCGCCCGGCGCCAGCAGGTAGAACTCCAGCTCGGTCGCCACCATCGCCCGAAGGCCGCGGTTCGCAAGCCTTTCGACCGCAAGCGACAGCATGTTGCGGCAGTCCGCGTAGTAGGGTCCGCCGCTCTCTTTCCCCATCACCATCGGCAGCAGGCGCATCCCCCGGGCTGGCCCGTCGAGCGGCAGCGGATCGCGGCCCGTCGGCAGGCACACCCCGTCCAGATCACCGCTGTCGAGCGTCAGCCCGCTGCCGATCACGTCGCTGCCCCAGATGTCGACACCGATGGAGGACATCGGCATCCGGATGCCCGCGGCCCGCAGCTTGCCCTCCTGCGCCGTCGGCACGCGCTTGCCGCGCAGCACGCCGTTCATGTCGCAGATCGCGGCGAGCACGTGACCCTCTGCGGTCCCGTGCCGGTCCGCGCCCGGCGTCATCCTCTCCATCGCTCCATCGTTCATCTGGCTTCCACCTCGATCATGGCGTTGCCGCCGCTACCGGCCAGACCCCTACCGCTCCAGACGATTGCCGCGCATTACCCCCGGCGGGTTATACGAATCCTCCTCCGTCCCATGCAGTCTGGGTGCAGAACATGTGACGAAGGAAGGAACCTGCTATGGCAGACAAGGATATTGCCGGCGTCCGTGCCGCGATCGACCGCTGGATCGACGGCTGGACCTTCAGCCCCGAGAACCCCTGGAGCCTCGACAAGTTCGAAGCCATCCTCGATCCGGACTGCATGGTGATCGACGACTACGGCGGCGAGCTCTCGCTGCTCTATGGTCACAAGGACTATGCGGGCATCTGGGGCCCGATGGTCGCCAAGTACATGAAGATCTGGAAGATCCTTCCCGAGGAGGACAGCATCCAGATCTGGACCGAGGGCTCCATCGCCTGTGCTTCCTTCATCCTGCGCGGTGGCGGCGAGCTTGCCGACGGAACCCAGGCCAAGCTCCGCCAGTGGTGCACCTTCCCGATGGAAAAGCGGGGAGACCAGTGGATCATCCTCAAGGAGCACATCACCACCGATCCCGAGTACTCGACCTGAGCGCGGGGGCCCTGCCCCCGCCACACTCCCCATCACGCGGGGCGGGCGCCCTGCCGGACAGATTTCCAAGGACTGCCAAATGACACTCCACTGCGGCCTCACCTTCGACTTTGACGCCATGTCGGTCTGGCTCGGCTCCTACAAGAGCCGCAACCCCTCGATGATCTCGCGCGGTGAATTCGGCGCCATTGCGGTGCCGCGCATCCTCGACCTGTTGAAGAAGCACGACCTGCAGGCGACCTTCTGCGTTCCCGGCCATACCGCGCTCGCCTACCCCGACATTGTCCGGCGCATCGACGCCGAGGGCCACGAGATCGCCCACCACGGCTGGGTGCACGAAAACCCCGCCGATTTCAGCGAGGCCGAGGAACGCGCCAACCTCGACCGTGGGCTTGACGCGCTGCAACGCGCGGCGGGTGTCCGCCCGCGCGGCTATCGCTCCCCCTCGTGGGATTTCTCGACCCGCACCATCGGACTGCTGCTCGAATATGGTTTCACCTACGACAGTTCGCTGATGGGCGCCGATTTCACCCCTTACTACGCCCGGCGCGACGACACGTTCGACAGCCTGTCGCCCTATCACTTCGGCCCCAACGTCGACATCGTCGAATTGCCGGTCACTTGGCTGATGGATGACTTCCCGCATTTCGAGTTCGTCGACAACGACACCTTCGGCCTCTCCGCACCCTCCAAGGTGCAGGAGATCTGGCAGGCCGAGTTCGACTATGCCTACGAAAACGTCCCCGGCGGTCTCTACTCGATCACCATGCACCCGCAGGTCATCGGGCGTGGCCACCGGCTGATGATGCTCGAACGGCTGATCCTGTCCTTCAAACAGCGCGAGGATCTCCGCTTCACCCGCATGATCGACTATGCCGATGCCTGGCGCAGCGCGAACCCGCTGGCCCAGTGGGAGACATCCGGCGCCCCCCAGGCGACCACCGGCTGCGGCCGCGACACGCTCTGACCCATTCGGAAAACTGCCATGACCTATGTCTACCGCTCGCAAGAGAGCGACCCTTTCGCGCGCGGCCGTACCTTCGGCGCGGCGCATCCCCGCCAGATCGCGGCGACCGTCGCGAACTACCGCGCCATGTGCGATGACCTTTCGGCAACGGCCTACGATCTGGAAAGTGACGGCGCGGAGGCGCTGGTGGCAATCGAAGGTTTCGCACCGCACCTCGCCGACGAGGTCCGCGGCATGGCCGAGGGCGCGGGCCTCGATCCGCGTCTCGTCGCCGCGATCAACGCCCGGACCGAGATCCTTGCGCGGATCGGCGCCCGCACGCGCGGCGAATGCTCTGCCGTGATCGCACTCCCAGCAGGCAGCGGCGCGCCGGTCGCTGTACAGACATGGGACTGGTATCACCGGTTTTCGGGCGGCTGGCTGGTCTGGGAAATCCCCCACGCCGATGGCAGCGTGACCAAGACGATGACCGAGTACGGCATCGTCGGCAAGGCGGGCCTCAACACGCGCGGGATCGGCCTGCTCTTCACCATCCTCCATCACACCGGCGATGGCGTCGGGATCGGCGTGCCCGTTCACGTCGCCGCCCGCGCTGCCCTCGACCTCGGCGCCGACATCAACCGCGCGGCGCAGATCCTCGCCGCCGCCCGTGTTTCGGCCTCCAGTTCAATCAACCTCGCAGCCTACGAGGATGGCACCGCCGCCGCGCTAACCGTCGAGCTGCACCCCGGCGGACCGAGCTTCGTTCTGCCCGATGACAACGGGCTGCTGATCCACACCAACCACTTCCTCGCCCCCGCGCCCGCGCAGTGCGACACCGAACCTGCCGCCTTTCCCGATACGCTGGTCCGGCACAACCTGCTGCACCGACGTCTTGCCGGGCAACGGATCACCTCGCCAATGCAGGTGGTCGAAGCAATGACCTCACACCTCGGCTCCATCGCGGCGGTCTGCTGTCACCACGACCCCCGCCGCAACGCCGCCGACCAGTACGAAACCCTCGCGACCCTCAGCCTCGACCTCGCCGCCGGTGTCCTGAACGTCCACGCGGGCGGTCCCTGCACGGCGCCAAGTCTAGAGGCAACGCTCTGATGGACCGAGAGATCGTCGGCCCCGCCTGCCACCCCGCCGAAGCCTTCAAACAGGAGCTCCCCTTCAGCCGTGCGGTGCGATCCGGCGACATGATCTGGCTCTCGGCCGAGGGCGATTTCGGCCACGGTTCCCCGCGCCCCGTCAGAGTTCAGGCGGCCCACTGCCTTTCCGCCCTCTCGGCCTCGCTCGCCGAGGTGGGCGCCGACCTCACCGACCTGACGAAACTGCTGGTCTTCTTCCGGTCCGACGAGGCCACCGAGTCCGAGGTCCTCGGGGCGCTGGCCTTTGCCCTGCCTCCGAACGCTTGCCCCGCCGTCACCGCGCTGCCGGTGCCATACCTTCCCTACCCGGGCTGTTCCATTCTGGTCGAGGGCATCGCGATGCGCGCTGCCGACGGCACCCCGCTCGCCCGCCATCGGATCGCGACCCCCGAGATGGCCTCCCACCCCGCGCCCTTCTCGCAGGGCATTCGCTGCGGCAAGATGATCTTCCTCTCGGCCCAGTGGGCCTCTCTGGAGGGTACGGTGGCCGCCCCGGGCGACATCGTCAGCCAAACGCGGCAGCTGATGCGCCAGCTCAGCGCCGGGCTCGCGACTTGCGGCGCGGGCTTTGGCGACGTGGTCAAGATCAACCGCTGGTATCTCGGACACGGCACCGTCGAGGACTTCGAACCCGCCGCGCTCGCCTGTGCCGCGCACTTCACCGAACCGGGGCCCGCCGCCACCGGCATCCCGCTTCCCGCCATGGCGCAGGAGGACGAGATGATCCGCATCGAGATGGTCGCCATGCTTGGCGAGGACGGCGCCCACCTGCCGCGCCGCCACGCCTGGCCCGACAGTCTCTGGGACTGGACCACTAGTCTGCCCTACCACCACGGCCTCAAATGTCATGACATGATCTTTCTCGGCGGCCAGGTCTCGCTCGACAAACAGGGCCGTGCGGTCGACCCCAACCAGCTCGCAGCACAGACCCGAACGGCGATGGGGCACATTGAGGCGATCCTCTCGGACCTTGGTGCCACCCCTGCCGACATCGTCAAGCTGACCACCATGTACGAGGGGCCGTCAGGCCTGCCCGCTCTGCGCGAGAGCCTTCTGCCCCGCGCCGAGCGTTTCACCGCGCCCGGCCCCGCCACCACCGAGATCGCACAGCCCGCGCTCGCCTATCCCGGCATGATCATCGAGATCGACGCCTTTGCGATGACCGAGCCAGACCACTGACACGCCAGACCAGGAGGTTTCCATGACCGAAAAAGACGTCAGCGTCGCGCTGAGTTTCGACTTCGACGCCATGTCAGTGTGGCTCGGCGGGTTCGGATCGACTGCGCCCAGCATGCTCTCGCGCGGCGAGTTCGGCCCGCAGGGCGTGCGGCGCATCCTCGCTCTCCTTGCCGAACATGCCATTCCCGCCACCTTCTTCGTCCCCGGCCACACCGCGCTCGCCTTTCCCGCGACGGTCGAGGCCATCGCCGATGCTGGTCACGAAATCGGGCACCACGGCTGGATACACGAAAACCCGGCCCTGTTCGGCCCGGACGACGAACGCCGCTTTCTCGACAAGGGGTTCGAGGCGCTGGAACAGGTCGCCGGCCTGCGCCCGGTGGGCTACCGTTCGCCCGGCTGGGAAGTGACCGCCAACACCATTCCCCTGCTGCGCGAATACGGCTTTGCCTACGACAGCAGCCAAATGGGATCGGAGTACGAACCCTACTGGTGTCGCGAGGGCGACGTCGCCTCCATGACCGAGGCCTGGAGCTGGGGCACACCTGTCGATCTGGTGGAGGTGCCAGTGCACTGGATGCTCGATGACTTCCCCCACTTCGAATACGTCGGCTTCAACGGCGGTGTCCTGCAGGGGGGCGGCAGCCCACGCCAGGTCCTGCAGACCTGGACCGACGAGTTCGACTACCTCTATGACCGGGTCGGAACCGGGGTCTTCGTACCGACCATGCACCCGCAGGTCACCGGGCGCGGCGCACGTCTCCAGCTGCTCGAAGGGCTGATCGCCCACATCAAGGGGCGCCCCGGCGTCCGCTTCACGACCCTTTCCGATCACGTCGCACGCTGGCGTGTCGGCCGCGTGCCCTGCCTCCCGGCAGACGCGATCTCCGGACGATCCTGAGGACAGCCTCCACCGAGAACGGCTCGCGCCTCCGCGCGGGCCTTTTCACATCGGGAAGACGCTCCAGCGCGCCGAACC
>ENA-OWNT01004343-OWNT01004343.1-seawater-metagenome-genome-assembly--contig:-NODE-4343-length-12498-cov-3.725787_pt1 | contig 12498 bp, 6 predicted proteins | sample MGYA00238136_ERZ651165 | MGnify/ENA primary metagenome ERZ651165 (study PRJEB26861, sample SAMN08777766) | seawater metagenome | isolation source: coastal seawater | place: USA: Florida | collected... | reverse complement strand
CACATCGTAGGACCTCGCACCCTTCCTACAAGATCGTCATCCCACAGGGTGTGTCAGATCAACGTGCACCACACCTCACAGTTCCATCCAGCGACAATACAAACCCTTCGTCTCGAATTTGGTTCAGCACTCCTTTGAACCAAATGTCACCTTCAGAAACTCGAGGTGGTTTGTCAGGGAACTGAAGGTCTACCTCCGCAACCGCCCGCGATTCAACGGGGTCCCCGACTTTGAAACCTGGTTCCTCGATGTCCCAAACAATGACGAGCCCATCTTTCGAAGCGGAGACGACACGTTTGCGGTCGGGCGAGAAAGCAAGTGCATTGATGCATCCACTGTGTCCTCGGAGAGTGGTTATCGATTTCCCATCCTTCAGGTTTATGACATGTGCCGTGTCGTCATATGCGAAAGCTGCCATCCAATTCCCTGCACCTAACCGCGTGCGGATCTGTTGGCGCAGCCCGCGCTTCTGTGCAAGTTTCGCGTCTATTGCTTCTTGGCGCTTAGCAGCAGATGCCTTTTTCCGCCTTGCGATGAATTCTTCTCGTTCAGCAGTCAGATTTTCGATGTCCACGTCAATCGAATCTATCTCCGAGCGCAACTCGTCACAAGATTCATCGATACCGGCCTCGATAATGGGCGTCGATAAACAACAGCATCTGATAATATTTTCAGCACCGGCATCAACTAACTCGTGCACGCACTCCATTTTGCGGAGTGGGTTGTCTTTTTCAAATTCTTCTTTCTTCTTCGCTTCTATTTCAGCGTCTTTGGCGTCTTGAATAGCTTGCAGTCTTTGTTTTTCCGCCTCCGCTTCCTCCGCCGCTTTCGCTGCAGCTTTCCGCTTCTTCTCCTCTGCAGCAGCTTTGGCCGCAGCAGCTTTTCGTGCGGCCTCTGCCTGCTGCTCCATCATCTTCTGCATTACTTCTTGATTGATGCGGGCGACCTCCGACTTCCAAGCCTTCGCTGGGATGAACCCTTCGTCATTCTTCAGGCTTTCCCATCGGGCTTCGTCCCAATGAGATCCAGGCTTTGACCCACCAGCCAACTCGAAAGCTTCATCGCGGGAATAGCCCCAGGTTGGTGGTATTCGAGATGCGGCTGCGCCACCCATTATTACGACGTTGAACAACCAACTTGTTGGCTACTCGTACATGCTCCCACAACAACGCTAGCTACGCGCACATGATGCAGAGAAAATTCTGTGCTCGGTACCTCTCTTTCAAAAAGTCAGCGCTACAAATGTTGGGAGCGTACGCAGAAGGTGAATGTGTGCTGCCAATAGAACCTGCGGCAAGTACTTGATGGCGTCAAAACCATGCTCAAGCATCTCCCGGAACGGTCTATTGGCAGGACAAGCGGCTTCTCTGTGACAATTTTCAAACGCCCTCAAGCCATCACTCACATTTGTCCATCCACATTTCCGTTCAAAAGTCAAACCACCTCTGAGTGATCTCCCGCCGCCCCCACAACACTGTAAAAGCCACTGCAGCAACGTCTTGTCGTCTGTTGGCCAGTCTGTTGGTGTCAATGCCTGTCCATCCGTCCCTCCTCGTTCGTCGTTGTGCCGCGCGAGCTGTTGTTCGTCCTCGGTTCGTTCGTTTGTTCGTTCGTTCGTTCGTTCGTTCGTTTGTAACGTCGCAGTTTTTGTCATTAGATCGTCGAACGATGTAACAAAACCACACTGAACAAACGTTCCGAGCAGCGTATCACATGGTCGACTGTTCACACTACAACCAGTACTCCTGACACAATTACGGTTGTTGTTTTTAAGTGCCTTGCTGTGATCATGCACGAACAGTAAGATGCAAATTGGATTATTGTATTATTAGGTAGTAAATTACGCTATTTTGAGCGTTCGAATGTTCGTTGTCCGTTGTTGTTTCGGACGTCGTCGTGTCGTCGTCGTCGTCGTCGTCGTCGTCGTCGTTTTGCGTCGTCGTCGTTGCGTTGTTGTGATTTCATGTTTTGTGTTTTGTGTTTTGTGTTGGTGTTGACTGCAGTGGTGGTGTAGTTGCCTGCTTGTTCGTGAGGTGCCATGTTTTGAATGATTTCCGGCACGTACCAGTCGCCGTACAACATTGTGTTTGAGGCTGTCGTCTACCTGTGTGAATTGCGGAGGGCATTCTTGATCGCAGCAGCCGCCACGCGACATTCATTTGCCGGCAGCAGGAATTCATGTCAAACGCTCAGGGGTACGTATCCAGAGACAGCTACGTGGTTTATGAGATATCGTCAGTGCCGGGGTCGTGGTGTTCGCATCAGTCTTTCTCAGCAAAGAACATTTTTAGTTTGCAATTTAGTGTCGGATGTTGTGGGTTGCCTCCTATGTTGAATACCGTCGATGACAACACAGCAGTTCATTGTGTAGGCAGGGGTACTTGGCTGAGAGCCCAGCACTCCTGCCGAAATGCAACGACAATCGCCGAAGTCATTAATTGGCTGTGGCTACGAGGATAGTCATTTGCTTGTTCCGGGAATATCGGCGTCGCTGGCACGACCCTTGAGTGCAAAACTGCGTGCTACCGATGCCCGTCTGTCTTCCAAACCATCTTCGCCACTGTCGCGCATTGGTCGCCGTTCCTCGCTTGAGTTATTGCGCGACAAAGGCATCTCCCAGTCGAGGCAGCTGGTCAGCCGCGGGCAGTCTCAGACTGCAATTCAAGCAGTCACACACAAGCTTTTACAAGGCAGTCATAGTGCGACGACGTCGAGTGTCACCACACTTCTTGATGACAGTAAGCAACCAGAAGTTCTGCCAACAGCAGTTAGCACTCATGAACCGCAGCACGAGATTGACCTTCTGATGGAACGCGCCAAATTGCAATTCAACGTTGGGCAGTATGCCAACGCCGTGCATAGTATTGAGCGTGTTTTGGATATTGTCCCAAGACACCCTGCAGCCTGGGCTTTGAAAGCGATGTGTTTTGAGAACGCTCCCCTGCTGCGGCACAGAGCAAAAGAGGCCCGTCGTGTGGCCAACTCTTTGTTGCCGTCAGCCTTGCAGAGGAAAGTTGCTGCTGCGGCGCTGCACGAAGCTCAAACTGCCAACAGGATCCATGTTGTACCACTGGAGCAGCAGAAGCAGAGCGGCCTTCGCAAACACAAGACTCCAGTCCAGTGGTCTGTTGTGAACCGGGTGAATATTTCTCGTGATCTGCGTGGCTCATGGGTTTCCGGAGAAAGGCTGCGGAAGCTGTCGCTGAGCTCCTCCGGATCCAACGACGAAAGCTTCGACCGAAGGCAGGCAAACGACAATCCATTCTACAGGGCTGTTGCTGCAATCACTGCTCGTGGACCAGGCAGCTCTGCGACACGGCCAGGCCAAGGTTCCACATTCCGGTCTGAGCTTCAGAAGTTGGAAGAGTCGGCAAGTGCCAAACGCGTCGAGGCACGCGCCATATCGAGTCAAGTCGGGACCATGCAGCAAAAGGTTGCCATGTTGGTCACGAAAGGTCGAGAACGTACTGCGCGTCATTTGCGAGCTCAAGTGTCTGAGAAGGAAGAACTGATGCAAAAACTCACGACTGAAGCAACGAAGTTGGAAGAGATGGTAGAAGCACAACGGCGCAAAAATCGTCGGAGTGTCGCGCCACAACCACAGCAGCAAGCTCTGCATACGAAGTTGGACGAAGTAAACTCCAACAGCACCACTGTGTCACCTCAACCTTTTACGCCAGATTGTCCTGCTGCCCCACGAGGGAGCGGTGGGACTTCGCGTCGATCGAAAAGCGGGCGAAGGTTACCACGCATTACTGGTCCAACACCTGAAGAGTTGGAGGCGCGCAGATTAGATGAGGAAGCGCGGAAGCGTAGGAGGGAAGAGGCTGCGAAAGCGCAGAAAGAGGTATATGCTCTGTGGTGTGTGGACAACGGTCTAGATTTGCTGACACATTGCTTTTTTACAGAGAGAACGACGACAAAGATTGGAACAATTCGAATTTGTTCAGATGAGCAAATTGAAGCTTGAGGGCAACATGATAAGCCAAGAACAGTTTGATCACTACTTGGATGTGCTAGATATTCTCACAAGATGGGGTTGTTCCGCTCATCGAGTTGGCGATGATGCGACCACGACTGCAGAGGGTAGCTCCGTCGGTACCAGTGACCATTCTGTCTCCCAGTGCTCTTTATGTCAAGAATCTCCATTTCTCCACGCGCAGAAGGAAGTGCAGCAAGATGAGCAGATTTTTCACTACCTTTTGGACCAAAAGTTCGGCGGAGCAGCCATGTGCCTTCGCTATGTCCAAGGATCGGAGCTGTGCAACGATTTCTCCATCGCCCTCAAAGTTAGTGCCTTGGAAAAATCATTCATACCCACTGCATGACGTACTGCGATGCGATGCGATCTTGTGCGAACCTCGAGATAAACAAAAATATGGCTAATCTGTTGCTTGCAGGCTTTGGCGTTAGATCCATCATCGTTTCAATTTTTAAGTCCAAAGTTGAGAGACACTTTCAAATTAGCCATGATGGCAGTGAAGTCTGATTGGCAGTTGGTGCAATACGCCTCCGAGCGCCTCCGTGGACAGGATGCGGTGATGACTGAGGTATTTGCGATGCAGACTGCCGTTGACGCGCCTCGACTGCGAGTAACCATACACGCACTTATGAAAGGCAATTCGACAAGACGTGCAAGCGCTGAGATTCGCCACCCTTGAGTATGGAAATCATCGAGCCATTTTAGATGCAGTGACCGAAGATGGATCATTGCTCGAGTTCTGTAATTTGCAAATGCGTTCAAAGTACGTTGTCTCTTTGGCTTGTTTTTTGCCTTTGTGTTGGGTTACATCAATGTTCAACGATGCTTACACATTTCTGGCTCAGGCGAGACATCGCGCTTGCAGCAGTCGTGTCCCGGCAAGAGGCGGCACTATTTTTCCCGCCACACCTAAAAAATGATCCAGAGCTTTTCGGAAAGGCTGTGGAGGTGAGACATTCGAGTTGCGATAGTTCACGTCATTGATGAAAATTGTGACGTTGCAGTTGATGTACAAGGCTCATGGTGCAGCAGTTCTGCACGGCGCTGGAAAATTGCTGCTGCGGCAAAAAGATTTTATTTTCACAGCTGTGAAACGCGACCCAATGGCCTTAGCCTTCGCGGATGCGAGTATCATGGGTGCGTCGTCCTGTTTGGCCACGCGCGTGTTTTTGTTTTGTTGCGTGGGTGCAGCTCACAACCTTCGCCGTACGCTGCATCAGACAATCCACGTGTGCTAATGGAGGCCGTTGAGGTGAACGGGATGGCATTGAAGTACGAACATTACATGCCATCATCATTGTTGGTACTGTGTCTTGTCAATTTTGACTTGTATTCACTCGTTGTGCGATGTTCAGGTACGCCCCGAAAGCTCTTTGCGGTCACCCACTGATAGCTTTCGCCGCAGTCAAGCAAAATCCATTTGCCATGGAATTTGTCGATCTCAAGTTGTGCGTTCGACGAGTGCGGATGACCATCGCTGGTATTCTTGACACTGACCACCTTGTTGCAAAAATTTCATGCAGGCGATCGGACAAGAATTTCGTAAAGCAATGTCTGCAAGTGAAAAAATACGTGACAGGTGAATTTTAGCTCCGTGGTGTGCACTCTGTCAATGCAGTGTGAGTATGGCACCATCATGTTGTTTTGACGATGTCTCGCTCAGGACACATATTGAAGTTTGCATCTCCAGAACTGCGAGATTGTGAGGAAATTGTATGTGAGGCTGTCAAAGTACGTTACATTCTGAATGGTATTTTGCGTCGCTTACTTGCGGAGTAAAAGTTTCACACTGTGGTGGTAGGCCAATGGCATGGCGTTGCAATTTGCTTCAATGAGGTTGCGTGGCAGCGCGCCGATATGCCTCATTGCGGTCCAGCAAAACGGCATGAGTTTGAAGTTCGCTTCCGAGGTGGGATATTGTGTGTAACTTCGTGAAACAAGTTGTTTTGATTGTTTCTCACCGCATGTGATTGTCCGCTTGCACAGGATATCCAGGAAGATGATGATGTGGTGCTAGCAGCGGTGCGACAAAACGGCTCAGCATTGCAGTACGTAGCTACTGTTGATATTGCTGCCTGCTCGCGTAAATGTTGCAACGCGAGGCTAAAAAATTGCTATTCCGTGTACAGATTTGCCAGTAAATTGCTTCAAGCGGATCGCTCAATTGTGGAAACTGCAGTTTCCAAAACTGGTCAGTGAAATTGTTGTCGTGCTGTTAGCGTATCGTGACTCAAGTAAGCTACTTCGTCGCCATACGTTGAATTAGGGAGTGCAATTCAATTTGCTGCATATCGCATGAAACGAGCAGCTGAAATTATTTTCGCAGCGCTGCGGCAGGACAACTCGGCCATAAAATACGTGGATGCGAATTCCATCGATGGCGACCCAAAACTCATAGCATTTTTCCGTTCGCGGCAGACGTGATGGCATTCCTCAGTGGACAGTTAGTGGTCGTCGATGGTTTCGCGAAGTGTTCAACCGGACAACCTTGGTTGACGGATAGGATTGCACTTTATTGCAGACAAGACATTCCTTTTTGTAAATTTTTACATAAACAGATCATCACACCAACATTCGTGAGTGACCTGTGAACTGGCGATATATGGTAGCTGGCACGCAGCTTCAAGCGGTCGCGGGTAGACCGTGCCACAACTAGATGCTCCAATTCGGCGCGTCTGCTGGAGCATCAAAGGCGCTGGGGCCCCCACCTGCGAATGCATTGCTAACATCGAGGCCCGTCCCGGCGCCGAAAGCAGACGCCTCACCACCTCCGAAGGCGGAGGCGGTGGAACCAAACCCACTGCTACCACCAAAAGCTGATGCTTCTCCGGTACCACCGAAAGGGTTCGATGCGTTAGCTCCAGCGTTCCCGAACGATGACGCTTCGGCTCCACCGAACGGATTAGACGCTGCGCCGAACGCATCAGCTGGGGCTGGAGTTCCGAACGCAGCTGGTGCGGGTGAACCAAACGCGGCTGGCGCAGGTGCAGGCGCAGGGGTACCGAAGCCAGCGTTTGCCGCATCTCCGAAGCCACTTGACCCAAATGCCGCGGCGCCAAAGCCGGCTGCCGTGTCCGAAGTTGGACCAAAGAGGTCCGCAGGTGACGATTTCTGCTCTGTGCCGAAGCCCGAGCCTCCGAAGGCATTTGCTGGAGCTGGAGTGGCCGCGAACGACTGGAACTCAGATGCAGGTTGTGTAAAAGCAGGGGTAGTCGCTGCCGCTGGTGTATTCGAAGCGGGGCCCGACTTTTCCGTAAAGTATGCCTTTCCCCAGCGATCACCAATGTCGAAAGCCTCGTTGGAAAACTTACCCTTGATGAGTTTGGTCACCATTGTGGCCGGGCCAACTGGCCCCTTCGCTTTGTACTGTTCTATCTTGTCGAGCAATTTTTGCAAGGGCTTGCCTTTTGCAGCAAGCTCAGGTTTCAGCTTTTCTATCAGCTGGCTCTCAAGTTGCGCGGCTGTCGACTGACCACTTGGTGCAGTTGCAGCGCTGGGAAATCCGCCGAAAGATTCAGTACCAGAACCTGCAAATGCATTGCCCATATTGGTCGCGGAGCTGTCTGCCCCAAATGATCCCAACGCAGCTGATTCCTTTGTAGCGTCGCTTCCAAAGGCGTTCGAGGTTTCACCGCCAAACATTGTTGACCCGAATTCGGCACCGGCAGACGAATTTGGGTCGAAGCCGAAGGCACTACTATTCAGATCCTCAGTGGCACCAAATGCTGGCGCTGCGGAGGCCGCTGGCGTGCTTTCCCCAACACCTGGCGTCGATGGAACTATATCCGTGGACCCTGCAGTTGCTGCAAAAGGTCCTGCCGCCGGCTGAGTGTCGGAATCGGTTGCAGCATTGACAGTACCAGCCTCCTGCGCAGTGCCGGCAGGTTCGTTTGCGTCGTCTTCCTCTTCATAACCGTCGTACCCATAATCGTCGTCAGGGTCGAATTCGTCTTCGTATGTCTCGTTCATCATTTGCTCTCTCAAGCTGCCACCACCTCCAGCACTAGTTTGAGGCACGTCGTCTTCGTCGTAGTAGTCCTCGTCGGCGGCGTGATCTTCTTGCGCTTGTTGCTCATCGCGGACGGTGCTCGGCGCCTCGTCGTTGGTGGCGCCTGACTCGGTTGCAGGAGACGGACCGTCTGATCCACCCGAAAACGCATTGCTACTGGCCCCAAAATCAAAGGGCTCCTGGTCACCGTTCATGTTGAACGGTGTCGCCGGACTTTCCTCCTTTCCGTCGTTTTCGCTACCGAAATTGAACGCGTTCTTGGAATCAGAGCCAAAGTTTGCTGAATCACCACCGCCGAACGCAGTTGTATCGCTGCCGTTGAACATACCGCCTGAAGCGGCGTTGTCGCCAAAGACGCCGCCTGAAGCATCGCCGGAGGCGGCACCTGCGCCGCCGAACATATTGCTTTGCGTCTCTGACTTCGAAGCGACTTCAGTTTCTGCTGGCGCTGGTGCTGGCGCTGGTGCTGGCGCTGGTGCTGGCGCCGGTGCTGGTGCTGGTGCCGGTGCAGCTGTTTGTGTGGTGCTTAGCACCATAGTTGAATTGGATTCGAACGTGCTTACTGGCGCCGTGTGCATGGGCACCGTCGGTTGGTGCACAGACAGGGTGTTGGAGGCTGCCGGCGCTTGGCGGGCCAGCGCAGAATATTGCTGGGCAGTTTCGGCAGCTTCACGGGCCTTCTCGGCGGCTCGCGCTGCGGACTCTTCCTTGACTTTCATGCTTTGCAGAATTTTGTCTGAAGTTTTGTTCACTGCCTGCTGTACGTCTGACAGTTCCTGCTCAGCCTGCGCGAAATGGCTCTTGATCGACTCCACCGACGCCGTCACTTCTTCGCGCGCCAGTCGTTGACACTCCTCTGAGGCAACTTTGGCAACAGTACGAATTACACTCGTTGCTTTGCTGTCACAAGAGTCAGTGAGTTGCCGAATTGCAAGCTTTTGTTTTGTTTTCAATTGCTGCAAAGCAGTGTGGTACTTGTTCCTGTCATTTTGTAGCTGCCGCAAAGCTTCCTCGTAATCTTCCCTGGTCCGTTGCAGCATCGTCACTTCTGTCTCCATTTTCTTTTTTTGTTCTTCGAGACTTTTTCGAAGTTCAACAATCTTTGGGACTTCATTCTGGTATGTCTGTCGATACTCCTGAAGCAAGTCTTTCAACTCCTTGGCATTACCTTTGAAAACGTTGACAGTGTGACGTGACTCCTTCACCTGTGTTTTCAACTGTGCAACAAATTGGTTGGTGTTCTCCATCAGGTCACCGAACTTTTTCTCGGCGCCCGATTCTCCCATGACGGCGTCGAAGCAAGTGCTAAGAGTGACTGCGAGAGAAGTGGTTGCAACCGAAGGTCACGGCCTGCTGTGGCGGAGGGAAGGTCGGGCGCGGAGACTTGCACCAATTTCCAGTTCATTAACTGGTCGCACGCGTTCGTCGAACGGACACGTCGGCATTCAACCGACGACCCAAGCACCAGCGACCCCACAAACAAAACGGAAACAGCGCGCAAACAAAGGGCAGATCAACAAATTACATCGTACGTGACACTGCTGAGCTCTGCCTCCATGGATTCGCAGCGGTGATGGCAAGAAGAGATCTGTTCGTGGGTCTTCAACGATCTAGTTGTTCGCTTGGTAGCTGTGCGAAGTAAGACAGTGTCTGCATGAACGGTCACGACCACCAGTCACGCCAAGTCACAACTCAGAGTAAAGTACTAGTGGTAGTCATACGCGGTGAGGCAGAGTCAACGGCATCACATGTCCAAACAAGCAATCAATCGGAAGTGACTGCGACAACGGGCGGACAGTCGACAGAACGTCACAAATCGAAGTCATTATGATATCAGTCACAGTCAACGTCAAACAAGCCCAGCAATAGTAAAGTCAGTCATCAGTCATCAGTAGTCGTGAAGTCGAAGAAACAAGTAAAGCAAGCAAAGTAAGATTACATACAGCCATCAACCCACAGTGAACGAACGAAAGAACGAACGAACGAAGTCGAAGCGAAGTGACGAACGAAAGCAGTTAGCGACGAACACAGTCTTAGCGACGAACGCAGTTCGCCACGAACGAAGTGACGAACAAACAAAACTACGAACCAAGTAAGTGACCAACGAAGCGAAGAACGCAGTGACGTCGAAGTTCGACGACGTTCGACGTTCGACGTTCGATGTTCGACGTTCGAAGTTCGTCGGTCGTTGGTCGTCGGACGGCGGCGCAGCGTGCCTTCGACGTCGGCAGTGTTCACTACCAAATTTTACAATCGTACACTGCGTAAAATCTCGTTTTCCTTTTCACAATCCTTTTCATCCGACTCTATTTACTCTATGTCACTGCGACTGTGAGTGACTGTGAGTGCCGCGACCGCCCAGACACGAATTTAGTGAAAGTGTAAAGCCAAATGTACAGTTGTACGATACGAAAATTGGGATTGCTGCGGGTTCGTAGTTCGTAGTTTGAAATGAAGACGTGAGTGAGTGAGTGAGGGAGGGAGGCGGCCGGCCACTACAACCGTACATAAAATGTACACTGTACAATCATTCTGTCTACTTCACTATTATACATACATTGAATGGTCTGTACGGAAAGTGTACATTGTTTGTACAGTAAGCACGGTGCTCCTTCTTCTGCGTCATCGTCGCAGTCCCTCCCACTGCCACCCACAGTCAGTCAGTCAGTCACTGACGCACACAGTGCACAACAGTGAAGACTGAAGACAGCAACGCAGTGAACAGTGAAATTGAAAATAAAAAAACAACCAGAAGATTTCTACTGTACATTTTGAGAAATGTACTTTAAGATCAGTGAAAACAGCCTGGTAGAAAAATGAGTTTTCAGAAGGAAAATGTGTGCTGGACGACCAACTTTCAGCAGTCACGCACAGTCACAGTCACTCACAGTCACTCACAGTCACACACAGTCACAGTCGCCATTCGTTCGTTCGAATGGCGCACGCTAGCATGACGATGGACGTGATTGAAGGGTCGAAGAGGAGGATTTCTAGCAGCGGACGGACGGACGGTGCAAAAGTTCCTGTGGCAACAGTTGATGTGTGGTGCACAATCACACTCACACTCACACTCACACTCACACTCACACTTTCTTCCCATCAGCTCTTCCGTCTCGCTTCACAGAAAGTCACCCACCCATGCATTCGTTCGTCGAACACATCCACCATCTCATCGCTCCGCCTATTTGTGATCAACGTACAGAACACTACACGTGTTGGTCGAACACACCCTCTCACGCGTTGGCGCTGTGGGGTGTGGTAGTAAGAAGCCTTCGAGTTGCTGTTCATTCGGGCTGTGTGCGGCAAGTCACCCAACAAGTCACCCAACACGACGGTGTCTTCCATCTGTTGGGATTGTGAGTGCACCACGCAGTGCAAAGATACGCTTTCTTTGGTTGTCAAGTCAATCACCCATACACTCGCTTCCACCCACACAGTCCAGCTGCAAGTCTCGATGATCAGCGCGTCACTGTGAAGCCCTCACTCACGGTGAGCAAGCAATATTGTGAAAATGAGTGATGTTGTGTGTGAGTGAGGCATGAAAGCAACCAAGTGTTGACAGACACTTGTGTAAAAGGTGGATATGCGTGAGGTCGTACGTCGGGTCGGACGTGAGGTCGTGCGTGTGAGGTGATGAGGTGTACCCATAGGATAGGATAGTGACAGTGCGCGATGTTGAACTGTGTGTCTTGCATGCATGGGGTTGTCGTTTACACTCGTGGCAAGCAACGCGCGCAGTCTAGGACCGTGTTTTTGTTGTGTAGAAGCATGAAGCCAGTCTGCTTGAAGCTACAGGTGTGGTGTCCGCTTGGTTCGCGACCGTTCGGTACGCCGCTCGGTACGTCGTGACGACTGTTCGGTACGTTGCAACGACTGACTGAACCGTTAGGTGCGTCGTGACGACTGTTTGGTAAAAGCGAAAACATACACAAGAATTGTTGACTAATTCTTTGAGCTTACTAATTTGCAATACTCTTCACCAGAATGCCCCGCACGTATGCCAATAACGCGTACAATCGCAGTATTGGTCGAGCTGGGATGGCAATGGGTTCAGCACCTGTTTCGCGTGGATCGCCCATCGGCGTAGCACGCGCGTCGGTGTCGCGAAGTCTAGGAAGCTCCACCAGCGGCATACGTGTCAGCAGTAGCAGGAGCACAAGTCCTAGTGTCTATGCGGACAACGCGTACAACCGCAGTATAGGCCGTGCGGGGCTTCCAAAAGGCTCGGCCAGAGTTAGCAGCAATACTCCTGTGAAGCAAGCCAGACAAATCGTCTCGGCTTCATGGTCAACTTCTCCAACCGGGACCGCACGCCGTGATGTTTACAAGGACAACGCGTACAACCGCAGCATAGGGCGTGTGGGTCTCCCGAGAGGCTCGGCCCCAGTCAGCAGCAATACACCCGTCAAATATGGAAAACAGATAGTTCAGGCTTCAATACGGAGTGGAAGTGTGAAAACGTACGTGGACAACCCACGCAATAGAAAACTCAACCGCGTTGGTAAAC
>ENA-OWNT01004342-OWNT01004342.1-seawater-metagenome-genome-assembly--contig:-NODE-4342-length-12498-cov-4.120683_pt1 | contig 12498 bp, 10 predicted proteins | sample MGYA00238136_ERZ651165 | MGnify/ENA primary metagenome ERZ651165 (study PRJEB26861, sample SAMN08777766) | seawater metagenome | isolation source: coastal seawater | place: USA: Florida | collected... | reverse complement strand
GCCTGAACGCGCTCCTGCAGGTAGCGTTCAAAGGGTTCGATGATGCGGTCCCGTGCAGCCCGCGGGCCGTAGACCGGCGCTTCGAGGCCGCGTTCCAAATGCTTGCGCACTGTCTTGCGGTCACAGCCAACTTTCCGCGCGATCGCGGAAATGCTGAGACCCTGTTTCTTCAGATCATGGATCAAAACGATCTCCCTCAATCCCTTCACCTGACTGCCCCTGTCTCTCGATAATCAGAGCATCAGGCCTGTTTCCCGCGACAGCGCCAATTCCAAATATTTGAAGTTTGGAATTGGCACTGCCGCTGCCGGGTGGGGAACTTTCAATTGCCACTTTTGGGGAGATTACGGCTGCCACTAACACGCAGGTACAGATAGCCGTCGTTGTTCATCAGCCTGATCTCTCCCACCGACAAAAAAACGCCGGTCCGGGCAGGCCGCTTTGGAACAGCGAATCCGGGAGTTTTGCCAGGCCCGCGTGCGCTTCGGCTACAGACGGGTGCATGTGCTGCTGCGGCGTGAATGCTGGGAGATCGATGTGAAGAAGACATATCGCATTTACAAGGAGTTGGGTATGCAGCTTCGGAACAAGACGCCCAAGCGCCGGGTGAAGGCCAAGCTGCGGGATGACCGCAAGGAGGCTGTCAGCCCCAATGACGTCTGGGCTATGCGTTGCCCGAAAGGCGATTGCGCAAGCGCAATCTGCCGGAAGGGACTTCGTTCATGATCAGCTGGCGACAGGCCGGAAAATTCGGGTTCTGACGGTCGTCGACACCTTCTCACGCTATGTCCCGGTGCTTGATGCTCGGTTCACATATCGCGGGGAGGACGTGGTCGCGACGCTTGAGCAAGTATGCAAGCGTACCGGCTACCCAGCCACCATCCGTGTTGACCAGGGCAGCGAGTTCATCTCCAAGGATATGGACCTTTGGGCCTATGCCAACGACGTGACATTGGACTTCTCCCGTCCGGGCAAACCTACCGACAACGCCTTCATCGAAGCGTTCAATGGCCGGTTCCGGGCGGAGTGCCTGAACGCGCACTGGTTCATGAGCCTTGAAGATGCAGCCGAAAAGTTGGAGGCTTGGCGTAGAGACTACAACGAAGAAAGACCGCACAGCGCAATCGGGAACAAGGTCCCTGCTGCGCTGATGAAATTGCCAGACGCATCCAGCCCGTCTGTGTAATCAAACGGCGGAAAATCTAACCCCGAGCGGGGACACTTCCGGTAGCACAGCAATGGAACCGCCGAAACTATCAACGGCCGAGGGCACGTCGGGCAGCAGAGCAACCCCTCAACAGGACTAACTGAAAAACCGGATTCGAGGGAGAGCAGGTCACAGAATCGTACGGTACCTTTTGACGTTTCACCGAACAACGAATTCAGCATGTAGAGCGCCCGCAGCCTTCAGACTCTTCAATATGTCAATCATATCGCGTGGCGATACTCCTAGGGCGTTCAACCCTTCGACGACTTCGGATAGAGAAGTGCCTTCGGGAACCTCGGCGAGAGAAACGCCATCCTCCTCCTCGATTTCGACCCCTGTTCGCGGCACAACGACCGTTTCGCCATCTGCAAACGGGTTTGGCTGCACGACAAGCGGTGTCTCTTCGATCCTAAGTGTTAAATTGCCTTGAGAAACCGCGACCCTGGACAGACGTACGTCGTTGCCCATCACGATTGTACCCGACCGCTGATCGACGACCACTCGCGCTTTGCGTTCCGGTTCCACCAGAATATTCTCGATCCGGCCAATCGCGTGGGCCGTCGATGCCATCCGGGTGGCTACAATATCGATTTCGACGGTACCGGAGTCTCGCATCGCGGCGACCCGACGACCAAATGTTCCGTTGATTGCCTGCTCGATTCGCCCCGCGGTCGTGAAGTCCGGCTCTCTCAGGGCAAGTCGTACCGTATTCAAATCCGAAAGTTCGAAGGCAATCTCGCGTTCAACGCGAGCGCCAGAAGGGATAACGCCAGACGTGGGAACTCCCTGAGTGACTGATGCTGCCTGTCCTTCGGCGACCGCTCCCCCGGCCAGAATGGTTCCCTGAGCCACGGCATAGATTTGACCGTCAGCTGCATTCAAGGGGGTCATGATCAAAGTTCCGCCCAACAGACTTTTGGAATCTCCGATAGCAGAGACGGTGACGTCAATTTGACTGCCTGTGCGTGAAAACGGCGGCAGGCTGGCGGTTACGAAAACAGCGGCAACATTCTTGGGGCGAAACTGTTCTCCGGTGACATTCACGCCCAATCGTTCGAGGATATTGGACATTATGTCCTCGGTGAACGGGGCATTTCGCAGCCCGTCGCCTGTTCCGTTCAGCCCTACAACCAGCCCATAACCAACCAGGTCATTGCCGCGAACCCCGTCAAACTCGACAAGATCCTTCAGTCGGACAACACCTGATTGCGCCATTACAGGACACATCAGGAAAAACAAAAGGACACGCATATAGTTCATTCAAGGAAGCTCAACAATGACAGGCGGGATGTGCGAACGGTAACCGAATAGAGGCTTTCAAGCTGAAATTGTACCTCTTCCAAACGGGTCGCCGTTTCATACGGATCAGCGGCCAGAAGCTCCGTTCTGGCATATTCAAGCGAAGATTTCGCCGCTGCGTTGCGAGCTGCTGCAGCTTCGATCCGGGACTCGGCATAACCCAGATCGGCGCTGAGCCGGCCCAGCGTCGCACTTCCCCCCAATAGGGCTTCTCCCGAGCTGCGCATAAGGCTGTTTTGTTCTGAAATGTCCAGTCCGAGCGAGTCGTCCCGTGCCAGCGCGGCTAAAGCAAGATTTTTCAATGTCTCGATGAATGCCGGGTCGTCTGCCCGGAGGGTCATGGACACCTGCTCTCCGGCACCCAACCGAAAAGGAGCCAGCGTTTCATCGGATCCGAAGTAAATTGTCGCTCGAAATCCAGAGGGATCATCGAACCAGTTTGCGGCCGTTTCTGAGATGTCCTGAGACGTTGTTGACCCAGCAACCGCAGATCGCAGCGCGTCCAAAAGGACATCAGCCTCGGCCAAAGGCGGTCGATCGGTTGCCATTCCGCCAAACAGACTACGCCCGGCGGCCTGTGAATTCAGCGCAGAAATCGCAGCTTGCAACGCTGTTTCTGCCTGATAGGCCGCATTAATGCGTGCGGTTTCAAGGCTGCCTTCGCCTATCCCAATCAGAGTAGTCCCAAGATCGGAAGCCAGTTCATAGAGGCGTCCCAGGCCGGACTGCACCCCGGATGCAAATACTGTGGCTTCGGTCGTCGCAAGCGCGTAGCCACTCAACTGTTTCAGGTTACGATCGATATCCGAAAGGTAGGAGTAGTCACCACCAAGTCTGGCAGGGACATCCGACACCTGACCGCTGGCAAGTTCATTGGTCAGTCTATTCATCGTTTGTTTCAGCTGGGTGGATCGGGTACGCAGCATCAGGCTCTGCGCAAGGTCTCCAATAGATGTCATGCTCATATCGTTATAGCCTTAGTATGGTGTCCATCATGGACTCCAGCGCTTCGATCACACGGGCGTTTGCCGCATAGGCCTGTTCCACTGCCATCAGAGACTGCAGTTCGGCATCTGTATCGACACCCTGCTCCAATTCTATCCGGGACATTTCCGTTTGGTGTGTAGCCGCAAAACTCAGGGCCTCATCGGCGCCGGAGCGTTGCAGGCTGATCGTTGCCGTCAGACCGGACGCAACATCCGCCGCCGACATCGGGCCGGACCCAAAGCTTCCCGATGCAAGACTTCGACCGTCATCCAGCGCGTCGATGTATCCCTGCAACAGGCGCCCATCGCCCGGTTCTCCCGGATCAGCTGCACCCAGACCTGCGCGCAAGCGCCAACTGTTTCCTCCAGCGTCTGGGTCTACAAGTGCATTGATTTCCAGGCGCCCTGCCAAGCCGATTTCCTGTGCGCTATCCAGAGCAGACCCGCCATCGGTGAACAAACCCGCATCACCAACGCTGAGCGTCGGATCCAACCCGGGATCCTCGAACCGTTTGATCAAATCGCGCGCCAGCGCATCCAGATCTTGCTGGGCCGACACAGACAGATCATCCCGGATCGCAAATTCTGCTTCGAGCGAGCCACCAATCAGCGCGTTTCTAGATCCGCTGGTCCGCACTGGGACACCATTGATCTCGAGCCCCGACAGGAAACCGTTTTCAAGGGTCATGTGGGGCATGACCTCAGTGGTTGGCGAGAAACTGAGTTCGGCGGGATTGCCATCCAGCAATATGGCTCCACCCTGCGAATACAGCGCTATCTGGCCGTGATCGCGATTTAGCACGTTCACCGGTATCATTTTATTCAGTTCATCGATCAGCACCTGGCGGTGGTCCAACAATGCGTTCGTATTTCCGCCCGAGCTGCCGACGGAGGTGATATCGATGTTGAGCTCCTGAATGTCGGCCAACAACACGTTGATTCTATCGACCTGCAAGCCAATGTTTTTGTCGGCATGGGTGCGCAGATCTCGTAGCCCGTCAGCCGCCCCCGAGATCGCGGAAATCAGAGCTTTTGCATCTGCTACGCTCTGATCAAGGCGCTGTTGCGATCCAGGCATGCTTGCCGCCGCAATCAAGCTCGTCTCAAATTCTGCAAGACGCGCGGTAATTGCCTGTGGATCGGTAGCCGTTCCTGTCAGGGTTTCCAGACGACTGAAGAACGCGGCAAACGCCGCTGCGCTGGCCTGTCCCGCATCCGCCGATCGCCGATTGGTCAGCAAGGCGGGGTCGCCGTGCCGCACGATACCCAATACACGAACGCCGCCGGTTGCGGTATTTGTTCCCAACTCCAACGAACGGCGGCCGAAGCCTGGCGTTAAGGCATTGGCGAGGTTTTCGGACACCAGGGTTGACGCGCGGCGGGCGGCGTTCAAGCCGCTGAGCGCGTTGTTGTAGGCCGACGTGATCGCCATTACTCAGGCTCCTGTCTATATGGGGCAGCCGCAGGCTTTCGCCCACTCGGATCAGCGTTTGATGTTGGTGGTCTCCTGCAACATCTCATCCACTGTTTGAATAACCTTGGCGTTCGAGGAGTAGGCCCGTTGGGTCTGAATCATTGACGTCAGTTCGCCAGCCACATCGGTCGCAGATTCCTCGCGCGCGTAGGAGACAATGTCACCGGTCGGCCCTTCACCCGCATCCCACAGGAAATAGGTGCCGCTCTCCGGCGATGGTGCATAGGTTTGCCGGTCAAGTGCGACCATTCCGTTCGGATTTGGCAGATCGACCAGCGGCACCTTGTAGATCGTCCGCGTGATACCGGTATCGAAGAACGCATGCACCAGCCCGTTGGCATCAACCTCTACGCCCGTCATGTTTCCAACCGGTTGCCCATCCTTGGAGATCGAAACCGGGGCGAACCGGTCCGAAAGCTGGGTGATGCCGTCGTTGTCGCCAATCATGCCGATATCGATTTCGATCGGTCCGCCATCGACGCTGACGATCACGGATCCGGTCACGGGATCGTACGTTCCGCCAGCCACTGTCGTCACCGTGGCGAGCGTACCGCCCGCTGTCCGGCTGTCATCGAATGTAAGCGTATACTCTCCGATAATCGCGTCATCCGATGCAGTGTCGCGCATCACCATGGTCCAGGTGTTGGATGCACCGCTGGCCGGAACGGTGGGAGTGAATTCGATGCGGATACTCTCGGATGTTCCCAGGTTGTCGTAGTACTCAACCGACAATTCCTGCACTTCGCCCAGCGATGTGCTGTCGGTCTCGGTCGCCGGCAAGTTCACACCGAGAGACATCCTCGTCGTGGGTTCACCGGAGAATTGGTTTACATTGATTTGAACCGGTTCCAGTCCGTCGGAAGTATCACGGGGGAAACTGGGAACCGTGCCATCGGGCAATGCCGGCCAACCCAGAAGGGCCAATCCGGATTCGGTTGTCAGCAAACCATCGGCATTGGTTCGAAACGATCCGGTCGTGGTCAGCAGCATCTGCGGATCACCGTTCCCGGTGTTGAGTTCAGACACCTTTGTGACAGGCAACATCCCGCGACCACGCACGGCGAGGTCAGTGGGGTTGGACGTGGAGACCAGGGGCCCGCTTTGATCGATAATGCGCTGAGTGGTGGAGCGCACACCACCGGCCGAATACGTTCCGCCGTTTGATGCGATGACCATCGAATGAAAGTCGGTCTGAACGCGTTTATAGCCGAAGGTCGATGAATTCGCGATATTGTCCGAAATCGACGCCAGCCTGCTGGCATTCGCCGTCAAGCCTGCGATACCGGCATTGAGCGAAGAGGAAATGGTCATGGACACGCCTTTCTGCTGCCTCAAGGAAACTTGACGCAACAGTTAGCGTGCAGCGGCTTAACACCGCGCTAACAGCTAAAATATTATCTAAGTTGCAGTCCCGCCTTCTGACGGGTGTCAGGGCGCGCCGCAGTTCAGGGGCGCGACTTGCGCAACAGTATGACCTCGATCCGGTTGTTCCGGTTTGCCATTGGGTCGCGCACGGCAAGTTTGCGGTCCGCATGTCCCGTCACCCTGTGAACGCGCTGCGCGTCAAGTCCGGTAGCTTCCAGCAATTGTCTGGTTCGGCTCGCACGCGCCGTGGACAATTCCCACACGGGGTTCTCGGCCAAAACCACCGGATGCGCCCGGATGTGCCCCCCGACCGCAACCGCATTTGTCACCAGGTCAGCCGCCTGAACAATCGCCTTTGCAAGTTCCCTCAGCAAGGCGGTCGGGTGGTCCGTTCCCCCGACAAACAGCGGCGCATCATCGGTCGCAAACAACTCGATCACCAGACCTTCGTCGGTGACACGGGTTACAACATGCTTGCGCGCCTCAACCGAAACCAGGCTTTCGCCGCCTCGCCCCTGCAAGAGGTCTTCGACCGCAGCCAATGAATCGAGCTCTTCCCTGGAAACCTCGGATTGATCAAGCCCGGTCAACCCCAAAGACTGCCGTGCGGTCATCGGGTTGCGCGCCGTGGCGCCGGTCCCGTCATTGATCATCGTCTTTTCGGAGAACATGTTCGTTCCGCCAAAGGCGCCATCACCGCCGCCCGAGACCCGATTGATCGGAATCGTCGGCGAAAAGTAATCGGCCAACCCTTTGCGTTGCTTTTCAGTTGTCGCGTTCAACAGCCACATCAGCATGAAGAAAGCCATCATGGCTGTCACGAAATCCGCATAGGCGACTTTCCATGCACCACCGTGGTGGCCCCCGCCACCAACGACTTTCTTACGCTTGATGATGACCGGCGCGACATTCGTCTGCGCACCCATCTCCACCACCTTTTCTCACCCAGGATCTGGATACCAGAGCGTGTATTAACAGGCAGCTAACAAGAAAAATTGTCGAAGTTTTCCGATGCCGGCTTTGCCGGCGACGCGACGAGAAAACATGTGAAACCGAATCATCAATCAGCCCATGAAAATTATTTCCGCACATGTCGATTTTCCTTTGGCACACCCGCATCCATTGCGAAATAGGGCGCTTTTGTTCGGTACCCAGCGCCCTTTTAACAGCCCTCCCCTTACCCTTCAAAAGCCGCTTGTTTTCAGTCACTTAAGTCGTCATAGTTTTGCTCGCGATTGGAAAAATATTCATAATTTCAGATATTTAGTCGCAAATTTTTCCGCTGAAATGGTGGAACCAAATGATCCAGATCAAGTTTTCATCACGCCGATCATCCTATCGCAGTGGGTGCTAGACCAACATGCTGCTTTGACCAGGAGGACAGCGGCTTGACCAGCCAGACATCCAGACGCGCGTTCCTGCGCGGTGCCTTCATGGACCGAGGTGCACTGCGCCCATTCGGGGCCGTGGCGGACAGTCTGTTTGCCGATGCCTGCACCAAATGCGGCGATTGCGCCTCAGCCTGTCCCGAAGCCATTATCGTGATGGACAAGGATGGTTATCCGGTCATCGACCCAAAGGTCGGCGCCTGCACGCAATGTGGCGTCTGCGTTGATGTCTGCGACACAGGTGCGCTGGACTCAGGGCAACCATGGCTCTGGAAGGCCAGCGCAAATTCGTCCTGCCTGTCGCGCAACGGTGTTCACTGCCGTACCTGCCAGGATTTCTGCGATGCCGGCGCGATCCGCTTTCAGTTGCAGACCGGTGGTCGATCAGAGCTCCGGATCGACCTCGATCAATGTGTCGGCTGCGGCGGGTGCGTATCCTCCTGCCCGATCAACGCCGTCGAACTTGTTAAGATGAAACCCCAAATGGAGGCCCAGACATGCTGAACATCTGCGGATGCCTTGTCCACACGATGCCCCAGATGACCGACAGTGTTATTGCGGCCATCGACGCGACCGAAGGTGGCGAAGTTCACGCCCACCAGGACGGTCGCATCGTCGTAACAGTCGAAGATACCCGCGAAAAGCGCGCCTCGGATCAGATCATGGATATGCACCAGATCCCCGGCGTCCTGACGGTCACACTGACCTACCATCATTTCGAGGAACTGGACGAAAGCTCCGATGACCTCGCTCACTCCACACACTGAACGGGAGACCTAGCCCATGACCCTGCCAACTTCCCGCCGCTCCTTTCTCAAGGCGTCGGCCGCTGCTGCGACCGCTTCGGCCGCCGGCATCACGCTTCCCAATGGCGCCGCGGCGCAGCTGTCTGCCCCCTCGATCCGCTGGGACAAGGCCGCCTGCCGTTTCTGCGGAACGGGCTGTTCGGTCCTTGTCGGCACCAAGGATGGACGCGTCGTCGCCACACAAGGCGACCCCGAGGCGCCTGTGAACCGGGGTCTAAACTGCATCAAGGGCTACTTTCTGTCCAAGATCATGTACGGCCAGGACCGTCTGACAACGCCGCTGCTGCGCAAAACCAACGGCGTTTACGACAAAGAGGGTGATTTCGAACCGGTCAGCTGGGAAGAAGCCTTTGACGTGATGGCCACCAAGTTCAAGGAAGCCCTCGCCAAGAAAGGCCCGACTTCGGTCGGCATGTTCGGATCGGGCCAATGGACGGTCTGGGAAGGCTACGCCGCCGCGAAATTCATGAAAGCCGGGCTGCGCACCAACAACATCGACCCCAACGCGCGGCACTGCATGGCCTCGGCCGTTGCAGCCTTCATCCGGACCTTCGGGATCGACGAGCCGATGGGGTGTTACGACGACCTCGAACACGCCGACACCTTCGTGCTCTGGGGCTCCAATATGGCCGAGATGCACCCGATCCTGTGGTCGCGCCTGACCGACACCCGCCTGACCAAGCCGGGCTGCCAGGTGCATGTGCTCTCGACCTTCGAACACCGGTCTTTCGAACTGGCCGACAACGGCATGATCTTTACGCCGCAGACCGATCTGGCAATCCTGAATTACATCGCCAACTACATAATTCAGACCGGCGCGGTGAACGAGGAGTTCGTCAAAAACCACGTCAACATCACGAAGACAGCCACCGACATCGGTTACGGACTTCGCCCCAACAACCCGTTGGAAGAAGCCGCCGAGAATCCCTCGCACGAAGGCAAGCACGGCAAGCTGACCCCGATCACATTCGAGGAATACGCCGAGGCCGTCAGCGAGTACACGCTTGAGAAAACGTCGGAAATCTCGGGTGTTCCGGAAGCCCAGCTGGAACGGCTGGCCCGCGAATATGCCAACCCCAAACGCAAGGTGATGTCGCTGTGGACCATGGGATTCAACCAGCACACGCGCGGATCCTGGGTCAACTCGCTGATGTACAACGTGCACCTGCTGGTCGGAAAAATCTCGGAACCCGGAAATTCGCCCTTCTCGCTGACCGGTCAGCCGTCCGCATGCGGTACCGCGCGCGAGGTCGGTACCTTTGCACACCGTCTGCCGGCCGACATGGTGGTGATGAAGGAAGAGCACCGCGACATCTGCGAAACCGCTTGGGGCATCCCGAAGGGTACGATCCCGGCCAAGCCCGGCTTTCACGCCGTGCTGCAACACCGCAAGCTGAAAGACGGCGACCTGAACGCCTACTGGGTGCAGTGCACCAACAACATGCAGGCCGCGCCCAACATGAACGAAGAAGGCTATCCGGGTTATCGCAACCCGGAGAACTTCATCGTCGTGTCGGATCCCTATCCGACGGTTACGGCCCTGTCCGCCGACCTGATCCTGCCCACTGCCATGTGGGTGGAGAAAGAGGGCGCCTACGGTAACGCGGAACGCCGGACCCAGTTCTGGCGCCAGCAGGTCAAGGCCCCCGGCGTTGCGAAATCGGATGTCTGGCAGGTCATGGAGTTCTCCAAGCGGTTCACCACGGACGAAGTCTGGCCCGCCGAACTGTTGGATCAGAAGCCTGAACTGCGCGGCAAGACCTTGTACGAAGTCTTGTTCCGCAATGGTGTGGTCGACAAATTCCCGTTGAGCGAAACCGCCGAAGGCTTTGACAACGACGAATCCGAAGATTTTGGGTTCTACGTCCAGAAAGGCCTGTTCGAGGAATACGCCGAATTTGGCCGGGGGCACGCCCACGACCTTGCGCCGTTTGAGACCTACCACCAAGCGCGTGGTCTGCGTTGGCCCGTCGTGGACGGCAAGGAAACACTGTATCGCTTCCGCGAAGGGTATGACCCCTATGTCGAGGAAGGCAAAGGCGTTCAGTTCTACGGCAAGCCGGACGGCAAGGCGAACATCATCTTCGCCCCCTATGAGCCTGCTGCGGAAATGCCGGACGAGGAATTCGACCTGTGGCTGGTCACCGGTCGCGTGTTGGAGCACTGGCATTCGGGATCGATGACGCGCCGGGTGCCGGAACTGCACCGCTCCTTCCCCACCGCTGTCGTCTACATGCACCCCGAGGACGCCAAGGAGCGCGGCCTGCGGCGTGGGCAGGAAATCACCATTTCCTCGCGCCGGGGTGACATGCAGTCCCGCGTCGAAACCCGTGGCCGCAACAAGATGCCCCGTGGCGTCGTGTTCGTACCGTGGTTCGACGAAGGCCAGTTGATCAACAAGCTGACGCTGGATGCGACCTGCCCGATCTCGAAAGAGACCGACTTCAAGAAGTGCGCCTGCAAAGTCGAGCGCGCGTAACTAAATAACGACTAGAGACAAGACCATGTCCGCCGCAAACCGCAAACCCAAGGCCATGGACCGCCGCCGCTTCCTTCAGGACTCGGCGCGGGGTATTGCAGGGTGCGCGGTGGCGGGCATGGGGCTGGCCTATCTGGCCCGAGACGCCCGTGCCCTGCCGGCGCAGGCCATCCGCCCGCCCGGCGCGCTGGCCGAAAACGATTTCCTTGCCTCCTGCATCCGCTGCGGTCTGTGCGTTCGCGATTGTCCCTACGACACACTGAAACTGGCCGAGCTGGGCGTGGATGGCCCCGCCACCGGAACCCCGTTTTTCACCGCTCGCGATATCCCTTGCGAGATGTGTGACGACATCCCTTGCGTTGCTGCCTGCCCCACCGGGGCGCTGGACAAGGGGCTGGACAACATCGACGACGCGAAGATGGGCGTTGCTGTCCTGATTGATAAGGAAAACTGTCTGAACGCCCTGGGTCTGCGCTGTGACGTCTGCTATCGCGTGTGTCCCGTCATCGACGAGGCCATCACACTGGAACTGTCGCACAACGACCGCTCCGGTCACCACGCGATTTTTATGCCCACGGTGCATGCCGACAAATGCACAGGTTGCGGCAAATGCGAGCAATCCTGCGTCCTGCCCGGAGAGGCCGCGATCAAGGTGCTGCCGATGCGCATTGCGCGCGCAGAGGCCGCCGATCACTACAAGCTGGGGTGGGAAGACCGAAACCCGCTGGTGGATGAGCTGATCGACCTGCCCGACCGCTTGCCGGGACCTGGTACCGACAACCTTGTTGCGCCCGGCGGATACGCGCCAGACGCCCTGCCGGACCCGAGCATGGAAGGCGGCTTCAGTCCCAGCTTCAAACTGCCCGGAACAGGGGGGACAGGCCAATGAACGACAAGGCCAAAATCCCCGTCGGTCAGGAAGCCATCGAGAAATTCGGCTGGCTGCACGCGCACCGCTTTTTGCTGCTCCGCCGGGCTTCGCAGATCTTTTTTTTGTTTCTGTTCCTCATGGGGCCGTGGCTGGGCATTTGGTGGGTCAAGGGCAACCTCAGCGGTTCGTTGACACTTGGTGTTTTGCCGCTGACGGACCCGTTCATCGCCGCGCAATCTCTGGTGGCCGGACATTGGCCGGAACTGACCGCGCTGATCGGCGCATTGATCGTCGGCGTTGCATATGCCCTGATCGGCGGTCGGGTCTATTGTTCGTGGGTTTGCCCGATCAATCCCGTAACCGATGGCGCTCACTGGCTGCACGAGAAATTGGGTCTACAGAAAGGCTGGCAACCAAAAAGCGGTACACGCAACTGGGTTCTGGCCATGGTCTTTGTTGTCTCGGCCCTGACAGGCACAATTGCCTGGGAGCTGGTCAACCCGATCTCGATGCTGCACCGCGGGTTGATTTTCGGTATGGGCTTTGCCTGGGCTTGGGTTCTCGCGGTGTTCCTGTTCGACCTCTTTGTTTCGCGCCGGGGCTGGTGCGGGCACCTCTGCCCG
>ENA-OWNT01004341-OWNT01004341.1-seawater-metagenome-genome-assembly--contig:-NODE-4341-length-12499-cov-5.002979_pt1 | contig 12499 bp, 8 predicted proteins | sample MGYA00238136_ERZ651165 | MGnify/ENA primary metagenome ERZ651165 (study PRJEB26861, sample SAMN08777766) | seawater metagenome | isolation source: coastal seawater | place: USA: Florida | collected... | reverse complement strand
ACCCGTCCGGGCTCGTCACGGTGCACGTGGAGACCGGCGGGGACGGCGCGCGCGTGGGCGTGCGGGGCCCGGCCGCGGAGGCTCCGCGGCTGGACGGCTGCGCGTCCGAGGGGCCCAGCCGGAGCGCCGGCGACTGGACGTGGCAGGCGTGGAGCTGTGAAGGGGACGCCGCGTTGGACCTGACGGGCGTCGATCCCACCGGGGCGCGGGTAGCGGTGCAGGTGGTGTCGGGGGCGACGGTGCGGCACGCGCTGGTGGATCCGCGCGGCGGCCCGTGGGACCTGGTGGAGGAGGAGGCGCGCGGGTCCTTCGGCGCGTTCCTGGGGCTCGGGCTCGAGCACATCGCCGGCGGAGCCGACCACCTCCTGTTCGTCGCCGGACTGCTCTTCCTGGTGCGCGGGCGAAGGCAACTGGTGCTGGCGCTGACGGCGTTCACGGTGGGCCACAGCCTCACGCTCGGGGCCGTGACCCTGGGGAGCCCGACGCCGGCGGGTGCCCCGGTGGAGGCCTGGATCGCCGGGTCGTTGGTGCTCCTGGGGCGCGAGCTCCTGGTGTCGCGGGAGGCCTGGAGCGGTGGACGCGCGGCGGTGCTGGCCTGTGTGTTCGGACTCGTCCATGGGCTGGGCTTCGCGGGCGCCCTGACGGAGGCCGGCCTGCCCGCGGACGGCCGCCTGCTCGCGCTCGCCGGGTTCAACGTGGGGGTGGAGCTCGGTCAGCTGGCCTTCGTCGGCGCGATCGGCGTCGGCGGGATGCTCGGCAGGCGCTGGGTGAGTCGGGAGGCCGCGGGACGCGCGGTCGCGTGGGCGCTGGGCGGGGTCGGATCGGCGTGGCTGATCGGGAGAACGCTCGCGCTGGGGTGAGCTGGGATCGCGGCGAGGTCTGTGGGGGCGTCCCAGGTCCGGGCCAGATCTCGCCGAAGTCCCGGATCCCGGCCCAGAGCTGGGACAGCGCGCAGTCCCTCAGCTCACGGACCGCTTCGACCTCCTCGCGACGAGCGCCCTCCGGGCCGAGCAAACACGGCTCGGATAGCCTGTCGGTCGTGCGCCCCGTCCTCCCTCTCTTCGTGCTGCTGCTCGTGTCCCCGACGTCGGCCCGCGCCCACGGCTGGTTCACCGGCCAGACGGCGCCCACGGGCACCGCCGGCGCCGCGGCGACGACCTGGACGGACGGGACCCTCTACGTGTTCGGGGGCCGCACCGGCGCCGACGCCGCCACCACGGCCACCGATGCGGTCTGGGCGTACGACCCCTGCGCCGCCGTCTGGACCCCGAGGGCGGCCATGCCCGCGCCCGCCGTCGGCGCACGGGCCGTCCTGGGCAACACCGGCGCGATCTACGTGACGGGCGGGCTCGGACTCGGCGGCGCGCTCTGGGAGTACGACCCCAGCGCAGACACCTGGACGGTCCTGCCCCCCGCGCCCACGACGGCCGATGGCTGGCTGCCGGCGGTGGTCGTGGACCCCCTCGGCGTCGACCTGCACCGCATCGGCGGCCTGGGCGATGGCGACGAGCACCTGGTCTTCGACCTGATCACGGAGACGTGGAGCTCGGCCGCCCCGCCGCCGCAGGCCGTCGTCGGCGCAGCGGCCTTCTGGTACCCGTCCGGGGGCGAGATCGTGATGCTGCTCGGCTGGGAGGGCGACGACGCCAGCGGCGCGGCGAGCGGCGGGGCGTGGTTCTACGACCCCGCGACGGACCTCTGGACCACCGGCGCCGTCCTTGGCGGACCGATGCCGACCTCCTTCCAGGGCGGCGGCGGATGGAGCAACTCCGAGGGCATCTACTGGCACGTCGGCGGCTCCAGCGCGTTCGCCGACGGCGCCGCGCCGTTCTTCGCCGACGCGGTGGGGTTCAAGCCCGCCGCCGACCTCTGGTGGGACGCGTCCTCCAACGCGCCCTCCCCCCTCGGCGGCAACCGCGAGATGGCCATGGCGGTGAACGCCTGGGAAGAGGTGCACCTCATCGGCGGGGACGAGGGCGCAGGCCCGAGCACCCGGCACGAGATCTACGGCACCGGCGCCACCGACGACGGGGACGGGGACGGGTACGCGGAGTGCGGGGGCGACTGCGCCGACTTCAACCCCAACATCTTCCCGGGCGCGGCGGAGGTCTGCGACTTCCAGGACAACGACTGCGACGGGCAGTTCGACGAGGGCTTCGACCTGGACGGGGACCTCAACTCCACCTGCGCCGGGGACTGCGACGACACGGACCCGGCCATCTATCTGGGCGCTCCGGAGATCTGCGACGGCGTCGACCAGGACTGCGATGGCGTCACCGACAACGCATGCGTCCCCGCGGGAGACGACGACGACTCGGGAGACGACGACGACTCGGGAGACGACGACGACTCGGGAGACGACGACGACAGCGCGTCCGTGTTTGTGGTCGCCATCACGGTGCCGGCGGTCTCGAACACCTACGGCGCGGGGCTCGGCGCGAACCCGCCGTTCGGGGGGGACCCACCGCCGACCGTGAGCCTCCCGCCGGGGACGGGGCGGATCCTCACGCTCCCCGCGGTGACGGGGACCGTGCAGTACAGCGGCAGCCTGCCGGCCAACGGCGGCGACGGCACCGGGATCACCACGAGCGTGAGCCAGTGGGCCGACAACAGTGGCCTCGCGGGGCCCGAGGTGGCCGGGGGGCGCATGCTCAGCGCCGTGTTCCTGGACGCGGCCGCACCCCAGGATCCGCCGCCCCCCACGTTCGACTGCGGTGACTTCACCGCCTCGTCGTTCGGTCCGGAGCTGCACCAGATCTTCTGCCCGGGAGATGGCCTTGACGGCAGCGGGCAGGTGCAGACCTTCGCGGTGCCGGACAGCGCCACTCGGATCGCCTTTGGGTTCCTCGACGCGTGCAGCAGTCCGGGCTCTCCCGGGTGCTACGGGGACAACCTCGGTGAGCTGTCGGTGACGCTGCAGGTCGACTGACGGGGCGGGCGGCCCCATAGTGAGCCGCAGTTGTTTGTGTTTGGAGGCGACGATGGTCGAGAGCCGCGGAGCAGGACTGAGCGACACCGGACGGGTGCGCACGCACAACGAAGACAGCTTCCTCGCCGACGATCGGCTCGGGCTGTACGTCGTCGCCGACGGCATGGGCGGACACGCCGCCGGCGAGGTCGCCTCGCGCCTCGCGGTGGACGTGGTGGCCGCGACCGTGCGCGGGGGCCTGGCCGTGGGGAAGGGCCGCCCCACCAGCGGTGGGCTGCTGCGGCTCGCACGCACCGCCGCCGAGACCGCCGCCGAGACGGTCTACACCCGGGCCGACGAGGACGCGGCCCTGCACGGCATGGGCACGACGCTGACGATGCTGCTGGTGAACGCCGAGTGGGCCGTGTTCGCCCACGTGGGCGACAGCCGGCTCTACCTCCTGCGGGACGGCGTCGTCCGGCAGATGACGCGCGACCACACCGTGGTGCAGGGGCTCGTGGAGAGCGGGATCCTCTCGGCGGAGGACGCCCGGCGCACCCCCTTCGGGCACGCGCTGGCGCGCAGCGTCGGGACCGAGGCCACCGTGGAGGCGGACGTCGTGCCCCTGGTGCTGCGGGACGGTGACCGGCTCCTGCTCTGCTCGGACGGACTGAGCGACCACCTCGTGGGGACCGACGATCTGCTGGCGAAGCTCTCGCTGCCGCTGGCGGAGGCGCCCGCCGCGCTCGTGTCGTTCGCCAACGAGGCCGGCGGCACCGACAACATCACGGCGATCGTGGTGGAGATCCAGGGGGCGACGGACGCGACGGAGATGAGCTCGGCGTCCGGCGTGCGCACCCTCAGGAGGTAGGCGGGTCCCGCGGATCCGTCCCGCCGCCGTCGATGGACTCGGGGGACTCGAGGTCCTCCTCGCCGTCCAGCGTGAACATCCCGAACAGCGAGTCGGCGCCCTCGGGCGTCTGCTCGGCGCCGTCTTCCTCTTCCCGCCCGAAGTTCGACGGCATGGGCCCGGCGATGGTCTCGGCGCTGACGTCCACGCTCCAGCGCCAGGCGACCTCTTCGAGCACGGCCGCGGTCTGTCGGCTCGTGGGCCGCTGGGTCGGATCCTTGTTGAGCATGCGCAGGACGAGATCGGACAGGTCGCGCGGCACGGCCGGGTTGAGCTTGCGGGGGGCCACCGGCGGGGCCTTCGCGATGCGCCCCAGCAGCTGCTGCACCGTGCGGCCGCGGAACGGGCGGCGGCCCGCGAGCACCTCGTAGAACACCACGCCCAGCGCGAACACGTCCGAGGCCGGCGTGCCCGGCGTGACGCCCTGCAGCTGCTCCGGCGACACGTACGCGGGCGTGCCGAGCACCGTGCCCTTCTTGTCCGGCGGGGTGATGCCGGGGGCCAGCGCGACGCCGAAGTCGATGAGCTTGAGCTGCGCCGTCTTGCTGTCCAGGAACAGGTTGCCGGGCTTCACGTCCCGGTGGACGACGCCGGCGGCGTGCATGGCGGCGAGGCCCCGGGCAGCGCTCACGAGCAGCGGCGGGAGCAGCTCGGGCGCCGGGATCCCGTACTCGTCGATGTGCTCTTCGAGGGAGGTGCCCTGGAGGAGCTCCAGCGTGATGTACGCGCGGCCGTCCGCGTTGCCCTCGGAGTGGGCCCGCAGCACGTTCTGGTGCGCGATCTGTGCGCCGATGGCGTACTCGACGTAGAGCTGTTGGGCCGCGTTCACGACCGCGGGGGACTCCTGCAGCCACTTCAGCGCGACCTCTTCCCCCGTGTCCTGGTCCAGGACGTGGTGCACGGTGGCGCAGTTGCCGCGCCCCAGCCAGCCGAGGACGTAGTAGCGATCGTCGAGCACGGTGCCCACCGCGAGCTCCTCGCCGGCGCGGGGTGCGTTGCGCTCCCGTCGGGCGGAGTCGAAGGCGGCCAGCAGCTCCCGCGCGGGCGCCTCGCCGGTCGCCTGGCCGATGGCTTCAGCGAGGATCGGGGCGGTCATGCGCTCGGGGACGACGGCGCGGACGCCGAGGGCGACCAGCTCGTTGCCGATGGCGCTGCTGGCCCCGCCGGGGACCCGCGCGATGACCCGCTGGGGCAGCTGGGGGTGGTAGTGGGCGACGACCTGCAGCAGCGCGAGGCCGTCCAGCCGCGACTCCCAGCAGTCGAGGAACACGAGATCCGGCGGCTCGTTGCCCTGGAGCTCGGTCAGCCCCTGCTCGCCTCCGACGACCATCATCGCCTCGAAGCCGAGCTTGCGGAGCATGGAGACGGCGGCCTGCCCCTCCTCGAACAGGTCGGCCACCACGACGGCCCGCCGGGGGGTGCGCAGGAGCGCCTCCGGCACCTTCGTGCGGCCGGTGATCATCTCCCACAGCGAACTCTTGTCTCGCGTCTTGCGTGCCACGGGGCGAGCCTAGCGTGGGCCATCAACCCGTGCCTGATCCCGGCCCGTGCCTGTCAGGGTTTCGGGGGGCCGGGGCACGCGCGGCTTGCACGCCGGCCGCGGGTTGCTACCGTCGGAGGACGATGAACCCGCACCGCTATCTCGCGCAGCGTTCCCAGTCCAGTGGCCTCTTGGCCGCGGGGGAGGCGTGCGCGTGAGCTGACAGACAGCACCAGCGACAAGCGCCGACGCCCCCGCCAGCCACCGAGCTCGCGGGGGCGTCGTCGTTCTGGCGCCCGAGGAGACCCCAGACATGACCACCACCACACGACGACGCGCGCTGATCACCTGGATGCGACGCCGCGGCCCCACCACCGTCGGTGAGGCCGCGGCGCGCTTCGGGGTGACCGAGCGCACCATCTTTCGCGACATCGCCCGCATGCGGGCGGACGGCATCGCCGTGCGCGGCGATCCCGGTCGGGGCGGCGGGATCTGGCTGCGGTGAGCGCGGGCGAGGAGCTTCGGGGACAATGGCCCCAGGGAGTCCGCATGACCGAACCGACCCAGGCCTTCGACCTCGTCGTCCGCGCGCTGACCTTCGCCACGGCGATGCACCGGGACCACCGACGCAAGAACGCGGCGGCCACGCCCTACATCGAGCACCCCATCGAAGTGATGCGCATCCTGTGGGACGCGCAGATCGGCGATCCCGTGGTCCTGGCGGCGGCGCTGCTGCACGACACCCTCGAGGACACCGAGGCGACGCCGGAGATGCTGCGCGCCCAGTTCGGGCCCGAGGTCGCCGAGGTCGTGGGCCACGTCACGGACGACAAGACGATCCCCAAGGCCGAGCGCAAGCGGCTCGCCATCGCCCACGCGCGCTTCGCGCCCCCCCGGGCGCAGCTCGTGAAGCTCGCTGACCGCATCGCCAACTGCGAAGGACTGGTCGCCGAGCCGCCGGCCAGCTGGAGCCCCGTGCGGATCAGCCAGTACTACGACTGGAGCCGGCAGGTGGTGGACGGCCTCCGCGGCATCCACCCGGGGCTCGAGGCGCGGTTCGATCGTGCGCTGATCGACGTCCAGCTGCTGCCGTGGACCCCAGACGACAGCGCCCGGGACGCCGCCACCGACGGCGAGGACTAGATCGCGGCGTCGAGGGCGGCGCCGAGGCCGGACATGCGCTGGGTGGGCGTGCCGATCGCCTCCGCGATGCGCTCCCGGCTGCCCAGCACGACGACCTCGTCGCGGGCGCGCGTCACGGCCGTGTAGAGCAGCTCGCGGGTCAGCAGCGGGGACGGGTCCCGGGGCAGCACGACGAGCACGCGCGCGTACTCGGAGCCCTGGGCCTTGTGGACGGTGGTGGCGAAGACGGTCTCGTGGGGAGGAAGCCCGGCGGGGGCGAAGGCGCGCAGGGGTCCCGCCGGGGACGGGAACCAGGCGAGGACGGGGCCGTCGGGCCGGGCGGGATCCGGCCGCAGCACGCCCACGTCGCCGTTGTAGAGCTGGCGCTGGTGATCGTTGCGGCCCACGAGCACGGCGCGCCCCCGGTACCAGGGCCCGTCCCCCGGCGCGATGAGGCGGGCGGTGCGCAGCCAGCCCTCGATGAGGGGGCCGAGCCCGTGGACTCCCCAGGGCCCGCTCCGGTGGGCGCACAGCACCCGGAACTGGCGGAGCGCCTCCAGCGCGGCCGCGGGATCGGTGGGGACGAGGGCCGGCCGGTAGCCCGCGACCACCCGATCCCGCAGGACGGCGGAGAGGGCCCGGAGTCGGTCCCCATCGGGCAGGTCCAGCCGCGTCAGGGACGGCTCGGCGTCGAACGCAGCCAGCGCGTCGTCGGCGTCGCCCGTGTTGATGGCGCGGGCCAGGCGCGCGATCCCTCCGGTGAAGCGCCAGGACTCCGTGAGCGTGACCACCGCCGGGGCCGTGGCGGCGGCGGTGGTGAGGTCCTTGAGCACCGCGCCCTTCTCGACGCTCACCAGCTGGTCCGGATCCCCGAGCAGCACGAGGCGTGCGTGCGCGGGGGTGGCGTCCAGCAGGCGGGCCATGAGCGGCAGATCGACCATGGAGGCCTCGTCCACCACCACCAGGTCTGCGTCCAGCGGCCGCTCGGCGTGGAAGCGGGGGCGGCCGCCGTTCGGCCCCATGCGCAGCGCGCGGTGGATCGTGCTCGCCTCGGGAGGCACGCCGGCGCGGAGGTCCTCGGGGATCCAGCTGGCGAGCCGGTCCCGGATGGACTCGGTCATGCGCGCCGCGGCCTTGCCGGTGGGCGCGACGAGCACCACCCGGGGCGGGCCGCCGTCGGCGTCGGTCACCAGGTGGCTGAACGCCGCGAGCAGCCGGATCACCACCGCCGTCTTGCCGGTGCCGGGGCCCCCCGCGATCACCGTGAGTCCCCGCGTGAGTGCATGACGCACCGCCTGTCGCTGCAGCGCGGACTTCGCGTCTCCGGGGGCGAACAGCCGGTCGAGCGTCGCCTCGAGCGCGGTCGCGTCGACGGCCCGGGGAGCCATCCGGCGGGCGATGGTGCGCACCAGCGCCGCCTGGTGCTCCCAGTTGCGGTCGAGGTAGAGGGCCGCGTCGGCCAGGACCAGGGGCGTGAGTCGGTCGTCTCCGGGGCCCCGCACCACGTCCGTGGCCTGCGCGAGCGCATCCGCCCAGGGACCGGCCTCCGGGAGCGCGGGCAGCGATGGCGCAGCGTCTCCGTCCTCGGATCGGGCGGCGGCCTCCCGCGCGAGCACCGCCGCGGCCTCCCCCAGGTCCAGGCACACGTGGCCGCCGTCTCCGACCGATCCCGCGAGCGCCGCCGCCGCGAGCACGCGCTCGTCCTGCACGTCGGCGCGTCGGGCCAGGAGCTGTGCGAACCGGTGGTCCAGGGGCGCGACCGCGCCAGCGGCGCGCAGGGCGTCGAGGAGGGTCATGCGTCGCCTCCGCAGAACAGGGCGTCCAGCCGCTCGATCAGCGCCCGGGACGGCCGCTCGAACCACACGCCGCAGCGGGGCCCGAGGTCCGGGTGCATGCCGCGCAGGAAGAGGTACAGGCTGCCGCCCACGTGGGTGTCGTAGCTGTAGTCCGGCAGCCGGCGGGCCAGGAACCGGTGCAGGGCCAGCACGTACAGGTGCGCCTGGAGCAGGTACGCGCTGCCCACCATGTGCGCCGGCAGGTGCTCGGAGGCGTAGTCCGCGTAGGTGCCGCCGAGGTCGTTGGACTTGTAGTCGGCGACGAACCAGCGCCCATCGTGCTCGACGATGAGGTCGATCGCGCCGACGAGGAAGCCCCGGAGGGGATCGAAGCCCAGCTCCTCCAGCGCCTCGATCCAGCCGTCCGGGGTCCCCGCCTCGGGCCGCCAGGCGTCCGCGAGGGCCTGGGGCGTCACGAACCCGCTCGGTGCGAAGCCGCCGCGCAGGGGCAGGGTGAAGGACAGCTCGTCGATGCGCCGCCTGCGGGGGACGTCCGCGAGGCGCAGGCCGTCGTCCAGCAGGGGCGTCGCCAGCATGTCCCGCAGCGCGCCCGCCACTGCGCGCGGATCCCCGGCCGCTCCCCAGGCGGCCAGGGCCTCGGCGACGCGATCCGTGAGGCCCGTCGGGTCCTGGAAGTCGAGGTGTTCGAGCACGCCGTGGAGCGCGGAGCCGAAGGCGGCGCCGCCGGGCACCTCCGCCAGCGGCACGGCGTCGGCGGCGCGGGCGGGCAGCCCCGTCACGGTCCCGTGCTCCACCACGGTGTGCGGCCGGCCCCGGGTGAGCGCGGAGTAGGACGACCGGCGCCACCACCGATCCGGCGGCGCCACCCGCCGCAGGTCCCGGGCGCGGACCGCGTCGCTGCCCTCGGCGGTGGGGGTCCAGGCGTCCCCGACCACATCCAGCGACCAGGTCACGGGGCGGACCGTCAGCCCCGGGATCCGCCCGGCGAGCTGCTCGAGGTCACCGAGGATCGCCGCGTCGGGGCGGCGCACCGCGTCCCGGGCCGTGAACTTCCGCCACTCCTGCAGCTGGAGCCCCGGGAACAGGAGGTACGCCAGCGGCGAGCTGTCCGAGGCCGGTCCCCAGTAGACGACGCACCGGTGCCGGGCGCGGGTCAGGGCCACGTAGATCATCCGCAGGTGCTCGGCGAGCTGCTCGGAGAGCACCCGCTTGAGGTGGCGGTCGTGGTCCGCGCTGCCCAGGTCGAGCGTGCGGCGGTGGCCGTTCCGGTCGTCGTGGAAGAGCAGGTTGCGCTTCTCGGCCCCGCTGAGCCACACGCCGTCCCACAGCCACGGGCACCACACCAGGCCCCACTCGAGCCCCTTGGCGCTGTGCATCGTGATGATCCGCACCGCGTCGGCGTCGTCCTCGAGCCGCATCCGGGTGACGTCCTCCTCCACCCCCGGGCCGCCGTCTTTCAGCCAGCGCAGCAGGGGCGCGGGGCCGAGCCCGCGGGATCGGGCGACCACCGGCAGCAGCTCCTGAAGGTGCAGCAGATCGCTGACGAAGCGCTGCCCGCTCTCCTGCCGCAGGATCCGGGGGACGGCGCCGTCCTGGTCGAAGACCTCGCGCAGCATCGTGGCGATCCCGCGCTCCCGCCAGGTGCGCCCCCAGCCGTAGAAGGGGGTCACCTCCGCCGCCAGCGCGTCCGGGTCGTCCGCCAGGGCCGCGAGCTGGTCGGCCGTGCGTCCCATGAGCCGACTCGCCAGCGCCCGCCGCACCGCGGCGCTGTCCGAAGGGTCGAGCGTGGCCGCGAGCAGCTCCGTCACCGCCCGCGCGGCGTCCGTCTGGAGCACCGACGCCCGGCTCTTGATGACGCCGGGGATGCCCAGCGTGCGCAGGTGGGCCTGGACCGCCGCCGCCTGGCTGTTCGTGCGCACGAGGACGGCGCAGTCCGATGCCGTCACGGGCCGCTCGGTGCCGTCGTCCTCCCGGAGCCGTCCACCGCGGGCGAGCTCCCGGGCCACGTCGGCGGCGACGAGCATCGGCAGCACCTCGTTGAGCCAGCCGCGGCCGATGAACTGCTCCACGTACCGGTCCTTCACCGGCGCGGTGCCGGCGGGGAGGTAGCGCAGCTCCAGGGGCGGCCGGTCGTCGTCGATCAGCCGGTTCTGCGTCCGCGCCGGCGCGACCGCGGGCAGCTGGGGCCCTCCGAGGCCGAAGGGAGCCTGGCGATCGAAGAGGGCGTAGGTGGCCCGGTGCAGGTCCGGATCCGCCCGAAACGAGCGATCCATGGGGGGATGCAGCTTGACCCCCGGCGTGGCCTTCGCGCGCTCGTAGGTGAAGACGTCGGCCCCGCGGAAGGCGTAGATCGCCTGCTTCGGGTCGCCCACGAGCAGCATCCGCCGGTCCGCGAAGAGGGTGTGGAAGATCTCCCACTGGACCGGGTCCGTGTCCTGGAACTCGTCGATGAGCGCGGCCTGGTACTGGGCGCGGATGGCCTGGGCGAGCGCTCCGGTGCGGCCCCCGGTGCGTCGCAGGGCGTCCCGCAGGTCCACCAGCAGGTCGTCGTAGGACCGCCGGCTGCGATCCCGCGCCCGGGCGCCGAGCTCGCTGCGGACGGCGGCGACGAGGCGGTGGCGGGCCCCGTGGATCACCGCTCCCACGCGCCCCTGCACCACCTGGTGCGCGGCCACGAAGCCGGCCATGGCGACCAGTGAGGGGCACGAGGGCGGCGTCGCCCCGGCGTGGGTGGCGCGGGCGACGCTGTCCGGGGCGAAGGTGGCAAACGCGTCGGGCAGCGCGTCTGCGGGCGACGGGCGCTGGGCGTTCAGGGCCGTGCGCACCTGCCAGGCGCGACCCCGCGCGCGCCCCGGAGGCAGCGAGTGGTTGAGGCCCCGGCTGCGGTTGATGGCGTGCACGGTGACGTCCGGGTCCGCCAGGGCCTGCTCCACCTCGGACGGATCCCAGGCCTGCTCCAGCGCAGCCTTCGCCGCGCCCCAGGCCGCCAGATCGGGCAGCCGATCCGGCGGGTCGCCGAGGGACTCCAGCGGCGGGACGATCGCGAGCTCCGGATCGCTCGCCTTGCGGGCCAGCTCGGTCAGCGCCCGCAGGGTCACGCCGGCGCTCTCGAGGGCGGGCAGGACGGAGGGATCGGCGTCGTGCACGAGCCGCGTCCAGAAGTCCATGGCGAGGTCCGCCACCAGGTCCGGCAGCTCCGACTCGACCTTCGCGTCCAGCAGCCAGCCGCTGCGCAGGGCGTTGCGCCGCAAGAGCTGCTGGCAGAGGCCATGCAGGGTCGCGATGCCCGCCAGATCGAAGTCCCGCAGAGCGCGGCGCAGTCGGCGCATCCGCGGGGCGCGCTGGTCCGCTCCGGTGCCGTCGACGAACTCCCGCAGCAGCTCATCCGGCGCCGCCCAGGCGCGACCCGTGTCGGCCGCCTCGAGCCCGTCGAGGGCCTGCCGCAGGCGGCGGCGCACGCGCTCCCTCAGCTCGGCGGTGGCGGCCTTCGTGAAGGTGAGCACCACCATGGCGTCGATGGGCACGCCGTCGGCGTTGTGCGCGAAGCGTCCCGGGGTGACCACCAGGAGCAGCACCGCGTTGGCGATGCGGAACGTCTTGCCCGTGCCGGCGCTGGCTTCGAGGAGCTGGGCCATCAGTCCGTCCCCCCGAGGTCCAGGACCAGGAAGCGCAGGGCCTGGCCCCAGATCCGGTCCGCCAGGGCGGGCGCCGTGAGAGCCGGCGAAGGGACCAGCCCCCGGGGGTCGAACCAGGGGGCGAACGGGTTGCGGCTCCCCAGCAGCAGCGGCAGGCGCGGGCAGTCGTAGGACCGGGGCGGCCACCGGCGCAGGTCCGGGTCCTGCACGCCCTCGGCGACCGCCTCGGCCCACTCGCGGCTGGGCTCCGGGAAGAACAGCAGCGGCAGCGCCTGCCCCACCTCCCACAGCAGGACGAGGTCGCTGAGCATGGTGTCGGCGGCGTCGTGGGGCACCGGGCGGAAGAGCACGTCGTGCCCGCGGGCCACCATGCGGCTCGTGCCGGACCAGCCGTTCGCGCACAGCAGCACGTGGTGGATCCAGAGGTCGAGCACGTACCGATCCCGCGGCCGCCCGGCGCGCCACACCAGGCGCTCGGCGGGGTCCCGGAGTCCGTCCACCTGCCCGACGACGTCGACGCCGCGCACATCGTGGGGCAATCGATGGGCGGGATGATCGCACAATGGTGCGCCATCCTTGAACCGGAACGCACGCGTTCGCTGACCAGCATCATGTCCACGACGGGGAAGGCCGATGTCTCCGCGCCCA
>ENA-OWNT01004340-OWNT01004340.1-seawater-metagenome-genome-assembly--contig:-NODE-4340-length-12502-cov-3.092475_pt1 | contig 12502 bp, 10 predicted proteins | sample MGYA00238136_ERZ651165 | MGnify/ENA primary metagenome ERZ651165 (study PRJEB26861, sample SAMN08777766) | seawater metagenome | isolation source: coastal seawater | place: USA: Florida | collected... | reverse complement strand
CGCGTGTCGGGTGCCCCGTCGGCCAGACGTGACCGGAACAGCCGTCGTCGTAGCGGTGGTGGCGGCAATCTGTCGGCAGAAACCCGCGCCAGGCTGGGGGGCGGACGGTTTGGCGGCGGGGCACGCATGGGCCAGGCACCTGATGCGGGCTGGTCTTCGCGGCGGGCATTCACCATTCATGACAGTGGTCTGGATTTTTTCGCCACTGATATCTGGACGGCGTTCGGTGATGTGGAGGCGCGCAAACGCCCCCGTGGTCTGCCGGACGCGTTTGGCCCCCGTGGTGAGGGTATCGATCTGAACCAGCCGGAAATCAAGCAGGTGGTCAGGATTATCCTGAAACGCTTTGAACGGGATGTGCAGGCCGAGAAAAAGGCGGCGAAGCAGAAAAAGTCAAAAGGGCGGAAAACATTCGCCGGGGCGGATCGGGGCATCTTGAAAAGTCGGCAGATCCGTAGCGAATTGCGGCAGCTGACGCGCAAACTGAATGATGCGCTGGTGATCGCAACGCTGTATCGCGGCAAGCCAAAGGGCAAGAACGCTGTGCGTTTCGCCAAAACCTATGTGGACCGGCTGATTTCATTTGATGCCTTTGGCCGGACCAGCCACGCGGGCGACGACCTGCTGAACATCCGCCTGGCCCGCAATATCGCCCGTGCGTTTGATATCCTGTACCGCGATCTCAGCAAGGACAAAAAGGTCCTGATCCGCCGCCACATCGAATTTCGCACCCAGGCAGCCTTTGACTTTTTTCTGCTGAACGACCGGGGCAATCTGGGGCAGTTCGCCATGTCGTCCCATGGTTTCCAGATCGCAACCCATATTCTGGCAATCGCGGTGCTTATGATCGGCGATTCCGACCGGGCCGTACTCTGGTTCCGGGAAACCTATCCGTTGATCTCGACCGTCGTGACGCCCTGGGGTGGCGATGATGGCGGCTATTCCAACGGTATCAATTATGGCGTCTGGGAATTCGTCAATCACATTGAAAGCTGGGACATCATCTACAACGCTTCCGGCTTCAGCTATTTCGATACGGCCTGGGTGCAGAATTTCATCGAATACCTGTCCTATGTCGTACCGCCCGGGGTGGCGCATGCCGGTCCCGGTGATGGTGGTGAACTGCTGCGGCCTGCGCTGTGGACGGACATCGCCGCCATTTATCAACAGCGGGGATCCGGTGCCTTCGCCCGGCAGATGGCCAATGGCTGGAAACAGCAGAACAAGGGCAAACAGGTCCGGAAAAAGGGCAATGTCTTCACCAACGCCCTGTTATGGACGCGGCTCTTTTCGACCCGCCAGATTGCCGAGCGCAATCAGCATCAGGGGATGAAGCCGGGCAAACTGCCCAATACGGCGATTTTCCCGAATATCGGCTGGGGGGTGGTGCATACCAGTCTGAAAGACCCCATGCGGTATTCGCTGATTTTCAAATCCAGTCAGTTCGGCTCGTTCAATCACAGCCATGCGGATCAGAATTCCTTCATGATCCAGGGACACGGCAAACCGTTGTTGATCGACAGTGGTTTCTACGACGGATTCCGTTCACCGCATCACAATAAATGGACCCGCCAGACACGGGCGCACAATGCCATCACCTTTGATGGCGGCAAGGGGCAGCCGATTGATGATCCGGGTGCGACGGGCCGTCTGGTGCAGTACTGGCGGTGCCGGGGTGCGGTGGCTCTTGCCGGGGAAGCGACCAAGGCCTATGGCGGGGACATCACCGATGCATACAGGTCGCTGATCTTTCTGCCCGACAACAATATTCTGGTTTATGACCAGATGACATCCCGCAAGCCAAAGCGCTGGGAATGGAACCTCCACGCTGCCGTGCCGTTGAAACAGGGCAGGGATGGCTCGGTCACCGTCAAGAATGGCAAGGCGGTTGCGCGGGTGATCCGGCTGGCATCACCGGCGGCGACATTCAAATCTACTAACAAGTTTACCGCACCGCCCAATAAGCGCCTGTTCCGGGACGGGCAGTCCGGGGAACAGTTTCACGGAACATTCGTATCCAACAAACCGGCCCGTACACTGACCATGCTGACCCTGATCCGGCTGGATGCCGCCGCGAAAAAGGGCAAACCCGGCAAAGGCGCGTTTCAGCGGACCGGCCCGGACAGTTTCCGGTTCAAGATCGGTAAATTCTCAGGCGAGATCGGGCGGCACGTGACGCAACTGACCGCCGGGGTCAATCTGCAGAATTGCGAAGTGCCGCCGCGCCAGAAGACCCGGACGGCGTCCGGGCCGGGACGATTGCGCATGCGCACCAACTGACCATGGATTTATCGCGGCCAGACTTGCGGGAAATACTCACCGGAGAAGCGGTCGCCGTCGTTGAACCCGAAATCCGGCAGTAACTGCATCACCTTCCGGTTTTCCACGAAGGTACCTGGGCGATCATCGAAAAAGGCATCATCCCCCAGATAGCGTAGCGCCAGGCCCCGTCGCCGCCCCGTAGGGGATGCATTGCCGCCAGCATAATGCAGCGTCAGCGGATGATGGATCAGCACGTCGCCCGGCGCCATTTCCCAGCTCAGGATTTCGTGGCTGTCCCGTTCCGCCTCGATGTCGGGCAGCGGTTCCAGCCCGGCCTTGGCGTAGATGTCCCCAAAACCGCTATCCTTGGCGAAGGTGGCGGGCGCAAACATCTTGCCCCATTTGTGGGAGCCCTTGACGTAGACCACGACGCCGGATTCTACCGTCGCATGGTCGAATGGCACCCAGACGGACAGGGCGTCATTGCCCCGAACCGGCCAGTAGGGCAGGTCCTGATGCCAGGGGGTGGGCTCCGCCGTATTGGGTTCCTTGACCAGTAACTGATCGTAGAAAAAATTGACGGTACTGGCCTTCATTACCTGCTGGGCCAGATCGGGCAGGGGGGATTCCATCATGAAGGCCTTGAAGTCCGGATCCCGCATCCAGATGAAGAAATCACCGTAATATCGCCCGGATTTGCCTTCGTCAGTATATTCCAGTGATGCCGGGCCCGGGTCTGCCAGGATACGGTCGACCGCATCGCGCATCAGGTTGATCCAGCCATCGGGAATGACATCACGGATCACCGTCGCCCCGTCCCGGTGATAGGCGTCGATTTCTGCGGTGGTGATCGCGCGCGCCAGAGCGGCGGGCAATTTCGTGGTCCCGGTCATGACATTTCCCCCGTCCGTCTTTTGTGTTGACTTGTCAACATAATGACAGTTTGAGTTGATATGTCAACACGAATTCCGTATGCAATTGAGACCGAATGGCCAGCGTCAGGATTGTTTGATGGACCGTGAATATTTTATGGGGCCCGAAACCCAGGGGGCGAATGGTTCCCGCACCATGGATTTTGATCGCAATCCAACGGTCTTGCTGGTGTTCGCGGCCAACCGCTTTACCCGCGACGCTACAAGGTTTCTGCAGCAGAATTACGGCATTGGCGCCATGGACTGGCGTACGCTGGTGATGCTGACCAAGGAACCGGATACACCTGTTGCCCGCGCCAGCCAGGTGATGGGCATCGACAAGGCGGCGGTCAGTCGGGCTTTCGCCAGTCTGAACAAAGCGGGGCTGGTAACCGCCAGCGTGCCTGCCGGGGACAGCCGTCGCAAAAACTGGCGTCTGACGGAAAAGGGTCAGGCCCTGCATGATGAAATGCTGGGGGCGGTGCTGGACCGACAGCAGGAGATTTTGCGGGGGTTCACCGATCAGGAGGTGAAGGTGCTGAATGACCTGTTCCTTCGCCTGATCACCAATATCGAGGCGCTGGGCGACGAAAACGCATAGCGGTATTCTGCCCGCCCATTTGCCCCGGAACGCGCCACGACCTATGCTGGCGGGCGAGATCGTCCAAGCTGGGGAGGGTGCGGATGACAACACGCCAGAACTGTGTGCTGAAATATGCGCTGGATCACTTTGCCGGGGCTCAGCCGGATGAGGTGTTTGCCGTTTTCGAAGACGGGGCCATCTGGACCTGGGCGGAGACACGGGATCGGACACGGCGAATGGCGGCGGCGTTGCAGCGCCTGGGCATTGGTCAGGGGGACCATGTTGTTGCATGGCTGCCGAACGGACCGCAGGCGCTGATCACCTTTTTTGCCATCAATTACATCGGCGCTGTGCATGTGCCGATCAATACAGCCTATCGCGGATCATTGCTGGCACATGTGGTGGAAAATTCCGATGCGACGCTGATCATCGCCCATGCGCAGCTGGTTCCCCGACTGGCGGAAATTGACCGGGCGAAGCTGGCGACCGTGATCTTTGCCGGCGATAAACCGGGGGCGATCGACGGTCTGAGCATGCATGAATTTGAAGCCTGTCAGGAAGATGCGGGAGAACCGGTGGAACCGGCGCGCCCGATTGAACCCTGGGACATGCAGTCGATCATCTACACGTCCGGCACCACCGGCCCGTCAAAGGGGGTGATTTCATCCTACATGCATGCCTGGTCGGCGATGAATGCCGCCGCCTGGCCGTGCATCGGGCCGGATGACCGGTTCATGATCAACATGCCGTTTTTTCATGTGGGCGGCTCGTTCATCATCCACGGCATGCTGTGTCGCGGTGCGTCCATTGCCATGACCGAAGGATTCCGCACCGACCGCTTTCTGCCACTGGCAAAACAGACCGGTTCCACCGCCGTGTTCCTGCTGGGGGCGATGGCGAGTTTTCTGGATCGCATGGACCCGTCACCGGCAGACCGGGATCATGATCTGCGTACTGTATTCGTGGTGCCGCTGGGGGCGGAGGGGGAGCGTTTCCCGGACCGGTTTGGCACCGACATCTATACCATTTTCAACATGTCGGAGATTGCGACACCTCTGTTCACCGGCCCCAATCCAACCATTGCGGGAACCTGCGGCAAATGCCGGGACGGCTTCGAATTGCGAGTGGTCGACGCCCATGACAACGAATTGCCGGATGGTCAGGTAGGGGAACTGATTGTGCGTGGCGATCTGCCCTGGACCATGAATACCGGCTATTACAAGAACCCGACCGCGACGGTCGAAGCATGGCGCAATGGCTGGTTTCATACCGGCGATGGATTCCGGCGGGACGCAGATGGAAATTACTTCTTCGTCGACCGGATCAAGGATGCCATCCGCCGTCGGGGGGAAAACATCTCTTCTGCCGAGGTGGAAAGTGTGGTCGCCGAATACCCTGCGGTGGCCGAGGTCGCGGCCGTCGCTGTGCCCAGTGAGTTTGGCGAGGATGAAGTGATGGTGGTGCTGGTTCCGAAGGATGGCCAGTCCATCGACCCGGTGGAACTCACTCATTTCCTGATCGAGCGCATGGCGCATTTCATGGTGCCCCGCTACGTCCGTATCGCCGATGCGTTACCGAAAACACCGACCACGAAAGTCCGGAAAGCGGAATTGAGAAGAACCGGCGTTACGCCCGACACCTGGGACCGGGAAGCAGCCGGAATGCGGTTGCGCGCCGAGCGTCTGAGCTGAACTGATTTCTATTGCAGGAAAAATTGATGACAACCGATCTTATTCACTACACCGATCTGAAAAGCCCCTACGCCTTTCTGGCATGGGAAGAAACCGACCGCATTGCCGAAGATTATGACATCAACCTGATTGTGCGGCCCTATACGCTGGATATCCCATCCTATCTGGACGAGGTGGAAGACCGCACGCCGCACCACTGGCGGCGGGTCAAATACGCCTATATGGATTGCCGCCGCACCGCCAACCGGCGCGGCCTGACCCTGTACGGCCCCAAGAAAATCTACGATACCCGCATGATCAATACAGCGATGCTTTTCGCGCGCGACCAGGGGCTTCATCGTCCGTTTATCGGCAATGTCTTCACCCGTTTCTTCCGCCGGGAAATCAATGTGGAAAGCATGGACGATGTCGTGGGCGCGCTCGAACAGGCGGGCGTGAACCCGTCCGGTTTTGCCGTGTTTCTGGATGGGCCGGGCGGCGAAGAGCATGACAGCTACCGCGCCGAAGCGGAGGCGCGGGGCATATTTGGCGTGCCCAGCTACATTCTGGGGGACGAGCTTTACTGGGGCGGTGAAAACCTGCCGCATATCCGCACCCAGCTGGACCAGATGGGCGTGGCGCGCAAAGCGGGCTGACCGACCGGCGAAAAGAAAACCCGGCCGCACCATCAGGTGGGCCGGGCTGCCAGTGAGGGGAGGAGTGTGGGGTCGTTTCAGGCCGGTTATTCGGTGGAATTGGCCCTGATATAGGCAATCACCGCTTTCCGGTCCTTCTCTTTATTGAGTCCGGCAAAGCTCATTTTGGTGCCCTTCACCATTTTTCGTGGTTTGGCCAGGAACTGTTCCAGCGTCGCCTGATCCCAGGTAAGGCCGGATTTCTTCATGGCTTTCGAGCTTTTGGTGAACCCGGCCACCTTGGCCGCAGGTTGACCGAAGATACCGTTCAGGGACGGGCCGACACCGTGCTTGCCTGCGGCCATCTTGTGGCAGGCCTTGCATTTCTTGAAGACTTTGGCGCCGGATTTTACCAGCGCCGGATCTGGTCCGACGACTGCGGGTGTGGCAATTTCTGTCGTGGCGGCGACTTTGATTTCCGGCTTCGCGGCAGGTTGCTGTTTGCTTTCCTGCTGTTCAGCCTTCGGTTCGTCATCGGTTGTGTCATCAGGGGTGACGTCCAGAATGCGGGCGCGTTTCAGGATTTTGACCTCGGTCTTGCAATTGGTCATGCAGACGTCACCGGACGTTGCCGCTGGCCTGGTGTCCGGGCGGGCATCATCAATGAAACCCGCTTCATTCGGCATTTTCACCTGGGTGAAATTGGCTTTGCTGAGGGTTGCGTCTTCATCAATCAGATCGTTGAGATAGAGGATATAGGCAACAACGGCATAGGTTTCATCCGGTGTCAGGCTCTGCGCATCACCAAACGGCATGGCCCGGTGGACGTAGTCATACACCGTGGACAGGTACGGCCAGTATGAACCAACGGTTTTAACCGGGTCTTCGGTATTCAGCGTATCGACACCGCCCGCCAGAACCGGCCAGCGGCCCGTACCTTCACCAAAATCGCCGTGGCAGGTGGCACAGCGTTCGTTGAAGACCTCTTCGCCCTGCGCAACGGTCCCGGTACCGTCCGGCAGGCCTTGACCATCCGGGCGCACATCAATGTTCCAGGCGGCGACTTCTTCGGGCAGGGCGGTCCGGCCCAGGCCATGATTGCCCGCTTCGGCGGTGGTCGCCATCCAGCTGACGACCATCATCGCCCCGGCGGCGGCCGCAATGGATTTAACTGATTTCAACATTGTCGACCTCGCCATTGGCTTTGACGTGCCACGTCTGGATACCGTTATTGTGATAGATGGAGTTTTCGCCCCGGACCGCGCGCAGCTCGTCCTTGGTTGGCTGCACATATCCTGTGTCGTCATGGGCGCGCGACTGGATCAGCAACGGTTTGCCACCCCACTGGAACGGCAGGTAGAACCGTGTCAGGCAACGGTTGAAGACCGGTCCCTGCACATCCGCCTGAACCCAGTTTTTGCCACCGTCCAGGGTGACGTCGACCCGGGTGATCTTGCCCCGGCCGGACCATGCCAGGCCGGACAGGATGTTCTGCCCCTTGTGCAGCATCGGCGCCTGCGGGCTGGGGTTGGTGACGATGGATTTGGCATCCATCACCCAGGTGAAGCGCCGGGCGCGACCATCTTCCATCAGATCGGTGTATTTGGATGTTTCTTCGCGGGCATGCCATGGCTGATCCCCGACTTCCAGCCGGCGCAGCCACTTGATCCACATATTGCCTTCCCAGCCGGGCACGACCAGGCGCATGGGATAACCCTGTTCCGGGCGCAGCATTTCGCCGTTCATCTTGAAGGCGATCATGCAGTCATCCAGCGCCTTGTGCAGGGGGATCGACCGGTTCATGCCCGACGAATCCGCGCCTTCGCCCATGATCCATTTGGCATTGGTTTTCAGGCCGCATTCTTCCAGGATCGTGCGCAGGCTGACGCCGGTATACTGCACGCAATGGATCATGCCGTGGGTAAACTGGCAGCCGTTCAACTGAGCGCCCCGCCATTCCATGCCGGAATTGGCGGCGCATTCCAGGAAGTAGAACCGGTTCGTACGCGGGAACCGCATGATGTCGTCCAGGGTGAAGACCATTTCCCGGTCCACCAGCCCGTTGATCATCAGCCGGTATTTGCCCGGATCGACCTCGGCAACACCGCCATGATGCCGTTCGAAACACAGACCGTTTGGTGTGATGATGCCGTCCAGCTCATGCAGCGGTGTGAAGTTGATGGAGCTTTCGCGACTGGCGGTCAGCCATTCCACGGTGCGTCGCTTCACATGCTTTTCATGTTCTGACGGCATGCCGTAGGGGGCTGCGTCCACACCGGGGCCCAGCGCCTGTGCCCAGGGCTGGACTTCGGTAATCGCCGGGTCGGGCGATGCCGCCCGGGCACCGCCGGTCAGTGCCATCGCGGCAGCCCCGCCACCGGCAACCAGGCCGCCCTTCAGAAAACCGCGTCGGGAGGTGATGCCGGATGTTCCGGCTTCGGCAGATTTTTGGGTGTCACCATCGCTCATCAGAATTTCCTTAAAACTGCGCGTGGGTTCCAATGGGTTTGTTCAGACCACCTTGACGGAGTCGTTTGGCCGGATGTTCACGACCTTTTCCTTGCGGAGGTAATCACTGACCACGTCATAGATCGGCGGGCCTTCGGTGCCTTCATTGACACTGGCCCAGCCTGAAACGGTGTATTCTTTGGATGCTTCGATCGGCTGGCCGGTTTTCAGATGGGTCATGCCGGTGATGCGGCTGCCGATTTCTTTGGACGGGTCAATCGTGTAACCCATGCCGCCCACGCGAACCATGTCGCCGCCCTGCTGGTAATACGGATCAGGATTGAACAGATTGTCCGCCACGTCTTCCAGAATGTCTTTCAGCATCTTGCCGGTCATTTGCGACCGGTAGGCGTTGGGATAGGTGATGGACGTGGCATTGTAGACATCATCACCCGTTATCGGCTGACCCGGCAGCAGCGTGGCGCCCCAGCGGAAGCCGGGCGACAGGGCAATATCCGCATCCCGTTCCTGCAGCAGCGCGTCGCAGATCAGGTCATCCAGCGTGCCGTTGAAATTGCCCCGGCGGTACAGCAGCGTTTCGGTATGCCCCAATACCTCATCCGTTACCTTGGCATGGGGCGCGCGGATGCCGTTGACCAGGTCGGTCATGGCTTTGTCCGGCGTGATGGCATCTGTCAGCACCGGGATCAGGCGATAGCGGAAATCCTTCACCCCATCGGGGCCCACATCCAGATCCAGCCGGGACAGGAATTTGCCATGGCTGCCCGATGCAATCAGCAGGGTTTTGCCAACCTTCACCGGAACCGGTACTGCATCATGGGTATGGCCAGACAGAACAACATCAATGCCTTTCACCCGACTGGCCAGTTTCCGGTCCACATCGAAGCCGTTATGCGACAGCAGCACGATCAGCTGCGCACCTTCGGCCTTCGCGGTATCAACGGATTCCTGCACCGCTTCTTCGCGGATGCCAAAGCTCCATTCCGGGATCATGTATCGGGGGTTGGCGATGGGGGTGTAGGGGAAGGCCTGGCCAATTACCGCCACCTTCACACCATTGCGGTCGAAATACTTGATGGCTTCGAAAACCGGTTCTTCCCAGTCCGTGTCGCGCACGTTTCCGGCCAGAAAGTCGAAATCCATTTGTTCGATCAGTTCCTGCACCCGGTCGGTGCCATAGGTGAATTCCCAATGGGCGGTCATGGCATCGGTTTTCAGCGCATTCATCACCTGAACCATGTCAGCGCCATTGGTTTTCAGGCTGGTGTAGCTGCCTTGCCAGGTATCGCCACCATCCAGGAAAATGGATTCGCTGGGGCGTTCGGCGCGAATGGCTTTCAGCAGGGTCGCCAGCCGGTCAACACCACCGACCCGGCCATATCCTCTGGCGAGATTGGCGAAATCGACACTGGAAAAGGCGTAGGCATCCATTGATCCGGCAGGAATTCTGTATTTGCCCAGAAAGTCCTCGCCGGTGATGTGCGGTGGCAGTCCGGCCACCTCGCCGATGCCCAGATTGACCGAAGGCTCCCGGAAATATATCGGAACCAGCTGTGCATGCATGTCGGTGACATGCAGCAGGGTGACATTGCCCACGGGCTCGAATTTCAAGAGGTCAGCTTGCGAAATTGATTGTCGTGCGAGGGCGCGCCCCCCCAGCATTGATGTCCCGAGCAGGCCTGCCGCGGCGGCGGATACCTGCATGAAATCACGGCGAGACAGCATTTAAGCCTCCCAGGTTCAGGCGTTCACGATGAATGAGCAATTAGGTTTCAGTTCCGGGATTCTGACCGTCGGACCGGGTGGGAACCGGCGGCCAGAATGACACGGGCCGGTGCTACTGGCGCACTGCCGGGGTCTCGACGGGCAGGCCGCTGCCGCGATAGTTCACATACAGTTCCAGGGCGACGAATTCGTTGGAACCAACCTTGTACGGGGTGGCACGAACCTGCTTCATGCAGCCCTTGAACCGGCGATGCAGCGAGCCGACCTTCTGCCATTTCAGTCGGTAAGTCGGGAAACCGTTCGACTGGCCCTGGCTCAACATGTCTGACCGGATGCGGGTGCCGTAATTGTCCTCATGACAATTGGCGCACGACATGTCCAGCTGACCGTTCCGCTGATAGTAGAGCTTTTTGCCATAATCAAAGACGGGTTTCATTTTCCCGTCGATCTTCACCGCGACCGGTTCACCACGTGACTGATGCCGGACGAAGCTGGTCATGGACAGCAATTCATCGCTTTCCCATGCCCATGCCTCGGCGCCCATCGCCTTGGTCCGGCACTTGTTGATCCGCTGTTCCAGATTGATGGGGTTCTGGTCTTTGGCATCCCATTTGGGATATTGCGCACCGGCCTTGGCCATGGTTTCAGAAGCGTCGCCATGGCAGGAAGCGCAGGATTTCCCGGCTGTGCCATCTACTTCTTCCCAGTTTTCCTCACCCTTTTCGACCCAGAGAAAGGCCGGGTTCTGAAAATCATCATCCTGTACGGCTTTGGTCGCGGCCGACCGGAATTCGTAGCCGGAGATGATTTCGTCAAGCGGATGTCCGTCCGGCGCCGCAATTGACTTGCGGGTTTCCTCGGCTGATCCGGCACTTGCCGCGAAGGCAACACCCAGTCCGATCAATGCCGAGACCGCCAACCGGCGTGTCATCGTGATGGTAGCAAACATTTCGTCCCTCCCTGCGTGGTGCCACGCAGCAGGCTCCATTGGCTTTATGCCTTAAGAAACTTTGATGGAGCTCTTCTTGGTGTATTTGGAGCCGTCGTCATCGGTCCAGGTGAATACAAAATCGCCCGCTTCTTCGACCTTGGCGGAGAATTCCACATAGGGATTGGCCGAGATGGCGGGTTCGATATCACAGGAAAAGACCGGTTTGCCGTTCAGCGTGCAATCAAACTTGTTGATGATCCTGCGCGGAATGACATTGCCCTTTTTGTCTTTGCGCTGGCCGGATTCCATCTTGTGGGAAATCAGGGTCTTGATGGTGACGATATCCCCTTTGGCGGCCTTTTTCGGCACTTTGACGCGTGGACGTGATTTAGCCATTTTTTCTACTCCTCAACTACCGGTCAGCCGCCACAGCCGCCGATGGTCACTTTGACCAGGGCGCTTGTCTGCCGGAAGGATCCGTCGCTCATCCGGGCGACGGCGGTCACGTTCTGGGTTTTCGCCAGACGCATGCGGGTGGAGGCTTCCGCCTTGCCGGATGCGGGCGTGAAGTTGAAGGTGATAACACCGGAATTCGGGTTGCCTTCCGCCAGTACCATGACCGACTTCACGTGATTGTCGTCCGTCATCGGGCTGTCGATGCTGACCGACAGCGGCACGGTATTGCCGTTTTCGGCGATTTCCGGCATCGACAGTTCGATCCCGCCATCGGAGACTTTGGCGCCCCCGGTAAATTTCTTGATCTGTTCTGCGGAATCATTCGCCTCGGCCAGAGCGACCGTTGGGGTCGCGATCACTGCCGCGGCTGCCGCCCCGGTGGCAAAGATGATGAATTCGCGCCGATTGAGCTCAGCCATTTAGCCGGCCTCCTAGTCCTTCAGCGTTTTCAGATAAGCAACAATGTCCTCAACCTGCTGGGCGGAGAGGATGGTCTTGCCGTTGAATTTTTTGGCCACGCGATGGAGGCCTGTGGTCCGGTGGAATGCCGGCATGATGGTTCCGTCAAAGACCTTTTTGGAATCTGCCACCAGCAGACGCAGCTGAGCCTCATTGTACCGGCTCGCCACATCGTCCAGAGAAGGGCCGACTTCGCCGTGGAAGGGTTCTTCCTTCAGGGCGGTGATTTCGTGGCAGGCAAGGCAATTGCCCTGCTTGCGATTGATCATTGCATCACGACCTGCCGCCGGGTCGCCCGCCGTGCCCGTCAGTGATGCGGGAATGCCGCCATCGACGATTTTCAACCCTGCGGCGTTCACCTGGCTGGCGGCAAAAGGTGCCGCCATCAGCATGATCGCCAT
>ENA-OWNT01004337-OWNT01004337.1-seawater-metagenome-genome-assembly--contig:-NODE-4337-length-12506-cov-3.272347_pt1 | contig 12506 bp, 14 predicted proteins | sample MGYA00238136_ERZ651165 | MGnify/ENA primary metagenome ERZ651165 (study PRJEB26861, sample SAMN08777766) | seawater metagenome | isolation source: coastal seawater | place: USA: Florida | collected... | reverse complement strand
GCCTGCAGGTGCGTGACTATCCCGGCGCGGGGCCTCTGGTGATCATGGTGCATGGCTCGGGGTGGAACGGGCTGCAGTTCGACGGGCTGGCGCCGGCACTGCAGGCGCATGTTCTGGTGCCCGATCTGCGGGGCCATGGGGCGAAGCCGGGGCGGCGCGGCGATGTCGATTACATCGGCCAGTTCGAGGACGACCTGGCCGATCTGATCGCGGCCTATCGCAGGCCGGGGCAAAAGCTTGTTCTGATGGGGCATTCCTCGGGCGGCGGGCTGGTGGTGCGGTTCGCCGGGGGGCGCCATGGGCAAATGGTCGACGCGGCTGTTCTGCTTGCCCCCTTTCTCAAGTACGACGCGCCCGTGACCCGGCCCAATTCGGGGGGCTGGGCCCGGGTGCAGGTGCGGCGGCTGATCGGTCTGTCGGTGCTGAACGTGCTGCGGATCAGGGCCTTGAACCATCTGCCGGTCATCAGCTTCAACATGCCCGATGTCGTCCTGGATGGGCCGCTGGGCGATCTGGCGACGACACGCTATTCCTACCGTTTGAACGTGTCGTATGCGCCGCGGTCGGACTACCTGCGCGATGTCGCGGCGCTGCCGCCGTTCCTGCTGCTGGCGGGGGCCGAGGACGAGGCGTTTGTCGCGGAAGGCTATGCGCCGCTGATGTCGCAGGCCACGGATCATGGCCGGTACATCGTGGTACCGGCGCAGTCGCATCTGTCGATCGTCGATGCGGATGCAACGCGGACCGCAATAACCGGGTTTCTCGATGAGCTTTGACGATGATCTGACGGCCTGCGCCGGGCTGGTGCAACGGGGCGACCCGGACCGTTTCATGGCGGTGATGGCGGCACCAGTATCAGCGCGGCGGGTGTTGTTCGCCATTTACGCGATGAACCTGGAAGTGGCCCGCGCGCCGTGGGTGACGCAGGAGTCGATGATCGCGGAAATGCGGCTGCAATGGTGGCGCGATGCACTGGCCGAGATTGCGGGCGGCGGCGCGGTGCGCCGGCACGAGGTCGTGACACCTTTGGCGCAGGTCTTGCCGCCACATGCCGCCGAACGGCTGGACGGGTTGATAGAGGCCCGGCGCTGGGACATCTACCGCGACCCCTTCGAGGATGAAGCCGCCTTTGAACACCATATCGACCGGACATCCGGAACGCTGATGTGGGCCGCGGCCGAGGCGCTGGGCGAGGCGCAGGAAAACGTGGTGCGCGACTATGCCTATGCTGCGGGAGTTGCGGCCTGGTTGCAGGCGATCCCGGCGCTTGAACGCCTTGGCCGGGTTCCCTTGGTGAACGGAACGCCAGAGGCTGTGCGTGCACTGGCGAACGCGGCTCTCGACCGTCTGCATCTTGCCAGGCAGCAAAGGCGTGCGGTGTCACAAGCAGCAGCGCCGGCGCTGCTGGCGGGGTGGCAGACGGGCGCGATCCTGCGGCAGGCCGCCGCCGATCCGGGGCGGGTCGCGACGGGCGCGCTGGGCACCAGCGAGGCCCGCAAGCGGGCCGCGTTGATGTGGCAGGCCGCCACCGGGCGTTGGTAGCGCAGGGTCAGGCCGCGCCGCGCCGGGGCTGCATGGTCAGCCAGATCAGTGCGCCGCCAGCCAGCATCAGGAACGGGGCCATCGCCATGTTGACGGCGGTCCAGCCCTCTTGCGGCGATCCGCCCGAACAGTTCATTAACCCGCCCGAGGCGAGCGAGGCCATGGTCACGCCGCCGAATACGAGCAGGTCGTTCAAGCCCTGCATCCGTCCGCGTTCATGCGGTTCATGCGATCCGGCCAGCATGGTGGTGGCGCCGATAAAGCCAAAGTTCCAGCCCAGCCCCAGCAGCACCAGCGCGATAAAGAAGTTTTCGAGCGTGACGCCGCTGAGCGCAACCGCGCCGGCACCGGCCAGAATCAGCAGCCCCGTGGCCATGATCCGTTCGACTCCGAACCGGGCGATCAGGTGGCCGGTGAAAAACGACGGGACATACATCGCCAACACGTGGCTGGTGACCACATCGGCGGCGTTGCCTTCGGTGAACCCGCAACCGACAACCGCCAGCGGTGTGGACGTCATCACCAGGTTCATCAGCGCGTAGGACACCATGGCGCAGATCACTGCCACGGCGATGCGCGGGGTGGTGATCAGCTCCCACCGGGTGCGCCCGCGCGGCGCATCATGGGCGGGCGGGACCGGTTTCGGGATGTCGATGAAGAAGAACAGCAGCGAGCCGATGACGTTGACGGCGATCACCGCGAAATAGGTGCCCATGAACGGCACGACAAAGGCCTGGCTGGTCGCCTTGACCAGCTGCGGACCGATCACCGCAGACAGAAGCCCGCCCGCCATCACGTAGGAAATCGCCTTGGGCCGAAACGCATCTGACGCGGTATCGGCGGCGGCAAAGCGGTAGAATCCGTGTGCGCTCATGTAGACACCGGTCAGAAGGCTGCCCGCCAGGAACACCGGAAACGATCCCAGGTAGAGGCCGTAAGCCCCCACGATGCCGCCCAAGGCGCCGCCCGTGGCGCCGACAAAGAACCCGGCGCGGCGGCCGAATTTTTGCATGATCGCTGAAATCGGCGTCGCCGACAGCATCGAGCCGAGCACGATCAGCGAAATCGGCAGCGTGGCAAGGCAGGCATTGGTCGCCAGCGACTGTCCGGCCAGCCCGCCAATGGTGAAAATCATCGGCATCTGCGCGCCGAGAATCGCCTGTGCGGCGACCAGAACGGCCACGTTGCGCTTGGCCTTGCTGTCATCAATCGTTGTCATGTGAAATGCCTATCCTTGAATGTGAACCGGGACAAGGCGGTTGCGTGCAAATCCGCTTTGCGTAATGTCCAGGGCATGGATGTTGGCCGGATCATCGAAACGCCCGACTGCGTGGCGGAAGGGGCGGACTGGCTGGCCGGCCACGACCCCCGCTTTGCGGCTGCGCTGGTGGAAACCGGCCCTTTGCCCCTGCGCCGTAAACCTGACGGTTTTGCCGAACTGCTCAGCGCGATTGTCAGCCAGCAGGTCTCGGTCGCCTCGGCCAACGCGATCTGGGGCCGGATGAAGGATGCGGGCCTGACCGGTCCGCGCAAGATCACATGGGCCAGCGATGACGATCTGCGCGCCGCCGGGTTGAGCCGGCAAAAGATCCGCTATGCCCGTGCGCTGGCCGAGGCACGGATCAACTACACAGCCCTGCGCAGCGCCCCGACAGAGGATGTGATTGCCACCCTGGTGGCGGTGCCGGGTATCGGGGCGTGGACGGCGGAAATCTATGCGATGTTCAGCCTGGGCCGCGCCGATGTGTTCGCGCCCGGCGATCTGGCCTTGCAGGAGGCCGCACGGGTGCTCTTTGATCTGCCGGAACGGCCAAAGGAACGGGCGTTGCGTGACATGGCCTGCGACTGGAGCCCGTGGCGCTCGGTTGCGGCGCGGCTGTTGTGGGCGTACTACCGCGTGGCCAAGAACAGGGAAGGGATCAGATGACTCGCGTATTGAATGCCGGCCGCAAGGCGCCTTTGTCGGGGGATACCCGGTCGATTGTCGTGTTTGTGCATGGCTATGGGGCCAATGGCGCCGACCTGCTGGGGCTGGCCGATCCATTGGGGGAACACCTGCCCGACACCCTGTTCGTCGCCCCGGACGCGCCGGAAAACATTCCCGGCATGCCCGGCGGCTACCAGTGGTTCCCGATCCCCTGGCTGGATGGATCCAGCGAGGAAGAGGCAGAACGCGGTATCATGGCCGCCGCCGACGACCTGAACGCCTTTCTCGATGCGCTGATGGTGGACGAGGATGTCTTGCCGGAACAGGTTGTGCTGTTCGGCTTCAGCCAGGGCACGATGATGAGCCTTCACGTGGCGCCACGCCGCGAAGACCCGGTGGCCGGTATCGTCGCCTTCTCCGGCCGGCTTCTGTCGCCGGAAACGCTCAAGGACGAGGTGGTCAGCCGGATGCCGGTGCTGCTGGTGCATGGTGATGCCGACGACATGGTGCCGCCCCAGTCGCTGCCGCAGGCCGCCGAGGCTCTGCAGGAGGCGGGTTTCAAAGAGGTCTATGCCCACATCATGAAGGGCACCGGCCACGGTATCGCGCCGGACGGGTTGAGCGTGGCGCTGGCCTTTATGCGCGACAAGCTGAACCTGTGATCTGATGCCCGACCGGGGCCGCCCGCACGGGACGGCCCCGGCCGATTTGCTCAAAGGATGAAGTCGGAGGCATCCAGCGATGCCAGGTTGACGTCATGCAGGATGACCGCGTCGTCCTCGCTGAGGTCGATGCGCACATTGCGGCCCACCTGGGTGGCCAGCGCCAGCACGTCGGCGGCGGTGGCGAAGTTGAAGTCCGACACGTCCAGCCGGTCGGCTCCGGTGCCGAAATCGCGCACCCGGTCGATATCGCCGCCGGCTTCGAACACAAAGATGTCGGCGCCGCTACGGCCCCAAAGGTTGTCGTTGCCCGAGCCGCCATTCAGGGTGTCGCGACCCACGCCGCCGTTCAGCACGTCCTGTCCCTCTTCGCCGCGCAGGAAGTCGTTGCCGCGTCGGCCCAGCAGGAAATCGTCGCCTTCGCCGCCGCGCAACCCGTTGCCGCGGTTGTCGCCGCGGATGTCATCGCCAAAGACACTGCCGCGGATGTCCTCGATGCTGACCAGCGTGTCGTATTGCCAGCCGGTGGTGTTGCGAACCAGCCCGTCGCGCAGGTCGGCGATGATGCCGGTGCGCCCGCCGCCGCGATCGTCATAGTAATGGTCCGAGGAGTAGCTGACCTCGTCCCGGCCGCCACGTCCGTCGATGTAGTCGGTCCCGGACAATGGATCGAACCGGTTCGATCCATTGTCGCCGCGCAGGTCGTCCGAGAACACGCTGGCGCGGATGATCTCGATGTTGACGATGGTGTCGGTATCTCCGAACCCGTCCCGAACGGTGCCCGCCGCCACGTCGGCGACGATACCGAACCGGCCTTCGCCGGTGCTGCTGTTGTAGTCGCGGCCGTAGTCGGCGCGGTCGATGCCCGATCCGCCGTTGATGAAATCGTTGCCGGCATAGCCACGGAACGACTCCCAGTCGTCGTTGGCCGCATTGCCGCCGATCAGGGTGTCGTTGCCCATGGTGGCCGAGACCACCTCGATGTCGATCAGCGTATCGGTATCGCCGAATTCGTCTGTCGCGGTGCCGGTGGCCAGGTTCACTGTCACGCCGACGGTGCCATAGTAATAGATGTAGTCATAGTCATTCAGGCCGCCACTGCCGCCATCCAGAATATCATTGCCCATGCCGCCGTAAAAGTAATCTTCGCCGGTGCCACCGAAGAGCCGGTCGCGGCCATTGCCGCCGTCCAGATAGTCGTTCCCGTCGCCGCCGCGCAGCAGGTCGTTGCCGTCGCCGCCTATCAGGCTGTCGTCGCCGCGCAGGCCGTTGATGGTGTCGTTCCCGGATGTTCCCGAAATGCGATCAGTTGCAAAAGTTCCATTAAAAGTAGGCATTTAGTCCCCTGTCCCAGTCAAAATACAGTCGCGGATCCTCCCGGACGTTTCCGAACTTTAGTGGCCGGGCCTTGCCCGATCAAGTCCGGTTCAAACCATGGTTGCATTGGCGGGAACAAACACTCAGATTGGCGATGTCTACGCTACCGTCAATGGTTTTACCCGGACGGCAGCGCATGCCGGATTTCCGGCACCCTGCAACCCCGTTGCGGGCATAACTTGGGAGAATGGAATGCTGATCATCAGCGGAGTAATTGAGGTCAATCCGGACAATGTCGCGGCCGCGCAGACGGCGGCGACGGCCATGATGGAGGAAACCCACAAGGAAGAGGGCTGCATTGTCTATGAGTTCTCGCAGGTGATCGACGCGCCGAACCGGTTCCGCGTCTACGAGGAATGGCGGGATGGGCCCTGTCTGAAAGCGCATTCCGAATCCGCGCATATGCAGGTGTTCCGCTCCGCGCTGGAAGAGGTGGGCGTGGTGTCGCGCGATGTGTTCCTGATCAAGGGCGGCGAGAAAAAGCCGCTCTGATCCGGCGCGGACGGTCATGCCCCGTCCGCGTTCCACAGCCAGGGCTCGGCGAATTCGACCGAGTTACCAGCCGGGTCGCGGGTATAAAGAGAATGGGCGCCGTTTGGCCAATCAAATTCGGCCTCGATCTCGAAACCGTTGTTTATCAGGTGGTTGCGCATGTTTTCAATCTCGGACCGGGGCATGGAAAAGCACATGTGCCCCGGACCGCGCGCACCGTGGGGCGGCACCGGTAATCGGCTGTTGCGGCTGGGGATTTCACTGGCGTCGGGATTGAACACCAGCAGCATCGCCGCGCCTACGCGAAAGAACACGTGCCGGCCCTCTACCTTCTGAACGATCTCAAGCCCCAGTACCGTGCCATAGAACCGTTCGGCGGCGGCGAGATCGCCGGCGTATAGCCCGGTTTCCAGGATTGCCGAGGGCGCGAGGGGCGGGCGGGGTCCGGTCATGGCCCAGCGTAGCATCCCGCCGGCCCGCTGTCAGGGGGCGGGGATTTTATCCCAGGTGCCGGGGGACAGCCCGTCCAGTGTCCAATCGCCGATGCACCAGCGGATCAGGCGCAGGGTGGGGTGGCCGACGGCGGCGGTCATGCGGCGGACCTGCCGGTTGCGGCCCTCCCGCAGGGTCAGTTCGATCCAGCTGTCCGGCACGGATTTCCTGATACGGATCGGGGGGTTACGGGGCCAGAGATGGTCCGGTTCCGGCATCCTGCGCACCTGGGCGGGCCGGGTCGGGCCGTCTTTCAGCGTGACCCCGTCGCGCAGCGCGGCCAGCGCATCGTCGCCGGGCAGACCTTCGACCTGAACCCAATAGGTCTTGGCCATCTTGTGGCGCGGGTCGGTGATCCGGGCCTGAAGCTTGCCGTTGTCGGTCAGCAGCATCAGGCCCTCGCTGTCCCGGTCCAGACGTCCTGCGGGGTAAACCCCTGGCAGGTCGATGAAATCCGACAGCGTCTGGCGCGGGCTGCCGGCGCTGCCGCGATCGGTGAACTGGGGCAGCACGTCAAAGGGTTTGTTAAAGCGGATCAGGCGGGTCATCCGGCGCTCTTAGCGGTTGTCGGGGGCGGCTGGCAAGCACGCCGGTCAGATATCGCGTATCTTGTGGATAACTGTCATTTGCCTGTCATCTAGGCACCGTATCTGGTGGGCGACATGTTGTGTAAACTCAAGACTTGCCTGCTGTGAACCACGATATATAGTCATCCTCACGCTGGGACGGGGTTCCCCGTTCTGGTGCCGGACAGGGGCAGTCAGGGCGAGGTTGGAGTCCCGGATGAACGAAAATTTCAGAAGAGAGTTCGTGCGTGAACCCGGCGCACTCAAGCACCACCCGGCGCTGGTGTTGAACGCGGACTACCGGCCGCTGTCCTACTACCCGCTGTCGCTGTGGCCCTGGCAGGACGCGATCAAGGCCGCCTGGCTGGATCGTGTTGATATCGTTGCGGAATATGACGAAGTGGTCCGAAGTCCGTCGACCGAGATCAGGATCCCTTCGGTGGTGGTTCTCAAGGATTATGTCAAACCTCAAAAGCGCGTGGCCTTCACGCGCTTTAATTTGTTTTTGCGGGACGAATTCCGTTGCCAGTACTGCGGAACCAAGGGCGATCTGACCTTTGATCACGTGGTTCCGCGTGCCGCGGGCGGTGTGACCAGCTGGCAGAACGTGGTGGCGGCCTGTTCGCCCTGCAATCTGCGCAAGGGGTCCAAGAGTTTGCACCGGGTGGGCATGTCGCTGCGCAAGCCGCCGCGTCAGCCGGGGGCGGAAGAGCTGCGCAACGTCGGGCGGAAATTCCCGCCGAACCACCTGCATGAGAGCTGGATGGATTTTCTCTACTGGGATGCCGAGCTGGAAGCGTAGGGCCCGGATTGTGCGGTTTTGTACCGGGTCACGGGACCGGTTCTGCCGTTTTGTACAAACCTGAAACCGCCGGACTTGCCATCTTTTGTTAACTCTTTGCGACTGGGCGGGGGCCGTTTGGCTGCGACGCGACTCCGGTCTGGACCTGGGCGGTGAAAACCGCTTTGATGCGCGCGTGCCGCTTTCCTGACTATTGTCAGGAACGTGGCGCGCTGGCCCTGAGCAAACCGGATGGAACGATGACTATGAGACCCACGATACCGCACCGGACGGAGACCGGCGGATGAGCACCGCGACAGAGGCCCGGCATGTGGATGTGACCACCTTCGTGCGCGCCGAGACCGACAGCTATATGGCGCGCCGGGTGGCGATGGGGGCGATGGGGCAGTTCGTGCACGGGCGCGAGACGGTGCGGGTGGACAAACAGGACGTGATCCGGATGAACCGCGACACGCTGATCTCGGTGGCGATCTTTGACCTGCGCCAGCCGGTCACGATGCGCATGCCCGAGACCGGTGGGCGGTTCCAGTCGATGCAGGCGATCAGCCAGGATCACTATGTCGTCGGGCTGGAGCATGAGGCGGGCGAGTATTCATTCAGCGAGGGGACCGTCGGGTCGCGGTACCTGGCGGTGATCGTGCGCACCTTTGTGGATCCTAATGACCCCGGCGATCTGGCCGCCGCCCATGCGGCGCAGGATGCCATTGCGGTGACGCAGGCCGATCCGGGGTGCTTTGAGGTGCCGAACTGGAATGCCGAGGCGCTGGCGCAGACGCGCAAGCTGCTGCTGGGGCTGGCGATGGGATACCGGGGCGCGATCACGCGGGCCTTCGGGGACCGGGACGAGGTCGATCCGATCCGGCATTTGGTGGCGACGGCGGCGGGATGGGGCGGCAACCCGGAGCGCGCCGCGATCTATTTTGAGCGCCGGGTGGCGCAGAACGACGGCACGGTGCCGCATGTGCTGACCCTGCGCGACGTGCCGGTCGATGGCTTTTGGTCGGTCACGGTCTACAACGAGCGGGGCTTTATGGAGCCGAACCCGGCGGATGTCTGTTCGGTCAACAATGTCACCGCCGCGCGGAACGCCGACGGCAGCGTGACGGTGCAATTCGGCGGCTGTGCGGGGGACCATGCGAATTGCATCCCGACACCGGCGAACTGGAGCTATAACATCCGCCTCTACCGCCCGCGCGCCGAGGTGCTGGACGGCAGTTGGCGTTGCCCGGAGGCGCAGCCGCTGCGCGCCACATAACCAAAGGAGCCGGTGGCTTGGCATCGAAACGCGACCTGATCCGGAAGCTTCTCAAGGGTATCGAGACCGGCGACGCCAACGCGGCGGCCGTGGTGAACGAGGCGAAATACATCCAGCACAACCCGCAGACCCACGAGGGCAGCGAAGGTCTGGCGGCGCTGTTCGCGCGGCTGTCGAAAACCAACCCGAAGGTCAGCTTCGTTCGTGTGTTCGAGGATGGCGACTTTGCCTTTGCCCACAACGAGTACGATTTCGCCAGCCTGCGGGTCGCCTTTGAGGTGTTCCGGTTCGAGGATGGCAAGGCGGTGGAGCATTGGGATAACATCCAGCCGATGCGGGGACCGAACCCGTCGGGGCGCGGCATGCTGGACGGGGACACCGGGATCGTGGATCTGGACCGGACCGAGGCCAACCGCGACACCGCGCGGCGCTTTGTCCGCGAGGTGCTGATCGGCCGGAACCTGGACCGGCTGCCGGACTATGTCGCCGCCGATCTGATCCAGCACAATCCGGAGTTGCCCGACGGCGCTGTTGCGCTGCGCGCGGCGCTGGAGACGACGGCGGGCACCCGGTATGACCGGCTGCATCGAGTTCTGGCGGAGGGCAATTTTGTCCTGTGCCTGAGCGAAGGCCACAAGGACGGCGTCCATTCTAGCTTTTATGACCTGTTCCGGCTGGACGGGGGACGTGTCGTCGAACACTGGGACACCATCGAGGCGATCGCGCCGCGCAGCGAGTGGAAGAACCAGAACGGCAAGTTCTGAGGTGCGGTTGCGGGTCCGGACTCTGCCGCCGCAATGCGATCCCGGTACCACGGCAGCATCGACTGCGAAGTAACAGAGAAAACACCGGGCGGTGACCGTGATGTTGAACAAAGTTTCCGGATGAAGACCTGCCATTGCGGTACCATCCAGACGGCGGTTTGGCCGCAACGGTGACAATCACCTCGCATGCGCAGCGCATTGTCCGGAAGGCGGACAGGTCACCGAGATGTATTTTCATTTCCACATGTGTAAGATCGACATATCGGGCAAGTTCCGGGCAGCTGAGTGTGAGCCGACCGGGGCAACCAAAGACCAAAGGTGCCGCTCGCCTCTTTTGAACCTATGTCATGTTTCGGAAATCAGGGAGATATCGAATGGTCCCAGTCACGTCACTCTGTTCGCGCTTGGCGGCAATCTTTCTTGCAATCGCCCTCTGGCTGCCTCCCGAGCCTGCTAGCGCACAAAACGTGATAAACTACGCGGCAGACGGCAGGGCCGCTGCCAAGGCCTGTACCGGGTTTCTGGCGGGGATGCCGCCGACCACGTCGCTTGGCCAGTCGGGCTTTGCCAGAACGAAGTCGATCAAGAGAGTCACTGCGTATAAAAAGAAAGCCAACGCCACTGCCTTGGCTGCGTATTTCATGTTTACGACGACAACCAAGCGGAATGACGCCGCCTATCGGCGGTGCAACTTCATATTGGGCTTGGCCACCTCGGGAGAGATCAATGCCGTGTTGAAGGCGATACGAGCGGAATTCAAAGCAAAGGGTTACAGGCGGTCCGTCGGAAAGAACGCCGTGGGCAACGACGTAGAATATTGGACGGGGCAAGCGGGAACCTACAAGTTGCTCTTTTTCAATCACGGCGGGGCGGTGCAATTCGAGGTCGCACCGAAATAGCACAATCTTGGCCACAGTCGGGGCGGGGCAAGTCGCTATGCCAATGGAAACCAGCACCTGTACCTGTGCCCGGTGCACGCGCATGGGCCATTCCCGAAGTGTAACGGGATTATCGGCTGAACGGATCCCTTTTGCCTGTCCATTGCCCTGAACTGGGCTTTGGGCAAAGGGCCTTGTCGCGGCTGTTTGTCCCTTTGATAGGTCGAGCAAAAGCCTGATCACACAGGGGGATGTAAAGGGATGTTGTTCATGTGCGGCTAACCCCTAGCCCGAGACCTTTTTGACGAACTGCGATTTCAGCCCCATCTGGCCGACGCCCGGCACCTTGCAGTCGATGTCGTGGTCGCCTTCGACCAGGCGGATGTTGCGCACCTTGGTGCCGACCTTGACCACCTGCGAAGAGCCCCTGACCTTGAGGTCCTTAATCACGGTGACGGTGTCGCCGTCGGCCAGCGGATTGCCGACGCTGTCGCGCACCTGTGTTTCGGCGGGGTCCGTGGGCGCCCATTCATGGCCGCATTCGGGGCAGATCAGCAGGGCATCCACCTGATAGGCGAAGGCGGAGGAACATTCGGGGCAGGGGGGCAGCGTTTCTGTCATGGGGTCGCTATAGAGCGGCGCGTCGGGCATGGCCAGTGGACTCTAGCGGTGTTTGCCGGCGCGGGCGTGCAGCTGGTGCATATCGTCGTCCGCGATACCCAGGTCATTGAGGTGCCGGACCAACGAGTCCAGATAGTCGAAATTGGGGCCGAGCCCGCCTTCGGCGCGGGCGATCATGCGGGCGGCTTCGTCTTCGGAGAGGTGCGGGCGGTAGCGCCGGTTGTCGCGGTCCATCAGGAAAGCCAGCGCCTCGACCGGGCCCTGCGGTGTTGTGGCCGTCAGGAAGGTCGGGCGGTAGGCGCCCGAGAACATCTCGCGCCGCCACATGAATTCGGTTTCCCGGTCGACCAGCGGGGCGGCGATGCGGAAGACGACTCCGTCGCAATGGCCGCCCTGGTCGAGCGCCGCCATCAGGCCGGGGCGGTCGTGGCTGGCGCGGCCGCCTTCGAGCAGCATGCAGAAACGGCGACGCCAGCCCGGCAGGGTGCCGTAGCGGTATTCCTCGACATGCACCGCCGGGTCCCAGATCAGCGAGCCATAGGCAAAGACCCAGAGGTCGCGGTCCATCCGGCCCGCCAGCACCGCCTGCCGGTTGGCTTCGCGGTCGTCATGCTCCATCCGCCATCCGGGTGGCCAGCCTTCGGCGCGGGCCTGTTCGTCAAGCTCGTCATAGCGGTCCTGTCCGAACCGCATTTCCGAGGCATCCGGCGGGGTGATCCGGCCACGCAGGGCGGGGGTGTGGCGAAAGACGTGCGGGTGAAATGGCATACCGCAGTTTAGGCGGGTTCCGCAGCGCGGGACCAGCGAAAACTGCGTGGCAGGCGGGCCGAAAGGTCGCCGCCCCTGGCCGGTCAGGCGCTGGGTGCGGCGCGCATCAGCATGCCGAAGAGGTCGCGCGGGTCGTCTGGGTCGGCGAGCAGGTCGAGCGGGTGGTAGAGCCCGGTGCCGGGCAACTGGTCGCGGATGTAGCGCAGGGCCGAGAAATCCTCGATCGCGAAGCCGACGCTGTCGAAGAGGGTGATCTGGCGGTCCGAGCTGCGCCCCGGTTTCTGGCCGGTGATGACCTGCCAGAGTTCGGTGACCGGGTGGTCGGGGGCGAGTTGCTGGATTTCGCCTTCGACGCGGGTT
>ENA-OWNT01004336-OWNT01004336.1-seawater-metagenome-genome-assembly--contig:-NODE-4336-length-12506-cov-8.142892_pt1 | contig 12506 bp, 8 predicted proteins | sample MGYA00238136_ERZ651165 | MGnify/ENA primary metagenome ERZ651165 (study PRJEB26861, sample SAMN08777766) | seawater metagenome | isolation source: coastal seawater | place: USA: Florida | collected... | reverse complement strand
ATTGGACCCGAAAGATAAAAGAACAGTACTTTGCCATTGGCGCGATCAAGCAAGCCACGCTCGCTGTCAGTTAGCGGCACATCGTCTTCATCCGCGTCGCTGATCGCTTTCACTTGTCTCGCCTGCTCTCGGCTCAGACGCTCAATGATAATAATGTTGGAAATAAAGACGCCCAAGCCCACGGCAACGATAAGATCAACGAACACTGTGAGCAACATAACGCCATACATTACCGCCATTCCGGAAAAGCTAACCTTGTGTGCTCGTTGAATAAAACTCCAATCCAAAATGTTAAAGCCGACATATACTGCAATGCCAGCCAACACAGCCATTGGGATCGGCTCCGTTAATCCACCAGCAACCAATACGACCAATGCAAGCATAAGTGCACGAATCACACCGGACAATGGCGAACGAGCCCCAACTTGAATGTTAGTCACCGTGCCCATCGTTGCGCCCGCGCCAGGTAGTGCACCGAACAAGCCTGAGATCATGTTGGCAAGACCTTGGCCTCGCAGTTCTTTGTCTGAGTCGTGCTCTTTACGAGTCAAGGAGTCACCGATAACCGCCGTTAACAAAGTGTCGATACAACCTAAGGTGCCGAGCACCAACGCATCAATAACCATCTCAACAAACATATCTGGATCAATATGAGGCGCAACGAGAGAAGGCAATCCTGCCGGGATTTCACCGATACGACGAATGTCTTCCGTATCGAAGAACATCACAGACAATAAAGTCACCGCAACCAACGCCACGAGTTGCGCTGGTATATATTTTCGATATTGCTTAGGGAAGAAAAAGAGAATTCCGAGTGTAAGCAGACCTAAAAATAGCTCGCTAAACTTCATATTAGCGACCGTTTCAGGCAGGGCTGAAAGGGTTCCCATCACCCCGCCTGCAGGGGCTGCATGGCCAAGTAACGGTGATAATTGGAGAATAATTAGTATCACGCCAATTCCCGACATAAAACCGGAGATAACGCTATATGGCATTAAAGTGACGTACTTTCCGAGCTTAAGCGTGCCTAGTAGAACCTGGAATGCACCTGCCATCATTACGACGGTAAAGGTCATTGCCATCCCCGTCTCTGGATACTTGGCCATCATACTGGTTAAGACTGCAGTCATGATAACTGTCATCGGGCCGGTAGGCTCAGAGATTAAGGTATTCGAGCCACCAAACAGGGAGGCAAAAAGCCCGACCATAATGGCGCCCCAAAGACCCGCTTCGGCACCCGCACCAGAAGCAACACCGAAAGCCAGAGCCAACGGTAACGAGATAATAGCCGTGGTTACACCACCAAATAAATCTCCTCTGAGATTCATGTCTTCAAAACGACTCGCGAACACAACTTTGCTCCATGCTTTTCATTCCACACTCAAACACTTAAGTAACAGCTTTTTCAGCCGCACCTGTGCAGCATGTCTGAGTATTACAACATCTTACTTTAAGGTTATGTCGATCAATCTCAATCGCCAATATAATAACCTTAAAATTTATAGGCGAACATAACGCGATATGCATGCTAACTGCTGCGAAATGTCGCTAACTTTATCACTTTACCAAATGTTATCGAGTAGAGATAAGTGTTAATCACATCCCATAACTCATACTTTATAACCATTTGTTAGGATAGCTACTAAGTTTATGATTTTTAGCGCTCAAACACGTCAGATGAGTGCCTTTTTGGCCAATTTAACTGGGAAGGAAATTGTAACATTGTGTATAGTGGTGCAAGTATTTTTTAAAGGTTGTGAACGAAATGCCGGAAATAAAACAGCTATTTGAAAACAATTCCAAATGGTCAGAATCAATAAAAGCAGAGCGCCCTGAGTACTTTGCGAAATTAGAAGAAGGTCAAAGCCCGGGCTTTCTTTGGATTGGTTGTTCTGATAGCCGTGTACCGGCTGAACGACTGACCGGACTTTACTCTGGAGAACTGTTTGTTCACCGCAACGTGGCTAATCAGGTCATTCATACTGATCTGAACTGCCTGTCAGTTGTGCAATACGCAGTCGATGTACTTAAAGTGAAGCATATTATCGTATGTGGTCACTACGGCTGTGGTGGAGTTAATGCCGCGATTGACAACCCTCAACTGGGTTTAATCAATAACTGGTTATTACACATTCGTGATCTCTACTTCAAACATCGCACCTATCTGGATGAGATGCCTGCAGATAAGCGAGCAGATAAACTGGGTGAAATTAACGTCGCGGAACAGGTCTACAACTTAGGAAACTCAACCATTTTGCAGAATGCTTGGGAGCGTGGCCAAGAAGTTGAAATTCATGGTGTTGTCTACGGTATTGGCGATGGCAAACTTGAGTATTTGGGGGTTCGTTCAAGCTCTAGGGAGTCGGTTGAGACATCCTACCAAAAAGCGATGGAATCGATTCTGAACACAGAGCATAACCTGCTTTGTCGTTAACAGGAACCAACAAAAACGCCCGCAGCTGCGGGCGTTTTTTTATCTTTTCAAGAGGAAAACTACTCTTGAGGAACAACCTTACCAATGTATGGTAGGTGACGATATTTCTGTGCGTAGTCGATACCAACGCCAACCACAAACTCATCCGGGATTTCAAAACCAATCCACTTAACGTCAACATCAACTTCGCGACGAGATGGCTTGTCTAGTAGAGTACAGATTTCGATAGACTTTGGCTCGCGCAGGCTAAGGATCTCTTTAACCTTGTTTAGCGTGTTACCTGTATCGATGATATCTTCTACCAGTAGAACATCCTTACCCTTGATATCATCATCAAGATCTTTAAGGATGCGAACATCACGTGAACTTTCCATCGTGTTGCCGTAACTAGAAGCTGTCATAAAATCAACTTGGTGAGTAAGCTCAATCACTCGCGCAAGATCCGCCATAAATACGAATGATCCACGTAGCAAACCAACCATCACTAGATCTTCACTACCTTTGTAGTGCTCAGTAATTTGTTTGCCTAACTCTTTTACTCGCTCGCTGACTTCCTGTTCAGAAATCATTACTTCTACTGTATGTTTCATACCAATCTCGTTTTTCACGTTCGCTGCACCGAACTCAATTATAGTCACAAGGGTACAGTCTGATGATTTAGGCGCGTAGTTTAACACCAGCCAGCGGTTAGGAAAAACGTTTGCCTAAAATAATAACCGACAAACTTAATGTTTCAGATTGATCTTTAGCACGATATTAACAAAAGTGATTATAAAATAAGCAAAAATCGTTGACCTCGCACATATGCACCATTACACTCATTAGAGCATTATGCTACTTATAAAATACTAAAATAGGGCTCAGCCCAGACAATTATATAAACAACTCATTTGGCAAGGAAATTAACTATGGACTCTATAGCTAAAAGACCGCGTACGCGTCTATCGCCTCAAAAGCGCAAACAGCAACTAATGGAAATCGCACTCGAAGTATTTGCCCGCCGTGGCATTGGTCGAGGTGGTCATGCCGATATTGCTGAGATTGCACAAGTCTCTGTTGCGACCGTTTTTAACTACTTCCCTACTCGTGAAGATCTTGTCGATGACGTACTAAACTACGTTGTTCGTCAGTTTTCAAACTTCCTTTCAGATAATATCGATTTGGATATTCACGCTAAGGAAAACCTAAACAACCTAACCACTAACATGGTTGACCTAGTAGTTAACGACTGCCACTGGTTAAAAGTTTGGTTTGAATGGAGTGCTTCAACTCGTGATGAAGTATGGCCTCTATTTGTTACCACCAACCGTACTAACCAACTACTGGTACAAAACATGTTTGTTAAGGCAATCGAACGTGGTGAAGTCTGTGACCAGCACGAGCCAGCTCACCTGGCAACGCTGTTCCACGGTATCTTCTACTCTCTGTTTGTACAGGCAAACCGCATTCAGGATGAAGTGGTAATGTCTCGCTTGACTCAAAGCTACCTTGATATGCTTTGCATCTACAAACACGCTGAGAATCCATAACAGACGCTGTTAAGGAACAACAAAGGCCTGCTCCTAGAGCAGGCCTTTTTAATGACTGAATACAAAACACAAAAAAACCGCTGACGAATCAGCGGTTTTTATTTATCCGGATGAAGAAATTACTTCTTCTTTCTTGCCTTAGGGTTTGGAAGGTCAGTGATTGTACCTTCGAACACTTCAGCTGCTAGACCAACAGACTCATGTAGAGTTGGGTGAGCGTGGATAGTTAGAGCGATATCTTCTGCATCACAACCCATTTCGATTGCCAGACCGATTTCACCTAGTAGTTCACCACCGTTCGTACCAACGATAGCACCACCAATTACACGGTGAGTGTCTTTGTCGAAGATTAGCTTAGTCATACCGTCAGAGCAGTCTGATGCAATTGCACGACCAGATGCAGCCCATGGGAATGTCGCTGTTTCGTAGTTGATGCCTTCAGCTTTCGCTTCTTTCTCAGTCTTACCAACCCAAGCAACTTCTGGCTCAGTGTAAGCAATTGAAGGAATAACTTTAGGGTCGAAGTAGTGCTTCTTACCAGCAATAACTTCTGCAGCAACGTGACCTTCATGCACACCTTTGTGAGCAAGCATTGGTTGGCCAACGATATCACCGATAGCGAAGATGTGAGGAACGTTAGTACGCATCTGCTTATCAACGTTGATGAAGCCACGCTCGTCGATTTCCAGACCCGCTTTCTCGCCGTCGATTAGCTGACCATTTGGTACACGACCGATAGCAACAAGAACTGCATCGTAACGCTCAGCTTCAGCAGGCGCTTTCTTACCTTCCATTGAAACGTAGATACCGTCTTCTTTCGCTTCAACTGCTGTCACTTTCGTTTCTAGCATCAGGTTGAACTTGTTCTTCACACGCTTAGTGTAAACTTTAACGATGTCTTTATCGGCTGCTGGGATAACTTGGTCGAACATCTCAACCACGTCTACTTTAGAACCAAGAGACTGGTATACCGTACCCATTTCTAGACCGATGATACCGCCACCCATGATAAGCAGTTTTCCAGGAACTTCTTTTAGCTCAAGAGCGTCAGTTGAGTCCCAGATACGTGGATCTTCGTGTGGAATAAACGGTAGTTTAATAGGACGAGAGCCTGCTGCGATGATAGCGTTGTCGAAGTTAACAGTTGTTGACTCGCCTTCACCTTCTACAAGGATAGAGTTAGGGCCAGTGAATTTACCGTAACCATTAACAACGTTAACTTTACGCATCTTAGCCATACCACCAAGACCGCCAGTAAGTTGGTTAACAACTTTCTCTTTCCAGATACGAATCTTGTTGATATCAGTTTGTGGCTCACCGAACACGACGCCGTGATCAGCCATCGCTTTAGCTTCTTCAATTACTTTTGAAACGTGTAGAAGCGCTTTTGATGGGATACAACCAACATTCAGACATACACCACCTAGGGTGCTGTAGCGCTCGATAAGTACAGTTTCAAGACCTAAATCTGCACAACGGAATGCAGCTGAGTAACCAGCAGGACCAGAACCAAGTACAACAACTTGGGCTTTAATTTCTTTGCTCATTGTGACCTCTTGTAGTCATTATCCCTAACAGGCTGAGTGGGTATTGATTTATTTGTTCAAGTCGATTTGTTTTAAACAGTTATTTTCAGACCGCCAACAGTTTACAGAGATGTTAATGGAGTGAAAAGTAAATCAATTTAGCCTGTGAGCTAGACAACAATTCGATGGAGAAAACCTTATTGAATCTAAGGTCTGCGATCAAATTGTCTGGTAATTATTATTAGCAGAGGCGGCTAGTTGCCGCCTCTTAATCGTCTATTCGAATTAAAGAACTAGACGACGGATATCTGATAGTGCACCGTTTAGGAACGTAATGAAGCGCGCACCTTCCGCACCATCGATCACACGGTGGTCGTATGATAGAGATAGTGGAAGCTGTAGACGCGGTTCGAATTCTTTACCGTTCCATACAGGTTTCATTTCAGACTTAGATACACCAAGGATACCAACTTCTGGTGCGTTTACGATTGGAGTAAACGCAGTACCACCGATACCACCAAGGCTTGAAATCGTGAAACAGCCACCCTGCATATCTGCAGCAGTCAGCTTACCAGCACGTGCTTTCTTAGAAACAGCCATTAGCTCTTCAGATAGCTCGTAAATGCCTTTCTTGTTCACGTCTTTAAATACAGGAACAACCAGACCGTTTGGAGTATCTACCGCAATACCGATGTTCACGTATTTCTTCAGAATTAGGCTCTCACCATCTTCTGATAGAGAAGAGTTGAACGCTGGGAACGCTTCAAGTGCTTTAGCAGCCGCTTTCATGATGAACACTAGTGGAGTGATCTTCATGCCAGTGTCTTTCTTCGCTTCAATAGCATTCTGTTCTTTACGGAATGCTTCTAGCTCAGTGATGTCTGCGTTATCCCACTGTGTAACGTGAGGGATCATTACCCAGTTACGGTGTAGGTTTGCACCAGAGATCTTCTTAATGCGTGATAGAGGCTGAGTTTCAGTCTCACCAAACTTGCTGAAGTCCACTTTTGGCCATGGTAGCAGACCAAGAGCTGCACCATCACCTTTGCCAGATGCTGCTGCACCTGCGCCAGACTCAAGACGCTTAAGCGCTTCTTTAACGTAAGACTGAACGTCTTCTTTCAGGATACGGCTCTTACGACCAGTACCTTTAACCTTAGATAGGTTAACGCCAAATTCGCGTGCCAGACGACGAACTACTGGAGATGCGTGAGCGTACTCGTTGTTTTCCTGGAAATCACCAGTAGAGGCTGCCGGAGCTGCTGCCGCTGGAGCTTCTGCTTTAGGCGCTGACGCCGCAGGTGCTGCCGCTTGAGCTGGAGCCGCTGCAGGTGCCGGAGCTGCGCCCGCCACTTCGAATACCATGATTAGAGAGCCAGTTGACACTTTGTCGCCAGCCGCAATCTTGATTTCTTTAACTGTACCAGCAAATGGAGCAGGAACTTCCATTGAAGCTTTGTCGCCTTCAACAGTGATTAGAGATTGCTCTTCTTCCACTGTATCGCCAACCGCTACCATGATTTCAGTAACTTCTACTTCGTCACCACCGATATCAGGAACGTTCACTTCTTTAGCTGCAGATGCTGCCGGAGCTGCCACTGGCGCTTCTACTGCTGCAGGAGCCGCTGCTGCGCCTGAACCTGCTACTTCGAATACCATGATTAGTGAGCCAGTCGTTACTTTATCGCCAGCTGCTACTTTGATCTCTTTTAGAGTACCTGCGAATGGTGCTGGTACTTCCATAGAAGCTTTGTCACCTTCAACAGTCAGAAGAGATTGCTCTTCTTCGATGCTGTCGCCGATAGCTACCATGATTTCAGTCACTTCAACTTCGTCGCCACCGATATCTGGTACGTGAACTTCTTTAAGTTCTGCCGCTGCTGCTGGAGCTGGAGCCGCTGCTGGAGCTGCTTCTGCCGCAGGAGCAGGTGCAGCTTCAGCTGCACCCTCGGCTTCGAAAATCATGATTAGAGAACCAGTAGAAACCTTGTCGCCCTCAGCGATTTTGATTTCTTTAACGATACCAGCTTGAGAAGCTGGAACTTCCATAGAAGCTTTATCGCCTTCAACTGTGATCAGAGACTGCTCTTCTTCAACCTTGTCGCCTACGCTTACAAGAATCTCAGTAACTTCAACCTCATCCGCACCGATGTCTGGTACATTAATTTCGATTGCCATTTCTTATCTACCTTCTCAATTAAGCGTATAGCGGGTTAGTTTTTTCAGTGTCGATGTCGAACTTAGCAATAGCTTCAACTACTACTGATTTCTCAACATCACCACGCTTAGCTAGTTCAGATAGCGCTGCTACTACTACGTAACCTGCGTTCACTTCGAAGTGACGACGTAGGTTTTCGCGGCTGTCTGAACGACCGAAGCCATCAGTACCCAGTACTTTGTAAGACTCAGAAGGCATAAACGCACGAACTTGCTCTGCGTAGTTCTTCATGTAGTCAGTCGCTGCGATTGCTGGTTCAGTACCCATTACTTGTGCAATGTAAGGTACTTTCGCTTCAGCTTCTGGGTGTAGCATGTTGTCACGCTCTACCGCTTGACCGTCGCGAGTTAGTTCGTTGAATGACGTTACAGAGAACACGTCAGACGCGATGCCGTACTCTTCGCTTAGGATAGTCGCTGCTTTACGTACTTCGTTCATGATAGTACCAGAGCCCATTAGCTGAACTTTAGACTTGTCACCTGCGTAAGACTCAAGCTTGTAGATACCCTTACGGATGCCTTCTTCAGCGCCTTCTGGCATTGCTGGCATTGCGTAGTTTTCGTTCATTACTGTTAGGTAGTAGAACACGTTCTCTTGCTCAGGACCGTACATGCGACGGATACCGTCTTGCATGATTACTGCTACTTCGTATGCGAACGTTGGGTCGTAAGAAATACAGTTAGGAACCGTACCCGCCATGATGTGCGAGTGACCATCTTCGTGCTGTAGACCTTCACCGTTTAGCGTTGTACGACCAGCAGTTGCACCTAGTAGGAAACCACGTGCTTGTTGGTCACCAGCTAGCCATGCCATATCACCTACACGTTGGAAACCAAACATTGAGTAGTAGATGTAGAATGGGATCATTGGTAGATCGTTAGTGCTGTAAGACGTTGCAGCCGCTACCCAAGAAGCCATTGAGCCTAGCTCGTTGATACCTTCCTGTAGAACCTGACCAGATGTCGCTTCTTTGTAGTAAGAAACAATGTCGCGATCCTGTGGCGTGTAGTTCTGACCGTGCGGGTTGTAAATACCGATCTGACGGAACAGACCTTCCATACCGAACGTACGTGCTTCGTCACAGATGATAGGAACGATGTTCTTACCAATGTTCTTGTCTTTAAGCAGGATGTTAAGAGTACGAACGTAAGCCATTGTTGTAGAGATATCACGCTTCTGCTCGCTTAGTAGCGGTGCGAACTCTTCTAGCTCAGGTACTTTAAACTCTTGAGTGAACTTAGGTAGACGCTGTGGCGTGTAACCTTTTAGTTCTTTACGACGAGCGTGCAGGTATTCGTATTCCGCTGAACCTTCTTCAAGTTTCAGGTACGGAAGTTCTTTCACTGCTTCGTCAGTTAGGATGTCTTGTAGACCTAGACGATCACGTAGGTGTAGTACGTGAGTCATATCCATCTTCTTAACTTGGTGCGCGATGTTCTTACCTTCAGCCGCTTCACCCATGCCGTAACCTTTAACAGTCTTAGCTAGGATAACCGTTGGACGGCCTTTAGTTTCTGCCGCGTTTTTGTAAGCAGCGTAAAGCTTAGAAGACTCGTGACCACCACGCTTAAGTGCGAAGATTTCGTCATCAGTCATGTCAGCAACGAGTGCAGCAGTTTCTGGGTATTTACCGAAGAAGTGCTCACGCACGTAGGCACCATCTTTGGCTTTATAGGTTTGGTAGTCACCATCAACTGTTTCATTCATCAGTTGTAGTAATTTGCCTGTGGTGTCTTTAGCAAGAAGTTTGTCCCAACCACTGCCCCACACGACTTTAATAACGTTCCAGCCAGCACCCTTGAACAAACCTTCCAGCTCTTGGATGATCTTGCCGTTACCCATTACTGGGCCATCAAGACGCTGTAGGTTACAGTTAATTAAGTAGCATAAGTTGTCTAAGCCTTCACGAGCAGCGAACGAAATCGCACCACGTGATTCTGGCTCATCCATTTCACCATCACCTAAGAACGCATAAACGCGCTGGTTAGAGGTATCTTTTAAGCCACGACCATCTAGGTATTTAAGGAAACGAGCTTGGTAGATTGATGCAATTGGCCCTAGACCCATAGATACCGTTGGGAATTGCCAGAATTCAGGCATTAATTTCGGGTGTGGGTATGAAGGCAGGCCTTTGCCATCGACTTCTTGACGGAAGTTATCGAGCTGTTCAGCGCTCAAACGACCTTCAACGAATGCTCGGGCGTAGATACCCGGTGAAATATGGCCTTGGTAATAAACTAAATCACCGCCGTCTTGCTCATTTGGAGCACGGAAGAAGTGGTTAAAACATACTTCGTAGAAAGCTGCTGACGACTGGAAAGACGCCATGTGCCCACCTAAGTCAAGATCCTTCTTCGACGCGCGCAGAACGATCATAATCGCATTCCAGCGGATGATTGAGCGAATACGACGCTCAATGTTCACATCACCCGGGTACGCAGGTTCTTGATCTGCGGGGATGGTATTAACGTAGTTTGTCGTTGTGCCTGTTGGCATATCAACGCCATCTAGGCGTGCTTGCTCTAGCACTTGCTCAAGAATAAATTGCGCTCGCTCAACGCCTTCTTCACGCACTACAGACTCAAGGGCTTGTAACCACTCTTGGGTTTCAAATGCGTCTACGTCAACTTTATTGACTTCAGACATATGGAGTTTTCCTTATGTTTAAAATACGAATTTAAAATGCCAAAAAGCCCCTGTGTGAGCTGTGCTCCACAGAGGCCTATAGCGAATTTTATTGTGCTCGGGTACGTCGCAATGAACGCTCAATACGTGAGTGTTCTTTAGTTGCTTCCAGTAATGCTTCTTCAATAAAGGCTAAGTGCGCATTACTCGCTAAACGTGCCTGCTCTGGGCGCCCTTCAATCACGGCATCCATTAAAACTTTGCGGTGCTCTGCTAGTTGCTGAGATACCTCTGTCTTCTTCAACAAAACTTGTAAGTTCTGCAATACATTCTGTTCTAGTAACGCCTGCATACCCCGAACTAAATGCAGTAACACCACATTGTGTGACGCTTCTGCAATACAAAAGTGAAACGCGTTAATTGCCTTGGCTTTGGCAGACAAGTCATCACTCGCATGAGCGATTTTGTCGTAACTTTCTTTCACTTTATCAAAGTCATTGCGAGTACCGCGCAGGGCTGCATAGTAGGCTGCAATCCCCTCAAGAGCATGACGGAACTCGAGCAAATCAAACTGCGACTCAGGGTGTTTACTGATCAATTCAAACAGCGGATCACTCAAGCCTTCTTCTAGCTGGTTCTTCACAAATGTGCCACCGCCTTGGCGACGAGTGACTAAGCCTTTGGCCTCAAGCTTTTGAATCGCCTCACGCAACGATGGACGAGAGACCTCGAACTGTTTTGCCAATTCACGCTCAGGTGGTAATTTCTCACCCGGCGCAAGCGAGCCCTCAAGAATCATATTCTCAAGTTGCGCTAAGATCACATCTGAAAGTTTCGCTGCTTTGACTTTTAATGACATTGTTATTTTTAGCTTTGGGTAAATTGGTCATACCAAAATATAGGTTTATAGGTCGTTAAATCAGTGTTTGTTGATGGTGATCAGTATTCGAATTAAATGGTAAGACCAATATGTTGGCCGGTGGGATGTGCTTTCTTATTGATGAGTCAGGCATAAAGAGTGCGGGCTTTGCTTAACCCGTCCTGTCGAGGTCGGAATTAAACTGGCAATTGGCGAAGTGGAAATTTCCGGCGGGTGACCATAGGTACACCCGAGGTGTGTAGCGGTTTTCTATGCCGTGAATCGATCAGTATGGAGGGAGTGTGTGAGTTGGGCGCGTGAGCGATGCACGAGCCCGAGGACGATGCGCTTATGCCTGCAGGCGCTCTTGTGCCCAAAGTGCCAGGCCGATGAATGCAGTCAGACGCTTTTCATCGAAGAATTCTGCGGTAAACGCTTCGGCATCCAGAATGCCGATCACTTCGTCGTTGTCGTTGAAAAGGGGAATGCACAGCTCGGCCTGTACCTTTGGGTCGCAGGTGTAGTATTCGCCGCCATCGGCCAGGTAAGCCTTTACGCTTTGAATCAATCGTCCCTTACCGCTCAGGCCAACCGTGCTGTTGTTGGAGATGGCAGCGAAATCCGGGTTGAGCGGGAACTCTGCTCGACTGGGTGCGCCCATGTACGCCATTTTGACCAGTACTTCTTCACCTTCAGGGTTTGTGCGTCGGCTGTAGATTCCTAACCAGTCGGTGCCGGTTTGCTCTGAAATCTGATCAACGGCGCTTTTCAGAGCGGCCAGTAACCGTGAATTCTGCTCGTTTTCGCCGCCGAGAATTGCACGCAGGTCATAAGGCTCATCTGCCAATGCGCCGAACAGTGAGCAGGCACCGCCTTCGCCCAGCTCTGGTACCTGAAAGCGATAGAGTGAATCGATATCGGCTGGTGGTTGAGCGGCGATCTCGTTAAGAGCTTCGGCCTGAGCGTCAGCCTGATCCGGTGTATTCAGGGACAGGTCGGACAGGGCGAGATAGTGGGATGCGCGCATGGATTCTCCAGTCAAAAACAAACTAAAACAAAGGTCGATTATAAGTGACTGTTTTATTGAGACAATGTTCAAAAATATGTGGCGTAACACTACGTCTGTGAGATTGGTCAATATGAATAAGAGTGACAGATACAAAAAACCGCAACAGGTTGCCCGGCTGCGGTTTCAGTTAAGCGAGCTGCCAATCAGTTGCTGACCAGATCTTTCATATAACTACCCAGCTCTGCGTGATGCAGCAGGCCGGACAGTGGCGCGGTCGCTTCTTTCGGACCCCATGCGATCACGTTA
>ENA-OWNT01004335-OWNT01004335.1-seawater-metagenome-genome-assembly--contig:-NODE-4335-length-12517-cov-4.016559_pt1 | contig 12517 bp, 1 predicted proteins | sample MGYA00238136_ERZ651165 | MGnify/ENA primary metagenome ERZ651165 (study PRJEB26861, sample SAMN08777766) | seawater metagenome | isolation source: coastal seawater | place: USA: Florida | collected... | reverse complement strand
CGCGCGGGTTGCGGTTGCGGCGTTGCGCCGGCCTACAAGGAGGTCGTTTGCATCAACTTCGTTCTCAGTTGTCGTTGAGTGAGTGAGTGAGTGAGTGAGTGACTGTGGGCGGCGTGTGTGTGCGTTGTCAGTTTCAGAAGGTCCACGACCACGACGATCACAGGGCACAATCTGATTGGCTGGCTTGTTTGCTGGAGCAGCATGACAATGTACAGTGGACAGTGGACAGTGGACATCGTACACTTGCAATGTACACTGTACACTGTACACGAGGATTGGGGCAGAAGGCAAACGCTTCCAATGCAGCAGCAGCAGCAGCACATACATCGGCATGTATGTATGTATGTATGTTGTCGGCGTGGAACAGCAATTATCGCAGCCCTTTTGCTGCGCGAATGACTGCACTGCGGCATTTCGTCTCGAGTTGTATGATTTTATTGTTCTGCGCTCATGGGATGGCGGTGTGCTACTCTCTCTCTCGCAATCAAAAAGTGCAACTCGAACAAAGAGAACAAAAGCGAACACGACACCACGACATTTGCGACGTTGTCAATTTGATGCTCTCGTTTTCGGCCCCACCTGTCGTTCAGTACACTGCGAATGATAGACACACAGCCTGAACAGCGAATGTGCCCGCTGGTATGGTCAAAAATGGGATTTTTAAAAATAATAAGGTTTTATTTTTCTATTCCTCGTCATTTGAAACTCTGAAGTCGGCGTCCATACTTTTTGTGTGCTTGATTGCGTACTTCAACTTCTTAACAAGAATGGCACGTGAAGAATATTTCGGCAGCGTGAGCGTGAAGAAACAAGTTTGGCTTGTGGGAAGGTGCTGATCTGGCTCCGCTGCTGCTGCGCCTGTTGGTGCCGTGATTTTGAATGGCATGGTGAATGCATCCATTGAAGTCGGAAGACGAGACCTTGCCCAACAGAACATCAAAAATTGTGACCGTTCGTGCTCTGAGAAGCAGTGGTCGTCGCGCAACGCACTCCAGAAGAACTCAATGTGGGCATCCGCACGAGAACAGCTTTTGTCGTACACCGCTACACGTTCCAGCAGCTCAACATCGAGTTTCTCGGCACCGCAGAACAAGGACTGTATTTCAGAGGCCGCAAAAATGGGGAGCACTCGAATTGGGATTGAGCAACCAAGACCAAATTCGAACGATGCGGCTTTCAGACGATGTTGTCCATACAAAAAGTGCCATTGAGCTTCCTGCGCCGCCGACACTAGGTTCGCCCGCGACAGGAGCTGCGCAGAAGAGTCGACATGGTGCCCAAGCCCATTGTCTTTGAATGGACTGGTCGAAGGCAACAAACGCTGCAGGGCACATGAGACATCATCAACCAACTCTTCGATGTCATCGTCGTCCATGTCAGTGAGGTCAATGTTCGACAATGTGGCAGCAGTTTCCAAAAGTGCAGGATTGGTCGGTTGCGGTTTGCCGAGCATGTATGCGACAGCGATAGCACGCGCTGCTGCCAGGTCGAGCGCAGCCACATCTGCAAGTGACATGCGGTCTTGTGACAAGTACCTCCAAAACTGAATCGCGACAGGCAGTGCAATGGGAACTTGATGCCGCATGCATAAGCCGACGACCTTACCAAGGAAATTGTACAACGCTAGGGTGGGCGTCGAATCAGCAACTCGAGAATTGAACCAAAGCGAATCGCGATTGGGTGCGTCGGGCTGGTCTGAGTTGGAACACAGCGCAAAAAGTGCCTGCGTTGATACCTCTTGTTCGAGTTGCGTGCTTAGCGATGACGCGCCGCCACCTTGCTCGTCGGCATTGTCCGCAGCAAATGATCTCGCGACGTTGAGCACATCCGACAAAGATGCTTCCTCGGCGACAATTTTGTTCAGAACCGCGCGATACGGACCGCCCTGGTCGGTTACTCCCTCGCCTTGGAACTTTACGAAGAAAGCCCTCTCCTGTCCGCCATTTAATATATGTACGTACGACCGACGCCACAGCGCAGAATCTGTAGCAGAACACCCGTTCACCACGAGCGTCGCCCACGTATCATCTTGCTTCCCAGAGAAAGACAGAGCGGCCGGCGGCGGCAACGAATTCTTGATGGGGGCCGGCGCAATGTCGTCGAATGGAACTTCGTCCAATCGAACATTGTCGCCAATACCAGCGGCTGATGACAGCAAGATTGAGTTCGCTCGGCGACCACCTAGCCGCTTCATAAGTTGGACCAGCAGTGAGTTTTCATACATTGACGGGATATGAGATGTCGAACTCCGCTTCACCGTGAACATAGACGAGAATGACTTCGAACTACCATTTTCTGCGTTGGGCTGCAAGCGGCTGGCATACGTCGTCAGCCGACGATCCAGAGTCAACTCTTTCATGTCCCTGGGAGGCTCCCAGTCGTCTTCGCCGGGGATGGTAGGTGTGGTGGACACTTGTAGCAGCCGATTGAATATGGCCACTTTGTTACGCAAAGGGATTATCCGCCGTTGCTGTCGACACGCTTGTCGCATGGGCCCTTCTGCCCCACGTTCGAGAAAGTGGGCCAGTGTAGAGGGAGAGGTATCGAACTTCACTAGTGGCAGCGAGAGTTCAAGTTGTGCCCCAAGTTCAATCAACAACACAGATCGCACTTGCATTAGTAAATTTGCAGATGTAACGCCGGCCTTGGACTGCACAGCTTCCAAAGTTGCTCGCGCGGCGTCGTCCATAGACTCGCTTGAATCTGTGAAGGTGTTGGTGAATCCGTCACTTAACTGGTCAAGCGTCAAGTGTGCGGGGTCACAGCCCGCATTATCCGCAACCGAGTTCACAAGCTGTACCAACGCAACGTCTTCGTGCAAGCTCCAACGACGCAGCACGTTGCCCGAGCCGGCGGACCCCGGGGATAAAGCGAGTTTACGAAACTCCTCAAAAGACAACGAGTGCGGTGATCGCGCTCCCTTTTGTGGACGACTGCTGGGCGCTTGGGCGGCATGTGATGTGTGCGATTGAAGAGCTTTTGCTTTAACGGGAGAAATTTGGCCGCGCTCGAGCATGGTCACGAACAAACTTCTAGTCCAGTACCAACTTAGCCGTTCACTTGGCTCCAGCTGCGGGTCTTGAGCAGAAACAATCTGAAACCACAACTGGAACCGATGATGGTGGGGATGGCCGATTCCGAGGATACGCGCAACGCCTCTTGCAGTCGAGAACTCATCTCCAACAGCAACGAAGGCGAGCGGTTTTGCACGCGCAACCGTGGAGTGCACGTGAAACAAAATAGTGCCTGCATTGCCACCCTCGATTACGGCGGCATCATTCGTCACGGTTCGAACGACGCGGAGATTTGGATTTGACATGCGCCGGAACAGCGCGAAAGCGCGCTCCAGTAAGCTTCCATGCCAGGGGTGTTGGCCAGGGCTGTCAGGTGAGTGTCGGCGCGACAAATTCAATGAGTACAAAGATGCCAATCCATCCAGTGCATGCTGGGCTGTAAACTCTGCCTCTTGTCGTGAACCGCGAAAGCCAGCCATTGCCCACGTAGTATCAGCTTTCACCGGCATCTGAATCTTGCTCCAATGGTTACAAAAACGAATTGTTACAGAGTCATGATGTTGTGCAAGCCCAAATACTGGGAAGAGAGTTTTGTTTTCTCTGCAATGTTGGATGTTGGATGACCTTGTATTCCTATTTCTGGACTTCGAAGGTGGCGAACCAAAACGAACCGATCTCGTCGAACGGCCCGATCTTAAATGAGAACCCACGGGGCCAACCCCATAATTTTCGAAGACATGACGGGTCCGAGAGATATCAGTGTGCCCTTGCTTTGTGAAGGACACCGTGCCATAGTCCATGTCCAGGAGGACTCCTACAATGTCCCCTGGATTGAAAAACTTCCCGTACAGGTGCTCACCTCTTGAACTCACAATGTAGCGATAATTGACGAACCCCACCAGATCACACCCACTTCTGCGGCTATCACGACCCCACCCATGAGAAGGCTGTGCAACAAGTCGTTCAGATACCCCGATGAACACTTTTGCTGGTTCAGCATGAGAAATCCGAACTTCCCAATAATGCCGCCCGCGGCGGAAGCCTCTGTTGCCAAAAATCAGAGCTTGTCGGTTTTTAGCACTTGCAGTTACTGCTTGCAGGCCATCGGATACAACCAGCGCAGAGCCAGCGACAGATGTAGGATCCAGAACAAATTGGTGATTCATCGATACCGCAAAATCGCCAAAAAACTCGGGAGCTAGTTTGCATTTGCTGGGATCTTTACCCGCAAGATGCACGTTCATGACTGCAATGTTGGGCACCACGCGTTCATCGGAACGATCTGCCGACGACGGCAGGCGCATGGCATCCAACATTATTTCGTGCTCGGCACGACGCTTCGCAAGTTCGAGCTTCAGTGGAGTTTTGTGTCGGGCAAGATCGTGAAGTGCTGGATGTGCGTGACCTTCTGGACGCTTCGGTTGCGCTGAAGTCGACAACTCAAACTGTTCGAAGATTTGACTGCTGTCTAACAGAGCCGAGTCACGTGTAGCAAGAGTCCACTGCATGGGCCCGATGCGCAACCAGGTCTCGGATCCGAGCGTTTTTACCTCAGTGGCCACAACAATCTCACCAAAACCAATGGAACCAACGCGTGTGGCAGCTGTGGAAGGAACGGAATGGACTGATGCCATGCGCCGTGGTATAATATATCGCCACGTCCCATGCACTTGGTCAGAAGCATTTGCGGACTCAGATGTTGTCGCCACTTCGTGGGAATTTGATCGTTCTTTCGACCCAGCCACAGCTGCGGCAGCTGCGGCAGTTGCTTCGTCCTTTGCTGCCGCAGCCGCAGCTGCAGTTGCTCTCATCTTCTCTGCGCTTTCCGTAGCTTGGCGCTGCTGACGATTCTGCTCTACTCGAGCCATCACTTGGCTCATTCGGTGCGGATCAAGCATGGCGTCAGCGGCTACTTGCATGTTGTCCCGGAAAATAACCAACAGCTCCATGCACGTTTCCAGATCAGCAATACCGAAAGCGGCAAGATTCTGTGCGTTTTCGCGGCGCTCCGCCTCTTTAGCCACTTGTCGTGCTTTCTCGAGTTCGGCTGCCTCAGCCGCTGCTCTTTTCTGGGCTTCAATTTTCTTCTTCTCTATTTCACGAATTTGCTTCATTCGTTCCCGAAGAGTTTTCTCATCAAAGAGCAAACAATACAACAATGTGGCCCGCCGGGACGGCGTCGGAGACGTATTTCCAAGTGCCAGCGGTGATTTCTTTCGTACACTTTGACCTGACGATATATCGTCGATGATGAATACCACACCCTTCTCTTCATCAATACAGGTGAACGCCGGGTTTTGGAAACGGTTGCCTTTCGCTGCGTTAGCGCTCGCACTCGCACTCCAGCTTGAAGAAGGCTTCGATGATGCCTGAGAAGCACTTTGGAAAACGCCATGACGGAACATTCGCGCTCCCCCGTTTGACGAGGACCCCGTTGATTTGGAAGTGGATGGCGTTTGACTCTCTCGCTCGGTTGGCAGCGGCAATGTAACAACACAGAAATGCTGCGTGTCGACCATACGAACACTGCCATTGCCGGAATCAGCGACAAGGAGAGCACCACTTGATGGAACTTGGCTGATGTGCGAGGGCAAGTTGAACCGGGAACACAGACCACTCCCATCGCATGATCCGGCAACTGTGGGTGTGCCTGCAACTGTGGCGACATGCAACTCTTTTAGCGAAGCAATCTCAAGGGAAAGCATCTCTGCACCATCGGTACCAGACTCCTCTGACGCCACAACTTCAAACAGTGGGCCAACGACGGCACTAGTGGTGTGTGATGCTGAAGGCTGTTCAGCTGTCGGACCAGACCCGGCCGCAGAGTCAAAAAGAAACTTGCCAACCTGCTGCTGCCAAGGGATCTGTCGATGACCTCGCAGACGGCGGACTAAACGACCAACACCCACGATAGTTCGAATACAGTGATTGCCTTGATCGCAAACATACAAAGATCCGCCGTGGCTGCGCGAAAACACGAGTCCGCTTGGGCTGGCGAACAGAGCGCCGACGACAGAGCCGTCTTTGAAACCAGCAGCGCATTTTCTAGACCCAAATGCAGTAAACACTGTTGCAATCAACGATGACTTACTCGTCATGGCCACAGCCACTCCCCTAATGATGTTGTTGTCACGGTCGCACACAAACAACACGCCAATTATTTGTGATTCGTCGTTGATGCCAACGGCGCCGCTTATTTCCCGCGGGACCCAGCAAATACTACACGGCGAGCTAAATGTGGCACTCTGGCCATTCCCATCACGTGAACCCGCTACGCCCGCCACGCCAGCGAGTATGTGGACTTCATTCGTGGTCGGATCAAAATATTCGATTACATGTCGCGAAGTGTCACACAAAAATAAAATACCACTTGGCCCTTCAACAATGTTGGAAGCTGCACCACTTTCATGACGATGTTTCGGAGCTTGGTGTAAAATGTCTGGCAAAAAGTAATCACTGGGCAGCGCTCGCTGTGATGGTTGCCAATGCAGACAATGGAGCCCAGAGCCCGCAACGCTAACGATATATTGAGGCTTTCCCGCGTTGTCGTGGTCCCGCAATTTGGCAATGCACGTGAACGCATGAATGGTGTCAACATCATCGTTGTTCGATGACGAAGACTGAGAATCGGGCCACGCCTTCTCGATTTGAGAAGAGTTGACATCCGATGACTCCTCTTCACCGATTCTCAGCGGAGATTTCCAAAAGTTATATGCAAAACGCTCACACCGAATTATAGGCTTGCTGAGAATGGCGTTCTTGACACTCTTAAGACGCAGAAGCGACAGTGGTTGGCACCACCTGGCCGTTCCGCTGTATCTACTAAGGACGAATGAAGTCTCACCAAATTTGCACTCAGCCCATGGTGACTGGTGGTCCTGAGAGGACCTATCAGAGTCGCCTGCGTCAGCCGCTGCGTCATCTTCTGATGCACAATCTCGCTGGCTGTAAAGCAAGGTGACACTGTCACCGGCGTCAACCAACGAAACAGCGGCGAACCAGTCAACATCGTCAAGGGCCAGATCCTTGGCAGCGACACCTTGGTCAACCGAATTTTTCACAAATCGAAGGGTCTTTTCCACGGTATCCACAACAACGTCGACCCTGTCACCGGCATGGAAGCCTTCTGCATAAGATTCCTCCTTGTTTTCATGCAATGATGATCCGGAGTGCTGTAGATATCCCCATGATCCAACCGCATTACCAACGTACGCGCATGCTTGGGTGGCGACATCTGCTCGAACTAACCCAATGGAGACGTTCTTGCCTGTATTAATGCAGAACGACCATTTCTTGATGCGTTGTCCTGGTAAACACCGCAGCGATTCAGCAACGACCGCTGTGCCGTGCCCATCGCACGCAAAGCCTTTTACAATCTGTCTCTTGCAAGAACGCCCTTCGTCGATGTTCAGAAACGCGTTACTATCACTCAAAACTATTGCAGACCCAGATCGGGAAAAGTCCCACCCACAACCCAAGCCATCGTGAGCAAGACCAAGTGGGCGCGATACAACGTTGCGGAAGACATGCCGCAGCATTTCGGGATACTCGCCTGCAAACTGCCACGACATCTCGGCCCAACTTGAAGCCGCGTGGTCGGCGTACGGTTCCGGCATCATCACTGCAGCAAAACTCATAGCGGGCCGCACACCGCCCGAAAGGCCATCTAATGAATAATGTGACCAAGGTGACACGAACACGTTACGATGGCGCTCCACCCGAAAGCTAATTTGCCGCGCACCCATATCGAGCCGACAGCGCACAATGTCGCCATCATAGAAGCTCAATGTTGTTGCAGCACGCTGTTCAAATTGCACCGCGAGCGTGAACTCTTTTTGCCCGTAAGCCAGCGCTCTATATTCATCGAAACTTGAAATGCAATGTCCGTTCACAGCCAAGATTTTACAACCTTCTCGAATGCCAGCTTCGAAAGCGGAGCACTCAGCACTAACATCGGTCGCTGTCAGAGTGTTCTGGAATACAGAAAAGCCGGCGTTGCCGGCATCATCACGACGCACGACAATGTTACGAATGGACGCAGCGGACCCCTCCGACAAGTCGGTGCTTGGTGTAATGAAAGAACCACTGTTGTCGATGCCCCAAAACTGAATGTCCTCCAAACTATGGCCGTCTGCTATAACACCGATGCGAACACGACCCTCCATTTTGCAACGAGCGGTTGTCTGCTTTGCAATGTACGAAACTAGCGGTGCTCGACTGTGCCCAGTGCGCTGAATATGCACACACCATTCATGGATGCCGTGGTGGAAAACACAAGAGCCAGTCGCGATTGAAGGAGGTGAAGGATTGTTGTCGACGACAAATTGGATTCGCCAACCGTCGTCAAGAATGCGCGGAGCCCGCTTCGCGACGGACATCTGACACGATTGTGCGCCTTGGTAACGTCCGACGTACACCAGTGGGTCGACCCCGTCACTCGGCGAATCTGGTCGTTGAGATATCCGGAGGTACGCTTGGTCATTGACGGTGTCGATATCGTGATGCAGACACAGTAAATGGCGTCGCTGGTGAAACAGCTTACGCACAGACGAATGCAATTCCAGTGTGGGATCTACTGCTCCCGCGGTAAACCACAGCTTTTCATCATAAGCAACATGTAGAGGTTGTCCCTCTAAAATTCGATTAACTACGATCGCAATCGCATGCTGCGCCGCTTCGTCAAACCACGACCATTCTGCAACTTCCGAATCTGAGGCCGTTCGTTGGGCCACACCTTCTTTAAAAATCTGCATCACAGATGTAAAATCTCCCCAGGCGTACGGCATATGATCGTCGTCAATAAGAACACCCGCATTCCGTGGCAGTGTCACTACGCAACCTACACCACTGATATTGTTGCTGTGCCACTGACCGAGCACGAATTGCCATCGGCAGCGGTGCCGCGCGACACTAAACTCAAAGCCAAAGCCACTGCGCATGCCATTAACGTACTTACCAACGAACGCGACGCGGCCGCTTGGATCAAATTCGTGGAAGACGACTTGAGAAATGCCAGTCTTCTTCCCAAGAAGCCGTGCTGAGTCGCCAGACCCAGCAAGAGTAATGAAAGGTACTACACCGTCCGCTGACGCATTGGCTTGAAAGGCAGCTGGACACGGATTTGAACTCGCAGTCTTATCTGAATACCGAAGTGTGTTTTCACGACAAAAGTCCGCACCAATTGTTTGAGGGTTTGTGACTGGTCGCAATCCAAACATCGTGCAACCCTGGGCGTGACCATTGAGATACGTCGAGAAAGTGCCAGCATCCATATCCAGCTCGATGCCCACGACATCGCCGCTGCGCCAGTTTGAGAAGCTACGGTCTTCATCACGGCTGATCATTGGATCAGTAGCCAGCTGCCCACACAGTTGACCCGCGCACCACAGTTGACCACTGGCAGTGATGCACCAGCATCCTTTGAATGCCGGCGAGCCCGGAGACAGTGAAGGGAGTTTGGAACGGAGATCTTGAGCCGTTTGCCCAAAGAAGTGGCCAAGTTTTGTGGTTGCTGCTGTCACAGTTTTCATGGGTGCCGTCGCCGTCGTAACTTCCAGAGCTTTTCTAACTGTGTCAGCCGCATCCATTCCACATACTCCGACGCACATACTCGGAGACGAACAATCGACTACCTTGACCTCGAAAAACACACTACCACGCTTGATTGGACTGCAGCGTGGGCGAGCGTGCAGCTCTGGTTCTGGCGAGAACTGCAGGCTCCATTCACGGACTAAATTATCGGCATTGCTCCCTGCCACTTCAATCCTTGTCGGGAACGACAACTGTCCCGCCTCATCGGCGGGTTCCGAGGCGATAGGGAACTCCCCAGTCAGTCTGCTGATTTTATCCCACTTGTGCGGAGTGTGTGTACACAGGAACAACGATTTAAATGCCCCTTCAGAATTCGAAACAATTTGCATTGGTGGGAAATCAGCGGTACGGCCTGAAATATCATTCGGCTCCCACCACGCATCACTTGACCTCTGAGTTAAGTAATACCCATCCAGCAACACGTTGCCGCATTCATCTCGCTCGACGTACAAGCGCCCACGCGCTTCCATAGAAGCAGCAGAATCGGAAGCGATGCTCGCAACGAACGGAAAGCTCAATTGCGGCCGAAAGACATCCACGATTGCTGTCTCGGGATACCCAATGTTGTCTTGGGCGGTCACAGTGATCTGGTCATCATCAAAACGGAGAGAGCTGTACCCAGTACGTGTTTGAAAGCTCAACTGTGGAATTGAAGTGTGCGTTGGTGGATCCACCACCGGTTCCGGTGCATGCCACGTGCCGACTGCCAAGTGCAACTGCCGAGTAGATCGCGCTGTTGGAAGACCACCGCCATCGATTTGCAAAGTTAAAGTGAAACATGCTCCCAGTATCCATTGATGTTCAGTGTCCGAGCCGTGGACGATCTGGTCGACTTTACACTGGAAAAGTGTTCCGTCAGAATCTGCATTGGTGTGTTCACCGGTGGGTCTCGAGACTTTTGCCGTAAAGCCCGCGACAATGCACCATTGGGGCCACTCAATGCGCCCACTGATCGCGCTTTCTTGTCCGGGAGTAAACGCATCCTCGTGCAGGTGAATAACGACGACATTTGTGTGAGCTGTAAATTTCAACAACGCTAGTTGGGAATACTGCACCCACCGCCCAGTGAAGCTAATAAAAGAACCTTCTTCCACGATAGTGTTGTCACTGACCACCTCAAAAAACGGTAGTTTCGCGACTTGAAATTGCGCGCCAACAACAGAACAGTGAGGATACCGATCTGTACAATCCTTCACAAACGTGCAGTCGTCACTACAAAACACCCAGTGCGCAAACAATCCTGGTGGTGGGTAGCTCGCGGTGCACGCGATGTCACATCGCAAGTCTTGGCCTATGGCAGAGTCGTGTCGCCTGACATTCCAGTATCGAATTTCTCCAATTTGCCCGCAGAATGCACGAGTGTTGAACTCGTAATGAGTGGCATCGTCAGGATGAACAGCAGACCAACCGCCAGTGCTTGCCTTTTGGTGTGCCCACAGTGCGACCGGGCCCGATGCATGACTGGGTTGCAATCCGACGCAGGTCATAGGCCAAGCAAAGGAGGCCACAGAAGCATGACCTTCGACCTGCCCGTTCAACATAATTTGAATGTCATTGCCACCACGCGAACGCACGGCTACGTGGAACCAATCTTCCATGGGAGAATACACCCGAGGACCATCAACAGTCTCCATTGCGACACTCTGCCCTAATGTTGTGATCATAAATCTCTTAACACCCAGAGCCAGTACACTGTATTCGTCAAAATTTGTGACGGGCTTGCCGTTCACGGCGATAATTCGGTGATGCACACGCAATCCATTCTGAAACGCGATGCAGTTGGGATTAATTTTCGTCACGCATAAATTTCTCTTTAGAACACTGAAGCCAGCGTCGTTGTGCGAGTTGCGCTCCACCACCAGTTCTTTGCGCATCAGTCGTGGCATTTTTGCGCTGCACTTGAAGCAGAAATCTGAAGTGCACGCCTTGCACCACCACCGATGTCCACGCCCATTTGTGGAGCAACGGTCACAACTCCAGCCGTTTTGATACGCACCCTCTGCAAAGTCGCTCTTTACCATAGCGTGGCCCCTTTTGCACAACGGTGGGCAGCGCTCGCTTTCAGGAATGCTGTCAGCTGTGCTGGTTACGAAAGGCACAATTCGCTTCTCGCTTACTACAAAAATCGCGAAATACGGCCTTGTGTCCGCACAAGCGTACTTGGACTTCTTCCGACGCTCAACGGTCAGTACACGGTCTTTGCCTTCACCAGAACTCGAACTGACAAGTCCGAGTTCTTTGGCACACTCGTGAATGCGCAAACGCTCTTCACTGGTTTGGCCAGGTGGAAAAGTGTACGCTTTGTCTTGACTGTGGAACAGAAATTGCATTAATGTAGCCTGAATAGAGCTGGACTCCGACTCTGGTGTGCCGCTTGTGGGACGAGATGGCGCTGGCCGTGACGGAGCAGCATGCACCAGTACGAAAGCATACTTTGCAGACATGGCCAACACCTCCAGCCGTGGTGTCGAACTGTCATGACCGCCTGATTCGGATTGTCTCGACTTGCGCAGCCAAAATTCAGCAGTGAATGCGCCAACAATGTCCCTGCCCTGAATGTTCAAGCAACGAAAGCGCTGAGCGTTTGTTCTGCCGCGCTGATCATTGCTAGAGCTTGGCTCGGTGAACAGCATGCAAGCACGGGATGTCGACACATGCGGCACGTCGGACAATGAGTGATTTGTTGTTACTGGCTGCACCACTTGCATCACAGCCAAAAACTGTGCCACCGACTTTAGACATGCAGAGTGAATCGGAGAATCTTCAATTTCGACGTCCAAAAGCGAGGACAGGGCTCTTTTCAACAGCAGCAAAGGACTGTTGTCCGCGACGCATTGCAATAGCGTTGTTGTGGTAGCCCGATGCGCAGGGAGCTCGTCTCCAGATGTTCCCAGCAATGCATCAACGAACCA
>ENA-OWNT01004331-OWNT01004331.1-seawater-metagenome-genome-assembly--contig:-NODE-4331-length-12525-cov-3.317802_pt1 | contig 12525 bp, 15 predicted proteins | sample MGYA00238136_ERZ651165 | MGnify/ENA primary metagenome ERZ651165 (study PRJEB26861, sample SAMN08777766) | seawater metagenome | isolation source: coastal seawater | place: USA: Florida | collected... | reverse complement strand
CGCCAGTCGATGAGCGAACAGGGGCTCACCTCGCACGGCGAAGTCGATGTCGCCATGGGGCAGCTGCGGCAACTCTCCGGTTTCCTGCAGGAAAGCGTGATGACCATCCGCGCCCAACCGGTGCGCGGCCTGTTCCACCGGATCTCGCGGATCGCCCGTGAGGCCGGGCGCGAAGCGGGCAAATCGCTCAAGCTGGTCACCGTGGGCGAAGCCACCGAATTGGACAAGACCGTCACCGAACGCCTGACGGAACCGTTGACGCATATGGTGCGCAACGCCGTCGATCACGGGCTGGAACGGCCCGAGGACCGGATCGAGGCCGGCAAGTCCGAACGCGGCACCATCACCCTCAGCGCCGCCCACCGTTCGGGGCGCGTGCTGATCACGCTGAGCGACGATGGCGGCGGGATCGACCGGGTCCGGGTCCGGCGCGTGGCCGAGGAAAAAGGCCTGATTTCCCCCGATGACGATCTGTCCGACAGCGACATCGACAACCTGCTGTTCCTGCCCGGTTTCTCGACCAATGCCGAGGTCTCGAAGCTTTCCGGGCGCGGGGTCGGCATGGATGTGGTGCGCAGCGAAATCAACGCGTTGGGCGGGCGCGTCTCGCTTCAGTCGCAACCAGGCGAGGGCACCACGGTCACCATCAGCCTGCCGCTGACACTGGCCGTCCTCGAGGGCATGATCGTCACCGTTGCCGGCGAAACCATGGTCGTTCCCACCAGTGCCCTGCGCGAAACCTTCCGCACCGACGAAGCCGCCATTCACGATTTCGGCGCCGATGCGCGGGTACTGGCGGTTCATGACGGGTATGTACCGATCGTCGATCTCGGCGCCGCGCTCGGGTTCCGCGAGGAACCCGACACCATCACCCGCCAGTCCTTGCTGCTGATCGAAAACGAAACCGGCGAACGCACCGCCCTGATCGTCGATGCTATCCAGGGTCAGCACGAGGTGGTGATCAAGGGGCTGGAACAGAACTACCACCAGGTTCCCGGCATCGCCGCCGCAACCATTCTTGGCGATGGCAACATTGCCCTGATCGTTGACACCGACCAGTTGATGTCCTCGCAGCCGCCCGTCACCCGGGCGGTGGCCGACAAACCTGCAGAAGTCCCTTTCCGGAGCGCCCACGCATGTCCAGCACAATGACCGAACCGCAAACCGCACCCCCCGAGCACACCGCAACGGAACGGACCGGCGAAGACCTCAGCGAAATCGTCACCTTCGCCGTCGGCAAACAGGGGTTTTGCATCGAAATCGAACATGTCCTCGAAATCCGCGGCTGGACCAAGACCACCGTGCTGCCCCACGCGCCCGAATACGTCGTCGGGCTGATGAACCTGCGCGGAACAGTTCTGCCGGTGATCGACCTGTCGCTGCGCCTCGGCCTCGGCAAAACCGAAACCACGCCGCGCCATGTCATCATCATCACCCATGTGCAGGATCGCACGCTGGGGCTTCTGGTCGAGGCGGTGTCGGATATCCTGTCGGTCCGTGATGGCGAAATGAAGCCGACCCCGGATGTCGCCTCGCCGCAAACCCGCGCCTTTATCCGCGGGGTCTATTCGGTGGCGGAGTCGCTAGTGCGTGCGATTGACGTGCACCAGGTCGTCCCCAAGGCGGACGGGCTCGCCGCATGACGGGAGCGGACAAAATATCACGCGCGGAATTCGCCACGATCGCCCGCCTCATGCGCGAGCTGAGCGGCGTCACATTGGCCGACGGGAAACGCGCGATGGTGGCGGCGCGGCTGGGCCGCCGTGTGCGCACCCTGCGGCTCGGCGGCTTTGCGGATTACTGCACGCTGGTGACATCGCCGGAAGGCGCGGCGGAGCGTGACGCACTGATCCAGGCGCTGACCACGAACACCACGCGGTTCAACCGCGAGCAACGGCAGCTGGATCATTTCGCGGCCGAAGTCCTCCCGGGCCTGGTGGCCCGCGCCCGTTCGGGCGGCCGCGTCCGGTTGTGGTCCGCCGGGTGCTCCACCGGCGAGGAACCTTTTTCGCTCACCTTCCGCGTGCTCGATCAGTGCCGCGAGGCGGCATCGCTGGATTTCAAGATCCTGGCGACCGATATCGACCAGCAGGTTCTGGATCACGCCCGGGCCGCCACCTATGCCCGCTCCGCGCTCGATGTCATCGACCCCGATCACCTGACCAGGTATTTCGAGCCGGAGACACCCGGCGCGATAACCCGCAAGGTCGCCGCACAGGCCCGGTCGATGATCTCTTTCGGCCTGTCGAACCTGCTCCAGCCCTGGCCGTTCAAGGGGCCCTTCGACATGATCATGTGCCGCAATGTGTTCATCTACTTCGACCGCGAAACCCAGAACCGTCTCTGGCCGCGACTGGCCCGGATGCTGGCCGAGGGCGGGACACTCTACATCGGCCACTCCGAGACAATCAGCGAGGCCGAAAGCCTCGGACTGCGCGCGAACGGCCACGGCATGTTCCGGATGCAAAACCAACCCGACCTGGCCCCCGCGGCCCAGGCGGCGACCATGACATAGGTAGGAAAGATGAGCCTCAAAGAAAAACTGCAGGTCATGGTCGTGGATGACATGTCGACGAGCCGGGGTTTGATCGTCCAGGCGCTGGATGAAATCGGGATCGTGAACTACCGCACCGAGAACGATGGCGCCAGCGCTTGGCAACGCCTGATCGCACAGCCGGCGCATCTGGTCATCTCCGATTTCAACATGCCACGGATGGACGGGCTGCAGCTGCTCGAGGCGCTGCGCACCCACAGCACAACGGCACGGATCGGTTTCATCCTGATCACCGGACGTGCGGACAAAGAGGTCATCGAACGCGGACAGCGGCTGGCGATGAACAATTTCATCAAGAAGCCGTTCAACACTCCGGCGATGAAATCCTGCATCGAACGCGTCGTCGGCCGATTGTGAACCGGTTCTGCCAGACACCCGATAACTGCTCCCGCCGCAAGGAAACCGATATGACGACCCGACCGCTGACCGAATTCCTGACCGTCATAGCCGAGGAAATCGCGGCCCTCTCCGGCATTGCTCACAGGCTGGACGACCACCTCGACGAAATCGCCCGCGCCGCACCGGATCTGGCCAACCTGTCGATCCTGCAAACCGCCGATACCCTGCGGCAGTATCTCGACGACCTGTCCAATGTCTCCGGTTTCCTGGCCGACAAGGCGCCTGACGGAGTCGATATCGAAATCGCCGGAACCTGTTCGGCCGCACAGCTTAGCGACCTGCGCGACCGGCTCTGCGGAACCGCAGCGCAATCCCGGCTGACCCCTTCGTCACACGGGGACATCGAATGGTACTGAACCCGCCCCGCAGATCTCCCCCGCCCAACGGCCGAGACGGGCACATCCGGCGTCCGGACAGGCGCGTGCCCGATCATGGTTCAAATCCGCCGAACATCAGCCACTTCCCGAGGTCATCATGAACGTAGTGCACCCCCTGACGCCCGCTGCTGCCGCCTCCGCTCAGGTTGACTGTTCGGCGGAACACATCCTGGCGACGACCAGCGACGCACGCGGGCTCATCACCTATGCCAACAGCGATTTCTGCAGAGTTTCCGGTTTCGATGCCGGCGAACTCCTCGGCGCGCCCCACCGGATCGTCCGCCACCCGGACATGCCACGCGGGGTGTTTCACCTATGCTGGCACCGGCTGAAGTCCGGCCAACCGGTGGCCGCCTATATCAAGAACAGCACCAAGTCCGGCAATCACACATGGGTATTCGCCCTGATGATGCCGCAGCCCGACGGCTATCTTTCGATGCGGATCCGTCCCGGTGGCGGTCATTTCGACTCGATCCCAAGCATCTACCAAGCCGCGCACGACAGGGAGACCGGCGGGATGGCGCCGGAGGACTCCTGCCGCAGGCTGATCGCGGATATCCGGGCGCTCGGGTTCGCGGGCTACACCGAATTCATGATTGTCGCGTTGGGGGACGAGATCGCCCAGCGGTCACAGATGTTGAACCGCAAGGTGCCCACACGCATCCAGGTGCTGGCTGATCTTGCTGACCGGGTCCGGTCGATGATCTCCACGGCGAGCAATCTGGGCGAAGGTTTCCGCAACATCCGCAATGAACCGGTCAACATGCGGATACTGTCCAACCGATTGGAAAGCGGCGGCGCCTCGATCAGCATGATTTCGCAGAACTACGACACGATGGCGCAGGAGATGAGCCAGAATTTCGACCGGTTGACAGACCGCAAACAGGGGGCGCTGACCCGGATCTGGCAGGCGACGGGCGATGGCAGCCTCGCGATCCTGTCGGCGCTGCTGATCCGCGAACTGACCGCAAAGCGCGACGATGAGCGGACCGCCGGAAATGCCCAATATGGCGCCGGCGTGATTGACGCTCATGCCGACCGGCTGGAGCAGCGCGCCAACGAAGAGATCAACAACATTATCCGGTCGTGCAGCGCGATCCCCGAGGTCAGCCGGCAATTGCGGCGGCGCATCAACGGGTTGGACGTGGTCAAGCTGTTGTGCCGGGTCGAAAACTGCCGGTTCGGCAGCCGCGACGCCGGGTTGACCGCAATCATCGAGCGGCTGGAGGGGTTTCACTCTGAAACCGACGCGCTGCTGGGCGACCTGACCAAGGAGGCGATGCAGATAACCCAAACCGCCAACGGCCTGATCTGAAATCGATCCGGCGTCGTTGAAGGGATTTTAACCCGGCGTTGCAACAATCCTTCCGAGAACGAAAAGACCCCGGCCGGGCCCGATACGGGCCAAACACAATCAGGGCCCGATACGGGCTCAACACACCCCGGCCAACACACGAAAAGGAGCGTGTTTCATGTCACTCAAATCAGTTCTCGCCGCAGCTGCACTGTCCGCATTCTGCGCCCTGCCCGCGACGGCCGACACCGCAGTCACCGACGCGATGAAGGCGCTGGCCGATGGCCAGGTCCGAGAATGGGTCACCGACCGGCTGGTGGTGACCGCCGTGCAGTCCCAGAACCTGCGCAACGCCAACCTGACCGAACAGCAGATCCTGGAGCTCGACCAGACATGGCGCGACCAGACAATCACCGGCGGCGCCATGATAGACGAGGTGCTCGCCAACGCGCTGTCTAAGCATTTGCGGCAGTTCCAGGTCCAGGGCAAAGGCCGCTATACCGAGATTTTCGTGACCGATTCCAACGGCTTGAACGTCGGGCAAAGCGATGTGACCTCGGATTACTGGCAGGGCGACGAGGACAAATGGCAAGTGCCTGTCGCCACCGGACGGCCGCATGTGAGCGACATCGAATTCGACGAATCCACCCAGACCTACCAAAGCCAGCTCAGCGTTCCGATCCGCGATGCCGACCGGATCATCGGCGTCATCACTGTCGGGGTGAACGTCGAAATGCTCGCGCAACTCAACTGAACAACCTTCCCCGAAAGGTCATTGCCATGGACACTATCCAGGACGACGCAGCCGTCGCACCAAACTCCCACCCGGCGCGGAAACGGAGTCTTGGCATCCGCGCCAAGATTGCAACGCTGGTCGGTGCCGGATTCACGCTGACCTTCATGGCCGTCATCGCGATGGAATACCTCAGCGCGGGTAAAACCGCCGATGACATCGGTTCGGCCAGCAACGAGGTCGTCGCCGGTCTGCTCGCCGATCAACTGGGGGCAGCCGTCCGGTTCCACGACACGGCCAGGATCGAGACCATTTATGCCGGGACAGCGGCGAATATGGCCAAGTCCCTCGTCGCGCTCAGGGTCCAGCACATGGATGGCACCGTGTTGGCCGACTACGAGGGAACCGGCGCCCTGCCCGGCGCCCGGGACGCGATGGCGCGGGCGGCCGAAGAGGTCGTGGGCTCCGGCGCGCCCTGGTCAGGCACTGTCGAAAACCTACGCGTGGTGGCGGTTCCGGTCCTCACTGCGGATGGCAAGTCACTCGTGGGCGTGCTGTCCACCACCTGGTCCAACAACATGATCGCCGACATTCTCATCGACGGCATCCTGCATACCACGCTCTTGGCCGCAGTGGTCACCGCCCTCGGTCTGCTTGCGATCGTCTTCCTGGTTTCGCGCCAGATCACCCAGCCGGTACAGGCCCTCAGCGCGGCGATGACCCGGATATCCGAGCGTGATTTCAAAACCGAGGTCCCCTATGCCAGCCGTCATGACGAAATCGGTCAGATGTCGGTCAAGCTGCGGGAATTCCGCGACGATCTGGCGATCGAAGCGCAGGAGCGCCAGGCCCGGCTGGCCAAGGATCAGCGGATCATGGAACTGTTCGACGAGCTGTGCAACTGCCTGTCGCAGGCGGCCAAGGGCGACATCGACGTTCGGATCGATACGGCCACCTTTGACGGTCTGGCGCCGCAATACCTGACGGTCTGCGCCAATTTCAACGGTCTCGTCGACAGCCTGTCGGGGATGCTGGAGACCATCAACGTCGCGGCCGAAACGGTTCGTGTGAATTCGCTGGAAATCAGCCAGGTCGCCACCGACCAGTCGCAACGTTCCGAGGCGCAGGCCGCCACGCTCGAGGAATCCGCAGCCGGTCTCAAACAGTTGACCCGCAGCGTCAAATCGACGGCCGAGCACGCGGCCCGCGCCAACGAGGAAATCCAGGCCAACCGTCAACAGGCAGAGGAAAGCGGCACCGTTGTGGCCCGTACCGTCGAAGCGATGAAGAAGATCGAGGCCTCTTCGAACCAGATCACCGAGATCATCACCGTCATCGACGATATCGCCTTTCAGACCAACCTGCTGGCGCTGAACGCCGGGGTCGAGGCCGCACGGGCCGGAGAAGCCGGGCGCGGCTTCGCGGTGGTGGCCTCCGAGGTTCGCGCGCTGGCTCAACGAGCCTCGGATTCCGCGAATGAAATCAAGGAACTGATCGTCAACAGTGGGCAGCATGTGCAGGAAGGCGGCACATTGGTCGATCAAACCGGACAGGCTTTGAACAACATCATCGAAGGTGTCGCCAAGGTGTCCGACATCGTTTCCAGCATTGCCACCGCCTCGCGCGATCAGTCCGACAACCTCGAAGAGATCAACGGCGCGGTCAACGAACTGGACAAGGTCACCCAGCAGAACGCGGCCGTGATCGAGGAAACCTCGGCTGCCAGCAATGCCCTCAGCCAGGAGGCCGAACGGCTGACCGACGCGTTAGCACGTTTTCGCAGCGGCGAAACGCTCCAGACCGATACCGTCGAAGACACCGACGATACGGTTCAGGTGTTGTTCCGGTCGCAGGCCCGGGCCGGCCTGACCGAGACGGTTTCACTGGCGACGGCCGCCAATGGGGACGATCAGGATGGCTGGCATGATTTCTGAGCCCTCCAACCGACCCGCGCCATGCGAGATCCGGACCAGGTCGACCCCGTCGCGGTCGCGGCGGTTGCCCGAAACCCGATGCATTTCCGATCCCGATACTCCTGCAACCCGCCTATTTGGAAATTGACCCATCGTGCCCACGCAGCCCAAAACGGCAAACGCGCTGATCAACTGTATCAACAAAACAGTTCTTCAGGGTGAAACTGCAATATCTTCGGACCCGAATGTCGTTATGACAACGATCCTGGGGTCCTGCATTTCTGCCTGTATCTGGGACCCCGTGGCCGGTATCGGCGGAATGAACCACTTTCTCCTGCCCACCGGCGACGGCAGCAATTCGACCAGCCTTGGTTTTGGCATCAATGCCATGGAACTCTTGCTCAACGGGTTGATCGGGCGGGGCGCGGACCGAAACAACCTGCGCGTTCATATCTTTGGCGGGGCGAAGATGTATGACGGCGGCCCCAGGATCGGTGAGCGCAACGCCGAATTTGCCCGATGGTTTCTGAAGAACGAAGGCCTGAATTGCGACAGCGCCTGCGTCGGCGGCACTTTGGGGCGCAAGATACGGTTTTGGCCCGCGACCGGGCAGGCCCAGCGCAAGTTTATGACGGACGTGCGCAACAGGCGGCTCGACATCGCCCCGGCCTTCCGGCCGCCGCTGGTCGACACCCGGCCAAAGGACGACATCGGCGACGTGGAGCTGTTCTGACGCCGCCATCGGGTCTTGCACATCACGGCTGCCCGCCATCCGCGACCCTCCGCCCAAAGAGCCTCGTTCCTGCGACCGAGCTGGCGCGGATCCTTTACCTGCCGCCTTTGGCCCGGCTTGGAAACGTACCCGGCGCGGCGCCCCTGCGATGATCACCTTTGCGCCGGGGCCCAGGCCCCCGCGCCTTTCGCGGCAATCTGAGTAGAGGCGGGCTGCCTTTCGGCCGCCGGTCCCGCCCCGCGCCGCGTCACCGGCCGGCGGAGCAGCGGCCCGACTGCCTCCAATCGGGCGGCCGCAACCATGAACCGGTAGGGCGGATTTGCCCGGTCCTTTTAAGCCCGCCGCAACAGGCCGTGGCGGTGGTACCTGCCGAAACCAAGGCCCGGTGTGTATTGGAAAGAGGCGGCGGTCAGGGCCGAAAACCGCCGTGCCCGGTGCCGGGCATCCAGGCAGCCAGAGGCCGGCAACCGGCGATGGCGGCCACACAGAGCACCCTCTGGCCCGGCCCCGCGCCGCGCGCCAGCCGGGTCCGCCCGTCAATTCGGATTTGCTCCATCGGACAGGTCAACCGATACGCCAAGCCGACAGAACCGACGGGACCGATCGACGCCAACCAGCGTGCAGGCAGCCTGCCAACCACCCTGGCCTGATGAAGAAAAGGCGCGTCAACCGGGTTCGGCGGGTAGACCGCTGCCTCCGGCCTTGGCCTCTTCGACATGCCGACCAGCCCCACCATCTGCCTCGCTTCCATACCCAACTGGCCTCCGAACAACCGCCGCATCACCCTCGCAACGACCACACCAACGGCCGTGCCCGCGCCATCGCCGACGACAATCGCCCGGCCCGTTGGACACGGACCGGGCTGGGGCATCGGGGTCATCGGGGTCATCCTTCGCCGAGGCGATTGGAAAGCCGGCAGGGCGGGCTCATTGCCTGGGCTCTCCGGCACACCCGGACCGGGCGGTCGACGGGCATTAAGCAGGCATTGGATGGTCATTGGGCCGGCATTGGACGGGCAATAAGCAGGCCCAAAACCGCCGCCTTGCAAGCACGGAACGACCGCAAAAGCCCGCTGCGGGCGCCGCCTGCATGGCATCGACCGAACCGGCGGCGACCGCGACGGCGCTGGCCAGGCCCGCGCCAATTCCCGCTTTAGTAAATATAGCGGATCTGGTCGGTCCAGTACCGCTCCACGCGCTTCAGGGCGCTGGTGATCTCCTCGATCCCCTCCGGCCCGATCACGCCCTTGGTCTCCAGCCCGTCGGCATGGCGCTGGAACAGGGCCGCCACCAGATCGCGCACCTCGCGGCCCTTCTGCGTCAGACGGACCCGCACCGACCGGCGGTCGATCTCGCAGCGCTGGTGGTGCATATATCCCATCTCCACCAGCTTCTTCAGGTTATAGCTGACATTGCTGCCCTGATAGTATCCGCGGCTTTTCAGCTCGCCCGCCGTGACCTCGTTGTCGCCGATATTGAACAGCAGCAACGCCTGCACCGCGTTGATCTCCAGCACGCCGACCCGTTCGAACTCATCCTTGATCACATCCAGCAACAACCGGTGCAGCCGCTCCACCAGGGCCAGCGCCTCAAGATAGCCGGTCATGAACCCCTGGCGGGCCACGGGACCCATCTGCATTTCAATACTCATCCGTTTCTCCGACTCGAACTGCTCGGGCCTGAGAGTGACGGCAATTTCCGAAATTTCGGTTAAGCCGGATTAATCACGTTTTCTGAAGGGCTTGCGCGATTTCGGCGATCATGTCGCCATAGCGCTCCGGCGCCGCCACCTGCCCCGTCACCCATTGGTACAGATCCTGGTCGTTTTCGTGCAGCAGGGAATCATAGAGATCCAGCTCAGCGGCATCCATGGTCTCCAGCCGGGCCTCGGCATAGGCCATCAGGATCAGGTCCATCTCCTTGATGCCGCGCCGCATCGACCGCATCCGCAGCCGCTTGATCCGGTTTTCCGCCGTTTCGGTCATGTCTGTGCCTGCTCCACCAGCAACCTCAGTTTCTTTTCCAGCCGCGCCGCGCGCTCGGCATTGGCCCGCATCTCGGCGCGAATCGCGCGCATTTCCGCCAGCACCTCGGTAAAGTCATCCGCCGGGCGCAAATCGTCCGCCGGGCCGGACATGCCGTCGCCCTCGCCGGTCAGCAACCACATGATCGACACGTTCAGCAGCCCTGCCATCATCGACAGCTTGTTGGCGCGCGGCTCCGACAGGTCGTTTTCCCAACCCTGCACCGTTGCCTTCTTGACGCCCAGACGCCGGGCCAGCTGGGCCTGGGTCATGCCGGTCGCATCGCGGGCCCCCGCCACCCGGTCGCCAAAGGTCGCCGCCTCCGGTCCATACCAGTTGTCGTCGGATTCCGTCATGACACACTCCTCGTTGATCACCGTGCTTGATCGCGCATGTGGCGCACCCTATGACAGGGACGCCCAACATACAAACCGAGGCCAGTATGAGCTTTTTGTCCAACGCGCTGTCCCGCGTGAAACCGTCGCCTACGATCGCAGTCACGACATTGGCGCAGGAACTCAAGGCCGCCGGCCAGGACGTGATCGGCCTTGGCGCCGGCGAACCCGATTTCGACACGCCCGCCAACATCAAGCAGGCCGCGATCGCCGCCATCCACGCGGGTAAGACGAAATACACCGCCCCCGACGGCATCCCCGAGCTGAAACAGGCGATCTGCGCCAAGCTCGCCCGCGAGAACGGCCTCAGCTATACGCCCGCGCAGGTCAGCGTCGGCTCGGGCGGTAAGCAGACGCTCTATAACGCGCTGATGGCCACGCTGAACCCCGGCGACGAGGTGCTGATCCCGGCACCCTACTGGGTCTCCTACCCCGATATGGTGCTGCTCGCCAGCGGCACCCCGGTGACCATCGAGGCCAGCCTGGAGACCGCCTTCAAGATCACCCCCGAACAGCTGGAGGCCGCGATCACGCCGAAAACCAAATGGCTGATCTTCAACTCGCCCTCGAACCCCACCGGGGCGGGCTATTCGCGCACTGAACTCAAGGCGCTGACCGATGTGCTGATGCGACATCCCCACGTCTGGGTGATGACCGACGACATGTACGAACACCTGGCCTATGACGGGTTCGAATTCTGCACCCCCGCGCAGGTGGAACCGGGGCTCTATGACCGCACGCTGACCTGCAACGGCGTGTCCAAGGCCTATGCGATGACCGGCTGGCGCATCGGCTATGCCGCCGGTCCCGAACCGCTGATCGCGGCCATGCGCAAGATCCAGTCACAATCGACCTCGAACCCCTGTTCGATCAGCCAGTGGGCCGCAGTCGAGGCGCTGAACGGGCCACAAGATTACCTCGCCGACAATGCTGCGGTGTTCAAACGCCGCCGCGACCTGGTGGTGTCGATGCTGAACGCCATCGACGGCGTCACCTGCCCGGTGCCCGAAGGCGCCTTCTACGTCTACCCCTCAATCAAGGGGCTGATCGGCAAGACCTCGGCGGCCGGGACCAGAGTCACCGACGACGAAAGCTTCTGCCGCGCGCTGCTGGAGGAAACCGGCGTCGCAGTTGTCTTTGGCGCCGCATTCGGCCTTTCGCCGAATTTCCGGGTCAGCTACGCTACCTCCGACGAGGCCCTGACCGAAGCCTGCACCCGCATCCAGACCTTCTGCGCGGCGCTTTCCTGACGGGCCACAAAGGGGAACGGGCCATGGGCACAGAACTGCCGGACTACTATTTCCGCGTACGCGAAAACGGGGCCTTCGTGTTCCGCGTCGACACGGAAAACCGGCAGCGCCGGATCGAAATGGACCAGATCGCCGTCGTCAATATCAAGAACGGCGAGATCAAGCCCCACGGCGACCGGCAGCTGTCCGACGAAGACCTGGCACAGATCAAATCCTGGATGGCCAGCCGCGGCGCCCTGCTGGCGCGCCGCGACATCGACGACATCCACCGGGCGGTGGATTACCTCAACCTCACCACCCACTGGGCCCAGTCCAAGGCCAACGACGCCCAGCTCGAAGAGGTCACCGACGCGCTGCTGCTGGCCATGCACGACCTGCGCTCGGTGCTGGTCCGCAAAAAAGCCGACCGCCTGATGGCCGCAGCCAAGAGCGGCTGACCCGCTCCCCCTTTCATCTCTTCGGCAAATACTCCGGGGGTGAGGCCGCCAGGCCGAGGGGGCAGCGCCCCCTTCACCCGCCCGCCGCAGGCGAAGGCTCCCGCCAGGCCGCGCGGCATCGCAGATGCCCGGACCTGTTGGGCCGGGCAGCGCGCGGTAAACCGCGCGCTGCGGTCGCGCCAGCTATCCCACCGGAGTCATGCCGTCGCGCTCAGGTTGATCCCCCGCGTCCAGAACCGGGTCATCAGCAGCACCCCGGCACAGGCCAGACCCGCCACCAGCCCCATCCAGACGCCGATCCCGCCCCAGCCCAGCACGAAGCCCAGCAGGTAGGAGGCCGGCATTCCCACCACCCAGTAGGACACTGCCGCCATCACCATCGGCACCCCGGTATCCTGCACCCCGCGCAGCAGCCCC
>ENA-OWNT01004330-OWNT01004330.1-seawater-metagenome-genome-assembly--contig:-NODE-4330-length-12526-cov-4.384208_pt1 | contig 12526 bp, 16 predicted proteins | sample MGYA00238136_ERZ651165 | MGnify/ENA primary metagenome ERZ651165 (study PRJEB26861, sample SAMN08777766) | seawater metagenome | isolation source: coastal seawater | place: USA: Florida | collected... | reverse complement strand
TTCGTTCGTTCGTTCGTTGATGCGTTGTCGCCGTTGTTGCCGTCCGTCGCCACCAACGTCACCACGGACGACGACAACGACGACGACGACGACGACGACGACGACGACGACGACAACGACGACAACGACCGACCGACGACGACGACGACGCGGCGGAGAGTCGCTTTGTACAATTACAGATTACGACATGCTGTGTTGACCCCTCGACGACTCAACATCGTTCGCATTTGATGAACAACGGCATAGTCACATCACAGCCCGCGTACGCGTAAGGCCGTCAAGTCATACTCAGTCACTCTTGCCGCTACATATTTTCAGACGTTCGAGGTCGTATTTGAGACGCGCACACCGTTCAAGTGCCAGTCCTCGGTTGACTGCCATTGTATGCAAGAGCTTGTCGCGTGTACGATAGCGCAAAAGAAACTAAACAACCATCAGTCGTTGGTCGTTGGTCGTTGGTCGACTGATGGTGCACGGGGTCGTCACGGCGTCGTACACGATCACTCCCACGATGACAATTGCATCACACGCTCGAGCGCTTCAGCTTTTTTAGTTTCCATTTTTGTTTGATTCCTTAAGAGGTGGACGGGTAGGCCGACTGTCTGCACCACACTATGTCTTCGTCGGCCACCACCACCTCTTTGTCCTCCTCGGCGGTGCCGGCAACCGGTCGCGGCGGCTACGCCCGTGTTGCCGCCGACACATCCACGAACCTAGAGTTAGAAAAGGGCGAGAGTGACGACCCAGACCTGCAAGATGAAGACGCTGATATCACGTCTGCGTCTGCCGCATTGGTGCATTCGGGCAAGCAAGTGGAAGGAGTGCCAACCCCGTGGTGCCAAGGGTGGCTCCGTGAGTTCCGCGTCATTTTCGACTTGGGCTGGGTGAACTCGGTGAACCTACTCTTGCAGTTCCTTCCCGGGTTTGCGATGTTGATGTTCCTGAAAACGCCCGACGACTTGGCCGGCGCTGGCATGGGTCTCATGTTCGCTAACATCTCTGGCGTTAGTCTAATAGAAGGCTTCTGCACTGGCTTGACACCACTTGCGGCACAGGCTCACGGCGCCCGCAACCCGAAGCGCGTTGGCAACTTGCTCCAACGCCAACTGCTAATGCACATGCTGATTGTATTTGTTCCCGTGGCCGCAACTTGGCTGGCAGCACCCTCGATCCTTGTCGCGATCGGTCAGCCCGCCGACATCGCGGGGCTCTGTGGTACCTTTCTGCTGTACCGATTCCCGGCGATGCCGTTCTATGCTATTCGGCGGGACCTGGAGACCGTGCTGCAGTGCGTGCAATCGCCGGTGCTGCCGCGTGTTCTGGTGTACGCAGTGTCTGCAGCGATTACTGTGGCTCTGTTTTGGCTCTTTCTCTCGGAGTCTGCCATGAACCTCGGGTTCATCGGTGCTCCGTTGGCGTTGTCCGCGGGAGACGTGCTCACATGCCTCGTCATGGCGTGGCTCACACCACGATGGATGGTGCGTTTGGCTCTGTGCACGTGCGTTCGCCCGCAGTTAATAAAAATTGCTGATGCGTGAAAAAATAATGTTGCGGTTTTGTAGGAAGAGGACGCATGGCCTGTTTGGAGCTGGAAGGTCGCTGTCTCCAAATGGGGCGAACTGGTACGAACGTGTTGGTGTTAATGATCACTCTTCCCCCGTGACATTGGTGGGTCTGACGATATGTTTGCCATCAACGACAGGCGAAGCTGTCTGTGTGGGGTGCACTGATGTTGTGGTCGGAGTGGTGGGCTTGGGAAGTGAATCTGTTCTTTGCCGGGCTTCTTTGCACGGGCACAGACACCAACAACGTCACTATCGCCGACGCGACAACTGGAGCCGGTGGCGAACACGCGTCCTGCGTCCCGCTCGACGCATTCCCGATCGTATCACAGACAATGGTGATATGTTTCATGGTCCATTTCGGATTTGGCGTGCAAGGCGGCGCACATGTTGGGAACATGCTTGGGGCGAATGAGCCCACGCGTGCGCGTACGGCGAGCTTGGTGGGTGTTCTGCGCGAGTTCGAAGCGCACGTCCCTATTTCTTGCCGTTTTTGACGTTGATTGCAATACTGGTGCAGGTCGTTCTGTCATTCGTCGCGTGCCTCGCCCTGCTGGAGGCCACCATCGTGGCATCTTTACGACATTCGTGGGGCTACATGTTTTCCTCAGACCCAGAGATCATCGAAATTGTTGCACAAGTACTGCCACTGATCGCCGTATATATTTGCGGCGACGCCCTTGGACCAGGAACGCTGAGTTCCATTCTTCGCGCTGCAGGTACACAGCATGCACGTTTTGACAGTCTATTGCTCTGCCGGTGGGTGCTTCACACAGTCCGGTGCTGTCGATGTGGCATTATAGGCATGGTCTTCGCCCCCGCATTTATCAACTTTTTCGCGTTCTACGCGGTGGGGATTCCGCTTGGACTTTGTGAGTTGTGCGCGCCTGTGACGTTGGCTGTGACACATCATAAACACCCTTGATGTTCTGCACTGCGAAGGGTTAACTTTCTGCTCGCCGACTTGGGGTGTCTTTGGCTTGTGGACCGGACTCGACGTCGGCGTGTGGTTGATGGCGGTGCGTGGAGTTCTGTGGTGGGCGCGGTCGTGATCCTACTCTTACACGAACCATGTATGCTGTGTTTGCTTACTGATGTAGCTCGGGCTGGGGGCATATTTCTTCGCGTGTATCGATTTCCACAAAACAGCGGCAGAAGCTGCGGAGCGGGCTGCTGCGGACACAATCGTGGACGATCGGTCAAGGTCGAGCATCCACCCTGATAGACCGCGCGTGAAGTTGCAGGACGGCACGTCCGGGCAAGTCTTTTAGCTGCGGGACGCTCGCGTCCACGAAGCTTCAAGTCGTGTCTATGATTAGACTATCTAGAATTTAGATTTTTGTATTTTTTTATGTTCAATTCTACCGTCAAACTCGTGTCTGCCCCCTACTGTTTGTGCAGCCGGGACCACGTGCAAATGCGTCTGACTTGGTGGAATGCGGCTATATCACTCTTTCGGCCGTGATCCCAGAATGAAAAGGCACACTTGGAGAAGAATAACCACGAGCACTTGAATCAGCAAACTGGAACAACATCGTCCGGTCCGTCTCTTGCTCTTCGAAGGGTACGTTAGTATCGCTTTGCAATCTGGCGCTATTGTAATGACAGGCTCCCACGCACTGACGCCACTCTTTTGGCCAGCAGGCCATAGCACACCAACGGCGTTCGTGAAAGCGACGGATCGCGCAGGAAGCACATGGCCCTCTCCGTTGAAGCATGGAGCCTGTGAACAGCGCCAAAAACGTTTGAACAAGGGATATTCAGTTTCGCAACTCGCTGGTGGTGAAGACAGTCAACAACGCGCAGAATGCACCTCAAATCGAATGGCGGGATTGCCACCTTTTCCACCGAGGACCTTCACGCGAGAAACCCATAGATGGCCCGTCTTGAAAGACACCGCGACAACGTGATCGCCAGCGTTGTTGTCGTTTGCCACATCGAGGGCGGCTGCCGGGTTGCCACCATTGCCTACAACTACGGCTCCTACGTGCACAGCAAGGTGGACAGCAAACCATTCTTGAGCACGCGACTCGAGAGGATGATCCACACTAGGTTCGGGCGCATACCTAGACCGACTACGGACAAGCCACTGCCGCCCGGACCTTGTTCGAAGAGAAAACTGTGAATGCAAGCACTTTCCTGCGCTTTTTTATTCGATTTGGACTGCTCGACATGCACGGCCACTCGTTGACAAACTTGTACAACATGCGCAGGCAGCTCAGCACATCCACTGGTGACTCACCTTCAGTGATCGCGGTGGATTCGACACGACGTGCAAGTGAGATCCGTTCGGTGTGAACGCGCAAGCAATGCACGTCAAATGTCCGACGGACTGCCGCGGGTGCTGGAGCTGTACAAGAACGGAAAAATAGGAGAACGATCGCAGAGTGAGCTATCAGAACTAGTCGCGTTGGCGAGGTTGCAGGACCAGTGAGGGTGCAGTTCAAGGTGATGGCAGCACCTGTTGACTGAAGAGGAGTTCTCCTGTCTGTGCGACACAGACCTCGACGGCACCGTGCTCTCTGACCACAGCCACGAGGCCGTTCCTACTCGCCGCAACGTCGGCGATGACGCTATTGGCTCCGCCTCTACCTTCGATTTCCTGCACGCGGGCCGTGATTCCGTCGATCTCAGCCTTTAGGCCGTCGATGGTACTCTTCAGCGAGTCTGCCTGTGCTTCCTCGCCCGTATTGCGCAGTGTTGCTTCTTGGACGAGCATCTTGGTCCACTGCGCCGTGAGGCCACCCTGTGGGCCCTCCTTCAGGCGTCGCTTCAGTCGCCCAATCTCGAATAGATCGTTTTGCACCTCTGCATGCGCGGCATTCAAGAACTCTCCGCTAGCGCCTTTCCTCGGGACTACTCTATACCCAGAAGACTGGTCTGGGGCTATCGACCACAGACGCACAGCACCACCTCCAGCTGCAGTGACGAAGTCATACGTGGCGTTGGCTGACGGCTGGAATGCGACCTTGCATCGCTTCAAGTCGGAGTGCAAGGATACCTCATCCTCCGTCAGCACGGCGTCGCCGGCGGGCGAAATTGCGTTCCATTCCCCGTCAGGGCCCGCGAGGAAGTACGCCCGGCATGTGTTGAAAGTGGTGACGACGGCGAAGCGGCAGTCCGGGCTCAGGAAAACAGAGTCGGGGAAATAGTTCAGCTCGAGTGAACACCGCTTCGTGAGCGCGCCGGTGGTGGGGTCGATTGAGCAGACGCCGAGCTGGTCGACTCCGACACCTGTCTTGCTCTCCCCGCTGCCGCTACCACCGACGATAGCGACGATGACAAGTGTGGATCCGCTGTTGGTGGTGGCCTGCCCGCGAGAAAGACACCACAAAGGAGTGTTCTGCAACGGCAGTGATTGCACCACGGCGTCCGTGTTGGCTACCGCAGCAGGAAGGGAAGCCATTCTGCCTTTTGTTCCTTCGAGAAGGGGCCTCACAGAACGAGAGCAAGAACAACGGCGACAGTGGCCGAAAATATATTATTTGCCTCACTTTTTTTTGACTCCCAGCTTGACGTTGTGATTCTTTGAGCCGATGGTGCCTGCTACCCTTGCATAAATAAGTCAGGTTTCGCGGGGAGTCACTCACCACATCAACACACGAACACTACTCAAAAGCACCAGAACCATCGTCGACCAGTGGCTGGGCACCTACCCTTTCACCATCTCGTGGCCAACTGATGTAAGGACGGCGCCAAGTCGTCGTCGTCGTCGTCGTCGTTGTCACCTTTCGTCTTTGATCGTTTCGTCGTCGCAATCGTCGTTGTCTTTCACTTAGTCGTCGTCGTCGTCGTCGTCGTTGCCATTGTCGTTGGTCGTTGGTTCGTCGTTGTCGCCATTGTCGTTGGTCGTTGTCGCCATTGCCGTTGGTCGTTGGTTCGTCGTTGTCGCCATTGTCGTTGGTCGTTGTCGCCATTGCCGTTGGTCGTTGGTCGTTGGTCGTTGGTCGTTGGTCGTTGGTCGTTGGTCGTTGGTCGTTGGTCGTTTGTCGTTGGTCGTTGGTCGTTGGTCGTTGGTCGTTTGTCGTTGCGCTGGTTTGCGTTTGGCGCAAGGGAGCGTGTCAAGCAACAACGAACCAACTGCAGTGTTGGCGCGGCGCCATTCACGCGCAGCTCCTCGATTGCCCAATTTCGCCTTTTCTCTGTGACGAAATTTCCAGAGAATGTGTTACGTGACTGATTATAGCTCCCAGCGGGCGTCGAGTGAATTGAAGTGCTATTGTGAGTGTTGTGTACAGTATGTAAAATGACAAAACAACGAAGTCGGATGGGTTTGGGCTGAGGAGCGTGTTGTCGTTCGTTCGTTCGTTCGTTCGTTCGTTCGTGCGTTCGTTCACTCGTTCGTTCGTTCGTTCGTTCGTTCGTTCGTTCGTTCGTTTGTTGTTTCGTTTGTTGTTGTCGTCGTCGTCGTCGTCGTCGTCGTCGTCGTCGTCGTTGCTGTAGACGAACGCAGTCTGTGCCTGCAAACTGACTGAAAGTGATCGGGCGTTGCCGCAGAATTGCCATGCGACGCGTGAGTAGTACGCTGAAGGTGCTTGGTGGATGGTATGTGTTACGTACGTACAGGTGAACGTGTCACGGCTGACAGCAAGGGAGTTGCGCAACTGTCCGAGTCTTTTGGTGCTTGTTTGTTTCAAGTGGCTGTTTTTTTGTTGTTGCGGTTCTTCTTCTTTTCTTGTTGGAGGTCTTGTCAGTGTGCTCTCCTCTGTTGACTCACGTGCGCCAGGCCTCGTCTGCAGCCGGGTGCCCGTGTTGGCCGCGTCCGCAGACGCATTTCTGTTCGACTTTTGGTCGGGTCTGTGGCCACCAGTTACCATGGCAGATGAAAGTTCGGCAGCACCACAGGCGGATGGACCGCCCGCGCACAAGCGCAGGGCTTCTGGCGATACGTCACCGGTGTCAGCCCCGTCGTTGTCAAAGGTGGTGACCCCTCATGCTGACGAATTGGCTCCGACCATGCGCATCGAAAAACGAGACCGGCTAGCGCTGCGGACTCGCGACGTGGCCAAGTATTCCTCAGTGATAAACTCAACAATTTTAATTCTCGGAGGAAAGGTACGCGGGAAAGTGCAGGAGGTCACTCCAGATGTCGTCGGCGCCAAAAATGGCCCGGGCACTATTTTTTTGACACAGCTACAGGACGCAAAGGAACAATCGCTTGTATTTTATGAGGTGGTGGAAGGAGCGACAACTCCTTTCCAAGAAGGACAAGTCTATCGTTTTGGATCAGGCTTCAATGACCGGGTTCGACTCGTTTGCATCCACGGAAATTCTTTGCTGGGCGTAGTTGACCATTCTACGCGGGGAAAGAAGCCAGCGATCAAGATTCCGACCGCTTCGATGACCACTCCTCAAGATCGAGATCGCTGGGTTCCCGTTGCAAAAAGCAAACTTGCGAATGATCGCGCGGCTGTTGCAAACGCAATGGCAAAACTAGCGTCAGCACCTGACGCCAGTGTGCAGCTTGTGTCTTTCATGGAGGTGTTAACTCGAGGTGGACGACAGTATGAGGTTTGAGTTGCCTTGCGGACTTAGTGCTGTCTTGATCCCATCACTTCTTCAATCATTGTGTACAATGCTCCAGGTGGGCATGAAAATTCAACGACGACTTGAACCAACAAAGGAATTATTAACTGCAACAGTGATGGCGGTTCATCCTGAGACAGTGCATTTTTCCGAGTTTTCCGATGCCGAAGGGCGACCGTTGGTTTGTTTCAAGGCGACTCATCCCCACCTGTACCTCAGTGGCCAAAACTACAAGTCCACGGCTTTGATAAAAGAATTTCCTGGTGGATCCTCGCACGACGGGTTCCATGTGGAGTATCGCGGATACACTGGGCAGTACATTTTTGGGGTACGTGGCCACCGCTCTGTGCATATGTAGGATGCCTGCGAGCTTGTGTGCGTGCCTTGCCCCTGCCAGAAGTGACTGCCCAGTTAAACTGCATTGCTTGCCCCTTCAGGTACCGGCACACCAATCACCACCACCGTATGGATGCGCAAATGGGTCGGAGACCATAAACGAGCGGGAGTTGGCAAGTCGTGTTCTCCTCACTTGCAATGATGTTCTTTGCACTGTCAAGATTTGACCTTGGCTCGATGTGTTGTTTCTCGTAGACTTCCAGGAGACGCAACAACGAAGATCGAATTAAGGTGCACTCACGCGACGTTCGGCGATATCACGTAGGCCAAGTCATATCGCATCCAAAAGTTATGGTTCAAGACACTGCAGTATCGGACATCAAACTTCAAGCGACGATTCGCAAGATTGACCAAGACGAGAGTAATGCCAGCTCGCCATTTGCTGGTTTTATTCACCTGGTGAGCTTTTTTAATTCACCGTTCGTCGCCAAGCAGCAAGATCGGTTCTTGTGTTGATTTGTGTGCGGGTGTCTTCTGCGACTACAGGGTAACTTTCAACACGTCAGGGAGTACGGCAGCAGTGAAGGGAAATCACTATTGTTTTATCATTCCAGCCATCCAACTACATTTGCGCGCGGGAAAACGTGGGTTCTGCCGCTTGTGATTGTATATTGTGGCCATCTCACAAAAAACACGTGATGTTTGACATGCAGCTACATGAGTGCATCACTCGGCCGAACGTTCGAATTTCTGTGCCACGATTCCAAGGGATATGTGTTCGGCTACGCGAATGACCACCTTCACAACTCCGGGGTCCGCAGCAGCACTGAAATTTTGGCGTCGCCGAAACCGAAACCATCGACTCCAGGAGTCGAAGATGGAGGGTACGAACCAAACAAGTTGTGCTGCATTGGGTTGATGGAATGCATCTTGACGGACGTTTGCCCGATTGCTTGGATGCATGTTGTTGACATGCGCAGATACAACCCTGAGCAAGGGACTGTGCCAATGGGAACGGCCGTTAAAATCACACGTGATCAAATGGTGCAATTGAAGAAAGTGCTGCGAGAGGAGGTTCGTACACTCGTCGTTGATGCCTCAGCATAGCCAGCCAATCATAATTGCACGCGCTGGTGCGTTGTTCCAGAACAATCCGATCACGATTAGGCAGCTTTTGCTGCGTCTGAAGCTTTTGCCTGTTGACCAACCTCACTGGAATGAGAAGCCGCCTAAGAGTCGGACTTCATTCGGGTTGGCTTTCGCGCTGACGACGTATCTTGTTTGATGGGGTGAATGACATGCCTGATTTTGTCGGACAGGTACTACGGCACTTCTGTCATTGAATTCGCCGCTCTGCATGAACTACCCAGTTTACCAGCTCTGCAACAGTGGAAATATTATTGACACAGTTGTGGATATTTGTCAGCATTTTTTGTAACGATGAGCCCCACAAGGCGCTTGCAGTCAGATTTTCCTGGGAGTACTACCAATTTCGATTTTTTTTTTTGCAAAAAACGTGGTGCATTCGGAAGATGTGCCGCCGACTACGCAATCTTCATTGCTTACATTTACAAAAGGTCGTGGTTGTGCATGGCCCAAAACGAGGCTGAAAACATCAATGCGTGCATCGCCTGCCATGTGCAAATCACGTCTCAGTACAAGGTTTTGCGACAAAACATACATTCTGCTGAACGAACCAGTACATAAAAGAATAGGAAAGTCCGCCCTACGTGCAAATTGTCGGCAACAACACAACAGTTATGGTAGAAATGAACCAACGGATCGTACCTTCCACATCCACGTACCAAGTTGGTTCGACAGGAACAAGTTATTGACAGTGAGGACGATCTAGCACACAAGACAAAACCGTAACCGCCAGTTAGCACCAGTTCGCATTAACCAATCACACGATAAGTAGGTTCACACCTTGTCCAACATATTGAGTTTGCGGAACGCGTTTCGTTCCCTTCTTGAAAATGTTCCCGCCGCGGTTCCTCCAACAGTGTTTCGGCCGTTGGTCCCATGCCTACGTGTGGAATCTGGCACAATGGAGTAACGTCAGGGACATTCATAGTTGAATGCGGCGAATTGGTCACATTTCACACCTCCTACTGAGATGGCTATGTGATCCTGTCGTTCGCGAGCGTCAGCATTGAGTTTAGCTTGCTTGGCCTACGGCAATAAAGATTCTCAGGGAAACGTCGAACACTTGGTGGACGTGCCGAAGGATGTGCACGGACCGCTTCAGCTTTTGCTGCTGCAAGCTGTGATCGTAGCGACGAGTTTTCTGCTCTCTGTACAAAGAATCTCGTGTGAGTCGCGAGTGATGTGACGACAACTGCACTTTCGACGCACAAAGTTCATGGCGGCCGTTTCCTGTCGTTGAAGCTCTGCGCGAAAGTGATCTCGTTGGGCAGACCTGTGCAGAGGCAAACACAAATGATGAACTGTCGCGGCGAGACGAGTGCAATGCATTGGGGTTGGAGACTGACACAAGTTCGAGCAGGTTACTGGATGGCGCCTTCACTCCCGGCGGATGCTGACTCTGTACTGGGCTGCTCGTCACTGTATTATTGGTAGTTAAGCCGGAATCAATGTCAGAAGCTTGCTGGAGGCTCGCTTCGAGATTGGAAATTACTTGCTGGAACAAGAAGGTCACAGAAAGCGGTTTTATTGCCCACAGCTCCACACTCTCGGCGGTATTGTCAAGAACACTGACCTTCTTATGTTCGCAGTCTTCGCGAACAACGTTGAGCTCACGTTCTGCTTGGATCAGCTCCTTGTGCGCCGCGTCGAGTGCGTTGATCTTGTCAGTCAACTGACTTCGTAAAGCGTGGTTGTTTTGCACAAACCATGCTCGCACGATTGATTCGGTTCCGCCCTGCTTTGAGTCCGAAATATCGAAGTCTGCACCACTGCCGCGACCATCACTGCTGCTTCGAGCGAAGTCTGCGGACTAGACGTACACATTCCAATAATATCAGGACAATAATCGTTCACGAAACATGGCTATGTGCGTTGACACCGCCTTACAATTTTGGCAATGGACTCGAGATCATCGTTGCCAACCAATGGCGTCAGAATCCGCAATTGGTTATTCAGCGACGCCAATTGGCGACGGAGTGATCCGGTGTCCTGACGTGTTTTGGCAACTGCGTCCAACTCCTCTTGCGCTTTCTGTGATACGTCCAGGAACATTTTGTGAGTTCGGAGTTTTCATTGCAACAACGCCTGCACGCCTGCACGCACCACAAGCGCTGCCTCTGAAACTGACAATTTTCTTTGCAGCTTGTCTGCAGCCTGCTGAGCGCGGTGGCACTCAGCCCTTTCCTCCTCTGCAGCCGCCTCTGCTAACGAAACACTTCGCTTCTGCTGCTCTAACTGCGACTGCAGGCGGTTGATCTCGTCTTCGAGAAGAACTACGCTTTTACCACGGCTGCCGGTAGCGGCGTTGAAGTCACTGTTGTCGTCAGCATCTGCGACGCCTTTGCGGGCGGCCAGTTCTTCCATCAGTCGCTGGTTGTCATCGGTCAGTGCGTCCACCTCAGCCTGAAGTTGGGCAACTTCTGTGGCTCCAATTGATGACTGCTCAGCCAATTCGGCCTGGAACACATGGAACAGCAAGGTAAAGCGTGGTGCCGCGTCACGACTCTCCCGCAAGACAAGGTACATACTTGGAGGCCATCAGTCTTCTGACGGAGCATCGTTTCAAACTTTTGCTTGGCCTGACGACCACAATACTCAGGTTATTGTCCCGGATATGCAAACTTGTGCGTGGCGGTCTTGCACGAAGACACTTGTCCAACCAACCTCCTGTTTCCATTTTTTCTTCAACTCCGAAACTTTCCCGATAATGTGCGTCTGCGTGATCGAACGTCAAAATTACTAGCATCAAGGTTTGCGCAAAGCAGAGGCTAGCATCGTTGAATGTTTATGTCAAACCTCTGTGTGTTGCAATTGTTGCTCTAAACGCTTTACTTCGGCTGATTTTCCGCGATACCTGAAATGGCATATGCACAATATATTTCCGTGGGTCACAGTACAAGTATGATGCTCTGTGTTGGTGCATGAAACCTACTTTTCCGTCATGTCTTCCAGGCTGCGGGTGACTCTATCATGGTCGTCGCGAAGGTGCTGCACCAACTGACACGGGTCAACCACCTCACGCAGAGATTTGTACAACTTAAGAAACTCGCTTTCGGCTGCCTTCGATCGTGTAGTTAAGTGTTCCACTTCCTTTTGATACCTGGTGAATGCATGTCGTGCAAATGTCAGAGAAGGAGGCACAGCATGTTGGGGGTTCTTTTGAGAACGATGACGTACGATTGCACCAGTGTCGAGAATTTGAGGAGTACGGATTCAGGAACGCTTGAAACCTCGGTGCGGAATCGTTTCGTTTCCTCCACGAGGTGTTTTCTCCGTGATCGAGCTTCCTCAATGCGATGAAACATCGCTTGTGCTTGGTCATTGAGTCTTGGCAAGCGTTGAGCTAGTTGCACATCTTCCCAGGCAGCCCAGGCAGCGGCTGCGTCGATTTCTGCCATCTGTGCGAGTAGTGACGACGGAAATCGCTCACCCCGAGCGTCAAATCGCACGCATGTCAGATGTAGCCAGGAGACTGATGGTCAAAACAAGCCGCTGGCTGCAACGATTCTATTGAGCAAATTGAGGATTTTTTGAATTTATTTTTGTTCACGGAGATTCGTTGATACCTTCAGTCAAACTGATACAGCGTTCAAGGATGAAATAGCTGTTTTTACCAGGCGCATCCTGATCAAAATGTGTCTGACAGTAGTAGCAGAACCTAAACGTCGTCGCATCACGAACCAGGACCACCGTCAGATTGGCGAGGTCCACTAGCAATTTGGCGACGGCGGCGATCACAACAGTCAATAGCAACGACGACACGACGACAACGGCGGCAACACCGACGCAAACAATCGACAATGACGAAGGACGGAGGACGAAGGACGAAGGACGAAGGACGAAGGACGAAGGACGAAGGACGAAGGACGAGCGACGAAGGACGAACGACGAAGGACGAACGACGAACGACGAACGACGAACGACGAACGACGAACGACGAACGACGAACGACGAAC
>ENA-OWNT01004329-OWNT01004329.1-seawater-metagenome-genome-assembly--contig:-NODE-4329-length-12528-cov-4.894948_pt1 | contig 12528 bp, 6 predicted proteins | sample MGYA00238136_ERZ651165 | MGnify/ENA primary metagenome ERZ651165 (study PRJEB26861, sample SAMN08777766) | seawater metagenome | isolation source: coastal seawater | place: USA: Florida | collected... | reverse complement strand
CTGTGTCGCTGTGTCGCTGTGTCGCTGTGTCGCTGTGTCGCTGTGTCGCTGTGTCGCTGTGTCGCTGTGTCGTGGTGTCGTTGTGTCGTTGTGTTGGTCTTTTTCGCGCTTCCGTGTTCGAGATTTGCTACACGATGACTCTGGGCTTTGGTGCCATGCTCACAAGTTCAAAGTCGGCGCGCATGCAAGGTTCGCTTGACGCGGCCCCTGCCAACCGCTGTGACTGTGCTCTTCAGCTAAAACAAGAAACTGTTTTCTCGCGATTCTCAAAGTTTCAGCAACTTGTAATATTTAGCCGACAGCTTGTGCTGGCATGGAAGGGATACGCGCTGATGACATGGAAATGATTCGTGCTCTGTCGAGACTTCGTCAAGCGCCGCCAATCCCCGAAGTCGAGATCCCAGCTCCCCTTTTAGTCTATGCAAAATATTCGGCGGCGCCGCAGTGGCAAGACAAGCTAAAGAACTGCGCGTATTCGCCTTGGACAAGCACCAAAGAAAGAGAAGCTTTAATTACGAAGCTTTTCTCGCCAAGTCGACAGCAACGGTTTGAAAGTAAAGAATATGTGGCTCAGGACAGTGATTCTGGTTCTGAAACTGACAGCGAAAAACGCGATCTAGAATGTAGTGATGGCGAAAGCCGTACGACCGCGTTTGCTACAGGCAGTGAGCCTGACCATCCGTTCTTCGAAGCTCCCGTGGACGACGATGCATGTTCTATTGGCATTGAACTCTTGCCCGTCAAATCGATCACTGCCAGCGAGCTTACCGAGCCGCTTCTTGCTGTAATTGATGGTCCAGATTGCTGTGGCGACGAGGCAGACCTTGACGGCGAAGAACAGAACGCTGTGCAGAACAATATAAATGTGAAACAAAGGGACTCCACCTTGTTCGCGCTGCCTCGCAACAAAATGTATACAATGTTGGACAATGATGTGCTTTTGACACGAGCAAGGGCGATGCGCCTCATGCTCCTTCAGCATTTTAACGTTGATGAGCCAACTCCAGGCAACCCCCTCAGTGGTTGGTGCAATTTTTATGGAGCAGATGCCGGATGCGACGGAACTCCAGAAACGCCTTCGGAGGTGCACGAATGGCTCGGTCTTCATTTAAACCAATTGGTGATGACTGACAGGGATGATGATTTCATTAAGATGCCAGGTCGACTGGTCACACGATTCGACGGTCGATGTGCCATCTGCTGCGGAATTGGCGTGCACGGAATTGGCGCGGTTGTTGTCGCAATTTTCGGTTCTGTGCTGTCTTTCTCGTGCGCAAAGACACCGAACATAGCAACGCTACCTGACAACGAAACAACCTGCAGTGGTGTTGATCCGTGGGCAATTACAACAACTTACCAACGGCTAATTGAACTCACGGTGACCACCACGACTTCAAGCACATTCCCACACCAGACTATTTGGACTGTGACCCCGATCGAGTTCAGCTTTGAATACTCATGCACAGCAATCGACAGCTGCGAAGTACAAGATTGTGTCCAAGTGCGCTACCTGTGCGCTGCTGGAGGCAGTGGGCTGTCGTCGATACCGTATTGGCTTGTTGTGCTGACAGTTGCTGCAACATGGGGATCTGTGGTGTGTGCAATCTGGGCAAATTCTGCGTTTTCGTGCTGCTGTCATGAACCCAGGCGGCCAAAGCGCGTAAGAGTGGTCTGGTCTGCTACAGTGATTATTGCGTTTGTGAGCGCAGCACTTTGTGAATTGTTTCTTTTGGCATGGCCTGCTGGCTGCCCGGACGCTTCCGAGCTTCGACTTATTGACGGAAATTCCACGCTTGTCTCTGGAATGTGGGGGATTGCAACCGTCCAGGCCTATGTCGCCGTGTGTTGCATTGCTCTGAGCACAGGGCATCTTTTCTCACTTTGCACCCCGAAAGGCAATGCACTACTACGTGCAGTGGCGAAGGGCGACTTAGGCAACGTCCGCAAATATCGTTCGGCTGCCGCGTCCATTTTTTGTCGTTGCGATCCGCTAATTTGCAGAATGCAGTGTGCACGGCCCCTTCATGAAGCTTGTGCCACCAATCGGCGCGACACTGCATCAATCATTGTTGAACTGACTGATGAGGAGAACAGCGACTTTGCGAGTCTAGGGTACGCTGGCTACAACATTGACCTTTTTATTTTTTGTCGAAATCTCGTCACCAGTGGGTTTTGCAACTCAATAGATCGGTTTGGAGTGTGCCTCGCGTTCAAGTCAATGCTAGATCGCAATGACACTAAGCTCACGCGGTCTGAGACGCGCGGGAGAATTCGCCAGTGCACGTTGCTACTGGCCATGGCACCATCGTGGTTTTGGCCACATGTGGCATGTTGCGCTGTGCTGTGCATGCGAGATGAGTTCGGCTCCTCTGATACAAATCCTGCAGCTGTCACAGTTCTGGGGTACGTGTTGCTGCAGCGTAAACTGCTTCCACTTCGGCACGCGGAAGGTTGTTACATCGGATGCATCGAGTGTATATTCACCAAGCACCCGATGATTAGTTATTATACAGTTGCCGCACTGTCGAAGCTTTCAACCCAGCGAACACGACTGATCGATGGCCATGTTTTCCAAGTCCTTTATGAGGCATTGGGCGCACTGTCGTCCATCGATTCTGTCCGCCGTGATGCACTTTTTGTCAATGGCCCGCCCAGGATGCGGAACTGGTTTCGTAACACTATCGATGTACAATCGCCGACGTCACCTTCACCCAAGCATTCCAACGACACAGACTTGACTTGGGATGTGGACTCCGAGGGACGTCCCGCACAGTCGTTGGGGCACGGAGCCCAAGGAATCGTGTTTGCCGGGAAGTGGCACCGCCGAGTACCTGGTGGTGAACTTGTCGCGGTGAAGGCTGTGCAAAGTCATACACTTCAATCCCGAGACAGTCGTTCCACGCTGGCATCGTTGCATCACATCAACATTGTGCAATACATTGGATTTGAGCGCTCGCCGGACTCTCTCACGACCTATCTCGTGTTGGAGCTTTGCGACGGCGGTTCTCTGGCCGATGTTATGCAGCACAACCTTCTCACTGTGCAATTCAAATCAAAAATATGTACGGAAATCACCCGTGGGTTGGCGTATTTGCATTCTCGCGGCGTGGCGCACAGAGACTTGAAACCCAGCAATGTTCTGCTCAAGAATAGGACAGTCAAAATCGCGGATTTTGGAGTTGCGAAAAGCACGAATGTGTCACAGTCCTCCCCGTCAACCCGAACAACAGGTGTTGTTGGTTCGTACGGCTATCAACCTGCGGAGGTTCTTAAGCAAGACGCCCACCTCAATCCTTTTGCAGCTGATTGTTTTAGTCTTGGTGTCCTACTGCATGTCGTGTTGACACGTTGCAATCCGTTTGGTAACAATGTTGCTGAATTTCATCAGCATGTCATCAATCGATTTGATTCGCTGACCGGCAAAGACGCCATTGAGATTCAAGCGTCCCTGCCTGGTGGAGCGAAATCATTGATTGAATTACTGCTTCAGCACGACCCATCAAAACGCCCGCAAGATGCCGGTGAGATACAATCGCACAGTTTTTTCAGCAGCCAGTCTCCGGCCGAGGTCACACTAGCTGTGTTGGTGATTGACACCGTAGAATTTGTCGCAGTGAGTTTGGAATTTGTTGCATGGTTTGCTCTTGACACCGCTGTTCTTTTTGTAACAATGTGTGTATACAAAATACCAGGGAGCATTTTCACCGCACGTGGAAGACGAGGAGAAAGGTGAACTCATTGCAATACTTGCACTGCTTGAGCAACACCTTGAGTGCCACAGATCAGCGCCATGGTATAAGTTATTTTTGAGGCCACAAAACGGAGAATGGAAAAAGGCGGGAACGGCTCATAATTTCTTCCACAAGTGGAATTCCCGTGGGCACCCTGGCTTTGGGCTGTTGAGTTTCTTGCGCAATTTGTATGCTCATCGCGGTCAAAGCATCCGAGAACGCCGTTTTGACAGTACTTCAGCGTTCGATGCGTATATCAACAATCGAGTACCGAGGCTGGCGTCTGAGTTACGTTCCTTTCAGCAACAGCATTTGTCTCATCTTGACCCGTCGCAAAACGTCTCTGCTGCTGAGGATATTGCCGATCTACATTCCCGCGCGACTGTGATCGCTAGCGGAGGCGGAGGATCAACCGATGATTCCAACACCTGCCATATTGTTGTTGGCGGCGGAGGCGGCGGTTCGAAAGATGATTCAGATATCTTTCCTGTGGTCGGTGGCGGTGGTGGGGGCGCAAAACATGATGTAAGCCCCATCACCGCTTCGCAGCGGCAAAATTCAAGAGGCGGCGTCAACGAAGTCAGTTCTGGTCTGGAAAGTAGGGAGCGCCCTGCAATGTCAACACGACAGAAAGACATGTTCGACGTCCCCATCATACGTGATGCTCGCGGGGACGTTGCATTCGAGTTGATTGAACTGGAGGAAGGGATCTACGTTGCTTGCGTTGGTTCAGTCGTCTACAAGCACGGTGTGCGACGCTTGTACCGACTTTTGCAGGTCGATGGGACATATGTCGAAACATTGTCTGACTATGAACTTCTGGTTCGCCGCAAATCCGAGTTCGTCGTCACATTCGGTCGCACATACCATGTACCTTCCCTTGAAAAGAAGTTCAAAGTGGGCCCATTGGTTAGGTATTGGCTGTCAAAAATGTAGCTCGATAAAGATGCACGTGTGGAACTCTGCAGAAAATTATTTCCTTCATTGTTGTTATTTGCCTTCGTCGGGCAGTCGAGATGTCAGCCTTAATATGTAACTTTGTGTTCGATTCTGCGTGGATCAAGCTTCGGTAGATTCCCGTCCACTCGGCAAAAGTGCATCATTGCACTTATGAGCCTCATGTTTGTACGACTTCGGCTGGTCCGGCGTTTTGCACGCCTTAGCACCTCACTGATCCGTGCAAGTCCCGGGGCAGTTGGTTGAACAGTCGACGACGCAAGGAAGTCCGTTGCAGCAAATAGAATGATGGGCAAGACGCTATGATGTCAGAGAACTCCAGAATCGCAGTCTATGCTTTGTGCTCGCATAAATGCGCTGCCGTAATGTTTGCTCAGGATGGCACTTGAGTCAGCGGAGCAGAGTTCGGGACACCCCGATGGCGTCGAGGCAGACCAGCAACAGCCGCCGTTCCCGACAACATGGTCATAGAACCCTAACCAGCCGACAACGCTCTGGCGGCGCATTTGCCATTCGCTGGGCAGGAGTTGTTGTACAATAACGGGCGGGCAGACGGTGGCACGGGGAAGGTATGGTCGGTGGCGTTGCAGATTACGCGCATAGCATGCACCTTGGTCCATGTATGGTTGTATGCATGCCATGCACCACATTATTGATTTGCGCCCAAGCAGCATTCGAGTTGCGTGATACCATAGTACTACTGTCAGAGGAAGTGTTCGCGTGGCGCTGAGCAGTCACTGCAATGTTTCCTTTATTGAACAATTAACGTCTTTTGGGTGTGTGTTCGTGGACGGCAGGCAGCGAGCGCGCGACGTGCGAGTGCGACGCGCAGTCCATGCGTTCGATGGCCTCACGCTTCACGCCTCAACAACAACGCTTGACAACACAACGACATCGCAACGTCGCAACGTCGCAACGTCGCAACAACGGACAACGAACGACCCTTCGAAGTCGCCGTGTATCGTTGCAGTACCAGTAGTGTGCTTCACGGACAGAATACGGTGACATAATCATCCGCGGCGGCGGTGGTAATAACGATCACTTCTCTCCTTCCGCGACGCGCCGATGGACGACGACCATAACAACGACGTCGATCAACAAACAATTTGACGATTGCGACGACCACCACGACGGCCACACGTCGATGACCGCTACACAGTGAGAGTTCGTGTGGTTGCTGCTGATTGAGGCTGCTGCGGCGGCTGCGTTTTTTTCACTCTCGCCGTCACTACGACCGCCGTGCTGTTCTCGTTGCTCGGCGCTGTAGTAGTGGAGATAGAGGTGGTGTGGCGGGACGTAGACAAGGCGATGGGGCTATTTTTCGTATTTTTGCAGAGGTCGTCGAAGTCCCGGTGCTTTGTGGCCGTGTTTTGCCGCAGCTCTCGCAACTACGACGACTTGCGAGTGTACTGCATTCTTATCTGCTACCAGTGTTAGGTGGTGTTCTTCGACGCACCCGTATTCTTTAGTGGCAGGTTGAAAATACGCGTATGGGGCAGAGCAACATCTCTAGGTCTGACGGTCGTGATCGGACATCGTGCGTTGAATGGCGCGGGTCTAAGGTCTAAGCATTCGTTGAATTGAGGGAAGTTGGCACTCCAAGCACAACGACATTCTATAATGTCCGTGGGCCAGCGATTGGCGCGGTGGGTGAAAACAGAAATGCAGTTTCGTCGGGCCCAAATAGCGAAAGCATTCACGTGGTCACCTGGTCCTGCCGCAGAGGATAAGGTGCTGTGGAAGTTTTCGGAACAAGATCCACACTGCCTGGACGATTGGGTCGTTTCGACTGACGAGGTCGTGGATGGATCGTCCCACTGCACATTCAAAGTCAAGGACAATGTCGCAGTTTTCAAAGGCAAGGTTAAACTGAACCCGCACGGGACCACGGCGGAACGAGGTTATTGTGCCATCCGCGCGTCGGTCCCGCGCTTGAACAGCGACTTGTCAGACTATGAGGGAATTGGCCTTCGCATCCGCGCTGATGCCAACGTGTACGCGTTTAACGTCAAGTCCAAAAGCTTTTTCCCCGACGATTTGTACCAGGGATTCATCCGTGTTGGCGAACCATCGTCGTCCCGTCAATTCGTGGACGTAGAACTCCCCTTCGAAAAACTGCTGCTCACGAGCTACGGCTTTCAGAAGATGGTCAACCGCCCACTCCCACAAGATAAGTTGACACACATCGGAATCACCATCATCGCCGAAAAGGACACGCCGTTTGAGCTTCAAATCGAGTCCATCAAAGCTTTGGCGGAAGTCGACTACGAAAGTGCCGACGATATGGAGCAGAAGCAGAAAGACCTCGAAAGAGAGGCTCGGTTGAAGCTGGCCACGGCCCGACGAAAGCGTATTCTGCGTGATGAGGCCGCATCGGCAAACCAGGAGTAGTTTAGTGGCAACCTCCTCGTTGATTGTTTAACATTATGTCTCCTAATTAGCAGTCATCGTTTTGTCGTTGGTGTGTGTGGGCGTTGCAACATATCACCGAACACATATCACATCGCTAAAGGGGGCATTTCAAGGCATCGTTTTCGCGAATTATGCGCGGAAACATTGAGCTTGCCTACTTAAAGTGCCCCCCAGCAGATGGTGGAAGGAGCGCCCAAGAAACCCTGCAAACTTGCGAACAAAATCTTCCGCGGATTGTGGTGGATGCCGAGGATCCGGGAACTCGACGTAATATGCAAGACGTGCTGCGAGGTCACAGAACAGGAGACGTTAGCAACAGGTCCACACAATCGTACAATCAATCCAACACGCAATAGAACAAGAAAGCGTACCGAATAGTTCGAAAAAGTCGATCAATTTCAGGTTGTCGTTTGCCGCATTGTGGAAACAGTCTCCTTGGCCAAATTTGCTGTACACGAAAGCGCTGCGGGCAACTTGCACTGAAAACTGCTTTGGCATCAGGCACGCATGCTTGCAAAGCTTCAAAAACGTTTGAAACGACATGGAGAAACTGTTCCCCCAGTCGCCTCCTCTCTCGCACACAAACTTGAACACTTTCTTAAGCGGCCAGTACACATGTCGGTACAGTGACTCTGGCACACCGAACAGAAACATATTGTGTCAGCGCGCAAGCACAAGGCGTGTACACACAGGAGTTCGCATACCTGTTACACTGTGGTAAAAATATTTCCGTCGGAACTCGTCACCATCCAAAAACTGAGGATGACCCAATCGAAGAGTGTCTTGCTTCTCCAAATTTTCTTGTGCTTCATTCAACAAGAGATCCAATGCCTCGCACACAGTGACGGTGTTCATGCCTGCATGGCGATGCGCCGCTAGTTTGAAGCGTGTCGCGACATTGACCGGTTGCTTTGACTCAGTTGAAAGTCCAAACTTGTACGCCCTGTTCCCTTTCGTAACACCAACGGTTGCAACTAAATTTGTAAAGTTCACTGGGCCAGTCAACTTCGGTGATGCGGCGTTTCCTTCACCTTCACCATCTGAGTCATTGTCGACGCTGAACGACCGCTGCAAACTCGATTCCGGCAGCTCGTGCACCGACCCGCACAGATGAAAGCGTAATCGTAGGATCCTAAGCAGAGCTTCAATCCATTCGAATCTATTCATGGTCTTCTCTGTGTTGTCGACATGCATTTTGCGAGTGCTTGAGTCGTCGGCATCCTGTCTTGCACGCACGTTTGCGTCTGCGAATACCTGCTTCAATTGCTCAGTGCTCAATGCACGCGCACAAATCTTTCTCTCCGGCGCAGGGTGCGAGCTGTCGGAAGACAAGGAGTTACCTGAGTCGCTTGCGAGAGACGATGACGAACTAGTATGTGACACTTCAGTCACGGCCGACATCGGACGCGCGGCCGCAATCTGAAAATATTTCTGTTTCGTGAAGCCGCACACGTTACACATGCTGATGAACTGTTTTTCCGAAATGCAATTGGGATACTTATTCGCCAAAATAGCTCCTGTCGCCGTCTCATCGTCGGCGACATCGCCCTCGTGGATTTGGTCCCCGGAAGAGTGGGAGGAGTTCGAGCATGCAAATTGATATAGTCTCAGAATACACACGCCTCGATCTTGCAGCATTTTGTACACTGCCATCACTGCGTTGGCGGCCGCGCGCTCACTTGAGGTTTTTTTGAGCGTGTCGTGCAAAAACGTCGCGCATTTGGAAAAGCTCCAGTCCGATCTGATAAATCTAGCTCCGAAGCTCGCCGAATGAAACATGTCTCGGGGTGCGGAATTCGACCAGCGAACTCCAAACATGCTGCGGTGTGGCTCAAACTGCGGGGGCAGAACTTGCACAGTGACTTGCCGAGATTCCGTTTTGCGGCGGTTGTTGATGCGTTTGAGCGTGGCCTTGGACACCGACGCACGCCGTTGTGGTGGTGGCTCTTTTGGCTCTTCCGGCTCTGCGTCTTGCGACGGCGATTCTGCTGATTCAGGCCACGCTGACTTGGGCCGTGGCGTGACGTCCTGACAGAAGAATCGGTCATGTACTGGCCTCTCAGATACACTCATGAGGTTCATACAATCTGCAGCAGATCCTTCGCACTTCTCACTGTCCGCTGACAGCGACAAATGACGTGAACTGTGCACCTCAAAATCAGGAACTGTGAACTGCATGGTGCAACGAGAGAGCCACGACACAGCAGACACCTCTTGGCGCTGTACACTCAGCTGGTGTTGACCCACAACTTTGGCAGCGGTCACTAATTTTTCCGTTGCTGTCTCCACTTCTCGAAGCTTCTGGGCCAGATCCTCTCTCAGTTTATCGTCGAACATGTCCACGGACGACGAACTGCCCTCGCTTTCGTCGTCTGAAGTCGTTTTGGCATCTGCAAAAGTGTCTGAGACTTTCGATTCATCCCGGCTGTTCTGCCGGCTCAGAGTTGTACCTGCTGACGCATATGACGACAATCTACCAATGGTGTCTCCTGGGCGGTAGCGCGACAGTTCCTCTGCAGTCATCGGCTCGCTGAGCACAACGCTGAAGTAAAAGAGAACGTTACCCGGCGGCATCATTCTCTTGACAGTGAAAGTCACGGAATCAATGTCTGAATTTGACCGACGAATCCGCTCTGGCTTAGGGGGACTTGTCTTACTCTCGGCAACAACCGCGGCAGCCGCTGCAGCCCGAGATGATAGTCGACTTCTGGTTTTCGTTTGACCAATTGTCATTGGAGTACCAGCGTAACGGTCAAAGTGCCAGTGGACGTTGACGCCCGAGTTAAGGGCAGCCTCAAATATTTTTTCTGGCACGTGTCGTCTCCGCAGTAACACTGTGATCTCTTTCTCACGCCAACCTCCGCAAATCCAACAATATGCAGCGGCTGAGTCACGGATTTCCAATGGATGTGGCTGCCGAATCCAATGACACAGTCTGCTGTTGCTGCTTGCTACTTCTCCCGAATTCACTTTGTGAGTCGCATTGTGGTTGGCCGCAGAGTCTCCGCCATCCGTTTTTTCGTCAACCACGAGGAAACCATGCGCGTCGACAGAAACAAATGGCTGGTTGTTGAAGTGAAGTCCGAGCAATGTTTGGTTTTGCCGCAATCCTTCAGCTAAAGACTGCAGATCTGCGATTTTGAAATTGTTGGCGCCTAAATCAATATGCAGTAGAGTCTTGTTTTGAGCGAGAGCATTGGCGATTCGAGCAGCGAGCCCCAGCGTTGGGCTCTTACGCGGACTTTTCGTGGGCGACACAGCTTCGCTACGACGGCGCACGGGCTTCGGTGAAGCGGTCGACGACTCCATCACGGGGGAGGTGGAACCACTTGGCGGGGAGTCCAATTGGCCAGGTTGCTGCACATAGCCCAGACCATTCCAAGACAAGTTCAAGTCGACAAGAGACGGCAACTCGGCAACAGCCAGAACGGCTGCGGCCCCCACATTGTTCCACGAAAGGTCGAGTTGCTCCATATTTGGGTTCGTCCGCAGTGCCTCGATCAGGTCCTTTGCGCCGGTTGCTGAAATATTGTTGTCTGACAAATTTAGTCGACGAACCGCCTGCCGGTGAGCAAGGCCCAACGACAACGCTTTGGCGCCATCGTTGCTGAGGGCACAAGCCCCAAGGTTGAGATACATAACTTGAAAATGACCTGATATGAGAACCCTCTTCACGAGTGGCGCCACTCCACGCGCCCCGATGGCATTGTGCGACAAGTCGAGGTCCAAGCAGCTTCGGCTAATGCACTTAGCGATGTCATCTACGGCCTCGGCAGTGATGCGATTTCCGGATAAGAGAAGGGTTTCGAAGTCACACTGACGGAGGTTCTTGCATAATTCACGGATTTTCTTGGATCCAAGGCTCGCGTTTGTGAAGTCGATGACGCCGTCGTGGTCGGTACTGCTTTCTGTACGCATCTGAAAAGAGTCCAGAGCGTTGTGGAGGTCGTTGTCTCCTCCCAAGTCGACGTTCTTGCGCTTACCAAAACTACCGTGTCGGGCACGGCGATATACGGAGTGGAAGTCTTTCCGCTCCACCTTTGGCTTGTCATGAGGCTTGTCGTCGTCCAGACCTTTTAAATGTGAGTCGCCGTATCGAGACAAATGCAACGACTCGACCACAGATTCCATCGGCGTGCTGGAATGAAGATTTCCTTCGTCTCGCCGGAAGAGCGACATGTTGCGCAACTCCTCCAGTGCAGCAGCCTCTTTCCGCTGCTGCTCCTTCGCGGCGTGGCGGGGAGTAAACTCTTTCGCAGCTTGAGACGCAACCGGCGTTAATTTCCTTTGAGCGTTCAATTCACTCAGAAGCTGCAACGACGGCGCCGCGACCGGCTTCCGGTCACCAGAACTTTCGTTTGTTGAGTCAAGCGGCGGTGACGGTTTCGAGAAGTACGAAGAATTCAAAATAGTGTTTGTGTTCACATTTGTTCGTGAAATCCCGAGTGGGTCGTGGTGATCATGGTCTGCAAATGTCGGAAGGCTTAGTAAACTCTCAACACTGCGGTATCCGGAATAATCCATTCCCGAATCACTGCGGTTGCGCCTGTGGCCCTTCCCTCTGCGTTTGTGCGCGCGACCCATTTTGGGAGGCTTAGAAAACGCCAGCATCTCTTCAAACGGTTTCTTCGTCGTTGTGGACAGCAGTGTCGGCGGCGACGCACTGGTCGCCGGCAACTTCTTCAACTTGCTGGAGTTTCGACGGCTTGGCGGGTCAGGACTCAAACTGTTGGAGCGTGAGCGTGAGCGTGAGCGTGAGCGGGAACTGGAGCGTGAGTACGAGGGACTGGATGCTCCGCTTTTGGATTCGAGCTCTGGTGGTTCTTCCAGACTCGCCAGCAGGATTCCACCCCCGCTACTATAACGACGACTGGTGCCCATGTCATAGCTGACACTGCGCCTGTGGCGACCTCGGCCTAGTTTGTGCGGGCTTGAACTGTGCGCTCGCTCTGGACTTGTGAGAGCGGCGTCCAGGGAGATCTCGGGCATCGTTTCAAACTCGGCCACGCTTATTTCCTGCGCTTGCTTGGCGCGAGATCGCCGCTCGCGATGCCGGGACCGCCGCCGCCGCTGGGGCGACGAAGACAACGAGCGCCCCATGCGGGAATCCATGCTTCACTTAGCTTGATCGCATTAACCGTTCGGTGCCCAGAAAACGCCCATCGGGGCCGGTCAAGAAAACAGAGAATGCGGAGAAGCAGAAAAAACAAAGAAAATGGTTTGCAATCCAGGTCGAACCCAGTCACACCGCCCCAAAGCCAAGAGCAAGAGCAATGCCGTTTTACAACCATTGGCTCTATCAACGAACCAAACCAGCGCCAGCACCAGCACCACCAACACCAACACCAAGAGCAAGAGCAAACCACGGACGACGGACCACCGATCACCGACCACTGACCACCGACCACCGACCACCGACCACCGACCA
>ENA-OWNT01004327-OWNT01004327.1-seawater-metagenome-genome-assembly--contig:-NODE-4327-length-12531-cov-8.725711_pt1 | contig 12531 bp, 10 predicted proteins | sample MGYA00238136_ERZ651165 | MGnify/ENA primary metagenome ERZ651165 (study PRJEB26861, sample SAMN08777766) | seawater metagenome | isolation source: coastal seawater | place: USA: Florida | collected... | reverse complement strand
GTCATGGATTCCATTCCAAGTGTGCAGTGATAAATTTGACTGCATGAAAGCATTGTCAAGCGAACCAACACAATCGAGCGACAACGGTAGCTCATGGTCACAGGAAGTTGATATTCAAGATCACAACACAAAAGACACATATCACATACCCAAACGATTGCAGCGTGAGACAGACGCCGAGAGAGAAGGGTCAGCGTGGGCCGCATTTCGAAGCATTCAGTGATCGCATTCATGCATGTATGTATGGAAATCTGTCAGCATCAGTAGCGTGAACCCGTTGAATCCATTGACACAACATGGATGGTTCCGTCGTGGTCCAGTGAAACGGGGCACCAAAACGAATAACCATTCATGTCCGCATCGGCAGCCAAGAGTATCCCAGCGCAGGGGCCAATCACCATCACAGCACGTTCCTTCCACAGCGAACGTCGCGCGACACCACAACGCTTCGTTTGAAAGCTTTTCGCGCGCGCGCTGAATCAATCGTCGAACAGCTGCTGCCGCTGCGTTGTTTACAAGTTGTTAATTCCGTAATTAGGAGTACGGTACTAAGTTTGGTACCCGAGTACGAACACAGTCGCGATATACCATGCCAGTGGACACGCTGCGCATGCATTCGTATGCCATTACTCAATCCGTTCGTTGGTGGAGTGGCGTTGTATTCTATCAGCAATTGGACATGTAGAACCGGCGGTCTTTCTATATCATCCCCGCGTCGCGCACCCCCGTGTCCCGTGTCCCATAGTGGTTGGTGGGATAAATGCATTGTGATCCAGCAATGCACGTACTTCATTGCAGCATTTGTGTCTGACGTCGTGGTGGTCCGTGAAATAAATGCATTAGCACTGCATTTGAGTGCAATGACGATGGAGTTAGCTTACATGTATCTTCTGCGCTCACGAGACGATGCAGGCACTGGTCAAGTCCATCGTGTCGATCATCCAAATGTATTTGAACTGCAATGTGGTCACGCCGTTGACGACAATAACAACATTCGGTCAAGAGCAGGAGACCTCGCGCTAGCGTGGAAATCCACAACTCATATGATGGCGTGCCGTGCAACAGGTGACGCCAATGCTCTGAAGTATTGGAACTATCTTCACCCCACATCGCAGCTAACAAAAGCTGCGTGGAGGAAAGCACTCGTCCCTGAACTTCTTACATCAGCACAACATGCAACGGCGTACAAGATGAGGCTGCGGGGCTAAAGTTACACATAAGACTCTTTCTTGATGCAACTTCGGTACACACCATCAACGGGGTGTCGTTCGCGTTGAACAGTGTAAAAATATTGGGGCCGGTGTCCTCCTTGAGTCTGCACAACGACACAAACCGATACATACACACAATCATACCAAATGAGCTGCAAGCAACCACATCACGCAGCGCGCAGTACAACAACTGCAACAGTTCGCACCTGAAACTGCAGCAGTTGATTCACAAAATCACGATCATGCGTGATCAAGATCAGCTGGAAGTTGCTGTGGTCACGGGACCGACTTTCGATGATGTCGGCCAGAGCTCTTGCAAGGCTCTCCTTGTGCGTTTGGTCCAGATTTGTGGTCGGTTCGTCCAGGGCCATAACTCCGCACTTGAGACCATACACCTCAGCGAGGGCAAGTCGAATCACGATCGAAGCAAGCACCTGCAACAATTCCATGCCAGTCGTCCGTGACTGCAATGAAAGACAAGACACGTCCAGACGCTTGTGCTCACCTTTTGCCCAGCACTGCAACGTTGGCGCATGTCGATGTCTGCGTGACCCTTCTTCATTCTCAAAGAGTATTGAAAACTGCTCACGCTGCGAGCGCTTGCCGCCGCATCTGCTTTGATCTCGATACTTGTTATGTCGTTTCCTTTGTAAGTACGGTTCCACAAGTCCTTGATCACAGCGTTGATTCTTTTGATACTGAGGGCATGGTATTTCATCAAAGAATCCTCGACCGCCTTGCGGTACAACTACAACCACGAAACGAAAGCAGAGTCAGACATATGTGACCCTGACGTGCATTGCCCAACACCTGAGCACACACGCACACATACGCACCGTCAAGTCCTTGATTGTCAGCTCGAGCGTCTTCAGATCGATCTTGGTGCGAGACAGCTCTTCTTCTTTGCCGTGCTTACGTTGCAGATTGTGCTGGAGATGTCGAATCATTTTTTGCTTCTCTTCTGCTTGGCCTGACAACTTTGTCCGTGCTTGTCTTCGCTTCTCGCAAGACTTCTGCAACTTCGTGACCAGCTTCCTGATCTGTTCGTGTGGAGGCAGTTCAGCCCGCGCGAGTTCCACACTACTTATCTCTTCCTCAAGTGCGGCGCTTTTAGCTTCACACGACCTGACACGGAGATCTGCATTCAAGGCGGCCTGGACATCGAGGAAACACACAGTGAAATGACAACACAAGAGATGTGGTCATGACAAAACACACAACGCACTTGAAAACTTTTCGTGTTCTCGAGCATGCGCTTCTTCTTGTCCAGGTCAAAACTGAGCTGCTTAATGCGCGCAGCAACGTCGTCTCGCTTACGTTCCCAGCTGGATTTCTCGTCCTGCAGTAAAGCTAACTCGGTCTCGCTGTCAGCTGGAACAGCTGCGGCGGCGTTTTTCTTGTCCTTGAAGCGAGAAGACGTGTACTTCATCTTGTTGTCTGCGTCCTGGTCGCGCTTGAATTTCGTACTTGCTTTGGCCTTAAACTCCTTCAGTTTGATCTCCATGTTTTGGCGGGCCTTCAATTTGTCTGCCATCGCATACTCCTCTCTTTTGAGCTTATCGTCGATCTCCTTGATCTCTTTCAAATTAGCTGTTTTCTTCTTTTCGCCAGCCTCTGCGGCGCTGAGTTGCTCTTGCAGAGACAATACATCTTGTTGGTGCTTGAAACTCTCCGTCTGCAAAGCTTCGTTTTTGGTACGCAGGCCTTCAAGGTGCTCTTGGGCTTCGCTTTGAGTTTTTCGCGCTTGTTGAAGCTGAACTTGCAATGCCTCACGTTGCTGTTGCAAATCTTCAGTCGACACGGACCCATCTGCCACTACAGCGCTCTCTGCCAGTCGGGAATGTTCCAGGTCCTTCACAGCTTCTTGCAACTGCTTGAGACGGAATGAAATTTCATTGACGCGGTCAGTGTTGCTGTTGACATTTCGCACCTCGGCTTGCACCTGTTCGAGAGCATTGGACGCGCCTGACAAGTTGTCATCGGCACTTTCAAGAGCTTCCTTCACCTTCTTCAGGTCAGCCTCTCGGCCTGGGATGTCCACTGACTCAATTTGCGTGAGTCGCGTGAAGGCAGGTTTGAGCTTGTCAAGCAGGTCGAAGTCTTGTTGTGTGACGGCGAGTGTGTGTTCGAGCTCTGTGCTGGAGGACGCGCCACCACTGGCTGCTTGTTGCTTGGCCACGATTGCTTCTGCAGCCTTTTGACGCTTCTTCAGGACGGATATCACTTTTGTGTCACTCGGCTCAATCTTTCGTTGGCACAAACGGCACTGGCCTTTGTCGTGAGTGTCCTTGAACATTTTACACAGGATTTGGGCCTTGAGCAGCTTTTCTTCAGCCGCACCCGACAGTTGTTGCCGCAACGACTCCAGTTTTCCTTTAAGGTCATCATATATCCGACGGAAGTCCTTCAACTCTTGACCTTGACGCGCGCGATACTTGCGCAGGCACGGAAAACACGATCTCAATGTCTCAACTTCTTCGTTCCTCTTGCGACGGAGTGCAGCAAGGTCTTCATCGCACTGCACCTTCTTGCTGGCGGCAGCGTTCTTGGCATCCCGCTGCCTTTGCCACAGTTCCTCGCACTCCTTCTGGCGTTCGGAAAGAGATGCACCTTTTGCATCGAAAGCATCGGCCAACGTAGCTGCGGTAAAATTGTCTATTCCTATGTCCTTGAGCTTCGGCTTCAGCTGCGACACTTGAAAGTCTAATTCCTGCTGCTGCTTCTTTACCGCATCCTCTTTCGCTTGAAGTTCACTGTGGCCGTGCCCTCGGATGATCATGGCGTCGAGCTTGTTCACTTCAGACACGAGATTACGCGTCACGGTAGTTGTTGAGTCCAATTCCGCCTGCGCGGCGCGGCGCGATTCTTCAAAATTTAAATCGGCGATCTTTTGGTTGACGCGGCTGAGTGACTCCCGCGCGACTTTTAGATTTTCGCGTAACACCACCGGAGCCTGTTCTCGCTGCAAGCAACGCAATGGGACTGGTCAACGGCAGCACTTAAAAACGACGCACAAGCCACAAGTTGCAACGAACCTCGATGGACGCAGACGAAGACCCGCCACCGCTGCCGCTGCTGCTACTGGCGGCAGTAGACGTGGAGGCAATTTCCTCCATGAGCTGCGTGCGTTTCTTGCGGAGAGTTTCGCAAAGGTTTTTGGCTGTTGCAATGGCGGATCGAGCAACAACGAGCTCTTGCTCGATTTTTGCCTGCTGCTTGTCGAGTTGGGCTTTTTCTGAGGCGCTCTTCTGTCTCTTGGCGTCAAAAATGCGTTCCATGGCCGACTCGAACTCGAATACATCAGACACAACGTCGAGGATGTCATACTCTCGCCCAATTCCTTCCATGCACTCCTGCAAATCTTTGCGGATTCGGTCATGCTGTTTGACTTGTTCTTCCTTCTGCCCATACGCGGCCGCACACCGCTGGATTTCCGACTCACACTTTTCCTTCTCGTGCTGGGCCTCTTCCAACTCGGCGTGCAAAGGGCCGATGTCTCCATCTCCAGCAATTTGATTTTGGTTTTCCACCCGGAGCGCCTCAACTTCTGCTTGCGTTTTGTCGGGGAACCCCCGCGGGTGTATTGTGGACTTGCGGTCCGCGACAGCTTCTTTGAGGTTGCGCGCTTCCATCTCGAGGCGACTTCTCAACTCCTTGAGACGTTGCGTGTGCTGAGAAAATTTACGCATCATTCCTTCCGCCTCCTGCAGCATTTCTGTCTTTTCTTCCAACTGCACGCGCAAGTCCTCCTGATGCTTTTCGATGACTTCGACTTCGTTTTGGTGCTGCTCTTGCTGTTTGCGCCACTCCTTGATCTGATTCACTTCTCCTGCCAGGGTCGCTTCCTGAAGAGCAACTTTGTCCTTGGCCGATTTCCTAAACTTGATTTCGTCTTTGATGTTGGCCATGGCTTTCGTGTACTTGGACACCATAAAAATGGCGTTGAACTTGTCTTGCAGTTCTCGAGGAGACCCCATGGGCCAATTCGAGTCTTCTTGGTGGCAGAAGAAGACATTTTCGAGGATGGGTTTGGAAACTCCTAGCAACCGCGGAACGGCTTCCGCCAGTGTGGCGCATTTTCCACCAAGGTGGTGATCCTGCTTGCGGTCACGGTCGTGAAACGTCAGCACAGTTTCCAGAGTCTTGAACGAATTGTTGGCCGGGCGCCCGCCACGCACAGTCCGCTTCACGCGCATGGTCTGCTGCGATGTGTACTGCTTGCCGCCACCGGTCGTGAACTTCAACCGCACGGAAGCTTTGATTTCGGCTTCTTTCGATATTTGTGGATCGTGAACGAACGTTGCCCCCGCACACGGCAGCGCCGACGTCGTGGCGTATTTCAAGCACTCGATGATTGTTGTTTTGCCGCAGCCATTCGCGCCAACAATGACAGTCAGCGGGCGGAAAAACTGAATGGCGGTGATGTGGTCGGGGTCGAAGCTCCGAATGCCACTAATGCCCAGCTTGTTAAGGTACGACATCGGTGGCCGACACTGAAGGCTAGGTGGCACTCCAGTTCACCTCCTCTCCCGATGCTATTCAACGTAATGAGCACGACGTCACCAAGTTGCGTGGTGGACGTGTGGAAGCACAGCCAGGCGTAGTGCGCACTGCTAGCTGTTTCTCCCTCTCCCCAACTTTCTTTTTTCTCCGTTTCTTTGACCATTCTCTTTTCTAGACCACCCAGCCGCCTTCCCAACGCACTCGCCGCCGCCGCCGACACCGCGCCACTTTCCATTCCCATCAACAATCCAGATCCACTCCATGCCATCCATCCCATGCAATCCCGCGACAGCACTCCCACTCACATTCATTCCGCACCGCACTCCCGCGCCGCAAGAGCCTAGCCGCCCGCGCTTCGCCCGTCGCCAATGCCGATACTGCAAAGCAACCCAGCAACCCAGCAACCCACGGCGTTCTGCGTTGTCTCCGCCCTCGAAACCAAACAAACGACCTCGACAAAATGAATCAAAAGCAAAGCGAAAGGAAGCGAAGGGAAGAGGGAAGCGAAGGGAAGGGAAGGGAAGGGAAGCGACGCCGCGCCAACACTGCGAACGCACGCCAACACCAACACGCGCGCAACGAGCGTGTTGGCGGCTGCTGCTGGCGGTCGTTCGTTCCTTCGTTCGTTCGTTCGTTCGTTCGTTCATTCAAACAGGGCGGTGAGTGAATGTAAGCTTTTAGCTTTTATTTCCCTATTTTCGTATTTTCCTATTTCCTTAATCTCTTTTGTGGTACTGTATATACAGTTAACGTTTTCAATGGTGGACTGAATTAGGCGGTTTTGTATGACAGTGTGGGAACGTGGTGATATAGGGGATGGGGGTGAACGATGTTGTTTCGGGAGAAAATTGAAAAATTGAAAATTGAAAATTGGAACTCTGAAAGTGCGGATGTCCGAGTTTCGCAGTGAGACCGACCCACCCCTTGCAGTCTGGTTCCACTCTCTCCCTTCGTCGATCAATCATTCACTCATTCACTCATTCACTCATTCACGCTTTTGCTTTATCAACCACCCACCCACCATTTTTCAGTTTCCAGTGAAGTGCATAAACGCTGCACAAGAATAGTAATTGCATTGATTGATCGAATGCGACGACAAAACAAAACTATACAAAGCTGCAAAGCTGAGAATGCGCAGAATGCAGAATGCAGACAGCGAGTCAGTCAAAATCGATATCTTCTCATTTTGTGATTTTGATTGTACTAATGAACGCTGCGTGAAATAGGTAATTGAGTGAGTGATTGGGTGACTGAGTGAGAGTGATTGCACTGTGGGTTCACTTGTTCACAGTGCTGGGAGAGTACGAAAATTTGCTTTGTACGCACGCAGGGGTGCGTACAGAAATGTTGTACGCACGCGCGTACGTACGCACCGCTTCGTGCAACTTTCGTACGCACGCACGCCTACTTTCGTACGCGCACATTGTACGCGCGTGCAAACATCATCTGACTGATTAATGGGGCTGATAGTGAATGACTGAAATATATGGAATAACTGGGAAAGAGTGGCGATGAGTGAAAGTGATTGAGTGACAGTTAGTTGGACCTGTGGGGCGTGGGGGTGAAAGGGAGTGAGTGAGTGAGTGAGAGAGTGAGTGAATGCCCAGCAATGGGCAATGTGCAACGTGTGCTCTGTGCTCTGATGTGAGTGTGTGAACCGTGTGAGTCGTCCGGCGGCGTGTGAGGGAGTGGGCGAGACGCGGCAGTGAGGGTGTGTCCACGAAAGTGTGAAGGTGGCCACCGTTGTTGTCGTCAATGTAAAAGTGTTGTTGGTTGTTGGCGTTGTGTCGTCGTGGTTGTTGTTGTGAGTTGTGAGTGGTCGTCGTCGTTGTCGTTGTCGCTAGTTAGTTAGAGTATGTCGTTGTCGTCGTTTTATTATGGATTATCAAAGCGATGGAACTAAACTGCTCATGTACGCGAGCTTAATAATCCGAAGAATTGTCGTTATCAGATGAAACCGTTGTCGTTGTCGTTAGACGTGGCACAATGGCGTATGGAGTATTTCGCGCCGACAAGACAGGAACACCCACTCTCGTACGCACGCAAGTATTAGGTGAGTTCAACGTTACATTTTCGACCGCATACGCCACGAAGGACGTTGCTTCATTCATCATCCCACCACAATGTTGACGGGGCATCATGTTGCGGACACAGTTGAGACGAAAGCGCAGTTGTCGCGTCGATGGCGACGACAGTCAACGGCAGCAATTGCCTGAAACTTAAGCAAAACCTGAAACTGTGTTACGGTTGCGACGGTGCGGCACGCGCTGAAGCGACACCGAGCAAATCCCATGCTCTATGCGGCTCGTCATTTGACTCACCGCACACACCCGCCAGCCAGCCGATGTTTGCACTTTTTACACTGTGCTGATTGTACCTCGTTTGTTTTGTTGTTTGTTGTTTTTGATGTTTGATGATACCGGGCAGTCCAAACCCTCTCAATCCGCAATCCTCGCCTTTTTGTAGCATATCTTCGCCATGGCTGACGCACGCGCCACCGCATCGTCGGGGGGCACACAGGAAGGCGACGGCGTTGAAGCCATCGAGCCGAAATTAATGCCAACACGATCGAACTCGCCGACCGAATCGGCTAGCCCCGGACGACGAAACAAACGCAATACGTCGGACGTGTGGGACCATGTCAAGCGCATCACCAACAGCCCGATGAACAGCCCAACGCAGGTTACACGCACCAGTGTCAGTTATGTGCGGCATTCTTCACGCTCACGAAGAATACGGCGAGTAACACGTGGCGAGTAGATACGCCGCGGCGACATTTGCATAAAATGCACGCAAAGTCTGACAATGGAAGCGAGGCAAAGAAAATAAAGCTGCAGACGGATATTGTGTCCTGTTTTGGAAATGCCAAAAAAATTACGTCTGAACAGCAGTGGACACGAGTGAACGTAGCTCGCACGGAGTTGTACCTCTATAGTCGCACCAAACTTCCGAAGCTTATATTCGACTGCCAACGCTTCCGGCACATGGAGGACGAACTGTACAAAGCGGGATGGATCGACGCTGGAGGCGCTGCCTCGGAATGTCCACCGGCACGTCATCTCAATCGCAAAAACGTCGGTGAGTACAGTGAAGCTGAGTTCCAGCTCTTTCGCGGGCGGTTGCACCGATTTATCCGCGAAATGTTGACGCGCAGCAAGGGCAACCCATGCGCTCAGGGCATTCATGATTGCGTCACGTTGGGCAACCGTATCAAGAACTTGAGCGTTGGAATTATATTGCCTAATGTCGAGAGCACAGAGGGGATCTTCAATTGGGCCGTGTGTCTGTGTCTCCACCGCACAAAGAACGCTGACTCTCGCGCCATTGCGACAAAAATGAACAATATATGTCAATACATGTGCGGTGTGCCATACGACCAGCTGTGCCATTCAACGATAGCTGATTATGCCGCGCTTAGGGTGGCAGTTGAGCTCAACCATCAACGTGATGGCTGCTCGATGCATGCTCTTGACAAAGTTGCTCGAGCTGCAGTCGGTGACCTGACCATCAGTCGGAAAAAGAAGGTGGTGAACCCTTTCCCGAAATGTCAAGATCTCCTTGCACGGGCCACGAAGTGTGCAACGCATTTCGCCTTCTCAAAGAAGCGACTGGATGACTTGTGGCAACTGGCGAAAGCGTCTTGTTCTTACAGCAACGACATCAGACCCAAGACTGAACTCTCAACCACCCGCATAGCTGCGCGGCATGGCATGATCAAGTCGTTAATACGACTTAATGGTGTGCTTCGATTGTACCAAGTGAAGTATCGTGCGACTGTGGATTGGGATCTCTCTGACGATGACTGGACAGCACTTGCGGAAATTGAAGCTGTGCTCGAAGTTATTGCTTCCGCAACCACATTGATTCAGACGGAGAAATATCCCATGGCTGCGCTCGATCCACTGATCAAACACAACGTTTTACAAAAATTGCGAGGCCCATCACTGGATGTCATTGATTTGAACAACGCGCATAAACATTCGCTGAAGAAGTTGTCTCGAGACAGCCGCACTGTTGAGAATCTAACGGAGATTGGTGCAACTGCTCTCAAGCGAGCAGCACTAGAAATGGAGCGCCGCTTCTGTGGCAACAAAGCGATGACAATTGATGGGCTAGATGGAGAGTGCCAGATCAAGCTGAATGATCGAGATCTTATGAGTAGTTTAATGGATCCGCGAATTGCTGACACGCTTGAGTTTCGCACCACGGAAGAAGAGCGCAATCTTGCAACAGATTTGCTGCGAGCAGCATACATCAAGTATGGTCTTGTTGCATTGAAACCAAAACAACAATCTCAGTCTGCGCCCAATGTGCCCGCCGTGGCCGAACATCCTGCTCCCGCATCGACTCCCACATGTCGCGAAAGAAAGTGGGAACTTGATGATCCTGATTCATCGGATGACGAGGCCGCTATGTCGCATGACGATTGGGTCGAATCAACAACGAAGAAGCTGTCAGCTGATTTTCAAAAACATTTCGCCCGTTGGCGTGTGGCAATTCGAAACATTGACAGTGTAGAAGGAGGATGGGCGAAACTATTTCCAGAATGCAATCTACCCAGCAAGCCAGATCCAATTCGGCATCTGCGTACAGTGCCCCTCATGAAATTTTACACGGCCATGAAAGCAGAGAAGTCGAAAAGGGGCAATCCTATGTACGGATTGCTTCCTGACTTGGCATTGTTCTCACGAGCATGTGTAGGAGCACTTGGCGCTTCCTCGTATTGTGAGCGCATAGCATCTGGTGGCAACAATATCGTGACTGACAAAAGCTGTTCTTTAAGCAACAGAAATGTCAACATACTCACGACCATGAAGATGAACGCTGACTTCGTCGACTTTCTAAAAGATCGATATGCAGCGGTGAAAGCGGAAGAGTTAATAAATGAAGTTCGTAACCAAGATGGCGACATCGAATTTGATCCATTTGAGGAACTTGGCGGACAGATGGACTTCTTCTCGCACGTTGACGAAATTGACAACGAGTCGTCGTAATCAAAAGAACAACAAAATAAAATACAACATACTGTCATACTGTCATACTGTGTGTGTTCTTCTTCAATCGTTGCGTGTGGTAATCAAGTTAGCATCCAAGATGTGAAAGACGCGAATTTTTTATTTCAAAGACGATGTTTCCTATTTCTCTCAGCAACAGACAACACCGTTCTCTATCTTAAGTGCTGCTCCTCTCGCTTTCTCAGCATAGTATCGACAATCCTTGCTGTGAAATAGAAATATATTTTGGATAGAATGTACAAGTCTGACTATCTGAGCTTTGAATGCGCTGTTCAATGGTTCAATTCAATCTTTGCTGCGTGTACAGACGCAAACAGTGGGACGAATTTGCCCGCACGCAGAAGCCTGCGCCACTTACACACCCTATCGGCGGTGTCCGCTGTTCTCCGACACCTCACATGAGGACAATCGGCCATTGGCCCGCCGTTGATGACAATGGTGAACATTCTCACACAGCACAAGTCACACTCTCCGCGTGACTGCGACGTGGGAAAAATATAATTCTGTCGGCAAACACAACTGTAATTATTACGATTACGTCGGCTAACTGGTAAAGCTGCTTTTATGGTCTCATACCAATACGTCTGGCTGACGTTGGAATATCAATCAACTCCCGCTTGCCGTTTCCCAATCATTGCTCCGGACTCCGTACTCATCAGGTGTCGTAAGACTCACACATAGATTCTATTTTCTATTCTCGTTTTCGATATGTCCGTAGTGTGACTGTATTCCTCGAAATGTGCTCAGAGCTCTGCAAGTATGATGCGCTTTATCTGTGATTGCCTTGCCAATGTCTCCTCAAACGAAGTACTAGTACCAAGTATATCGTTCGGATTTCAGAGTCATGTTTACATACCACAGTGGTATGCCACACGATGTGTGCTCTCAAAAGCAAAGCTTTATTATTTATTTTTAGAATTAAAGCTTACTGCAGCTTCGAATCATTCCATTCGTTTGTGTTTTCTCGGCAGCCGTTGCAATGTTGCATTACGAAATAAACGAAAAATGAACTCGCTGCGGTTGAGCTTCTTGTGTCGCCATGAATGGAGGCGCGGTGTCACTTCTGCCCCAAGTCATTCGCTTTGTCATCATGCTGAGGCTCCGCGGAGAGATGTAATTGCTCAGTTGTGTGGCTGCGAACAATGACGGCCCATGTTGTGTACGGACACAATGACATCAGTGCCACCTTCACTTTGTCCTTTGTAGTTCGACGAGGATCAAGCTGCGGCAAGAACGACGTCACAAGCGCGGTTTGTGCCATGCGCCAGCGTGTTTTTGATTGTGTTTCGACGAGTTGTGATGTTTGTAAAGGCTACGTAAGTCTCCTCCGAGAGTCGTTGGACACCTTTTCGAGATGAGAAAGAGTCGACGATCAACACCCACTGTCTCTCGCTGTCCACATCCGCCACCACCAGCCAGCCACCTGCAACCTGCACCCACCACCGCCCAGCTCCACGCCGCCTTTCGCCTTCCGCCTTCTTTCACTTGCGGCGCGTATACGCGCGTACGAAAATGTTTGTACGCACGCGCGTACGCAGCGCGTACTGATCATCAACAAAAAGTTTGTACGCACGCGCGTACGCAGCGCGTACGAAAATTTTGTACGCACGCGCGTACACGCGCGTGCGGTACTCTCCCAGCACTGGAGTTTTGGAGTTTTTGGAGCTTTGGAGCTTCGGAACTTTGGAGCTTTGGGGTTTGGAGTTTGGAGTTTGGTTTTCCCGCCAACGAACGACGAACGACGAACGACGAACGACGAACGACGAACGACGAACGACGAACGACGAACGACGAACGACGAA
>ENA-OWNT01004326-OWNT01004326.1-seawater-metagenome-genome-assembly--contig:-NODE-4326-length-12532-cov-7.003613_pt1 | contig 12532 bp, 14 predicted proteins | sample MGYA00238136_ERZ651165 | MGnify/ENA primary metagenome ERZ651165 (study PRJEB26861, sample SAMN08777766) | seawater metagenome | isolation source: coastal seawater | place: USA: Florida | collected... | reverse complement strand
CAGCCGTCGCCCTACGACGACATCAACACCACCGACTGCTGGTGGATGTTCGACCAGTTCGGCACCGCCAACCCCGTGGGCGGGCTGGTGCAGTGGCAGGCGCCGAGCAGCGCCCAGGTCGGTCAGAACGTGATCATCCAGGTGGCGAACAGCACCAGCGGAACGAGCCTGACGTGCCACGCGCAGGACAACGGCGCCTTCGTCGTGAGCGCGACCAACCTGCTGTTCCTGGACGCGAGCACGGGGGGGCACACGATCACCGTGTCCCGCTACCTGACCATCGAATCGGACGACACGCGCACGGGCGCCACCCGCTTCGGGCTGTACCTGCACTCCAGCAGCGGGCTGCTCTGGGTCAGCCAGGTCGGACCCGGCTGCTAGCGCGTGCCCGGGGGGGCGAGATGGACGACGTCGAAGACCTGCTCGTGGTCGACGGGCTCAGCAAGGACTACGGGGACTTCACGGCCCTGAGTGGCCTGTCCCTGTCGGTGAGGCCGGGTGAGGCGTACGGGCTCCTCGGGCCCAATGGCGCGGGCAAGACCACCACGATCAAGCTCCTGATGGGCCTGCTGCGGCCCACGTCTGGGGAAGCGCGCGTGGCCGGGCTCGACTGCTTCTCGGACCGCGCGGACAACAAGCGATACGTGGGCTACCTGCCCGACGAGCCCGACTTCCCCGACTACCTGCGCGGGATCGAGATCCTGCGCTTCGTCGCGTCCATGCACGGCATCGACCCGCAGGTCGCGGACCGCACGATCCGGCCGCTGCTCGAGCGCTTCAAGCTCGACGACGCGGACGAGGAGTTCGCGGTGAACTACAGCCAGGGGATGCGGAAGAAGCTGGCCCTCACCGCCGCCCTGCTGCACGACCCGCCGCTGCTGATCCTCGACGAACCCACGGCGGGGCTCGACCCCTACGCCACGCGGACGCTGCACGAGCTCATTCGCGAGCGGGTGGAGGGGGGCCGCTCGGTGCTCTTGAGCACCCACCTCCTGGACCAGGCGGAGAAGGTCTGCGACCGGGCCGGGGTCTTGTACGGCGGTGAGCTCGCCGCGGCGGGGTCGCTCCAGGAGCTCCGGGACCGCGCAGGCCTCCCGGACGCCACGCTCGAACAGCTGTTCTTCCACTTCACGGGCGCGTCGGCCGACGACTTCGCCCAGTGAGGGACCGACGCCCGGCGCAGGGCAGCGTGCTCGCTGTCCTCATCCTGCTGGTGAAGCTGGGGGCCCGGCGGCTCGTGAACCGCCTGCTGGCCCGCAGCGCGTTCGGAGGGAAGGAGAAGAAGCGGTCGGGAACCGGCCAGCGCCGCGGTCGCGTCGGCGCGTTGGTCATGGGGTTCTTCGCGCTGTACATGAGCTTCTTTGTCGTCATGGAGGCGACCCAGGTCTTCGACCAGCTGAGCTCGCTCTCCGAGATCCTCGTCCCCGACCGGTTCGCGATCACCGAGAGGGAGTGGGACCGCCTCCGGGTGGCGGAGCTGACCGGGACGCACGCCGACAGCCGCATCGGGCGACGCCAGCTGCCGGACTCGATCGCGGACCGCTGGGACGCGCGACTGCGGGCGAACACGACCCCTGCCGACGACCTGCAGCGCAGCGCGGCCTCGCCGACCCTCCGGTTCCTCCCCAGCGCCGAGTTCCCCCCTCACCCATGGACCGAGCCCACGCTCAGGAGGCTCCTGGCCATCCCCCTCACGGGGCTCGTGCTGTTCGCGATCCTGACGTCGACGGGGGTCGGTCTGGGCGCCGGCGGGCAGGAGGACCGCAGCCTCGAGTGGCTGTTGACCATGCCGGTCCGCGCGGGGCCGCTCCTCGTCGCCGAGGTCCTGCAGCGGGGCGTGCTGTCCGTGACCGTCTCCGTGGTCGGCACGCTGGCCCTCTGCTCGATCGGGCTGTGTTGGCGCGGCGGAGTGGGCCTGGTCCTGGGGCTGATCGGCGCCGCCCTTCTCGTCTGCATGGTCGGCGCGGCCCGCGTCCTGGTGGTGATCTGGGCCCGCAACCGCGTCCCTCCGTCCAGCCTGCGCAACGTCGGGGCCACGGCCCAGGTGGGGGCGTTGCTCGTGATGTTTCCCAGCCTCGGGTTCGTCCTCATGCCGGAGCGTGTCCCCGGCGCGGCGTACGACGCCGCCCTTCGGGTCGGCGACGTCCTGATGTGGACCCCGTTCGCGCTGCCGCTGCACCTGTTCTCCGAGGCCGCGGTGCCGGCGCTGGTCGTGACCCTGGTGCTCTGTCCCCTGGTTGTCCTCGGCGCGGCCCGCGCCGGGCAGCACCTCCTTCGAAACGGGGTCGACGGGAGCCGCGGCGAGGGGCGCCGCGCAGGAGTTCGAAGCGCTGCGGTCCGCCTGGGGATGGCGCGACGCGAGCTCCTGCTCCTCGTCCGAGACCGGAACGTGCTCGTCCAGCGGCTCCTGCTCCCGATCGTTCTGCTCCTCTGGATCGGCTTCACCGTCGGGGCCGACGGGCTCCTCACCGGTGAGACCCCGGTGGCGGCGGCCGGGCTGTTCGGCGGAGCGGCGTACGGCCTCGTCATGTGCAACATGTGGACGCTCGCCTCCGAAGGCCGAGGTGTCTGGCTCCTCTACACCCTGCCGGTGGAGCCTGGTGTGCTCCTCCGTCGACGGGCCGCCCTGTGGACCGCGGTGTACACCGGACTGGCCGTGATCCTCGCGGCCGGACTGCTCGTCGCCCGGACGGCGCGCGGAGCCCCCAGCGACGTCGGTGACCTGTCGACCTGGGCCTTTGCGCTCCTGGGCTTGCCGCTGATCGGCATGCTGACCGGGGCCCTGGGCGTCCTCGGAGTCGACCCCCGCCGGCTCCAGGAAGCGGACCTCAATCGCCGCCTGCGTCGCTCGATGCCCATGGTGGCGTTCGCGCTCCTCAGCGTCTGGACCGCGATGGTGTACGTGGAGAGGACCTGGCCGCGCATCGCCCTGGTGGTCCTGTACGCGGCCCTCACGATGGCTCTGTGGCGCCGGGTCCGATCGCGCATGAGCAGCCTCCTCGACCCCACCGCCCCGCCCGAGCGGGGGATCGACCTCGCTGACGGGCTGATGCTGTCCCTCGTCTTCCTCATCGGCCAGGGCCTGATCCTCACGCCGATGCTCCTCGTGGGGATCGACCGATGGGCTGCCACCTTCGCCGGATTCGTCGGCGCGGGTGGATTGGCCGTCGTGTTTGCCCTGGTGGCCTTCCGCGAACGGGCGATCGGCTCGCTCTCGGCGTTCTTGCGGCTCCGCGATCCGTCGCCGCGGCCGGAGCTCACCGGCCTGCTCGCGGCGATTCCACCCGCCATGATCGCCGTCGCGTGGATCGGGTTCCTGACGTCGAACCCTGCGATGAGCGAGCTGTTCGGACCGTCGGTCCTGGCCCTGCCGGAGGCGCGGTGGTGGATGATCGCCCTCGCTGTGATCGCCGCACCTCTCTTCGAGGAGTTCCTGTTCCGGGGGCTCGTCTACCGGGGGTTCAAGAGGGAGCTTCCGGTCCGCTGGGCGATCCTGGCCAGCGCCGCGGTCTTCGCCGTGATCCATCCCGCGTCGGGCTCGGTCCCCGTGTTCGCGCTGGGGGTGGCCGCCGCCTGGGCGTACGAGCGGACCGGGTCGCTGCGCGCGCCCATCGCCGCCCACATGGCCTACAACGCGTTCGTCGTCGGGTACGACCTCATCGGGAGCTGATCAGCGAGGCAGGCCGTCGTCCCGCCAGCGGAGCAGCGTCACCTTCATCTCGCCCAGGCTGAGCACCACGCCGTCGCCGGCGGCGTCTTCGATGCGCGCTGCGTCCGCCGTTCCGCCGAGGGTGAACTCCTGCTCGATGCGCCCGGTCAGGGGATCGAGCACGACGAGCGTCCAGCGCCCGCCACCGTCGCTCCGCATCAGCAGCAACAGGCCGGGCAGGTAGCGCCATCCGTAGTAGTTGGTCTCCACCGCGCTGCTCGCCCAGCGCCAGCGGATCTGCCCGTTCGACTCGACACAGGCGAACTCGAGCCCCTCGTCGGTCGTCCAGGCGGGCTCCGCGTACTCGGACTCCAGGCCGAGCAGCGCCCGCGCGAACAGCCGCGCCCCGTCGAGCATCCGCACCGATCCGCGGCGATACAGCTCCTCGCTGGCCGCGCGGGCCCGGTCGTCCGATGGATCCCCCCAGAGCGAGTCGTCGCCCCTCTGGCGGTCCCACCAGGCCCGCGCGGACGCCGGCGGACGCTCCATGGGACGTCCGGTGAGCACGTCGAGCAGGTCTCCCTCGGACGTGATGACGCAGCCGTCCACGATCGTCTGCGCGGTGCCGGCGCTCGGGGGCGCGATGCCCGGGATGAAGTCGAGCAGACGCAGCAGCCCCTTGCGCTTGCGGTCGCTCTCGGCGGTCCAGCGGAGCGCGCCGGAGTCGAGGTCGACGCCGTAGCAGCCGAAGGTGAGCGTCCAGGGTCCGTCGGAGCGCATCTCGCCAGCCACGATCATCCGCTTGCGCTCGTCGATGGCGGCGATGGTGTTCGGCGGACCCGGGTCGGTGGACCAGCGGACGGCGCCGGTCTTGCGGTCCAAGGAGATCCACTCGATGACGACCTGGTCGGCGAGCAGACGGTGGTGGCTGTACCAACCGACCGGGCGGGTCGGCAGCGTGACGGACCAGACGCGCTCGTAGGGCAGCGGCCTACTCGGGCGCGGGCGCCGGTGCCGCACCCTCGGCACCGGGCACACCGGGGATGGGATCCTCGAGATCCTTCGGCGTGATCATGCCGATCGTCTCGGCCCCTGCGCCCTTGGCGATGTCCATCACCGCGACTGCGTTGCCGTAGGGGGCGTAGTCCTCGCCGTCGAAGAAGACGACGCGCTCCTTCGGGTTGGAGATGGCGCCGAGCTTGTCGGTCAGCGTCGTCTCCAGCTCCTCGAGTGTGATCTCGGTCTTGTTGAGCTCGACCCGACCGTCCTCGAACAGCTTGATGAAGAGCTGGTCCTTCGTCTCCGCCGGGGGCTCGTCGATCTCCGCCTTCTGGGGGACCTCGATGGGCAGCTGCTTGGACAGCAGCGGGGTGATCACCATGAAGATGATCAGCAGCACGAGGACGATGTCCACGAGCGGCGTGACGTTGATGTCCGCCTGGGGTCCCTTGCCGCCGACCTGCATTCCCATGGGTCAGCCGTCCTTCTTCTTCTCGTCGTCGTCGAGGTTGCCGCCTTCGTTCTTGTCCGAACGCAGGGCGACCGACTTCGCGCCGACGAGCTCACACACCAACATGACCTTCTTCACGTCCTTGTAGGGCGTGTTGACGTCGGCCTTGATGGCGATGGGCTTGAACGGGTCCACCATCAGCTCGGTCCGCAGCTCTGCTTCGAGCAGGTCGAGCTCCTTGAGGTCCTCCCCCATGTAGAACTCGCCGTCCTTCGTGACGGTGATGAGCAGGTCTTCGTCCTGCTCTTCCTTGCTGGTGGAGTTCTCGACCTTCGGCAGCTGGACCTCCGGGCCCTTCTGCAACATCGGGGTGATCACCATGAAGATGATCAGCAGCACGAGCACGATGTCGACCAGCGGCGTGACGTTGATGTCCGCCTGCGGTCCGCGCCCTGTGCTGGTGCCCATGCCCATGGTGGTGTCCTCCGGTTCCGGTGCTTAGTTCGAGAAGGCCGCGCGGTTCTTCCGGATCCAGTCCAGGACCTCGGACGCGTTGTTGCTCATCTCGCTCGCGAGGCCCTCGGCCCGGGCGTTCGCCCAGTTGTAGAGCCACACCGCGGGGATGGCGACGATGAGGCCGAAGCCCGTCATGATCAGCGCCTCGGCGATGCCGCCGGCGACGGCTCCGAGTCCGCCGGACCCCGTGGCCGCCATGCCCATGAACGAGTTGATGATGCCGAACACGGTGCCCAGCAGGCCGACGAACGGCGCCGTGGAGGAGACCGTCGCGAGGATGGTCATCCACTTGCGCATGAACGCGTCTTCCTCGGCGACGGCGCGCTCCATGGCCGAGCTCACGGTGCTCAGGTCATCGAGGTTGCCGGCCTTGTCCTGCACGTCCGCGGCGTCTTCGAGGCCGGTGCGGAGGATGCGCGCCAGGTAGGCGAACTTGTACTCCTCCATCTTCGACTGCTTGATGGCCGGCCCGACCTCGCCGTTCTTCAGCTTGATCGCGATGTCCGCCGCGAACTGCTTCGACTGGCCCCGGGAGCGGGCGAAGATGAACGCGCGGTTCACCGCCACGCCCACCGAGAGGACGGACATGATCAGCAGCGTGATCGCGATCGTCCACGTCGCGGGAGTGAAGTGCGTGAAGACGTTCGAGAGTGAAAAGTCCATGGGGTCTCCTGCTCCTTTGAGCGGGTTCCGTCGTCGAATCAGTTGAGCTTGTAGATGACGTCGATGGTCCCGAAGTACCGGGTATAGACGTTGCCGGACTTCCAGGGCGCGAACTTCGCGGTGCCCCAGGCGACCAGCGTCTCGTAATACAGGGGTTCGGGCCCGGACACGGCCTCGATGCACAGGCCGGGATGCCAGCGCACGCGCCGCTCCTTCTTGTCCGCCTGGTGGAAGCGCTTACACGCCTCCTCCTTGCGCTTCATGATCTTGCCGTTCGTGTCGACGAGGATCTTGACCCGCACGGTGCCTTCGACGCCCATGGCCTTCGCCTGTTCCGGGTACGTCTGCGCAGGCTTGCGAAGGACCAGGCCCTTCGACTCGCCGAGCCCGAGGGAGTTGATGTCGCCGCCTTCGACGCCGCCGACCACACCGCCCACGACTCCGCCGGCCACGCCGCCTTCGACGCCACCCTCGACGCCGCCCTCGACGTACTCCTCGTCCGAGTCGTCCTCTTCTTCCTCCTCGGCGACCTCCTCTTCGGGGATCTCCTCGGGGATCTCTTCGGGCTGGACGATCTCTTCGGGCTTGATCTCGGGCTTCTTCTCGACCTTCTTCTTCTTCTTCTTCTTCTGCTTCTTCGGCCCGCCCTTCGGGGGCGGAGGAGGAGGAGGAGGCTTCTGGGAGAAGAAGGTGATCTCCACCTCTTCGGGTGGCTTCTCCACGATCTCGTTGCGCGCGATCGCGAAGATCACACCGAAGATGGCCGCGTGGATGAGGATCGAGACGATGCTCGCCCCGCGGCTCTTCCGCTTGTTCTCGACGCTGCCTGTCGTTACGTCGAACACGGGATCGCTGTCCTTTCTGCACGGGGACGCCGGCGGCCTCTCCCGCGAGAGGAGGGCGTCTTATCAAGTGATGCGGGGGACGGTCAAAGGTTCCGCGGTTCGCTTTGGGTCAATTCTGGTCGGGCTTCGGTCAACCCAAGGTCAAGAGCGCATACGTCGCCCGTCCCAGACCCAGCGTAGCAGTCGTATCGATAATGAGAATCGTTTTCAATAAGGAGTTGTATCCTGCGGGGGTGCTTCGGGCTCTCCTTCCAGCGATCGCGATCCTGCTGCTCGGTTGTGGCGAGCAGCGCCCGGAGGTCATTCCTCCGCTCCCGGACTCCGTCACGGAGACGCCGCGCGACGACGGCCGCCCCTTGATCCGTGTCGTCGACGGAGCTCTCCCCGACCTGGCAGGCAAGCGCATCGAGCTGCCGGCCGGCCGCACCACCTTCCTCATCCGACACGAGGGGGAGGAGCCGGCCTCGGACGAACCGCCGAAGACCGCGCTCTGGCTCCGCGGGCGGGGCGAGGCGCGTCACCTGTTGCCCAGCTTCGGGAGCCGCCCGCTGCGCATCGCCACCATGGAGGACTGGTCCGTCGACCTGCCCGCAGGCGTCTACGACCTCTCCGTCACGCTCGGGCCCGCCGTTCCTCCCGCTCCTCCCGCGGTCCTGGTCGTGCGCTGATGCTCCTGTCCCCCGCCGACCTGGATCCCACCCAGCCCCTGACGGCCGACGTGTGCATCGTCGGCGCCGGCGCGGCCGGAATCAGCATCGCGCGGTCGCTCGCGAACACGTCCCTGCGCGTCCTGCTGCTGGAGGGCGGCGGAGAGCAGCCCAGCGAGCGCAGCCAGGAGCTGTATCGCGGCGAGATGGCGACCGTGTACCGCAAGGGGAAGTGGGGGAAGGAGGACCGCAACTACCTCATGCGGTCCCGCCTGCGGTACTTCGGCGGGACCACGAACCACTGGAACGGCTGGTGCCGCCCCCTGGAGCCGGTGGAGTTCAGCGATCGCGCCTGGGTCCCCCACGGAGGCTGGCCCATCAGCCGGGACGACCTGGCTCCCTGGTACCGCAAGGCGACGGACGTGGTGCAGATCCCGCCGTTCGACCCGGAGGAGGGGTACGGCCGCCCCCGGGGGCGCCGCATGGTCTGCCTCGCCGACAGCCCCGACATCATCACGCGACTCTTCCACTGGAGCCCGCCGACCCGGTTCGGATCCCAGTACCGACAGGAGCTCGTGGACGCCCCGAACGTGCGGGTGCTGCTCGAGGCGAACGCGCTGCGGGCCCACGCGACCCCCGAGCGCCAGCACGTGACCCACCTGGACGTGCAGCTCGAGGATGGGCCACGGCTGACCGTGCGCGCCTCCCGGTTCGTGTTCGCCTGCGGCGGCATCGAGAACGCCCGCCTGATGCTGCTCAGCGAGCTCGGCAGCGATGCCGTGGGCCGCTACTTCATGGACCACCCACACCTGCGCTACGCGGGTCAGATCGTCGTGGGCGACGAGCTCGGCGTGAAGGGCCTGACGGACCTGTACTTCGCGGCCCGGCGCGAAGGCGGGCAGCCGACGCGGACGCTCGGTGTGTTCGGCACCTCGGCTGCGTTCCAGGCGACGCACCGCACCCTGGGGTTCTCCGCGCAGCTGCGCAGCCGCCGCAAGGAGGAGCTGAACGCCGTCGGAGAGGCGGTGGTGGCGGCCCAGACGGTGGTTCGGGACCTGGGGCGGCCGAAGCCCCAGACGTGGACTCCGTACAGCGGCCTCGTCATGGCACGGGGCGAGCAGGCGCCGAACCCGGACAGCCGCGTGACCCTCGGCGACGACACCGATCGACTGGGCCTGCGGCGCGTGCGCCTGGACTGGCAGGTCACCGAGGCGGACGCGCGCTCCCTGCGCACGTCCATGGAGGCGCTGGCGCACGAGCTGGGTCGCGTGGGGATCGGGCGGCTGCGGATCCGCCTGAAGCGCGACGGCCTGCCCGAGCTGCGCGGCGGCGACCACCACATCGGCACGACGCGCATGTCGGCCGGGCCCACGAACGGGGTCGTGGACGCAAACTGTCGGGTGCATGGCATCGACAACCTGTGGATCGCGGGCAGCAGCGTCTTCAGCACGAGCGGCTTCGCGAACCCGACGCTGACGATCACCGCGCTCGCGTTGCGCCTGGCGGATCACCTGCGGCGGGAGGCCCCGTGAAGCGGCGGGAGCTCCTCATCGGAGGCGCGAGCATCACCGGCTCGGTGCTCCTGGCCACGATCGGCTGCGGGCCCACGCAGACCGTGACGCTCGAGGTCGATCTCGAGCCGCTCCTTCCGATCGAGGCAGAGCCCCTGGGTGCCGCGTGGCGGAAGCTCGCCAGCGCGGACGCGGACCCGGCGGCCGCGCTGTTCGACGACCTGAAGGCCCGTGGGGTGGTGCTGCAGGACCCGGCCTCGCTGCATGCCGGCCTGCGGGACGCGATCCGTGACGACTTCGGCAGACGGCGGACGGTCGAAGTTCGGGGCTGGGTGCTCTCCCTGACGGAGTGCCGGCTGTTCGCCCTGATCCGCTAGTTGCAGCAGGTGGCGTCGACCGCGACGGTCGTGCTCGCCGAGCGGTTCTCGTTGTGGTCCTCGGTGGCGACGCGGAGCTCCAGATCCAGCTCGTCGAGGAACGCGATGGGCGCGTCGTTGCAGGACGGGTCGTGCTCGGGGTCGTTCGGCCAGTAGGCGCACGGGAAGCGGAACTGCTCCGGCCACCAGCGCTGGGTCGACGGCGGGTCGGAGTCCGGCGTGCGCACGGCCTGCACGTGGCGGCGCGAGCTGTGGATCAGCGTGTCGGCCCCGCCGGTGACGTCATAGAGCTCGAAGTCCACGAAGACCACGGGGCAGAGGTTGGTCGAGCCGAAGGCCAGATCGATGTGGTAGCCGCCCTGCTCGCCGTACCAGATGGGGATCGTGTCGCCGTCCGTCAGCACCCGGAAGCTGTCCGCGGAGTTCCCGGTGGCCGCCTGGACCGTCGGCAGGCCACAGAAGTTCTCGGTGCAAGCGGCTGGGTCCGACGTGAATCGATCCTCGGGCGGGCACTCGCCGCTGACCGCGTCGTCGTCGTCCATGCCCGGCGGGCAGCCGACAAGGAGGGGCAGGGCGAGCAGGAACCAAGCGGTACGCATGGCGGCAGGATAGCCATCCCCAGCGAGGCTCACGAGGGCGGTGACGCGCACCCTCGGCCCGATCCGACACACTTCGGCGCGTCGCTGGCTCTGTGAGGGAGACCGCGGGAGATCACAGAATGAAGTTGTTCCTGACCGGCGCCGTGCTGGCCGTGCTCATCGGCCTGACCCTGTTCGTCCCGGCCCTCCGCTCCGCCTTGGACAAGCTCCCGTGGGAGCTCGTGGGGCTGGCGTGCCTGACGATCGGCCTGGCGCCGTTCACTCCGCCGCACATCGTCGAGAAGATCGGGATGCTGGTGGACGGGACGCTGCAGCGGCCCATCGACTGGTTCGACATGGCCATGCACGGGACCCCCTGGGTCCTGCTCGTCGCGAAGGGTCTCAGCGCCCTGCTGCAGCGCCTCGCCGGGTAGCGGCTAAAGGGGCTTCCAGTTGCCCCGCGGGAAGCTCGGACCCGCCGGCGGCTGCCGCGAGGCCAGCAGGTAGACGGCGCGCCGGTTCAGCACCTCGTCCACCGAGTCGTCCGTGGCGACCTTGAGCGCGTCCTCACCGAACCCCTGGTAGTAGATCTTCCCGGTGAACCCGAGGGACCGGAAGGCCTGCGCGATGCTGCGGGCGCGCCGCTCCGACAGCCCCTGGTTGCTCGCCCGGTCGCCCACGGTGTCCGTGTATCCCCCGATGAACAGCCGCACCTCCACGAACTTTCCGTAGCGCGCGACGACGTCCGCCACGTCCTTCCAGGCCTTGTCGACCTTGGGCTTCTCCGTGTCGCTGATGGCGTGGGAGCCGGTGTCGAAGTGCACGTCGTCGTGCGGAATCTCGAGGGACCAGGGGTAGAGCTCCTCGTAGGCGTAGAAGCCCCAGCGGTCGTGCACGGTGATGTCGAGCCGGAGCACCTCGTCCGGGCCCTGCCACTCGATGAGGAGCTCGTCGCCCGGCTCGTTCTCGTCGATCTCGACGTCGCCCTCCCAGGCCGGCCCGTCCGGGCCGATGACCTTCACGGTCGCGCGCGTCACGACGCGGTCCGCCTTCGCCACGAGGAACTGCGCCTCCTTCTCGATCTGGTCCCGGGGAATCTCGATGCTGAGCCCGCCGCCGAGGAAGGCGTCGAACTTCATGTAGAGATCGAAGTACTCGTCCTCACCCGTGCCGTACCAGCCCCGCGCCTCGCACTTGTAGCGGTACTCGCCCTCCGGCTGCTTCAGGTCGAAGGTGAGCGTCTTGCCGTCCTTCGTGGCGCCCGCGGACATCGTCATCTCGGTGCCGTCGCGGTCGCAGATCAGCTCGACCTTGCGGAAGTCGCTGTGGCACTCGAGGAAGACCTGCGGGTACCCCTTCCCCTTCTCCACGGCGGGCTTGAGCTTGTAGCTGAGCAGGGAGCCCTGGGCCGCGGCCGAGGCCGGGAGGGCGAGGACAGCGAGGGCGATCAGGACGCACGAACGCACGGCGAGGCTCCTTCGAGGCAGGGACGCGAGGGTACCAGCGAGGTCCGCGACGACGGCGTAGAGTCGCCGCCATGGATTACGACACGTTGCGGCCGTTCTTCATCTGGCCCCATGGACTGTTCGGAGGCGCGGTGCTGCTGTCCGGCGCGGTGGCCATCGCCACGAAGAAGGGCAGCCCCACCCACATCAAGGCGGGCACGGTCTTCTACTGGTCGATGCTCGCGGCGCTCGTGGCTGCGCTGCCGCTGATGATCCTGACCGGCAACACGTTCCTGCTTGGCCTGACCCCCCTCACCGCCTACCTCGTGATCGCCGGCCGCCGCACGGTCTGGCGGCGCAAGAACGGGCACAAGGTCCTGACGCCCTTCGACCGCTGGCTCGCCCTGGGGACCGCCATGATCTCCGGGGCCCTGTCCCTGTACGGCGTGTACGGGATGGTGAAGGGCAGCAGCTTCGGGATCGTGGCCGTGGTGCTCGGCGGAATCGGGGTCCTGCAGGCCGGCTCCGACTGGAAGAACCGGGACCGCAAGCCGGAGCGGGCCACCCAGTACGTGGAGCAGCACCTGGGCTACATGATGGCCGCCTTCATCGCGGCGACCACGGCGTTCTCCGCGGTGAACCTGGGCCGCGTGGAGGCAATCCCCACCTGGCTCACCTGGCTGTGGCCGACGGTCCTCGGGACGGCCGCGATCACCGTGTTCACCCGTCGACTGAAGAACCGCACCAGGCGGCGCTGAGAGGCACCCATGTCCGAGCTCACGAGCCACACGACGACCGTGGAGGGGCTGACCCTGCACTGGACCGAGATCGGCAGCGGCGACCCGGTCCTG
>ENA-OWNT01004325-OWNT01004325.1-seawater-metagenome-genome-assembly--contig:-NODE-4325-length-12545-cov-3.582371_pt1 | contig 12545 bp, 15 predicted proteins | sample MGYA00238136_ERZ651165 | MGnify/ENA primary metagenome ERZ651165 (study PRJEB26861, sample SAMN08777766) | seawater metagenome | isolation source: coastal seawater | place: USA: Florida | collected... | reverse complement strand
GTGAGTGACTGTGGGTGAGTGAGTCCATCCAACCAACGCCGAACTGAGTGAGTGAGTGAGTGAGCGAGTGAGTCGGTCAGCACAGATGAACGAACGAACGAACGAACGAATGAACGAACAAACGAACGAACGAACGAACACCGAACACCGAACACGCGTTGTTGTCGTTGTGTTTTGTTGTTGTTGTTGTTGTTGAGTTGCTGTGTTGTTGGGTTGTTGGGTTGTTGGTGATGTGTCGTTGGGTTGTTGGGTTGTTGTTGCTGTCGTTGTTGTCGTCGTCGTTGTTGTTGTCGTTGTTGTTGTCGTTGTTGTTGTTGTAGAGTTCGTGATAGCGACGCAACGTCGTCGGAGAAGAGAAGTTTATGAGTCGAATTGGTGATTCCGTGGCTTCGTGGCTTGGCGTGGTATTCTTGGCTTGTTTGCCGACATACATGCATTGCTTGCGTTCGCTACAGCTTGACGGCTTGATCAATCGATGAATCGTTGTTGAAGTGGTGGAGGGGCTTACTTATCTTGTTGGATACGTGTGGGACTTGCTTTGTAATGAACGGAGAGGTGTGTCGAACGGTGGGTGACGGAACCCCATGCTTGCTGTTCGTGAAACGCTCCTTTCCACGTCGTGGGATACAGCAGCGTGTGCTCGTGTCAGCATATATTGCTGAAACCCGACATTTACGTGCGGCTGCTTTGTGGGGCCTCGAAGTTTGTGTTCAAAAATCGGTGGTACATTTTTCGTGCAAACCTCTTTGAAAAATGATGTTGCAGGCCGCCCGCGGCGCGCTCCGTCGCGGTGTCGCGCGCAGCCAAGTCCGCACCGTGTCGACCGCTCCGAAGGATTTGGAGGACTACTACACCATCGTTGACCACGAGTTCGACGCTGTTGTTGTCGGTGCTGGTGGCGCTGGACTCCGCGCTGCGATGGGTCTGTCCGAGCACGGCTTTAAGACTGCCTGCGTGACTAAGCTCTTCCCCACGCGTTCGCACACTGTGGCTGCGCAGGGTGGTATCAACGCCGCTCTTGCCAACATGACCGAAGACGACTGGCGCTGGCATGCCTACGACACCGTCAAGGGTGCCGATTGGCTTGGAGACCAGGACTCTATCCACTACATGTGCCGTGAAGCTCCCGGTGCCGTCTTGGAGCTCGAGAGCTACGGTTTGCCGTTCTCCCGAACGGAGGACAACAAAATCTACCAGCGCGCTTTCGGTGGACAGTCTCTTGACTTTGGCAAGGGAGGTCAAGCATACCGCTGCGCCTGCGCTGCCGACCGCACTGGACACGCGCTCCTCCACACTCTCTACGGCCGTTCCTTGGCCTACAACACCACCTACATGATTGAATACTTCGCCCTTGACCTCCTGATGGACGGTGACGACTGCCGTGGCGTTATTGCCATGAACATGGAAGACGGTACCATCCACCGCATCAGTGCCCACAACACCGTCATTGCCACCGGCGGCTATGGCCGCGCTTACTTCTCGGCCACGAGTGCACACACTTGCACTGGTGACGGGAATGCCATGTGCATGCGGGCGGGCATCCCTCTCCAGGACCCGGAGTTCGTCCAATTCCACCCCACCGGTATCTACGGCGCTGGCTGTTTGATCACCGAGGGCTGCCGTGGTGAAGGTGGCTACCTCAAGAACAGTGAGGGCGAGCGATTTATGGAACGCTACGCACCGTCGGCCAAGGACCTCGCGTCCCGCGACGTTGTGTCTCGCTCGATGACCATGGAAATCCGCGAGGGCCGCGGTGTTGGGCCGGAGAAGGACCACATTTACTTGCACCTCGATCACTTGCCCGCCGATTTGCTAGCTGAGCGATTGCCTGGCATCTCAGAAACCGCCGCCATCTTCGCTGGTGTTGATGTCACCAAGGAGCCCATTCCTGTGCTCCCCACCGTCCACTACAACATGGGTGGTGTCCCAACGAACCACAAGGGTGAGGTGCTCGCGCCCACCAAAGACAACCACGACAACGTCGTCAAGGGTCTCTTCGCGGCCGGCGAAGCCGCTTGTGCTTCCGTGCACGGTGCCAACCGACTGGGCGCCAACTCGCTGCTCGACATCGTCGTGTTTGGCCGGGCCTGTGCCAACCGCATTGCTGAGATTGCAACCCCGGGAGCTCCGCACAAGCCCCTCGGCGACGCTGGATCCGAGACGCTCAAGCGTCTTCACGAGATCCGCTTCAAGGAGGGCACCATCACAACGGCTGACTTGCGAATGAAGCTTCAGAAGACCATGCAGGAGCACGCTGCCGTGTACCGCACGAGTGAATTATTGAAGGAGGGCGTCCCGAAGGTGCAGGCCATCGTCAAGGAAGCTGACGAACTCTACATCAAGGACAAGAGTTTGATCTGGAACACAGACCTGATCGAGACGCTTGAATTGCAGAACCTTGTCTACCAAGGCCTCGCCACCCTCAAGTACGTACCCCCGCAAGCCCGCCCGCTCCTGCTGCCCTGATGATGACCAAAATATTAGCATGTATTACCTGACCACTGCCCGTTCACGGGTCGATGATGTCTAATCACCCTGTCTGAAGTTCTTTCATGGTTACATCAACGGCTCCGTGTCATAATCGCTTCTAACCACTTCGTCTGTCTGTTGCTGTAGATGTGCCGAAGCCCGCCACGAATCCCGTGGGGCTCACGCTCACGAAAACTTCCCCGATCGTGACGATAAAAACTGGATGAAGCACTCGCTGGCATACATTGACGGCCACGACATCCGTATTGACTACCGCGACACCCACCAGTACACTCTCGACGCCGACGAGATGCACTCTGTGGACCCCGTCGCTCGCGTCTACTAAACGCCCGAGGTTGTCAGGACACACCAATAGCGCAGATCGTGTCACACAACGATCGTCAATAATTTTATATTTTTCACATTCTCGTTGCGTTGAAACGGTGAGCTATGACCTGCCTTCAAATGGCGTCCGATGCTTCGCGTTGCGATCGCCACCGCAAAAGTGAGCAGAGCGCGCTGTTGACTGACTACGCACCAAATTGCACCAATTAATTGGTTGTTCTTGGATCTGTTCCAACAACTAAGCTGCTCTGTGGGCTCTCAGCAGTCGCTTTTGATAGTGGATCCCATCTCGAACATCGCAAAACTGCGGCATATTTACGAAAAACTACGATTGTCAACGTGACGTCTTCAATGAGGTTTGGAACCAAGCCCAAGCCCGGCGCAACTAGCACGAGCTTCATCACGGCTTCTATTTGTCGAAAATGGTCCACGTTGTTCAATTCGAAATGGAAAACTCACTACGACACATTTTCAAGTTTCGTGTTTTCTCGGTGCGGTGTCTCTATTCAGACGATGACGTTTTTTCTCCCCTGAGCATGTATGTGCCCCGTGGGCTACATGTTGTGTGCTTGTGATACTTGAGAGTCTCTCCCCACTCCACTCTGTCTTGGCGGAAGGTTTGCGACACTATCGCCAAGTCCATGCTCCTGTCGACCTAGAGATAACTACAATCAGCTGTGTTCATGCTTTTTAATTGTTACATTTTCCATGTTGTGTATGATACTGTTGGTGGTGAGCTGATTTTCCATCGCAGCTCGCAGCGTCTAGTCTCGCAGATCCTTAGGTAGCACACAACAGAGACCAACGACAAATGGTATCATGCCATGTGGTGGCACCCACTAAAACGCCCATCCAAAATCCAGATTCGAAGAAGTGGCAAAAATTGAAGCTCGCCTGTGTAGAACGACCGCGGGTTTGCGTGATACCTCCACATCGAGCAGCGGTCAACTGCACGTTACAAAACAGAATAGTCAGTCCACTCCTTCACGGTCCATGCGTCCTTACGCTTCTTGTCTATGAAATGAGTTTGGCATCAACATTGCGGTCAGCGCGTGCAACAACACCACGACAGCTGCTGTTGCCAGTGACGACAACAACGACGAAGATTAACCCACACCCAACAGCCGACAGCCAACAACGCAAGCAACGCAAGCAACGCAAGCAACGCAAGCAACGCAAGCAACGCAAGCAACGCAAGCAACGCAAGCAACGCAACGATGCAACGATGCAACCACGACAACAAAGTGTAGGTATGTTCGTCGGTTGTGTTGTGATGTTTGTTGACGGACTGACTGACTGACTAACTGATTGCAGGCTGTGCCACAGCGTCAGCGTGTTGTTGGCGAGCGTTTGTCGCAACAAACACGCAACCCGCCGCTCACTGCTGTATGTATGGTTGGTTGCCTGCCATTGACTGACTGCTGTGGAGGAAGGTGTGGGCGCGGGAGTGGGAAGCCCGTGGCACCCTGCCAAAGCACTCCACTCGCCCAACGGTGCGGTGGGTCCTTTACTATGGCTTGTTTGAGGATGTTGAAAGACATGCTTTGGGTATTTATTGTAGTGGTAATTTATGTCTGAATTAAGACACTGGTTGTGAGGCGAGCGGTCAGCGCAAGTGGCCAGGTCGACGTCAGATTCGCTTTGAAAATTGAAAATATGCAATGGTACAGTAGTTATTATGAAGTTTTAACTTCAGCCAATAACAGTGATAGTAAATTATAAAGTGTTTACTGTATACACATGAAAATGAAACGTTAACAGTTAGGTGACCGCTGAGTGCTGCGACAGTGAGTGGGTGGGTGAGTGGGCGGCGCCAGTGAGAGAGAGTCAGTGTGCAGTTCCGCGGCCAGTGAGTGAGTGAGTGTGACTGAGTGAGTGAGTGAGTGAGTGAGTGAGTGAATGAGTGGATGTAAAGTGAGCGTAGTCTAGTGAGCGAAGCGAGAAAAGTTGGAACAGTTTGAAAGTTTTCGTTGAGAGGACGAACAAACATTTTGCTTTGTGTGAGTTTGTGAGTTTGTCATTTTGTCACTTTGTGAGTTTGTGAGTTTGTCAGTTTGTCAGTTTGTCAGTTTTCAGTTTTGAGTTTGTCATTTTGTCATTTTGTCATTCTGTCATTTTGTGAGTTTGTCATTTTGTCATTTTGTGAGTTTGTGGGTGGCCTTGCAGTTTTGCAGTTTTTGAAGTTTTTGAAGTTTGCTGTTTTGCTGTTTTGCTGTTTTGCTGTTTGCTGTTTGCTGTTTGGCTGTTTGGCTGTTTGGCTGATTTCTGCTTTCTGCTTTTCTGCTTTTCTGCTTTTCTGCTTTTGGCTGTTTTGCTGTTTTGCTGTTTTGCTGTTTTGAACTTTTTGGGACGGCAACGAGCACACGCAAAGTTGCAAAAAGTTTGGTGTTCAGGGCGTTTAAGCAAACCCACTTTACAAACTGTACACTTGCTCATTAATACCGATTACCCCTTCACTCACCTTATCCAAATAGTATATTCTCATCTCCTACAATGTACAGTACTTAAATAAAATGTTCAATGCGCTGAGCATTTTCGCCAATCAACGCACTTCAACCTTCAACCTCGCACACGGACGGACGGTGGCGCTGGCGTGAGTGAAGAAGGCGGCCAGACGCAGTCAGTGGTGAACGTGGACGAACTCGTTGCGAACGGACAGACAACAGTGAACGATCGATCGTCAACGACGTATTACTCCGTTCGTTCGTCGGTTCGTTCGTCGTCGTCGTCGTCGTCGTCGTCGTTGTCGTCGTCGTCGTTGTTGTCGTCGTTGTTGTCGTCGTGTGGTGGTGGCGGCGGTGTGTGGAAGCAATCCAGTGCAGTGCAGTTGACATTCGGTCCACACATACATGATGCGTGGGACAGGGCAGAGCGGCGACACGGAGTCATTGTGGTCGCGGCACGGCAACCACGGCGCCGAGAACGGCGGAGAAGCTCCCACGATGTATGTGTACTGTACTCGGGCGTTGTGGTCCGTCTGAAACGGTGAAAAGCGCGCTTATGCTACAGACTGACGACGGTGGCTGGCTTGGATGTGACTGTCGTTGAGAGTAGAAGTTGCGTGGCGTTCGACAGCGCGAAGACGTCGGGACAGGGACATTGGCGACCAGTGCTACGCGCCACTCCCCGACTCCCGAATTCCGAATCCCGAATCCCGACGCCTAGCAAGCGTTGCAACGTCAATTGGTGAAACTGCGATGGCTTTCATCACGGGAGAGAAATCACACCACAAAATTTGTTCGCGGCACGTAACGCTGTCAACGGCTTGTGGAACCAGGTGCAACTTCGACAACAGTCCGTTGTTGCTCACGTGCGGACTGATTATGGCTGATCCGCGTTGTCTCTTCCGCATCGTGCAAGAGGGGTGAGATGTCGCTGTAGTTCTCTGTGATTCGCCCCCAGCGGTGGTGGCGGTGGGTTGCTTCATCATGCTAAACCTACAACTCGGCGGTCCCATGCTGACAATTTTGAACTGCGTTTCCAACGTCCACGACAGTAGCTGGCTTGTCGTGATGGTTGCGTCTTCCCTGGCCTTTGCGATATGGTACGGCTGGATGGAGCTCAAGAAACGCCAGCGCGCGCTGCGCGTGCACGAGCCTCGGGTCGCTGTCATTTGTGGCGGTGGAACTGGCATCGGCATCTGGATGGCACGGCGGTTGAAGGCCAAGGGTTTCATTGTGTTCAACGGCAATTTTGATGAGAGTTTGAGACGAACTACCGAAGCCCTCGACCACTCAACGACAGCAGTGGCAACAGACGAATTTGGAAATTACAGTTTCTTCCTGGATGTCCGTAGCGATGACTCCATTCTTCAGTTCTACCGTGCCGTCCGCAAGACTCTGCGGGCTCTCGAGCTGCGGAGTGCCGTTCATGTTCTAATCAACAACGCGGCTGTTATCAACGCACGCCCGCTCGAGTACGCAATGTTACTGACGTGAAGAGAATATTTTGCCGCACGCTAACTCATATGTCATTGCATGTTGTGCGTAGGCACGTGGACCGAGGAATGTTGCTAGACACTTTCAATGTGTCCGTAGGTGGAGCCCTGATGATGACACAAAAGTTCCTACCGCACATGATCATGGCATCGCGCCAAGGCCCGTGGAAAGCTCGAGTCATCAACATTTCTTCAGGGGGCGCAATTATGCCCACACCACTGTTCGTATAACTATATTGCACGTTCCCAGCCATGCCCGGTTGCTGTTCTGACTTGCAGTGACTCAATCGTCCTGTGGCAGATATGGCGCTTATTGTATTGCAAAAGCTGGAACGTCGGCCATGTGTGAGGTGCTTCGCCAAGAATTACGTTCTCGTGGGGCAGACTCTGACCTTCAAGGTTTGCCGGCCAGCACTCCTCTGTTACATGTCGAACTGGTGACTTCTGGAGCTTGAACGGGTATCATTTGTTGTTGCAGGCGCTGGCATCGTTTCGGTGACGCGTGTCGAGTTCGCGATGTGAGTACCATCGCGAGGCTTGCTGTCGTTGCTGTTCAGCGCTTACGTATTGTAAACGGGCTTTTTTTTTCTGTTGTTAACATGCACAAGGTGCACAACATCAGCCGCAGTTGGGTTCGAAAAGATGATCACAAGATCAATGAGAAAGCTTTTTCCGACACAACCCAGTGAGAACGAATGCGCGCGTGAGCCGGACGACGTAGAAAATAGTGACAATGAAGCCGATGATGGAGCTATTGCGTCTAGAGTCCCAGTGAGAACAATTACACCGCTTGAAGCCAAGAATCCTTACAGTGAGGTGAGTTACGGTGCGCTTTTTGCGCTTGGGGTTTGTGCTGGAATCACCATGTTTGTCGCACTTGGTCTACAGCTTGTCGAGGAAACCATCGGCATGCACAACCACCTGTGCAATACTGGAACACCACCAGTTGACGTTGCCACTGCAATCATTGAACAAGCTTGTTCGGCTCACGTTATGACGTTAGTTTTCCTCGCCACGGTGTTCCATATTTGATGCTGAGCTGAACAGTGCGCGTTTGCCCAGGTCCCCGCCAGTCCTGCAAATTGGGAGTGCAACGAGACTTGCATTGGTGCTTCGAAATTGCTTCCCGCTCTTCATTCGGTCAGTCCCGCAAGCAACTCAATTGATGTGGCGTTATCATATTGCTGTTTTTTCTGAGTGCTTGGAATGTAAACTTTCACGTGCAGGGATCGGTTCACAGAGGCGCTGCGCGCATTATTCCGTGGAACCCGACTGAATTTCCGGGTACGTTTCGGAACTGACACCACGTCGTAGCACCACATGCGGTCTCACTGCGTTGACTGAATGCTGTGTATGAACTCTAGGTCGCTCGTGAACCTGCTTTCAACGTACGTAAACTCTGCTTCAGCTTGTAGCGTAGTGTGCTGGCAGTGGTGTCGAATGTTGTCCGTCGCATTGTTTAATCCCTGCAAATCCCTGCTTTCCCCAACCATTTAATGTAGATATGGAGTTTGGCAGCCAACTCACTGATCCAGGTGTGTTCGTGGTGTTACAACCACAGGTGAAATCGACACAGCCTCACCGTCATCTGCTGGTACATTTAGGCCGTCGTCTGCTTCTGGATCATGATAGGCTTCGTCCATTGGTGGTACTGGGACGTGTAGTCAAGGATCAATTGCCGTAGTTGTTCTGCTCAACGCAGCTGAATTGAGAGATTGACTGCACACAATAGTGGATGTTTTCAAAAAGTTTCGGTTCTTTCTCAATTTATGAAAATAGACAGTGAACACTCCTTGTTACAACTTCGACAAAACCCGGGTACATACATCTTGTTACAATTTCGACAAGCAAGGCGAGTCACTTCGCAGTACGTCTTCAACAAATTCCTTGATGCTACCGACAGTGCTCTACATCAACATCGAAATGAAAGATTGTTACAACAAGAAACGTCGGTCAAGGTTGATCCAGAAGCATCGACTGCTATTGCGTGCGCGTACCCGTGTGACTTCTGGCATCATGAAAAACAGCTCTGCGGCGTGGGCAGTGCCCACCACAATTCGAGCCTGTGTCTGCACTCCTGCGTCACGCAATTTTCTATACCTGGCCATGCACATGTGTGCATATGCAAATAGCACGAAGAGCATTGAACGTTGGAGAACATGGAGAACGTTGAGGGTCTGAGATATCAGAGAGGTGGCAAAATAGAGAAACTACGAACATGGCAATGCCCTCGTCGAGCAAAGGGTCGCACTCATTGCAAGATACCATCGTAGGAGGAAGGCCCTCTAAATCGCGAGCTTCGGCGAAGATTGGCCACGCACAAGGATCTTTGTTCGCATAACCCTCGATCCCGTAACTTTAGGTCGCGCAGCACACACCAATAATAAGCGTAAGCTAATTGCAAGAGACACAAAACTGCGTTGCTAGCATCAGCAAACCACGCACAAATGTGGGCCAAGGCCGTCTAGCAGCAGCAAAATCCCGTTGTTGGTCACCGTGCTGGGGAATTTCGCGTTGGGGTAGTTCCCGACGACGTAAGGGCACAAAGCGTAAATCCCGCGCACCTGAATGACAAGTTGAATGGATAAACCCACACCTGCAGCACGAGCCAAGACGATGCCAAGCACTCACCAGGTGCATTTTTCCCGCCTGGTTCAAACGCATGGCTGTTGCGAGACACAAGTTACCCCTCCACTCTCGCCACTCAAAAATATTTTGTCTGACGCAACACCGAACGACGATGCATTGGAGTGCAAGAACTTGATTCCACTGACGCAATCGTTCAAACCGCCGGGATACTTGGCGACTTCTCCACTGGACCCTTCCGAACCCACGAGCCCCGGAATCAGCGAATTGCGGAAATCGACCATGAACACGCAAATTCCTCTCATGGCAATTAGTCTGGCGAAGGCTTGGTAGTGCGCATAAAAGCATGAACCCTGCATCATACCGCCTCCGTGGATGTAGAATAAGCATGGCAACTTGTGGTCTGTTGGACGGTCACGGGGACGAATGAACGAGTACCTGCGAAGACAATGGCAATCTCAGCAAAATGATGAAGGACGCAGTGCGTGGCAATGCATCACCGCACCGAACTTTGTTCCCGCCAAATTCTGATTCAAAGATCCCATCTGTGCGGGCCGCAGCATCTTTTGGTGCAACATTGAGGAAGATGTCTTTTTCTTCTAAATTGAACTCCTCCCTCATTTTCATCAACTCGGGCTTCCTGTTCACGGACTTGACAAATTGTTCCCAGGTCTTAGTGACCTTTTCGATGGCAGTCACTCGTGTCCCGCGCTCCATGGCGAAGAATTCAAGAATAGCTCTTTGGCGAGGGTCGAGCCTGGGATCATTCCACGGTTCCTCGGGTGCTTCCGAGTCGTCATTTTCTCTGTCTGGCATCTTGATGATTGGTTGGAAAGTTGGTCCTGGAATTGCGTGTTGTGGCTGCGTGCTCTCGCCAACACGGTCCCAAAAGCGAAAGAGTCTGCCGAACGCGTGCAGTCAGTGGCAAGTGGAACAAAACTATCGAAAACAGTCTGTTTTTTCTCGCCTAAGAGTTGGCTTATCGGTTAACAGTTAAAGTCCTCGACATGTACTGTTTTACGAAAAGGTTTTGAACTTGCTGATACTTACTTACACAGTGGCAACTTGCTTAACAATGGTGTGCGTGCTTTGGTGATGCAGGTGGAACACCGCCTCACAACAAAGCATCAAACAAACATCAATGGAAGGAACAAGTTGAGTCCTCCAAGTCGCTTCCGACAAGCTTCTCAACACCCGGCCAGCGCGCTACGCGCTCGCTGTGTGTTGTCGCGCGACAAGACGGGACGAGCAAGAAGTGGTGAGGAAGTATGTGACGAAGACAACCAGACAGAAGTCAAAAGTGAAAAGTGACAACAAGATACGTCAAAACCACACGACCACACGTGCTTCTCTGTACTTTTGGTACGAGTATGGCACACCATAAATAACTCCACTTGTTCCAGTTACGGGCATGAATCCCAAACATGTACTTTTAGTACTACTGAGTACACAGAAACTCAGTCAACTTGACAACAACCTGTCCTTGGGATTCAGGACAGGCAATGGATTTTTGTGCTCTGACTGCTGCGTTTTCACTTGCAGTGTACCGTGGACAGAGCACCAACAGTGGTCAGGTTAGAGTTGGCGTGTGATGTATGTCGTGCGGAACGCTGTGGTGGTGGTGCGTAGAGTCGGCCATGCGAGCCTGGATTGCGACGATTTGGCGATTGCTGTGCTAAAAAAATGGTGACTGTACTCGAGTTCTCGTACTGTGCCAGCCACCTGGAGGAGAAATACAACGACACCGTGGTATTTTATCACAAACGATCCACGTTTCTCAGCGGACGTCAGCTCCCCCACACGTCATTGTCTTGCAAGGGGGCTGATCGAGTTTGAGCAATGATGGAGTAAAGGTTGTCTCCTCTGAGAACATTGAGCACCTCTTGCTCTGAAGCATCGAGGGTTTGACTTGTTGGTTCGTCGTTTGATCCTTCAATTCCAGATCGATCCCTGGCGTTGCGTTCCTCTCTCTCAATGGCAACTTTTTCTGCCCTCATTTGAGTTTTCGTGAGGAAGTCAAGCAATTTCACCTCTGGGGTGGAAAGTTCGGGATGCCATACATCAAATATCAACACCACGCGCGGCAACTCGGCGTCATTCCATGCTTCATGTTCAAACGAGTCGTCGAAAACCAAAACCTTTCCTTCCTCCCAATTTCGGGTTTCGTCCCCGACTCGAATTCGACACAGCGATTTATCAGGAACGACCAACGGTAAATGCACACGGAGCTTCTTGTTCGTTGGTCCATTGTGCCTAAACGCAACATCCCAAGACAGCAGCCGTGTTCTTTTGAAACAAAAAAGTTGGTGGCGGCGTGTACAACATCTCAGTGCTCACAAAAACCGATGCAGCGTACTTGGTGATGTGTGTGCCAGGTGCCATTGCAGAAAAGAAGGCGTGCGAATAGTGTCGATCTCCAACGATGCCCTCTATGAAGTCTGCAATCAAGGTGTGTTGGAAGTAAGTCAGGCACATCGGCACGCCACAGTTTGGTTTTGACATGGCAAAGCAACGCACTGGTAGTGATTGGGCACAGCTCCCTGTTGTCCTCAAAGTCGATATTGTGGAGCCATAAATAAAACACGTTCCAATTTCCTCTATCGTGGGCCTTGGATCCGACGTCGCAGTCGTCACCAACGCCTGAAGACGGGCGAATGTCCTTAGTTTCTTTGGTTTGCGTCCAAGTTGGAGCTCGATACGGTTGAAACGTCGGAATTTCGCCGCGTTGCGCAACATCACGAAGTGCAAGAAATTCTTGTTTGATTTTGGGAAACAAAGCCTCAAGTTTGCTCACCCAAGGCAGATGCCGATGCAGCAACTTCCCTTCCCAGAACCCAATTGTGTGCAGGTTCGGAATTAGTATGGGGCACTTGAGCTGCCATGGCGAATAGAGGTGCCGCCATTTCTTGGAACGATGTGCGCCTCCATTTATTCGTTGAAAAATCCATGCCCGAAGACGGCTTCCATCTCCGCCACCTAGGATCGCCTGCTTCGCCTTCTGACGGAAAACAGCTGCTGAAAATTTCGAAAGGCGATACTCGGCTGCAATATTGTCCAGCTCACGGTCAATTGCTGCTCGAATGTGCTCCTTCCGCTGGCGCAACTTTTCTTCAAGTACTCGAAGAGTGAGTTGCACAGACGGCTGTACCGATTCTAAGTTTTCCGGTGCCACGTGAGTGCGCACCAAGTCAACGATGGTCGACGTCGA
>ENA-OWNT01004324-OWNT01004324.1-seawater-metagenome-genome-assembly--contig:-NODE-4324-length-12548-cov-4.466442_pt1 | contig 12548 bp, 8 predicted proteins | sample MGYA00238136_ERZ651165 | MGnify/ENA primary metagenome ERZ651165 (study PRJEB26861, sample SAMN08777766) | seawater metagenome | isolation source: coastal seawater | place: USA: Florida | collected... | reverse complement strand
GGTGGGCCGCGGGGTGATCGAGCTGGCCGCCGGCGGCGCCGTCACCGTGGTCAACGTGCACGGCAGCTCGGGCTTCAACGGGGACGAACGGGACTGCCGGCTCGCGCAGTTCCAGCAGGTCTGGGAGGACCTGGACGGCGAGCCCGGCGCGAACGGGGCGCGCAACCTCGTGCTCGGGGACTTCAACACCGACCCGGCGCGGCTCGCGGGCAGCGATCCCAGCGCCGCCTACCTCGCAGCGCGCGCCGAGGACGCCTTCACGTTCCACAGCGGCGCCAGCGCCGACGACCCGCCCACGTACAGCGATCTGTTCACGATCGATCACGTCCTCAGCGACGCGTTCGCGGGGGACTGCTGGACGGCGGGGATGAGCGCCGAGCATCCCGCGGTGAGCACGGTGGTCTACTTCGACCACAAGCCGACCGTGTGCGCCCTGACCGAAGAGCCGTGACCGGCGGCCAGCCCAGGGGCGGCTGAGCTCCTCGGCCCTCAGGCGACTCCGGTCCGCACCACCCGCTGGAGCCCCTCGCGGTCGAGCACCCGCAGGGGGGACCGCGCGATGATCCCGTTGGCCTCCAGCTTCTTGAGGACGCGGGACAGGGTCTCGTGTCGGATGCCGAGCTGGCGGGCGACGCTGCGGGCGGTTCGGCCGTCCAGCGTTTGGGACACGCACACGATCTCCGACAGCAGGAAGCGGGCGACCCGGGTGGCGGCCGGCTGCTTGCTGAGGTGGAGCTCGCAGCCCGTCTGGGCGAGCTCGTCGGTCAGAGGCTCCAGGAGCGCGGCCACCAGCTTCACGTCCCCCGTGTGCACCCGATCCACGGGAAGCGTGCAGATCTCGCCGCCGTGCAGCACCCGGACCTCCGAGCAGCTGGGGAGCCCGCGCAGCCCCTGCCAGCCGAGCACGGCGCCCGGTCCGCGCAGGGAGTAGCGCCGCTCGACGCCGGCCATGGTGGTGCTGATGAGCTCGACGACGGCGCTCTTGAGGTGGATGAGCTGCTGCGGGACCTCGCCGGACGGGAGGAGGGTGGCGCCGTCCGCCACCGTCTGGCGGCGCAAGGGGCAGTCCTCCCCCCGGCCGCCGAGCAGGCAGTCCGCGCAGCCCTGGAAGGGCCGCTCCGGCGAGCGTTCGGACGACGCGAAGAACTCGGGGGGAACCGCGGTCATGCGGCATTCGAACAACCGCGAAGGGTGCTGTCGTTGACCGCGATCACCGTCCGGTGCACTTGACCGCGGTCAACGACAGGACGTGCGCGCTCACTGCAGCCTGACCGCGATGGGGCACGACAGACGTGGGGACCGCGCGCGCCTGCGCCGGGTGCACGGGTTGGCGGAGGAGCGCTACGACGCGATCGTCGAGCGGTTCTACGCCCTGCTGGAGCAGGACCCCGTCGCGTCCGAGGCGCTGCCGCCCACGAACCACCGGGCGGGCCTCAAGCGGGCGATGAAGGAGCACTTCCGCGGCCTGTTGATGGGCGAGAGGGACGGCGCCTGGGCCGAGAGTCGGGTGCGCCTGGCCACGCAGCACGTGCGGTCGGGCGTGCCGTTCTCCATCTATGTGCGCAGCTTCGCGGCGTTCCAGGACGCGCTCGGGGACGTCCTCGAAGACATGGGCCACGTGCTCTCACCCGGGGACGACCGGGCGCTGACCCGCGCGATCCTCGCGGACATCGGCATCGTGCTCGACGCGGGCGAAGAGGCCCGCCGGCGGGCGGAGGAGGAGGCCGCGTGCGCCCGGGAGCGGGCCGAGGCCCTGCGGGCCCGTGAGCAGGCGGCGCGGATGGAGACCGTGCAACGCCTCGCCGCCGCGGCGGAGTTCCGGGACACCGACACGGGCAACCACGTGGTCCGCATGTCGGAGTACGCAGCGCTGCTGGCGCGGGTCGCGGGGCGGCCGTGCGACGAGGTGGAGGCGCTGCGGGTGGCCGCCTCGATGCACGACCTCGGCAAGATCGGGATCCCCGACGCGATCCTCTTGAAGCCGGGGCCGCTCACCCCCGCCGAGTGGGACGTGATGCGGACCCACGCGCAGCTCGGCCACGACCTGCTCGCGGACTCCGAGTCACCGCTGCTGCAGCTCGGCGCCGAGGTGGCGCTGACCCACCACGAGCGCTGGGACGGCGGAGGCTATCCGCGGGGACTGGCCGGCGAGGCGATCCCGCTGGTGGGGCGCATCGTCGCCATCGCGGACGTGTTCGACGCCCTGACGAGTCGGCGCGTCTACAAGGAGGCCCAGGACGTGGGGGCGGCCGTGGGGGAGCTCCTGGCCCGAGCCGGCACCCACCTGGACCCGACGCTGGTGGACCTCTTCGTGCGGCACCTCCCCGCGGTGCTGGGCATCCGCGCGCGCTACCGGGACTGAGGCTGCGGGGGTAGGCTCGCGCCATGGTGCGCAACCGCCTCCTCCTCGTCCTCGCTGCCCTCCCGCTCCTCGCGTGCCCGCGCGTCGAACCGGACGCCGCCGCCTACCAGATCACCGAGCGCGACCAGGCGGTCGGCGGCCCCGCGGCCTCCGCCACCATCGGCGACTTCATCCTGGAGAACGGCCAGATCCGCGCGGGCGTCCTCGACGCTCACTGTCGGCCGTCCACGCAGGGCACGGGGCTGACGTGCTTCTCGCCCGGGCCGGGCGTGTACGGCGGCTCCCTGGCGGACATCGATCTGCGGCGGGACGACGCGGCCACCAGCTCCGGCGCCGGCAACGACCTGTTCGCCGAGCTGTTCGACTCGGTGAACATGGAGCTCATGGCGGCCCAGGAGGTCGCGGTCCTCGCGGACGGCAGCGACGGCGGCCCCGCCATCGTCCGGGCCCAGGGTCCGGCGGGCCAGTACATCACCTACATCGAGCTCATCGGCGACATCATGAACCTGCCGCGCACGTGGCAGATCACGGACTACGCCCTGCGCCCCGGCGATCGCTACGTGACGATGACGACCGTGGCCGTCTTCGCCGAGGAGGACATCGAGGGCAACCTCGTGAAGCCCGCGGACCCCTGCGGTTGGTCGGTCGGCGATCCGGGGCTGCCCTGTGATGGTCTGCTCCTGCCGCCCGTCACCGGCAAGCTCCCCCTCATCCAGGGCCTGAACGATGGCGCCACCACCATCGGCGACTTCTGGCTGGCCGGCGGCGATCTGGACATCTTCGTGCCGACCATCGGCTTCGACGAGGAGATCAAGGCGAACGACGAGTTCCTGGCGGGGCGGAACTCCGCGGTGGATCCGTTCGAGTTCCCGTACATCGCGGCCACCGGCAACGGCACCAGCTACGCCATGGGCACCGGCGGCGACCTGTCCGCGCCCATGTTCACGAGCTCGCTCACGGCCGTCTTCGGGGTCTCCTACGCGCCGGAGCTCGACAAGGAGAACGACCCCATCCAGCCGCCCGTGGGCAGCGCGTTCGGCTACCGCCGCTGGCTCGGCGTCGGGCAGGGCGACGCGGGCACGGCGTACGACGCGCTGCTCGATGCGTTCGCGGACAACGGGTACGCCCAGACCGTGGGCACGCTGACGGGTCGCGTGGTGGAGGAGACGACGCTGGAGGCGCTGTCGGGCGTGGACGTGCTGGTGTACCGCGACACCGGCGCCGCGCTGGACTCCGACGGGCTCCCGCCGGACACGGACATCTTCACGCACTACGCCACGGACCCGGGGATGGACCGCGTGGACGACGGATCCTTCGGCGGCCGCCTGCCCGTCGGGGACTACCTGCTCGTCGCCAAGGAGCGCGGTCGGCCCGCGACGGCGCCGGTGTCCGTGACCATCACCGAGGGCGCCACCTCCGAGGTCGGCATCGTCGCCCCGCGCCTGGCCACGGTCACCATCGAGGTCGTGGACGAGCGCGGCCGGCTCCTGCCCAGCAAGGTGTCGCTGCGGCCCGCGGATCCCGAGACGCCGCGCAACCGCACGGATCTGGGCGATCCCTTCTTCGGCGGCGACTTCACCGAGATCGTGTTCCTGCCCTACGGCGAGGCCCGGATCGAGGTCCCGGCGGGGCGGTACGACGTGTTCGTGACCCGCGGCATCGAGTACTCGCTGTGGGACAGCCGGGTCGATGCGGACGCGCCGGACGGCATGGTCCTGGCGGCCGGGAGCGGCACCGAGCTGCGCGTCCAGCTGCACCGGGAGGTGGACAGCAGCGGCTTCATCGGCGCGGACCTGCACGTGCACGCGGTCGCGTCGCACGACAGCGGCGTGTCCCTGGAGATGCGCACGGTGACCATGGCCTGCGAGGGTGTGGAGTTCATGGCCAGCACGGACCACGACGTCATCGTGGACTACCGCCCGGTCATCGACTCCATGGGGCTCAACCCCTGGCTGGCGGCCACCGTCGGGCTCGAGACGACGACCCTGGAGCTGGGGCACTTCCTGGGCTTCCCCCTGTCCATCGACTACGACAAGCCGCCCACCGGGGGCGCGTTCGACTGGACCGACATGCCGCCGGCCACGATGCTCCGCAGCATGAAGGAGCTCGGCGCCCACGCGCCGGAGGAGACGATCACCTACATCGGGCATCCGCGCGACGGGATCCTCGGCTACTTCGACCAGTTCGGGATGAACCCCTTCGAGGACGACAACGGCAAGCCGAAGCTCGAGTTCAGCCTCCTCAACATCGCCAACCCGATCCTCGAGGACGGCGACCTGTACTTCACGCTGGAGACCGAGGGCATCGAGCTGCTGAACGGCAAGCGGTTCGACTTCATCCGCACGCCCACGAAGGCCGAGATGGACTGCTACGCCGCGTCCGTCCGCGAAGAGCCGCTGCCCGAGGGCTGCACCGAGGCGCCCAACGCCTACGACTTCGTGGAGCGCACGCTCGAGGAGCAGGCCCGGCTGGACGACCTGACGGACTCGACGTTCGGGTTCAGCACCGAGGTGGAGGGCCAGGTGGACGACTGGTTCACGCTGCTCAACCTGGGCTACCGCCACACGGCGCTCGGCAACAGCGACACCCACGGGCTCACGAGCACCGAGTCCGGCTGCCCCCGCAACTACGTGGTCAGCGACGTGGACGATCCGGAGCTGCTCGACGAGCGCGCCATCGCCCAGGCGGTCAAGGAGCACCGGGTGGTGGCGACGTACGGCCCGCTCATCCGGTTCTCCGCCGAGGGGCCCGCCAACGGCGTCGGCAGCGACGTGTCGGTAACGGACGGCGAGGCCGCCCTGCAGATCCACGTGCAGTCGCCGAAGTGGATGCGCGTGGATCGGGTGGAGGTCTACGAGAACGGCCGCCTCATCCACGTCTACGACGACGAGATCATGGCGGACCAGGTGGTGAAGCTGGACACGCAGCTCAGCGTGTCGCCCGTGGACGCCGACGGGAACCCGCAGGACGCCTGGTACGTGGTGATGGCCATGGCCGAGCAGGACCTCGCGCCGCTCTACACGCCGGTGGACATCCCGCCGCTCGAGCTCAACGACGTGGTCATCGGCGCGCTCTCGGAGCTGGAGCTCGGGTCCATCGGCATCGGCGCCGCGGTGGGCGAGGCGGCCCCGCTCCCGAAGACGCACCCGGTCTACCCGTATGCGATCACGAACCCCATCTGGATCGACGTGGACGGCGACACCGACGGCGACGGTGTGAACTTCGAGGCGCTGGGCACCGTGCCCGACTGGATGCGCCCGGCCCCGGAGTAGTCGGTCAGAGCGACCCGAGGATGGCCCGGGCTTCCTTGAGCTCGGGAGCGTCCGCAGGGGCGCGATCCCAGGACGCGATGAAGCCCTCGAGGACCGCCCGCGCGTCGCCCGTGCGTCCCGCGCGGGCCAGGACGCGGCCGAGTCCCAGCTGGGCGCGCGCCCGGAGCATCGGCTCCTCCCAGGAGTAGGGATCCTCGGCGAGGCTGCGGAACGCGGCCTCCGCGGCGTCCAGATCGCCCGACTGCTCGGCGGCGAGAGCAGCGGGCCAGGCGGTCCAGGTCTCCGCGGACTCGGTGAGGGCCACGGTCCGGTGCAGGGCGCGGACCTCCTCCCAGTCCGCGTCGTGCCACGCCGCGAACAGCTCCAGGTGGGCGACGGCCACCGCATCCAGCGCAGACGTGTCCTGGGCGGCGACCACGCCCCGGAACCAGGGCAGGAGCGGATCCGACTCACCTCCGGCCGCGACCTTGGCGATGACCCGCTCCATGAGCTCGTTCTCGCCCTGGATCCCCCAGGGCTCGAGCCCACTGGCGGTCGCCTTGGCGTGGGCCTCGGCGGCGAGCCGCGTGTCGCCGGTGGTGAGCGCGGCCCAGGCCAGATCGGACCACGCCCAGCTCGCCGCGTACGGTCGGTCCTGGGAGTCCAGCAGGGTGGCGGCCTCGGCCGCCCGGGCGAGTCCCCGCTCGAAGGCGCCGCGGGCGAGGTCCACGCCGGCCAGGAGCTGGAGGGCTGCGGCCCTGTGTCGCGGGTCGTCCAGCAGGCGCCGACCTGCCGCCCCGGCCTCGTCCCAGCGGGCGCGCATCGCTGCGGAGGTGACCAGGGCGAGGACCGCCGCGTCGTCGGGTTCGGGAGCCCACCGCAGGACGAGGTCGGCGTCTGCGCGGGCGCCGTCGTGGTCGCCGTTCAGGGCGCGGGCCAGGGCCCGGAGTGCGCGGGCGCCGAGGTCGTGGGGGGACTCCTGCACGGCGGCGTCGGCGTGCTCCAACGCGCGGGCTGGTGCCGGGGCGCGGGTCAGCCAGCCGTCGAGGGAGCCGGACTCCCACTCGGCCAGGCTGCTCAGGGCCAGGGCCCGCTCGGCTCCGACGCGGCTCCGGGCCTCCAGGATCGCCAGCCCGCGATCGATCTGGCCGACGCTGAGCAGGAAGCGGCCGATCTCCATCTGGATGAACGGGTCGTCGATGGCGAGGACGGCGAGCTTGCCGAACTGCGCCTCCAGGGCGTCGTGATCGCCGTGCAGGTAGGCCGCCCAGGCGGCCGTCTGGGCCTGGAGGCGCGCGGGCCCGTCCGCGCTGAGGGCGACCGCCCGGTCCGCGAGGGCGATCCCTTCGGCGTCGCCTTCTTCATACATCGCCGATCGATAGAGCCAGGGAAGGGGACAGCTCGGGTCGAGCTCGTTCGCCTGCTGGGCCAGGGCGAGCATGCGATCCGCCTCCCGCAGGGCCGCCGCGCGCCGGGCCCGCCGCGTCAGCTGCCAGGCCGCGACGGTGGTGCACGCCGCCGCGTCCAGCTCCGCCTGCGGGGGCTTCGCGTCGCCGGCGAGGCGCGTGGCGATGGCGAGCGCCAGGGCCCGCGGGGACGCCGCCGACACCGTCTGTTCGAGATCGCCCGCGCGCACCGTGGCGTGCAGGGCGTCCTCGCGCCGGACCATCGCGGTGATGGCGGCGGCGTCGGGGTCCGTGGTGATCGTGGCCTCGAGATCCCAGCCATCGGCGAGCTCCTCGCGGACCAGGGCCGGCAGCGCCTCGCCCAGCCATGCATCGGCGGGGTCCGCGGTCGTGAACATCCCCAGCGTCAGGCCCGGATCGGGTGGGCCGGGCGCGAGGATCCAGGCGAGAGCGAGCAGGAGCGCCGCTGCTGCTGCCGGCAGAGGCCACCGACGGGAGGGGGCGCCGTCGAGGAGAGACACCACGGCCGCGCCGTCGGCGGGACGGTCGGCCGGGTCGGCCTGCAGGCAGGCGCGCAGGACCGCGTCCAGCGACGGATCCGCCTGCTCGCCCAGCAGCTCCCGGCCGATGAGCCCGAGCGCGTACACGTCGGCCCGGGCGTCCACCCGGCTGTCCAGCCGCTGCTCCGGCGCCATGTAGCGGGGCGTGCCGATGACCGCGCCGGTTCGAGTGCGGCTGTCGGTGCCGTGGCGGCGCGCGATCCCGAAGTCCGCCACCACGGCGCGCCCCTCGGCGGTGATGAGGATGTTCGAGGGCTTCAGGTCCCGGTGCACGACGCCCGCGGAGTGAGCCGCCGCCAGTCCGTCCGCCACCTGGCGAAGCACGGAGCGCAGGCGGTCGGGCGGCAGGGACTCCTGCACCGACAGCGGCGCCCCGTCGATCAGCTCCATGGTGATGAACCACCGCCCGCCGTCTTCGACCAGGTCGTGCAGCCGGCAGACGTTGGGGTGGGAGACCGCGCGGGCCAGCAGCAGCTCGTCGCGGAAGCGGGCCAGGGCCTCGGCGTCTCCCGCGCGCTCCGGCGGGAGCAGCTTCAGCGCCACGTCCGTCGCGAGCTGGTGGTCCCGCGCGCGCCAGACGACGCCCATCGCTCCCGCTCCGAGGGGCTCGACCAGCTCGTACCGCTCGGCGAGCCAGCTCCCCGCGGCCCCGGGCGTCGGACCCTCGGTGCGCAGGGCGTCCACCAGCAGCTCGCGGCAGGGATCGCAGCCGTCCGTGTGGGTCAGCAGGGCCTCCCGCCGGCCCTCGTCGAGCGCGTCGTCGAGCCAGTCGAGCAGGTCCTGCTCGTCCAGGTGTGCCATCAGTCGACGAGGCGGCGGTGCAGGCTCAGGTCGAGCTGGCTGCGGATGAGGCGCAGGATGCTGTGTAGGTCGTCCTTGCCGACCTTCAGCTCCCTCTCCAGGTGCTTGCGGACGCCCGCGCCCAGGGCCACCCGCGCCGCGTCCAGCCACCGGGCCGCGGTGGCGCGGTGGACTCCGTGCAGCGCGCCGATGTCGTCGATGTTCAGGTCGTCCAGGATGCGGAGCTTGAGCAGGCGGCGGTCCCGGGACGAGAGCGTCTCCATCGCCACGGCGAGGGCCTCCTTGAACTGCGCCGTGTAGTGCTGGCGGAGGAACTGGAGCTCGGGATCGTCGCCCCCCGTTCCGGCCGAGAGCACGCGTTCTTCGAGGGTCTCCTCCTGGCGCTGGCTGCGCATCAGGTCGAGCCCCGCGCGCAGGCTCGTGATCCGCAGCCACGCCCGCAGGGGCCCGCGTCCGGCGTAGCGCGCGATGCGCGGCGGGTCCTCGTCGCTGGCCACCAGGAGGCGGGCGGTGACGCGCTGGGCCACCTCGTCCGCCCAGGACCGGGGCACGCGGGATCGCGCGAGCGCGACGGGGACGCCGGCCTCGATCAGCGCCTGCACCTCCGCGATGGCGGCCGCGTCGCCGGCCACGCAGCGCTCCACGAGCGCGACGTCGGCGCTGTGGTCGGCAGGCTCGGGGCTCGGGTCGATCACGGTGTGAGGTTTCCGTCAGAACGTCTGCGACCGGGTCGGCCGGCGCGCGTCTCCCCTCGAAGGCGAGACCGCACCATGGCTCGAGTTTCGCGATTGTCCCGCCATTCTTGCCCGTTGCCCCCGCCGCCGTCGCCCTGAGGGGGTGCAAGCCGGCGATGGAGCTCCCCACATGCGCCGACGGAGGCGAAGAGATCGCGTTCGACGAGGCGCCCACCTGGAGCGCCGACGTGGCTCCGGTGGTCTTCGAACACTGCGTGCAGTGCCAGTGAGGAGAACGGAGCCAAGTGATCGGCAGCGGGGGTAGACAGCGTGTCTGGCGCCGTTGGCGATCGCGTCGGGGGCCCGGGTGATCGCCAGCGGGCGTAGATGGCTTGTCTGGCGCCGTCGGCGATCGCTTCGGGGCCCGAGGTGATCGCCAGCGGGGGTAGACAGCTTGTCTGGCGCCGTTGGCGATCGCCCCCATCCCTTGAGGACGCCCCCACCTACCTGGGGTGGGTGCTTGTTGAGTCGTTGTTGCGGGTAGCACCCTTTCATCGGGGGCCTCGAGGACGGCGGCTACCTGCGCCGCATCGTCGACATCGACCTGGCGGCCGATCGCGCAAGCTTCACAACGGAGTTCGCGTCCCTCGCGGAGGCGGTGGCGGACGTGGAGTTCGACGAGTCCGTGGATCTGGACGACGGCGCCCGCGGCAACTCGGTGGACTCAGCGGCCGGGTGCTTGACAGCGTCGAGGTCGACGGCGGCACCTCCACCGTGACGGTCTCTCGGGGCGTGCTGAACCTGTCGTCGCAGGTCAACGCGAAGGGCAGCTTCGGGTTCCTGCGGCTCAAGTCGGTCACGTCCCGCAACCGCTTCACCCTGGATCTCGACCTCGATGTCGACTTCCACAGCGACGGCCCCACCGACCGCGCGCAGATGGTCGAGCTCGAGACCTTCGAGCAGCCCTTCACCTTCCGCATCGGTCCCGTCCGGGTGCGCGGCGTCCTGCACAGCACCGTCTACGTCGGGTTCGCCCACGCGAGCGACGGTCCCATCGATGTGTCCACCGCGTTCAGCGGTGGCGGCACGGCAGAGATGGGCGGCACCTACACGATGCCCGGCTCCTGGGCCCCCACTGGAACCCGAACGTGTCCGGGACGGTGATGGAGCTCTCGCCCACCGGGACCGGCGACTGGAACGGCCGCGCCTCCGTCTACATCAAGGGCAAGGTGGTCGTAGACGGTGTTGAGGGGGGCACGTCCACCTACCAGCTGGAGCCACGATGGCACCCCCGGTCTCCCAGGTGGTGGTGGCGCAGTCGGACTCGGTGTTGCCGGTGGCAAAGACCAAATATGAGCATTGCTCGCGTCTTCATGTAGGCTCGCTCCATGAGTTCACGCCTCGTCGTCGCCCGCCTCGTCGCTCTCCGCCTCGTCGCTCTCCGCCTCGTCGCCGCCGCCCTCGCCGGCCTCGCCGCCGCCCTCGTCGCCTGCGACGCACCCCCGCCCCCCGGTCCCGAGGGCCCGGTCGACCTGACCGTGTCCCTCGCGCCGCCCGCGTTCGGCTACCAGGTCGCCACCGAGCCCGTCCTGGTCCCGTCGGGCACCGAGGCGTTCGTGTGCAGCGTCGTCCGGGTGGAGCCCACCGGGGAGGAGCTGTCCGTCTGGGTGGACCGGATGGAGAGCCTGAGCTCCGAGGGCAGCCACCACATGAACGTGCTGCTCGGGCAGTTCTCCTTCCTGGACGCCTTCCTGGGCGACGGCGCCTTCGAGGAGCAGCTCGGGGTCGGCCTCGGGACGCACGACTGCGACGCCCTCGGCGACCTGATGGCCACGTCGTTCCCGGTCTTCCCCAGCCAGCGCAGCAACCAGCAGATCACCATGCCCGAGGGGGTAGGCATCCCCATGGTGGCGCCGCTCGTGCTCGTCCTGCAGCACCACTACGTCAACGTCCGCGCCGAGGACGTGCTCATCAACGCCGCCCTCAACGTCGAGCGGACCGATCCCGCCTCCGTCGTGCACGCCGCCAGCCTGGTCTTCGACGACATCCTCGACATGGACCTGCCCGCGGGATCCCAGGGCGTCGTGCAGCGCACCTGCGGCGTCGACCGGGACGTGCAGCTCGCCCTCGTCTCGACCCACACCCACGAGCGCACCGACTGCGCCACGCTGAGTCGCTACGACGCCGCCAGCGACACGGTCTCCGCCGATCCGTTCTTCGTGAACAAGCGCTGGGAGACCCCGCCGATCCTGCACTTCCCCATCGACACATTCGCCCTGTCGGCCGGGGACGGCGTGCACTGGGCCTGCCACATCAGCGACACCCGTGGCGACGGCGTGGTGAACGACGGCACCGCGGCGGGCGAGATGTGCGTCTTCGCCGCCGTGGCCTACCCCGCCTCGGTCAGCAAGGAGGACATCATCGCGACGCTGGACGGCGGCAACCTGCTCGACGTCTACGCCCTCCTGGGTGAGATGATGTCGGGCTGCGCGACCTACCCCGAGGCGGAGAGCCCCTGGCCGTTCACGGACGAGGTGAACCTCGCCGAGCGCGTCGACACCTGCGCGGACTGGGGCCAGACCGAGTCCAACACCCTCGAGTGATCCGATGGAGCACTTCAGCTTCGACGACCTGCCCCGGAGCAGCCTGCTCCAGACCCCGCGCCAGCGCCGCTCCGCGGCCCGCGTGCACGCGATCCTCGACGGCGCAGTGACGGTGCTGCTCGCGGACGGCGCGGCGGGCTTCAACACGAACCGGGTGGCCGCCGTCTCGCAGGTCCCCGTCGGGTCGATCTACCAGTACTTCGCGAACAAGCAGGCGATCCTGGCGGGCGTGCTCGAGCGCGGCGTCCTGCACTCCGAGGCGCTGATGGGCGCGGTGTTGGAGCAGGGCCACGGACGCCCGCTCGCCGAGACGGTCACGACCGGACTCGAGGGGCTGATCGACCTGCTGCTGCCCCACCGCGCGCTGATCGCGGCCCTGATGGGCGGGGCGCCCGTGTTCGGCGCCGGCTCGTCCCTCGTCTCGCTGCACGCGGTGCTGGTGGATCTCGCGACGCGCTGGCTGGCCGCGAACCGGGCCGCGGTCGCAGCGCCGGCAACCCTGTACGTGTCGGTGCACGGGGGGGTGTTCGCGTTCCTCAGCTGGATCATCGACCAGCCAGCGCACGTGCCCCGCGCGGAGTTCGTCGCTGCGCTGACCGCCCACGTGGTCGCCGCGCTGGACCGCTCCCCAGGCTCCCTGGCCTCGAGAGACCCGCTCGCCGCTCCCTAGCTCGACTCCAGGATCGCGCGGACGGCGTCGAAGTCCGGGGCGATCTCGAGCGACAGCAGCGGCAGGTCTGCTCGCTCCGCCAGCGCGGGCGGCAGCGGGAGGTTCAGCCCGAGCACGCGGTCCACCGTCTCCTTGAACTTCGCGGGGTGCGCGGTGCACAGGAACACGCCGGTCTCGCCGTCCTCCAGCTGCCGCTCGAGCGCGTCGAACGCGATGGCGCC
>ENA-OWNT01004323-OWNT01004323.1-seawater-metagenome-genome-assembly--contig:-NODE-4323-length-12550-cov-3.284935_pt1 | contig 12550 bp, 11 predicted proteins | sample MGYA00238136_ERZ651165 | MGnify/ENA primary metagenome ERZ651165 (study PRJEB26861, sample SAMN08777766) | seawater metagenome | isolation source: coastal seawater | place: USA: Florida | collected... | reverse complement strand
TTGGCCTGGACCTCGATGAAATAGCCCAGCACGTTGTTGTGCTTGATCTTCAGCGAGGTGATGCCGGTATGCTTGATGTACTGCTGCTGCATCCCCGCGATGACAGACCGGCCTTCGTCCCTCAGCGCCACGGCTTCGTCCAGGTCGGGGTCGAACCCGCGAGCAATGAAACCGCCATCGCGGGTCAGCAGCGGGGGATCCGCGACAAGCGCGGTGTCGAGCAGGGCGGTAAGGTCGTCAAAACCCACGAGGTCAAGCGCGGCCCGCGCGATCAGGTCGGGTGCCTCGCAGTTCGAGACCAGGTCGGCGATCGCCTGTGCCTGTTCCAGCCCGGTCCTGATGGCAGCAAGGTCGCGGGGGCCACCCCGGTCGAGCGCGAGCCGTGACAGGGCGCGGTCAAGGTCCGGGGTCTTTTTCAGCGCGTCGCGCAGGTCGGCGGCAAGGCGCGATTGTTCGATGGCAAATTCGATGGCGGCAAGGCGATTCTGGATGGTTCCGAGATCGCGCGAAGGGCTCGACACCCGCTGATCCAGCAGGCGTGCGCCCCCGGGAGTTACAGTGCGGTCGATGGCCGAGAGCAGCGATCCTTCGCGCCCGCCGTTCAGGCTGCGCGTCAGTTCGAGGTTGCGCCGGGTTGCGGCGTCGATCTGCACCACGCGTTCCTGCGCATCACGCACCGGTGTCTGCAACAGGGGCAATTTGCCTTTCTGCGTGATCTCCAGATAGTCGATCACCGCACCCATCGCCGAGATCTCGGCCCGTTCGAAGGCACCGAAGGCATCGAGCGTGGAGACACCAAAGAGATCGCACAGCTTCTTTTCCGCCGCGGTGCTGTCGAAACTGGAGCGGCCAAGCGGGGTGAGCGCAATGCCAAGATCTTCGGCCAGCCCATAAGGCGCATCAGGCCCGTCCACAGCGATCAGCTCGGAGGGGGCAAGCCGGGCGAGCTCGGGGCCAAGCCGCACCTCGGGCAGCAGCATGACGTGGAACGCGCCGGTCGAAATATCGGCCCATGCCAGCGCGGATTCGTCTCTGATACGGGCGAATGCTGCCAGAAAGTTGTGCCGGCGGGCCTCCAGCAGCGCGTCTTCGGTCAGGGTGCCGGGCGTGACAAGCCGGACCACATCACGCCGGACGACGGATTTGTGCCCGCGCTTCTTAGCCTCGGCCGGGCTCTCCATCTGTTCGCAGACGGCAACGCGGAATCCCTTGCGGATCAGCGTCAGCAGGTAGCCCTCGGCGGCATGTACCGGAACACCGCACATGGGGATACCGTCGCCATCATGCTTGCCGCGCTTGGTCAGCGCGATGTCGAGCGCTTCGGAGGCGGCGACGGCATCCTCGAAGAACATCTCGTAGAAGTCGCCCATCCGGTAGAACAGCAATGCGTCCTTATGCGCGTCCTTGATTTCAAGGTATTGCGCCATCATCGGCGTGACGTTTGACAAGATGGTCCCCCGAGCCTTGCGGTTCATGTCTTTCGGATCAGAGGCGACCTTACAAATCCCCCGGCGGGGACGAAAGGCGAAAACCATGCCGATTCCCTAAAGAGATTGAGGCTTTGCGCATGCTGGGATAAGACCGCGCCTACCTGCGAGGAGGGGCCATAAATGTCCAAGTCGAAAATCACGCCGGAAGAGGCGCTTGCCTTCCACCTGGAGCCGAGCCCGGGCAAGTTCGAGGTACGCGCCACGGTCCCGATGACCACCCAGCGCGATCTGAGCCTTGCCTATTCGCCCGGCGTGGCGGTGCCCTGCGAAGCCATCGCGGAAAACCCCGAAATGGCCTACGACTACACCAACAAGGGCAACCTCGTCGCGGTGATCTCGAACGGGACCGCCGTTCTGGGTCTCGGCAACCTTGGTGCGCTCGGGTCCAAGCCGGTGATGGAGGGCAAGGCGGTTCTGTTCAAGCGCTTCGCCGACGTGAACTCCATCGACATCGAACTCGACACCGAGGATCCGGATGCCTTCTGTCAGGCGGTCAAGCTGATGGGCCCGACCTTCGGCGGCATCAACCTCGAGGACATCAAGGCGCCCGAGTGCTTCATCATCGAGCAGCGGCTCAAGGAAGAGATGGATATTCCCGTCTTCCACGATGACCAGCACGGAACCGCCGTGATCTGCGCCGCGGGCCTGATCAACGCGCTGCATATCTCGGGCAAGAAGATCGAGGATGTGAAGATCGTCCTGAACGGCGCCGGTGCCGCCGGGATCGCCTGCATCGAACTGCTCAAGCGCATGGGCGCGCGGCACGAGAACTGTGTCGTCTGCGATACCAAGGGCGTAATCTACCAGGGCCGGACCGACGGAATGAACCAGTGGAAGTCGGCCCACGCGATCAGCACCAAGCTGCGGACCCTCGAAGAGGCGATGAAGGGCGCGGACGTCTTCCTTGGCGTGTCGGTCAAGGGTGCGGTGACGCCCGCGATGGTTCAGAGCATGGCCGAGAACCCGGTGATCTTTGCGATGGCGAACCCCGATCCCGAGATCACGCCCGAGGAGGCGCACGAAGTGCGGCCCGACGCGATCGTCGCGACCGGGCGCAGCGACTACCCGAATCAGGTGAACAACGTTCTCGGCTTTCCCTATCTCTTCCGTGGTGCGCTCGACATTCATGCGCGCGCCATAAACGACGAGATGAAGATCGCCTGCGCCGAGGCGCTGGCCGAACTCGCGCGCGAGGATGTGCCGGACGAGGTTGCGCTGGCCTATGGCAAATCGCTGAGCTTTGGCCGTGACTACATCATCCCCACGCCGTTCGACCCGCGCCTGATCCACCGGATCCCGCCGGCCGTGGCCAGAGCGGGCATGGATACCGGCGCGGCACGGCGTCCGATCATCGACATGGACGCCTACGAACTGAACCTGAAAAGCCGGATGGATCCGACCGCCAGCATCCTGCGGGGTCTGAACGCGCGGGCCCGCGCGGCGCAGGCGCGGATGATCTTTGCCGAAGGCGACGATCCGCGCGTGCTGCGGGCGGCGGTGATGTACCAGCGCTCGGGTCTTGGCAAGGCTCTGGTGGTCGGCCGTGCGGACGACGTGAAGGCCAAGCTTGAAAAGGCGGGTCTGGGCGACGCGGTATCGGAGCTGGAAGTCGTCAACGCGGCGAACACCACGCATCTGTCGACCTACAAGGACTTTCTCTACAACCGGCTCAATCGCCGGGGCTTTGACGCGCAGGACATTCACCGGCTCGCGGCGCGCGACCGCCATGTGTTCGCGGCCCTTATGCTGGCCCACGGCCACGGCGACGGCATGATCACCGGCGCGACACGCAAGTCGGCGCACGCGCTGGAGCGGATCAATCACGTCTTCGATGCCGATGCCGCACATGGCGCGGTCGGGGTGACGGCCTTGCTCTACAAGGGTCGAATTGTCCTGATCAGTGACACATTGGTCCACGAATGGCCCGACGATCAGGACCTCGCGACCATCGCCGAAAAATCAGCCGACGTGGCGCGCCACATGGGGCTCGAGCCCCGCGTGGCCTTCGTCAGCTTCTCGACCTTCGGTTACCCGATCTCGGAGCGCGCCGAAAAGATGCACCACGCTCCGCTGGTTCTGGAAGAGCGCGGCGTCGATTTCGAGTTCGAAGGCGAGATGACGGTGGATGTGGCCCTGAACACCAAGGCGCAGGCGGCCTATCCCTTCTGCCGTCTGACCGGCCCGGCGAACATTCTCGTGGTTCCGGCGCGGCACTCGGCCAGCATCTCGGTCAAGCTGATGCAGGAAATGGCCGGTGCAACGGTGATCGGCCCGATCCTCACCGGCGTCGACAAGCCGATCCAGATCTGTTCGACCGGTTCCACGGCGAACGACATCCTGAACATGGCGATCTTCGCGTCCTGCAAGATCGGCTGAGCGCTCCTCGGTCAGCCGGCCTCGATCGTGGCCGGCTGGCAGGTGGCGCAATTTGCGAGATTGCCGTGATGCCCGTCGTGGCACCGGATCGCAAAGGCGGTCACGATCAGAACGCCCAGCAGGATCGGTTTGAAGGTGTTCATCGTCAACATGGCCGTACTCCTTTCCCTTTGACGGTTACGCTGTTTCCCGTGGCGGGCAAGCCTCCAGGCATCTGCGTCACGCACTGGTGACTTTCGTTACCACTTGGCCTTGGCCGTCGCTGCGCCTAGCGTGCGGCGAAACACGGCGCGCGGCGCCGGAACCGTTTGGATCGACAAGAGGAAAGCTGCCTGATGCGGATAGCGATGTGGTCGGGGCCGAGGAACCTCAGCACGGCAATGATGTACTCCTTCGGCAACCGCGAAGATTTCGCAGTTGTGGATGAACCCTTCTACGCCGCCTACCTCGCGGCGACCGGGCTCGACCACCCGATGCGCGATCAAATCCTCGCCTCGCAATCTCAGGATGCAGAGGCCGTGGCGGAGGCTCTGATAGGCTCTATTCCGGGGGAAAAGTCGCATTTCTATCAGAAGCACATGACCCAGCACATGATCCCGGAGGTTCCACGTGACTGGATGGGAGAGGTCACCAACGTCTTCCTTCTGCGCCATCCCGCCCGCGTGGTCGCGAGCTTCTCGGCCAAGTACGACGCGCCCACGCTCTCGGACATCGGGTTCTCCCAGCAGACCGAGCTTTACGAGCAGATCGTGGCCAGTGGCGATGTGCCGGTGATCATCGACAGCGCCGATATCCGCCGCAACCCGGAGGACATGCTGCGCAAGTTGTGCGACCGCCTTGACCTCGCATGGGATCCGGCGATGCTCTCGTGGAAGAAGGACGGCCATCCTGATGACGGCGTCTGGGCTGCGCATTGGTACGGGGCCGTGCATGACTCGACCGGCTTTGCGGGACCCGAGGGCGCGCTCCCCGAGCTTGACGGCGCGCTTGCCCGCCTGACCGAGGAAGCCATGCCGCACTATGAAAAGCTCTACGTCCACCGGCTCACCTAATTTTTCGCGGGCCTGAAACTTTCCTGACCGATCCAGCGTGACTTCTCTGTCCGGGCGTCGATGGCGCCCGGCCCAAGCAGCGTTTGATCAGACAGGGAGATTGGGAATGAGACTGGTTATCGTCGCCGCTTTCGCGGCGTGTGTGGCGTCTTCGGCCTGGGCCGAGGGCATGGACCCCATGGTCGAGGCCATGGATCAGGATGTGTCCAACGGCGTTGTGTCGGCGTCAAAGATCGTCGCGCAGGAAAACGGCTGGATGGTTGTCCACCGTACCGACGCCAGCGGCAAACCGGGCCCGGTGGTCGGCTATGCGCCCTTGCGCGCGGGCGAGAACATGGACGTGGCGGCGCTGCTGCAGGAAGACGTCCAGCCCGGCGACATGCTGATGCTGATGATCCATTCCGAAGCAGGCGGCATGAAAACCGGTGTCTTCGAATACACGCTGGGCGCTACCGAAGACGGCCCGATCAAGCCCGGCGGATCGCTGGTGATGCAGACCATCACGGCGGATTGACTTCGATTTAGCGAGTGATCGGGGGTGAAGAGTCGGGCGGTCTCGGAAATCGGGGCCGCCCAGTTTTTTGCGGAGAACCGGTCAGGCCCGGCGCAGAGACGAAAAAGGCCCGGCGGCTCAACGAACCACCGGGCCTTCTTTAAAGTCTAAAACAGGGTCAGTCCTTCAGGCGACGGTCGCGCGCGGCCAGCAGCTTGAGCCGCAGCGCGTTCAGCTGGATGAAGCCCTTGGCGTCTTCCTGATTGTAAGCGCCTGCGTCTTCTTCGAAGGTCACGTGCGCCTCGGAATAGAGCGAGTGATCGGACCAGCGGGCCACGGTGCGCACCGAACCCTTGTAGAGCTTGAGCTTGACCGTGCCAGAGACGTGCTCCTGGCTCTTGTCGATCAGGGCCTGCAGCATCTCGCGCTCGGGGCTGAACCAGAAGCCGTTGTAGATCAGCTCGGCATAGCGCGGCATGATCGAATCCTTGAGGTGGCCGGCACCGGAGTCGAGCGTGATTTGTTCGATGCCGCGGTGCGCTTCCAGCAGGATGGTGCCGCCGGGGGTCTCGTACAGACCACGGGACTTCATGCCGACGAAACGGTTCTCGACCAGGTCGAGGATGCCGACGCCGTGCTTGGAGCCCAGCTCGTTCAGCTTGGTCAGGATGGTGGCGGGCGACATGGTCTCGCCGTTGATCGCAACCGCGTCACCCTTTTCAAAGGTGACCTCGACGAACTCGGGCGCGTCCGGGGCATCCTCGGGCTTGGTGATGCGCTGCAGCACGTAGTCGGGCGCTTCCTCGGCCGGGTTTTCCAGCACGCGTCCTTCGGAGGAGGTGTGCAGAAGGTTCGCGTCAACCGAGAAGGGCGCTTCGCCACGCTTGTTCTTGGCAACGGGGATCTGGTTCTGCTCGGCGAACTCCAGCAGCTTGGTCCGCGAGGTCAGGTCCCACAGCCGCCAGGGCGCGATCACCTTGATATCGGGGTTCAGCGCATAGGCGGCCAGTTCGAAACGAACCTGGTCGTTGCCCTTGCCGGTCGCACCGTGGGCGACGGCGTCGGCCCCGGTCTCGGCGGCGATCTCGACAAGACGCTTGGAGATCAGCGGGCGGGCGATCGAGGTGCCCAGCAGGTACAGACCCTCGTACAGCGCGTTGGCGCGGAACATCGGGAAGACGAAGTCGCGCACGAATTCTTCGCGGACATCTTCGATATAGATGTTCTCGGGCTTGATGCCCAGCAGCTCGGCCTTCTGGCGCGCCGGTTCCAGCTCCTCGCCCTGGCCGAGATCGGCGGTAAAGGTGACGACCTCGCAACCGTATTCGGTTTGCAGCCATTTCAGGATGATCGACGTATCGAGGCCGCCGGAATAGGCCAGCACGACTTTCTTGGGCGCGGACATGGAAAATCCTCTTTCTCAGACCGGCTGGGGCGTAGCCGTTTTTCCGCGCCGGGGCAAGGGCAGCCCCCGGGCTCAGGACCCGAGAAAACGGGGCATTTCGCTCTGAAAGCGGGTTTTGGAGCGCTCATAGGCCCCGATGATCTCCTCCAGCCGAACCTCATTGGCCGCCCCGGCGGTGCATTGGCGTTCCCCGAGGTCGCAAAGCTCCGCAAGGGACCGGAACCCAAGGTTCAGGGCGCCGCCCTTCACGAAATGCAGGTCGGCCTCCATGCGGTCTATCTCCGGCGCGTCCCGCAGACGCCCGATCACCTCCTCGACCTCGCGCAGGAACAGCGCGACCACCTCGTCAAAATCTTCCTTCCCGATCTCTTCGCGCAACTCGTTCACCCGGGACCACGCGATCATGCCGGACATCTCTCACCGCTCCTCCGCCGAGAACAGATGGGTTGGTTACCAGGGATGTTGCCGTCCACGAGGTTAAAACCGGGTTAAGAGATGCATGTGAATTCTGAAAATTGTCTATTTTACATGATGTTAACGGACGCACCCCAATAGTCCGGACCAAATGCCGACCGGTAACACAAAAAGGCCCGTCACAGTGCCAAAGATCGTGTCATCTCTCCCTGACCGCCCGGACACAGGGTCTATCCAGCGCGTTCTGGTGGTGGATGACAGCCTGTTGCAGCGGCGCATTCTCTCGGGGTTTCTTCGAAAATGGGGCTACACCGTGATCGAGGCAGCCAATGGCGACAACGCGCTCGAGCAGTGCCGGACCATGCGCCCCGACCTCGTGCTAAGCGACTGGATGATGCCCGGTCTCGACGGGCTGGATTTCTGTCGGGCCTTCCGCGACCTGACCGGTGAGGATTACGGATATTTCATCCTGCTGACCTCGAAGAGCGAGAAGGTCGAGGTCGCCCGTGGGCTGGACGCTGGGGCCGATGATTTTCTGACCAAGCCAGTCAATCCCGGTGAACTTCGGGCGCGGATCAGGGCCGGGGACCGTCTGCTTGCGATGCAGCGCGAGGTCTCCGAGAAGAACAGGGTCATCGGCGACACGCTTCACAAGCTGCAGGCGGCCTATGACTCGATCGATCGTGACCTGATGCAGGCCCGCAAGATCCAGCAGTCGATGGTGCCTGAACTGTCGCGCTCCTTTGGTCGATCCCAGGTCAGCCTGCTGCTGAAACCCTGCGGGCACATCGGAGGCGATCTCGTCGGCATGTTCTCCCCCGCGCCGGACCGGGTGGCCTTCTACGCCATCGACGTGTCGGGCCACGGGATCACCTCGGCCATGATGACGGCGAGGCTGGGTGGCTACCTGAGCCCCAGTTACTTCGATCAGAACCTTGCCCTCGCGTGGCAGCCCGACGGCAGCTTTGCCCTCCGCCCTCCGGCCGAAGTGGCGCGCCTTCTGAATGACCGGCAACTGGCAGATACCGGCATCGACGAGTACTTCACCCTGGCCTATGCCACGGTGGACCTGACCGATGGCCATCTGCAACTGGTGCAGGCCGGGCATCCGCACCCTCTGCTGCTCCGGGCGGACGGCGCGGTGGAATTCGTGGGGCAGGGGGGCCTGCCGGTGGGCCTGTTGCCCGATGCAGGTTTTGCCCAATGCGATCTGAGGCTCCGTCCGGGCGACCGCCTGTTGTTCTATTCCGACGGATTCACCGAATGCCGCCTGGCGGATGGTCGCATGCTCGACACCGACGGATTGTTGCGCCTGCTTTCGGCCTGCGAGCCCGGTCAGACCGGGCAGGAGCTGCTGGATGATCTGTTCTGGAACCTGACGCAGTCGATGGACCCGGAGACCGGGTTGCAGGACGATGTCTCTGCAACCCTGTTCGAGTATGGGGGCTGACCCGGCCCTCAGACCCAGCCGGTGAACTGCGCGACGAAATGGCGGTCGCCGGGATTGCCCAGCCCGGCCAGCGCGGCGTCGATCGGCAGGTGCATCGCGATATGACCGGGTTCGCGCGGTTCCGAAACCTGACGCACGGGCCGTGCAACGTAGATGTTGCAGATTTTCTCGGCCCAGAGGTCGTACTCGGGCATATAGGCAAACCGACGGAAGGCACCCAGCCTTCGAGGCGCTGAAATCAGCCAGCCGGTCTCCTCGTAGACCTCCCGGTGAAGCGCGGCGAGGGGGGACTCGCCCGGGTCGATCCCGCCACCGGGCAGCTGTATCTCGGGCTCCGGTTCGCTCTGCCGGGTGACGAGAAGCCCGTCGCCAAGGGGCAGAATTGCATATGCGCCCGGCCTGCGGGTATACGTCCGCCCCTGTTGAGGAGGGGTGCCGAATCGTCTGATCATGAGCGGGGCCCTTCATTCCCGGGTTGTTGACCCTATATTGCGGCGGTATGCCAAGACACGGCGTTTAAGGAAACCCCATGACCTTTGGACCAAAACTTGCGTGGGACGACACCGTCCTGCCCTTCCAGCTCGATGCGACGAACATGCGTGGTCGTGTCGCGCGGCTTGATGGCGTGCTGGACGGGATCCTGAAACAGCACGATTACCCGCCCGCCGTCGAGGCGCTGGTGGCCGAGATGGCATTGCTGACGGCTCTGATCGGCCAGACGATCAAGCTGCGCTGGAAGCTGTCGCTCCAGATCCAGTCCAAGGGCGCGGTGCGGATGATCGCAACCGACTACTATGCCCCCCAGAAAGAAGGCGAGGCGGCGCGGATCAGGGCCTATGCAAGCTTTGATCCCGAGCGGGTCAATGACTCAGTCCCGATGCACCAGGTCGGCGAAGGCTATTTCGCCATCATGATCGACCAGGGGCAGGGGACGGCGCCCTATCAGGGCATCACCCCGCTGACCGGAACCACGCTGAGTGATTGCGCCGAGGCCTACTTCGCCCAATCCGAACAGCTGCCCACCCGCTTTTCGCTGAGTTTCGGGCGGTCGGCCGGTCCGAACGAGCCCGAGCACTGGCGCGCCGGGGGCATCATGCTCCAGCACATGCCCAAGGCGTCGCCTTTCGCGGCCACGCAGGAGGGCAACGGCAACGTTCTGACGGCCAGCGATCTTGTCGAGGGCGAAGAAGAAGAGAACTGGAACCGGGTGAACATCCTGCTCGATACCGTCGAGGAGCTGGAGCTGATCGGGCCCATCGTTCCGCCGACCGACCTGCTGGTGCGCCTGTTCCACGAAGAAGGGCCGCGGGTCTACGATGCGCAGGCCGTTCGCTTTGGCTGCACCTGTTCCGAAGACCGCGTGCGCCAGAGCCTGTCGATCTACTCGGCCCGCGACATCGAAAAGATGACCACGGAAGACGGCCGGGTCACCGCCGACTGCCAGTTCTGCGGCGCACATTACGACCTCGATCCGGCCACCGTCGGTTTCGATGCGGAGAAGCCCGCAAGTGAATGACATCGCGCACCTGCTCGGCACGGCCCTGTCGCGGCCGGGCGGGGCGTCGTCTGACTTTGACCTGAACCCCGGCACCGTGTTGCCCGAGGGGCGCAAACTGCGTGAGGCCGGGGTGCTGATCGCGGTGACGACCTATGGCGGGCGCCCCGAGGTCCTGCTGACCAAACGGTCCTCGGCGCTCAAGCACCATCCTGGTCAGATCGCCTTTCCCGGCGGCAAGCGCGAAGAGGGCGACGCCGATGTCGCCGCCGCCGCGCTGCGCGAGGCCAGCGAAGAGATCGGCCTGCCCGAAGATCATTCGGTGATCCTTGGGCAGATGCCGACGCATGAGACCGTGACCGGCTTCATGGTGACTCCGGTGGTTGCCATGGTCGAGCGGCCCTTCCAGATCATTCCCCAGCAGAGCGAGGTCGAGGAAGTTTTCTCGGTGCCGTTGTCGCACCTGCTCGACACGTCGAATTATTCCATCCAGTCCCGTCGCTGGCGCGGCACGCGCCGCCACTACTTCACCGTGCCCTGGGGTCCGTATTATATCTGGGGCGCAACCGCCCGGATGCTCCGGGCCCTGGCCGCACGGATGGAGGAATGACGCACGTCACCGGACCTTGGCTGACCAATTCCGCCACCCAGGCGGTCTGCCGTGCCATTTCTGCCGGGGGGGCGCAGGCGCTCTTCGTGGGGGGCTGCGTGCGGAACGCCCTGCTGGGAACCGAAACCTCCGACATCGACATCGCGACCGATGCCACGCCGCAGGAGGTCGTGCGGCTTGCCAAGGCCGCCGGGATCAAGGCGGTCCCGACCGGGATCGATCATGGAACCGTGACACTGATCAAGGGTGGCATCCCGCACGAGGTCACCACCTTTCGGCGTGACGTGGAAACCGATGGCCGCCGCGCAGTTGTCGCCTTCTCGACCAGGGTCGAAGAAGACGCGGCACGGCGCGATTTCACCATGAACGCCCTCTATGCCCGCGCGGATGGCACCGTGATCGACCCGCTGAACGGGTTGCCCGACCTGCGGGCTCGCCGCGTGAGGTTCATCGGCGATGCCGAGGCCCGGATCCGCGAGGATTACCTGCGGTCGCTGCGCTATTTCCGGTTTCACGCCTGGTATGGCGACCAGGCTCAGGGGATGGACCCGGATGCGCTGGCCGCGATCGCGGCCAATCTCGACGGGCTCGACCGTGTCTCGCGCGAGAGGATCGGGGGGGAGTTTCTGAAACTGCTCGCCGCACCGGATCCGGCACCCTCGGTCGCGGGGATGCGGTCCGCCGGTGTCCTGTCCCACGTCCTGCCGGGTGCCGATGACCGCGGCTTGGCCCCGCTGGTTCATCTTGAACAGCAGAACGGGATGCGGCCCGATGCGCCCCGTCGCCTCGCCGCGCTGGGCGGGGACGAGGCCATCGCGAACCTGCGCCTCAGCAAGGCTGTCGCCGGGCGCGTCGCCATCCTCCGCGAGGGCATCGGCTCGGGTGTTTCGGGTAGCGAACTCGGCTACCGGCTGGGAGTCGATTCAGCCCGCGATATCCTGTTGCTGCGGGCCGCGATCTTTGAGCAACCGCTGGATCTTGCGGCGTGGGAGGGCGCAGCGGCGGGGGCAGGCGCAGAATTTCCGCTCAAAGCCGCCGACCTGATGCCTGCCTACAGCGGCAAGGCGCTGGGTGCGAAACTGTCCGAGTTAGAGACGAAATGGATCGCCTCCGGCTTCTCCCTGTCGCGCGACGATCTGCTGTCGTCGTAAAAACTTCACGCTCTCAGTTTGACAATTTTTGCCCTCGAGGGGTGACAAAACGGATTTTCCCGGCTATCGCTCCTGTCACCTAACTCAGTCGGAGGAATGCAAATGTATTACGGGCTCTGGTTCATCTGAACTGACCACCCGTATCGCGGTGGCTTGGTTTCTGTCACCCAACACTACATTTGCGTCTAATTTGCTCGTGAGGAGCACCCGACTATGTTCCGTTTCTTTGAAAATCTTGTGGACCCTTATGTCTCCTATGAGGAGAAGGATGTTCCTCCTAACCGTCTCTGGCCCTTCCTGAGGGACTATTGCGGCCCGTTCTGGAAGGTCTTCTTCTGGACCGGCCTACTGTCCATCGTCGTGGCGGCCATCGAGATCTGGCTGATCTACTACATGGGTCGGCTTGTTGATTTGTTGGGCGGTGATCCCGCGCAAGTCTGGGCCAACCATGGGATGGAATTCCTGGCCGTCCTTGTCTTTGTCTTGCTGATCCGGCCCGCGCTTCACATGATTGACGTCTTGTTGTTGAACAATACGATCTTGCCGAATTTCGGAACGTTAATCCGCTGGCGGGCGCATAAACACGTGCTGCGCCAATCGGTCGGGTGGTTCGA